>Ga0187867_10000439_pt1 | contig 37415 bp, 31 predicted proteins | sample June2016WEW_13_1_FD_132976 | JGI IMG/M metagenome (GOLD analysis project Ga0187867, IMG submission 132976) | Peatland microbial communities from SPRUCE experiment site at the Marcell Experimental Forest, Minnesota, USA - June2016WEW_13_10 | ecosystem: Environmental > Terrestrial > Soil >... | reverse complement strand
AATCCCACGGCGCTGATGCAATCGGCCGCGCTGATGTTGGCGCATATCGGCGAGCGGGCCGCCGCGGACAAGCTCCAAGGCGCGGTGGAACGGGTCTATGCGAATGGCGGCCACTTGACGCGCGACGTGGGCGGCACAGCCGGCACAGCCGAGTTTACCGATGCGGTAATCGCCGCAATGTAAAACCTACTTCACCCAGGCCAAGCCGTCGGGTTCCTTGCCGGCGTCGATCTTGCCCACCACCGTAAGAGTCTTCAAATCGATCACCGCCACGTAACTATCCGGCGTACAAGCCACGAACGCGCGCGATCCATCCGGGTCCATCTGAATCCCAGCGGCGCCTCTGCCCAATTTCACGCGTTGGACTTCGTGTCGCGTAGCGGCGTCCATCACCACCAGATCGGAACCGCCCAGGCAGGAAATCAGGACCAGCTTGCCGTCCGGCGTGAACTTCAGCCGGTTGGCTCCGCGCACATTGGCCGCCAGCGTGGCGACCACCTTTTTGGCGGCGACATCCACCACCGAGACCGTGCCATCGCGCGCGTTGGCGACCCAGATCTCGCCGCCCCCGGGCGCGACATCGAAGCCTTCCGATCCGCCGCCCACGGCGACCACCGTCTGCGTCCACTGGGGCGTGGCGGAGGGAGGCGGGCCACCCTGTGGCGGCGGACTGCCCGGCGGGGGACCACCCGGTCCTGGCCCGCCGGCGCTCTTTTCGAAAATACTGAGCGTGGCCGAACTGACGTTGGTGGTGACGATGCGGCTCAGGTCCTTCCAGACCACCACCATGTGGGTGCGATCCTGACCCGTGCCCATGATCCAATCCACCTGGCCTGTGGCGGGATCGTAACGGCCGAATACCTTGTTCGCTTCGGCGGTGAAATATAGTTTGCCGCCCACGTAATCCAGGCCGTGCGGCCCATGCAACACGCCCAGGTCGATGGCGCGCAGCGTCTTTTGCGCCACCAAGTCGACCACCGTAATGGTATTGTAGGCGCCGAAGCCGTAGTTGGAAATGTAGGCGAGTTTGCCATCCGTGGAAGCCTCCACCTCGTGCGGGTCGGGCCCCGATGGCATGCGCGCCACCACCTGCAGAGTGCCAGGATCGACAATGACAAGAGTGTGGTCCCGCTTGGATAAAACCAGCAAGGCCGGCGAAGGAGTGCTGCGGGACTGCGCGACGACCGCACCAACAACCGTCAACAGAATAAGCGAAGCGATACTAGCTTTCGTGTACACACCACCAGCATAGTACAGCGGTGGCCGCCCTCTCACCCGCCGATCTGCCGGAACAGCCAGAACAAAAAGCCCGCCAGTAGGATCGACGCAGGCAGCGTCATCACCCAAGCCATGGCCAGATTTCGCACCGTTCCCCATTGCAGCCCGGAGTGGTTGGCGGCCATGGTCCCCGCCACGCCGGAGGAGAGCACATGCGTAGTGCTTACCGGCATGCCGAACCAGTCCGCCGCGCCGATGGTGACCATCGCGGTGATCTCGGCCGCCGCACCCTGGGCGTAGGTCAGATGGTCTTTCCCAATTTTCGACCCCACCGTCACCACGATGCGCTTCCAACCCACCATGGTGCCCAAGCCCAAGGCCATGGCCACCGCCACCTTCACCCACGGCGGAATGAACTTGGTGGCGTTGTCGATGTGTTTCTTGTAATTCGCGAGCACCGCGCTGTCAGCGGCGGTGAATGCCGGCTTTCCCGATCTCTGCATCAGCCGCAGCGACTCGCTGACCACGTACATATCGTTGCGGAAGTTCGGCGTACGGTCCGCCGGCACGTGCTTGAGTTCCTTGTAAAGGACCATCTGGTTGCCAATGTCGTTGACCATGGTGCGCAGAGCCAGCATGGTATTGGCGTTGAATTCCCGTGTGCGGATGTAAGCCGTGGCGTCGTCCCGCGCGTCGCCAATCACCGCGTTGGGCGACACGTAATGCGACAGAACGTCCGCCGCCTGGGTGGATACCGTCACGAACTCCTGCGACTGCCGCGCCGTCACCGCATGGTTCAAGGCGTACGCCGTGGGCACTGTGCCGATCAGGATCAGCATGATCAGTCCCATGCCTTTCTGGCCGTCGTTCGAGCCGTGCGCGAAGCTCACGCCCGTGCAGGTCAGCACCAGCAGCGAACGGATCCACAGCGGCGGCGGCGCGTCGCCTTCGGGAGCTTGATACAACTTCTTGTTCGGCACCACGACTTTCATCACCATCAGCAGCAGCCCGGCGAACACAAAACCCACTATCGGCGACACCAGCAGCGTCTTGCCGATATTCGCCGCCTGCCCCCAATCCACGCCGCTGGTGCCGGTCTTCACGGCCATGAGCTGGTTGGCGACGCCCACTCCGATGATCGAGCCGATCAGCGTGTGCGAGCTGGAATTGGGCAGCCCGAAATACCACGTGCCCAGATTCCAGATAATGGCCGCCACCAGCAGGGCGAAGACCATGGCGAAGCCGGCCCCGCTGCCCACTTGCAGTATCAACTCCACGGGCAGCAGCGAGATGATCCCGAAGGCCACCAAACCGCTCGACAGCACTACTCCCAGAAAGTTGAAGAATCCCGACCAGACCACGGCTATGTGCGGCTCCATCGAATGCGTATAGATCACCGTGGCCACCGCATTGGCGGTGTCGTGAAAGCCGTTCACGAACTCGAATCCCAGCGCGGTCAGCAGGGCCACGCCCAATAGCAGGTAAGCAAATGTGCTGGCCGTGCGCACGCCCGAAATATCCGAAAGCAAGTTGATCGCCGCATACGCGATGCCGGCCACCAGGATGACGCCAAAAACCAGCATGCCCGCTTTGCTGGGGGATTTTTCAAGCTTCGCATGTACCGTTTGAGTTGCTGGGGCAGCTGCCGCCGTCGCCATGTTGGCCTCCTTGATGAATGCAAACAATGCAGCATACAACACGGCGGGGGTGCTTCGGATTACAAAACGGTTACACTTGCGTTAAGAGGTGGGGCAGGCGCTCAGTTTACCCAAGGCCCACGGCCCGATCCATGCTTCCGCATGTACACCTGGAATTTCTTCTTGGCGCGCTGCATCTTGTAATTCCGGTACCAGCGGCGCACCTCGTACATATCCAACTTCGGGAAACGCACCTTCAGGTACAGCAGGCCGAAAATCATCCCGCCCAGGTGTGCCACGTTGCTGACGCCGCTGTTCATATTCAGAGAACCCAACAGCGCCATGGCGCCGACGATCATCACGAAGTATTTCGCCTGGATGGGAAATATGAACATGAAAAGGATGATCGCCTCCGGATACAGCACGCCAAAAGCCAGTAGCACGCCGTAGATCGCGCCGGATGCGCCTATCGTGCTGGTGTACCAATTCCCCAACAACGCATTCACCGTTACGTCGCATAGGCCTGCGCCGATCCCGCATAGAAAATAATACTTCAGGAACCTGCGGGTCCCCCAGTCTCTCTCCAGCGTGACCCCGAACATCCATAAGGCGAGCATGTTGAAGAGCAGATGCCCGACACCGCCGTGCAGGAAGAGGTAGGTCGCCAGTTGCCAAATGGCGAAATGGAAAACCACCTCTCGCGGGACGAGGGCGAACCACCGGTTGAAAATCCCTGGGAAGCCGGCCTGTCCCAACAGATAACCGAGCACGAAGACCGCGGTATTACTAATCAGCAGCCATTTTACGCCCTGCGGGAAATTGCTTGCGGAAAAGAAGGTGTTTAATCTATACCTGGTGCTGTGGCGCATCGAGGACCCAAACGGTTAGGATAGCAGCTTCGCGGGGCAGGCTCGCAGCCTGCGGCGGCCTCGTAGGCCGCCCTCTCGTTTGTCAGTAAAACAAATACTTCCGCCACTGCTCGTCGCTCTTGCCCAGCAGCCGCATCAAATGCCGGCTGGTGTGCAAACTGAAAGGCCGCGGCTGCCGCGCCAGCTTCATCCCCGATTCTTCCGGCGTACGATTGCCCTTCCGGTTATTGCACGGATTGCAGCACGCCACCAGGTTCTCCCAATTGGATTCGCCCGCGCGCGACCGCGGCACCACATGGTCCAGCGTCAACTCGGCCGACGGCAGCGTGCGGTGGCAGTACTGGCACGTGTAGCGGTCCCGCATCAGAATGTTCTTGCGCGACAACGCCCGCGTCTGGTGCGGGATGCGCCGGTATTCCAGCAAGCGGATCACGCTCGGCAGTTTCACCGCGCTGCGCGCCGAGTGGATATGGTGCGTGGATTCCTCTTCCGCCGACGCCACGCCCTTCAATACCAGCACCAGCGCCCGCCGCGCCGCGCAAATATTGATGGGCTCGTAACTCGCATTCAAAACGAGAACCGGTTTCTGCAATCTGTTCAAACTGGTCATTTAAACAGGTTCCTTTCGCTTGTCTGAATCCGCCTGATCCGTGAATCTCCGGTCTACGCGCGCCAGCGCCGCCAGCGCCACCGATTTCGCTCCGGCTTTCTTCAACGCCCGCGCGCAGGCCCCCGCTGTCGCGCCCGTGGTCATCACATCGTCCACCAGCAGTATCCGCAGCCCGGCCACTCTGCGCCGCGCACGAAAAACGCCGGCCACGTTCTCGCGCCGTTGCGCGTTGCTCAGCCCCGCCTGCGCCCGCGTGGCCGATGCGCGGCCCAATACGTTCATCGCCGGAATGCCCCGCCGCCGGGCGATCGCCTGCGCCAATAACTTCGACTGATTGAATCCGCGCTGCCACCGTCTCCGCCAGTGCAACGGTACCGCCGTCACCACATCGAACTGCCGGTCGCGCGGCAGCGCATCGGCCAGCAAAGCGCCCAGCGGCGCGGCCAGCCGGCGCATGCCGCTGTATTTGAAAAGGTGGATCAGCTTGCGCAGCGTGCCTTCGTAAGCGCCGTAGCAGAAGGCTTCGTCGAAGCCCCGCCGTCCATTCCGGCAAAGCATGCAGCGGCCTTCCGAGTCTAACGGGAAGCTGTTGCGGAAAGGGGTCCGGCAATTCAGGCAGAAGAATTCGGCGCTCAGAGGGGCGGGTTCTTTGAGGCAGTCCGCGCAAACCGGCACGCGCGTGAAGCGCTGCAAGGGCCGGTCGCAAATGCGGCACTCGTCGGGGAAGAGGAGCGAAAAAAGGCCGTGCGATACCGTACCGAAGATCGGAGGGAAAAATTCGGAGACAGCAAACGCGCGCCGGCTACTCGAGAAGACTCACCTCCCGGTGAATCTTCATTCTACAACAAACTGGTGCACTTCAACTCTTCCCGCCCGCATGAATCTGCTGCGCCAGGTAATTGTCCAGCCCGATCTCCTCGACAATATGCAATTGTCCTTCCAGGTAATCGATGTGATGTTCTTCGTCCAGCAGGATCTGCTTGAACAACTCGCGAGAGCCGTTATCGCCCACGTGCGTGGCTACCTTGATGGCTTCGTTCAGCCGCGGCACCGCGTCCAGTTCCAGCGCCAAGTCATTCTCCAGTTGCGCCTTCACGTCCGGGCCCACCTTGATCGGACCCAGTTCCGTCATGTTGGGGATGCCTTCCAGAAAAAGGATGCGCTGCATCAGGATATCGGCATGGTGCATCTCCTCGATGGATTCCTGCCGGTCCAAAGCCGCCAGCCGTTGATATCCCCAGTTCTCGCACATCTTGGCGTGCAGGAAATACTGGTTGATCGCCGTCAGCTCCGCCTTCAGCACTTCGTTCAATAATCGTAGGATCTCTTCATGGCCGCGCATTACCAGATTGTAACAGGTGAGGCCGAATCGTAATCTGCGGCGGCCTCGTAGGCCGCCCGCGCCAGAGCGTCCATAGCGTAAGCTAATGTCTTGGCAACCCTCTTCTCCCCTTTGCCTCCCAGCCGCTGGTCCCGCGCGCGCGACGCCTGCGTCCCCACCCTGCGCTACTGCATGCAAACCGAAGTGCACGTCTACGCCCTGGCTGTCGCCGCCAGCCTCCTGCTGTCGTTCTACCCCTTCCTCAACGTGATGCTCTCCTTCTGTCGCGACGTGCTCCGCTGGCCGGCCGCGGTGGACGCCGTCTACGTCGCCATGAACGACTACCTGCCCGGCGACCTGGCCGCCTTCCTCAAACGCAATCTGCCCTTGCGCCGCGGGTTTCAGCCTGTCGCCATGTTGCTGCTGCTCATCGCCGCCAATGGCGTCTTCGAACCGCTGGAAGTCGCCCTCAACCGCGCTTGGGGCGTAACCCGCAACCGCTCGTACCTCCGCAACCAACTGGTCAGCCTCGGCATGATTTTCCTGTGCGGCGGCCTGGCCCTTCTGTCGCTGGTCCTCACCGGCATGAACGCCGAGTGGGTGCGCAACGTCAGCGGTTCCCACGCCCACCTGGAGATGTGGGTCAACCTTCTCATCTTCAAGGTGGCCGCTATCCCTATCGGCATCGTGGTATTGTTTCTGATCTATTGGCTCTTGCCGAACCGCCGCATCCCGCCCGCCCGCGTGGCCCCCGTGGCGATTCTGGCAGGCTTGGTCCTGGAGGCCATGAAATACGTGTTCCTGTCGACCTGGCCGCTGCTGCACGTCAAGATGGAGCGCGAGTACGGCGTCTTTCGCAACTCCGCCACCATCGTGATCTGGGGTTTCGCTTCCGCCATGATCGTGTTGGCCGCCGCGCAATGGGCCGCCAGTATGGAGAGTCAAAATGAGCACCGATTTGAAAACCGTCTTGAAAAAGGATTGGAAAAAGATAGCCCGCGCTAACGGACTGTCTATTCCCGATGCCGCCCTCGAGCGCATTGCCGAATCGCTGGACGCGCTGGAATCCGGCTTCCGCCCGCTGGCGCGCGCCCTCCCGCCCGAGACCGAGCCGGCCTTCGCCTTCCACGCTGTCATACCGAGCCACGACCATGTACCGAGCCACGACCGTAAGGGAGTGGTGGAGGATGCCGAGTGACGCTGCTCGAAACCGCCGCCGCATTGCGCCGCCGCGAAATATCGTCCACCGAGCTGACCTCCGCCGCGCTGGAGCGTATCGCGCGCCTCAACCCCGCCACCAACGCCATGCAAACCGTGATGGCCGAGTCCGCCCGTGAGCGCGCCAAACAGGCAGACGAAGAACTCGCGCGCGGCGAAGGCCGCGGTCCCCTGCATGGCATCCCCGTCGCGGTGAAGGACCTGTTTTACACCAAAGGCGTGCGCACCACCGGCGGCTCCAAGCTGTTCGAGGATTTTGTGCCGGACCAAGATGCGGCCGTCGTCGAACGCCTCCGCTCAGGCGGGGCGGTGCTGGTCGGCAAGACCGGCATGCACGAACTGGCTTACGGCATCACCTCCAGCAATCCGCATTTCGGCGCAGTCCGCAATCCGTGGGATCGCGACCGCATCCCCGGCGGCTCCAGCGGCGGATCGGCGGCCGCCGTTGCCGCGGGTATGGTTTCCATGGCCATGGGCAGCGATACCGGCGGTTCCATCCGCATTCCCGCCGCCTTCTGCGGAGTCGTGGGATTGAAGCCCACTTACGGCCGCGTCAGCCGCTTCGGCGCCATGCCGCTGGCCTTCACCCTCGACCACATGGGCCCGCTTACCCGCTCCGTCCGCGATGCCGCCGCGGTGCTGAATGTCATCGCCGGATTCGATCCCCGCGACCACACATCGTCCCGCCGCCCCGTGGAGAACTTCGTGCCGGATACCGAGCCTTCCATTCGCGGGCTGCGCATCGGCCTGCCGGAGAACTTCTACTTCGATCGGCTCGAACCACAAGTAGACGCCACCGTGCGCGCCGCCTTCCGCACCGCCGAATCGCACGGGGCCGAGATCGTCCCGCTGCGCGTGCCGGATATCGCCGCCCTCAACACCGTGGCGCGCGTCATCCTGCTGGCCGAAGCCTCCGCCCTGCTGGAGCCGCACCTTGAGCACCGCGATTGTTTCGGCCCCGACGTGTTGTCGCTGCTCGATCAGGGCCGCCTGCTGCCGGCCACCGACTATATCAATGCACAGCGCTTGCGCAGCGTCTTCCAGAGCGAGTTCGCGGGCCTCTGGTCGCGCGTGGATTGCCTGGTCACTCCTACCGCCCCCATCACCGCGCCGCGCATCGGCGAAACTACCGTCACCATCGGCGGCCCCGATGGACATGATGAAGACGTGCGCCTGGCCACTACCCGCCTGGTGCGGGGCATCAATCCGCTGGGACTGCCGGTGGTGGCGATCCCCTGCGGCGCCGATCAGCGCGGCCTGCCCATCGGCCTGCAGATCGTGGGCCAGCCCTTCGCCGAAGCCCTCATCTTGCGCGTCGCGCAGGCGCTCGTCCCGGTGGAAGTTCCCGTACCCCGCTTATAATGGAAGGCCTAATGCAAATTACTCGCCGAACTTTATTGCAGGCCGGCGCCCTACTTGCAGCAAGGCCCGCCGCTATCTCCGCTCCCAGCGACCGCATCGCCGTTGGCGTGATCGGCACCGGAGCCCGCGGACAGGAATTGATGGACGCGCTGCAACAGCATCCGCAGGCCGAAATCGTGGGCCTCTGCGATGCCTACAAAGGGCGGCTCGATCGCGCCCTTAGCCGGGTCAAAGGCGGCGCCGGCAGCGCCAGAATCTATCCCACACACCATGAATTGCTGGCGGAGAAATCCATCGATGCCGTGGTGGTCGCGATCCCCGACCATCTGCACAAGGCCGTCGTAGTGGACGCCCTGCGCGCGGGCAAGGACGTCTATTGCGAAAAGCCCATGACCTATACCGCACCCGAAGGCCTGGAGATCATTGCGGCGGCCCGCGCCGGACAGCGCATTTTGCAGGTGGGCAGCCAGGGCCCCAGTTCCGACGCGGAACGTAAAGCCAAGGAAATGATTCGCGCCGGCAGGCTCGGCCGCATCACCATGATCCACGCCGCCATCAACCGCAACACCGCATCCGGCGCATGGATTTACCCCATCCCTCCCGACGCCACTCCCGAAACCGTGAACTGGGCTATGTTCCAGGGCGCTGCGTCCAAGCATCCCTTCAGCCTGGAGCGCTTCTTCCGCTGGCGCTGCTATGAGGAGTATTCGGGCGGCATTTCCACCGATCTTTTCGTGCATCTGTGTACCGCCATCCACTTCCTGATGGACGCCACGATGCCCGCGCGCGTCGTGGCCATGGGCGAGATCTATCGCTGGAAGGAAAGCCGCGACGTGCCCGACACACTGAACGCCATCCTGGAGTATCCCGAGGGCTTCACCGTCAATCTCAGCTCGTCGCTTAACAACGAGTTGAACGCCGAATCCTCCTTCAAAGTGCTGGGCACGGAAGGCAGTATCACCATCGGCGGCGATGGTCTGGCCTTCTATCCGGACAATGCCGTCGAGGACAACCGCTGGATCGTGGATTCCTGGGCGCAGCCGCTCGAAGACGCCTATTACAAGGACTCTAAGGTGATCGCCACGGAAGTGGAGCCGGCCAAGCGGCCCCGCAAACAGCCGGAACATTTCAAGGACGAAGGTCCCGAACCAACCGTCGCCCACATGGGGCATTTTCTGGATTCCATTCGCTCACGGCAGCCTTATTGGGAGAATGAAGTAGCCGGCCACCATGCCGCCGCCTGCGCCCACATGATCAACCTGTCCGCGCGCGATCGCCGCGTCGTCGCCTGGGACTTCGCCAAAGACCTGATAGCGTAAGAACTGGAGGGCGGGCAATTTTGCGCAGCCGGCTTTTAGCCGGCCCGTGTATGGTAACCAACGCGCCGGCCGCGCGCTCTATCAAAGCATGAAACGCACCTTGATCCTTCTCCTCTGGCTGTGCGGCCCCCCAGCCCACGCGGACGAAGGCATGTGGCTGTTTCAACAATTCCCCACCGCCGCCGTTCAGCAGAAGTACAGCTTCCAGGTCCCCCCCCAATTCCTGGACCATCTGCGCCTCGCTTCCGTCAGAATCGGCGGCGGATCTGGCGCTTTTGTATCTCCCAACGGGCTGCTCATCACTAATCGACACCTCGTATCCGCCTGCGCCCCCAAACTAGACACCTTCTACGCCGCGGTGGAATCGGCCGAGACGCGCTGCGCAGGCTTGGAAGCCAGCGTTCTGGTGCAGATCGAAGATGTGACCAAGCAGGTGCAAGCGAGAATCGGGGAAGCCACCGCCGCAAAAGCGTTGGAAGCGCGAAACGCCGCGATAGCCCGCATCGAAAGCGAATGCGCGGCCAACTCTGGCAACGCGTGCTCCGTGGTCACGCTCTTTTCCGGCGGCCGCTACGATCTCTATCGCTATCGCAAGTACGCCGACCTGCGCCTGGTCTTCGCGCCGGAATACGCGCTGGCCTTTTTCGGCCGGGAGCGCGACAGCCTGACCTATCTCCGCTACGGGCTGGATATCGCGTTCCTGCGCGCGTACGAGAATGGCAAGCCGGCTGCCACCCCGGACTATCTGAAGTGGAGCGCGACGGGCGCGAACGAAGGCGAACTGGTGTTTGCATCGGGCAATCCCGGCACCACCGCACGTGCCACCACCGCCGCGCAACTGACTTTCTATCGCGATACTGCGTTGCCCGTCGCGATCGCGCGCTGGGGAGCACGCATTCAACAACTGACCGCCTTCGCGGCGAAGAGCGAGAACGATCGGCGGGCCGCGCAGCCACTCCTGGCCGCCTTCTCGGAGAGCTACAAATCCGCCGCCGGCAAGCTCATCGGCTTGCGGGACGACCGGCTCGTTTCGCGCAAAACCATCTTCGACGCGAAGATCCGGCAGGCCGTGGAGAACGATCCGAAATTGGGCAAACAAGGCGGCCTGGTATGGGATCAGGTGGCCGCCGCGTATAAGGCCTGGGCGCCCTTCGAGAAGCCCTATCAACTGCTGGAAGCTGCGCCCGCGCCGGGATCGGTGCTGTTCGGGATCGCGCGCGCGCTGGTACGCGGAGAGCCGGTCAAGGAATCTACCGTTCCGATTCACGACGGGCTGGAAAGCATCCTGTTGACGCAGTATCTGGAGGAGTTGAAGAATCTGAAGGGCAGGGAAGCGCCGGTGAAGGCCATCCTGGGCGGTCAGACGCCGGAGCAGGCGGCCGAGGAACTGGTGAAATCGACTAAGCTGAAAAGCGCCGCCGTAATGAATGCAGACGACCCCATGATCCGGCTGGCAAAGCTGTTGGACGAGCCGGGTAAGCGGTTGCGGAAAAAGCGCGAGGACCTGATCGGATCGCTCGAAACCTCGGCCGCGGAGAAGATCGCGCGATATCGATATGTTCTGTTCGGCGACGCCGACTATCCGGATGCCACGTCAACCCCGCGTATCGAATTTGGCGCGGTCAAGGGTTATACCGATCGCGCCGGGACGCCACAGCCGTTTGCAGCCACCCTGGGAGGTCTGTTTTATCGGCGTAGCAACGAAGGGCCGTATCAGACGCCGGCACGCTGGGTGGAGAGCCAGCCGGCGCTTGACCTGGTCACGCCGCTGGACTTCGTGAGTACATGCGACCTAGGGGGTGGAGACCCCGGCAGTCCCACCGTCAACCGCGCCGGCGAAATAGTAGGTGTAACCTTCGACGGCAACCTGGAGAGTTTGCCTAATACCTATCTATATGTCGAGGAGCAGGCGCGCGCGGTACACGTCGCCGTGCAGGGAATTGCGGAGGCGCTGGACAAGGTCTACCACGCGAAGCCCCTTTTACAGGAACTGAGTGGGGCAGGCTCGCAGCCCGCCCGTGCTACAGCACCACCAAAGGCATTCGTGGAAATGCGAACTTCCGCCCTAACTGGTCGATCACATCGATCTGGCAGATATACCGCCCCGGCGCCAAATCCTTCAGAGGAACCTGGATCTGCACCGGTACCGCGCCCGGCCGCGTGGCCGCCAAATGCGTAGCGTCCACCGGCCCCACCTCAAACGCCTTGACGCCCTTGCGATTGAACAGGCTCATGCGCACTTTCAACCGGGCCGATTGCCCATCCGCGGGGTCTGGCTGGGCGTCGTAGACATCGAAGGTCACATACAGATTCTGGCTTCGGCGGAAAACCCGCGTGATGTTGGGCACGATCTTCTCTTCGCCCACGATCAGCGGATTGGCCAGGCGTTCCTTGGCGGTGATCTTCTCCGCCGCGCCGACTGCGGCCTTCAAAGGCTCCCGCTGGCTGCTCCACACGATGGAGCTGAGCTTCAGGCCAGTGGTATCCGCGCTCAAATCCGGAATCGTGAAGCGCATATCGAAGGTCCCCAGCTTGCCCGTCACGTTCTCGCGCACCACGAACTTCAAACGGTATTTGCCAGGCTCCAACGTGAACCCGGCGTCGTATTGAAAGCTCTTCTGACCGGCCTTGGCGGCATTGTCCTTATCCAGGTGAATGGTAATGTTATCGCGCACATTGCCGGCCACACCGTGCTGTTCGTCCTGTATCTGACCGGCAAAGTCGAACTGCGTCACACTGGCGCCGCCTTTGGCCGCCAGCGCTACCACCGAGCCGGGAATCTTGATTGAAACCGGGACAAAGTAAGTGGTCGGAGCCACGCGGAAATAGTTGACCTGCAGCGCGAGGGGCAAGTCAGTCGCCGGATCGCCGGCTGACAGCGCCTCTTTCAACTGCTGTTCCTTCTCCTGGCCGTTCAGCTTGCCCCAGACCTTGGATGCGTAGTAACCCTTGCGGTGCTCCAGCTTGGCGGACAACTGATTGGTCAGCTTGACCGTGATCTTGCGGTACTTGCCATCCTGCGCAGGGTTAGTCGTGTAGTAACCCAGCAGATAGTAGCTGCGCATCTGCTGCTGCGCCTGCACGATGCCGGCGGTAATGTCGTTGCTGTCGAAAAAAGCCTTGCCGCCGGTATCCGCGGCCAGCGTGTAGAGCGTCTCCTGAGAGTCGTTGATGGTAGCCCTTTGCTGGTTGTATACCGAGCCGTTGAAGATGCCGGTTCCGCGCGAAGCGGCGTGGCTGGCATCCCCGCCCGGAGGGTCCGCCATCAGCCCGCGCGCGTCGATCGGGTAAATCGCCAGGTTGGCCTTCACCGCCGCATTGATGGTCGCTTCCAGTTGCGCCTGGTTATCGATTCCGGTCTTGTTCACGCCGGCCGAGAAATAGATCAGTGCCTTCTTCTCCGGCAGCGGTGCCAGCATGCGGGCGGCCTGTTCGATAGCGGCCAGTTTCTGGTCGGTATTGAAGATATTGAATTCGGTCTCATCCGCGACGAAGGCCGCGCCGGTATCTTCACCGTTGGCGTCGGTGGTGTCCGCCAGGCCGGCCAACTCGCTCATTTCGCCGATGGGCAAACCTTTGATGATGCTGTTGATCACGTCGCGATCGGCGGTAAAATCGGTCAGTACTTGCACTTGGCTGGTGTAGAGCAGAATAGCTACCAGGTCATCTTTGGTAATGTGCTTGGCGGCATAATCGAGCGCCGCTTCCTGCGCGCGCAATTGTTCTTCGACACCCATGGACGAAAAGTCCAGATAAAAGACCATCAGCCGCTTGTCGTGATACTGCACCTGCCCCGGCCTTTCCGCGGTGATGGCGGTCTTGGGGGCCTCGGGCAGCTTAAGCTGATCGGCCAGAGCTAACTTGGGGGGCGGTTCGGGATCGTTGCTGAGTTTTTGAAATTCGAATACGGCGATCTTCTGGGGCTTGCCATCCTCGAATACCGCGAAATCTGCCGGCTTGAGGCCGTCAATCGGACGGCCGGATTTATCCTGCACTGTCACGTCCACGATGACTAGGTTGCTATTCGCCGTAAACGTCGGCTGCGGTTGTTGTCCGGCAGCCGAGAGTACTAGTACCGCGGTGATGGCCAGTCGTTTCAAAAGCTGAACCTCATGAGTAACTGGACTGTCCGTATAGCCGTCGCAGCCGTGGGTAGCCCGTAAGTCGCCGAATTGACCGTGGTGCCGAAACTGGTAATCGCCACATGGTTGAGCGCATTGGTGGCGCTGAGCCGCAATTGCAATTGACGGCGAGTGTCGCCGAAGCGGAAGGCGCGGTTCAACGCTGAATTAAAGGATATCCGGAACGGTCCTGTAATCGTGTCCCGGCCGGCGTTCCCGAAATCTCCCGGCGGGGGCGTGGTAAAGGCTGCGAGGTTAAAGTACGGATAACCGGCGGCGGAAATGGGCAGCCCGGTGGCTTCGGCGCGGGTACTTCCGGAACCCGCCAGGCCCGCGGTGTTGGAGAGATTACCGGCCACCAGCGCCGTGAGCGGCGTGCCGGAGGCTGCCGTGAACGTTCCATTAACCGTCCAGCCCGCCAACGTCCTGGTGGCCCAGCCGCCGTTGCGCAACAGTCCGTGAACGCCCACGGGCGAAGAAAGCAGGAAGGTGGTCTGCAGGTTATTGCGCTGATCGAAGCTGGAAAGGCCGCGCTCGAGATTCAGATTGTCGATGAACTGCACCACTGTACCGCCAGGGCCGCTGAAGCTGGATGCGTCGTCGATGGATTTGGAGCGTGTATAGAGCATCACCCAGGAAACACCGCGCGCAAACCGCCGCGTGAAGCGTACCTGCCCGGCGTTGAAGGTTGAATTCGCCTGCGAAGTTTCGTAAGTAAAGCTGGTGGCGTATGGAATCTGTAGCTGCTCCTGAGTGTTCAGAACAGAAGTTCCGGGCAATGGCCGATTGGGCTGCTCGGCCACCGGCAGATCGGTACCTTTGGTGCCTATATATTCGAGCTCCAGGAGAAAGCCATGGGGAAGAGAATTCTGCACGGCAAAACTCCAAGTTTGAGCATAAGCCAGCTTGAAGTTCGGATCGACGGCAAAGGTATTCGGAATGGTCTGCGAAGGTATGATCGGAAAGCCATCCTGTATTGTTAACGGAATTGCCGAGCTGGTGGTGAGCGAGAGATTCGTCGAAAACGGTGGTTGGGTGGCCAGATAAGTGCCAAGCTGGGAATACGCGGAAGGGCTGTAGAAGATGCTGTATCCGCCACGGATCACGGTGGAGGCTTTGGCGGAAGGCCGCCAGGCAAATCCCAGCCGCGGCGAAAACGCATGCGTGTCGGGCTTGATCAGACTGCTGGGCAGGCCGGCCGCGCCCGGAGTCACGACCGATACGCCGGTGAATCCTGGATACACCAGTAAGTCCGCCAGGTGGCCGTTCAACTCCGTATAGGGAGCGAAATATTCGTAGCGAAGACCTACATTAATCGACAGTCCGCGGCTGGGGCGCCAATCGTCCCGCGCATACCAGCCGGTCGCCCAGCTCCGAAGGTTATAGTTGCCGTCGCCATATTGCAAGGAACTGGATTGGGGCAAGCCGAGCAGGAAATCGGCGAAATCGAAGCCCGTGCCCGCTACCGGGTTGCCTTCCGCGTTCAATTGGCTGGTCAGCAGGCCGCTGAACGTGAACGACCCGCGTGCATTCTGATAATTCAGGCTATCGGCGTCGGTGCGCCTGAACAGGAAGCCGATACCCAGGTTATGGCGCCGGTGTAGGACGTAAGTGAGAGTATCGGTGAAGTTCGCGGTTTGATTGTGTGTGAGGGCCGGAGCGGAATCGGAGAGTCCGCCTAGGTTCGTAAAAGAAAGGTTCGGCGGGCCATAATTCAACGGGTTTTGCAGCCCACCGCCAATTCCCAAATCACCCTCGACGTTGACCCCATCGGCGAAGTACGGATTCGTATGATTCGTATTCCGGCTAAACGTAAAGTTGGCGCTGTTATTGAAGCGGGGCGCGAAACTGTGGCTCCAGCCGGCCGCGGCGCTCACCCCGTAGCCGCTGGTGGAATCCCGGAATCCGAATAACTGCTCGGTCTTCGAATCGCGGTTTTGAAACTGAATGTTATAGTTCAGGCGGTCCTTATTGGAGACGGGCAAGTTCAGCCGCAAGCCCAAATTGTTGCTGTTGTTCGGCACGGAGGTGACGATCGCATAGTTCTGCACCAAGCCGGAGTAAGTGGGCAGCGGGAAGTACTGCAATAGCCCGGCCGAAGCCGCGGCGATGCGCGTGGCGGGTATCACATCGTTAGGGAACGGCGCATGCGTGACCGGATCGAACACCATCACGGGCGTATTGTTTACGAACGTTTGCGAGAAATCGCCCTCACGCTCCGCCAGTGTCGGAACTGACGATTGCTGGCTATAAGGATTGCGGCTCAGAGTGCCCTGATAAGTCAGATAGAAGGAAGCACGTGGATAGTGCAGAATCTTGGGTATGTTCAGAGGGCCGCCTACGTTCAAGCCGAAGCTGCCGATCGCATAGGAGGGCTTGGGCTCGGCGTGGCCGTTGAGCGAGTAAGGCGCGGCATCCAGGGCGGAGTTCTCCAGCCGCACGAACACAGAACCCGTGTAAGTGGGCTGGCTGCGCCGCCGGTTGCCGAAGCTGGCGTATTGGCCGTTGTAGGGCCCGCGCCGGTTGTTGTTGCGGTTGGCGCCTCCGGCTCCGCCACCGAACCCGCGTCCTCCGCCCCCGCCGCCTCTGCCGCCGAATCCTCCTCCCCCCGGACCCTGACCACCGCCGCCCGGCCCGCCGCCGCCGAAGCCGCCGTTGATCCCGCTGGCTCCAAAGCCGCCCAAGCCCAGCGTATCGCTGCCCGGAGCGCTCATTCCCGGAGGAAGTCCCAGCGTCTGGCTACCGCCCGGACCGCCCGCCGTGAGCCCCCCGCCGTTGGCGCCGGCTCCCCCAGCCATGCGGTCGCGCCTGGCTTCGTCATCGCTCGATTGGGCCAGGCCACCGCTGGTGCTGCCGTTCACCAGCAGAGCATCCTCGGCCGCGGCGTTCAGACCGGCGCCTAGATCTGCGGCCGCGGCGTTCGCGGCTGCTTCGGCCAACGCCTGTTGGCCATCGTCGGTGGGTTTCACCTGGGCGTTCTGGAACCCAGGGCCGGCAGGTGCGGCATTCGGCCCCGTGCGCGGGCCGCCGCGAGGCCGGCGCGAAGCGGGCGGCTGGCCAATGCGCGGCATCTCCAGGGTCCAGTGTCGCGAAACCGGCTGGCTGCCGATGCTGACCTGATCGTGCACGGATGTAAACCCGAACATCTCCACCTGGATGTTCCAGACCCCCGGCAGCAAGTCCAAGGTGTAACGGCCGGCATCGTCGGTGTATGCCACCACCTTGGCGCCGCCCAGCGTGGCAGTGACGGTGGCCCCGGGAATCCATTGGTCGGCCGCCCTCACCGAACCGGTACACTCGGTGGCGCACAAGAGACGAGGTCCCAGCAACACCATTAACGACAGGGCTGGGATCGCCGACGCTCGCATCGTTCTATGGGGCGCGCGACCGCCCGCGAGGGTTACAGTGCGGCGCTACGGCCCTTCTTCGGCCAATTCTCCGGCGCGTGCAGGTCCTCGGGCAGCTTGGTCTGCCCATCGCCGTGCGTGTGACGCAGTTGCTCCTCGGTCAGATCCTCGGCGGTCGAAAGATCGGCGCCGCAAATGTTGGCGTGCGACAGATCCACGCCCATCAGCCGTGCGCCCACCAGGTTCGCGCCGCGCAGGTCGGCGTGGCGCAGGTCCGCGCCGCGCAGGTTGGCCAGCACCAGGTCGGCTTCACACAGGATCGCGCCGGCCAGATTGGCCAGCATCAGGTCCGCGCCGCGCATCACGGCGAACGACAAGTCCGGCTTCTCCTTGGGATTCTCCGCGCGCCACTTGTTCCAGGCGTTCACGTCGTGCATCGCCAGTTCGAAATGTTCCTTGTCTGCCATCAGGTGTTATTGTATCGCCCTCGCCATCAGGAAACCATCGCCGCCATCCTCGTAGTAGCCCGCCACCATGCGGACCCGCCGGAAACCCAGCCCGCGATACAGTTGCGCACCCGCGGTGTTGCCGGCGCGCACCATAAGTTCCACGCGCCGCACGCCCGCCGCGCGCAGTTGCCGCAAGGTGTGCCGCATGAGGCCGTCCGCCACACCCCGCCGGCGGTAATCCGGATGGACGGCCAGCGATGCGATCTCCGCGTTGTGCTTCTCCGCGCACGCCACCGCGTAACCCGCGATGCGCCCACCCACCTTGGCCACCACGAAAAGGCCGCCGCAATCGCGGTGAAGCTCCAGAAAGTACCGCCGCGGCCAAGCGTCCGCGCCGAAGCTGGCGCGTTCGATCCGCAAGATGCGCGCCAGATGGCGCAGCCGGAACGGAACGATCTGGATGACTCGGGTCAGAGAGCGTTGGCCGTGGAGAGTCCGCAATCGATGTGAATCACCTGGCCCGTGATCTTGCGCGAGTAGTCGCTGCCCAGAAAGAGCGCGGAATCCGCCACGTCTTCCTTGGAGACAGTCTCCTCGATCGCGCAGCGCTTGGCGGCCAAGTCCTGGAAATGTTTCCAGGCGGCGCTGGCGACGGCCAAGGGGTCCGGATGGTTTTCGGCGCGGGCCATCTCGATGGCCTCCTGAAATGCCCGCGCGCGCTGCCTTTCCAGCGCTTCCGGATTCCGCAGGAACGCTCCCATGATCCCGGTAGCCGCCACCGTCTCGATGGGTCCCGGCGAAAGGGCGTTCACCCGGATCTTCTTCGTGCCCAGCTCCAGCGCCAGGTACCGCACGGCGCTTTCCAGGGCGGACTTGGAGACGCCCATCAGGCCGTAGGAAGCCTCGGCGCGTTCCGAGGCCTGGTAAGTCAGCGTGATCACGCTGCCCCACTCTCTCAGGTTCGGCTTGGCGAAGCGCACCACCTTGCACAGCGAATGCGCGGAGATGGTCAAGCTCTTGCAGAAGGCCTCCGCGCCGCAATCCGACGCAGGCTCGGTGAATAATTCGTTGGGCGCAAAGGCGATGGCATGTACCAACACGTCCAGCGGAGTGCTCTGGAATCGCGCGAAAAAGCTGGTCAGCTCCTCGTCCTTCTCCACGTCGCAGCGATCGCCCTGCACTCCGGGGTTGTGCATCAACAGCAGCCGCACGCGGCTGAAAAACTTCTGCTGGTAGCCGATCAAAACGTGCGCGCCATGCTCCGCGAATCGCTTGGCGATAGCCCACGCCAGGCTGGATTCATCGGCCACGCCCAACACGACTACATGCTTGCCCTCCAGGCCCATTCCGCGGTGGTCCGCTGCCATCATCGTTAGGTTGTCCTCGCCTAACTAAAATAGCGCAGGTCGGACCGGAATCGCTGGCGATAGGTCCTGACCGTCGCGGCTCGGTACCAGTCGCATTAGCACCAGATTCGTCTCGACACCTCCCGCTTGCCAGCCACGCCTGCATGGTACGATGCTCCCGACGCCGGTGCTCTTTGAGTGCGAGGCAAAAAGTTTTGTAATGCCGACCCGATGAAAATGCGGTGAGCGCTGTGTCTACCACCTATCACGATCGGTACTGGGCTGCGCTGCTGCTTCAGCGCGGGCCAAGTGGAAACATTGAGCGCCCTTCTGCGTCGCTGGCAGCTGCCAAGGTGGACCTCAATCCCCATCAGGTCGATGCGGCGCTCTTTGCGATCCAGCCGCCCCTATCCCGGGGCGTGATTCTAGCCGACGAGGTAGGGCTCGGAAAAACCATCGAGGCGTCCATCATCATCGCTCAGTACCGAGGAGAGGTGCGGCCATTGTGCGGCCATAGCACCAACAATCTCAACCCGCTACGCCCCTTATCGGGTTCAGCTATACTGGAAAAGAGGATGACAGATACCCAACTCTATCTGGCTATAGGCGTACCCGTCCTGGCCAACGCTGCCATGCTTACCCTGATGGCAACGCTGATCGGCGCGCGCATCACCTCGCTCGAATCCAGCTTCAACGCCCGATTCGCCAGCCTGGAAGCCCGTTTCGAAATCCTCACCGGCAAGGTCGCCGAGCTCACCGATCGCGTCACCCGCCTGGAAGAACGCACCGCGAGACAATAGGCACGGCCGCTCCGCGTGCCCGCCGTAGCACGATCCACCCCGAAAACCGCCAAATCGGCCCGCCGCCGCGCCGATTCACCGGCGCCGATGAGAATTGCGGATCTTGTCTTATCTGAGTTCATCCGCGGCCATTTCGTCTTTCCGGCACTGGCATTCAATAGGAGTGGGGCACGGCGATTGAAACTGCAAGTTTCCTCAATCGATGTAATCGTACGCCACCAGCGTCAGAAACTCCGGAAAGTCGCCGCTGGTCATCATCTGCTCATAGATGTGCGCCGCGCGCGCGAGTTGCTCGCCGCCGATGGAACCGCGCAGGCCCTCGGTCACGTCCGCGATGGTGCACTTCACCAGCTCTGCGGTCACCGCACGGCCGTCGTTCAGCTTGGCGCCGTGCCTCACCCATTGCCAGACTTGCGCGCGGCAGATCTCGGCGGTGGCAGCGTCCTCCATCAGGTTATAAATCGGGACGCAGCCGTTGCCGCGCATCCACGCTTCCAGGTATTGGATGCCCACGTCGATGTTCCAACGCAAGCCGGCTTCGGTGATGTCGCCGGTAGGCACGGCCAGCAGGTCCGCGGCGGTCACCTGTGTTCCCGGCCGGCGCTGCAACTGGTTCGGAGCCGCCATGTGCGTGTCGAAGATTTCTTTCGCCACGGGCACCAGGCCGGGATGCGCGACCCATGTGCCATCGTGCCCGGCGCGCACTTCGCGCAGCTTATCCTGGCGGACCTTTTCCAATGCCTGCTCGTTGGCCGCCGGATCGTTCTTGATCGGAATCTGCGCCGCCATCCCACCCATGGCGTGCACGCCGCGGCGATGGCAGGTCTCGATCAGCAGGTTCACGTAAGAGCTCAGAAAGTGCCGCTCCATGGTGACCTGCGCGCGGTTGGGCAGCACGAAGTCCGGCCGGTTGCGGAATTTCTTTATGAAGCTGAAGATGTAGTCCCAGCGCCCGCAGTTGAGTCCGGCGGAGTGTTCGCGCAGCTCGTAAACGATCTCGTCCATCTCGAAGGCGGCCAGGATGGTTTCGATCAACACCGTGGCGCGGATGGTTCCGCGCGGGATTCCCAGCTCCTGCTGCGCAAAATGGAATACATCGTTCCACAGGCGCGCCTCCAGGTGGCTCTCCAGTTTGGGCAGGTAGAAATACGGCCCGCTCCCCTTGGCCATCAGCGCCTTGGCATTGTGAAAAAAGAAGAGGCCGAAATCGAAGAGACCTCCCGAAATCGGCCGTCCGTCCACCAGGACGTGCTTCTCATCCAGGTGCCAACCGCGCGGCCGCACCATCAATACCGCGGTGCGCTCGCCCAGTTCGTAGCGCTTGCCTTCCGGGCTGACGTAACCGATGACTCCGTTGACCGCGTCGCGCAGATTGAACTGCCCGTCCAGGTTATTCCGCCATGTGGGCGAATTCGAATCTTCGAAATCCGCCATGAACACGCTGGCGCCCGAGTTCAGGGCGTTGATGATCATCTTGCGGTCCACCGGCCCGGTGATCTCCACGCGGCGGTCCCGCAGATCGGCCGGGATGGGTGCGGCGACCCAATCGGAATCCCGGATCCAGGCGGTTTGCGGTAAAAACTGTGGCATTACACCACGGTCGATCTCCTGCTGCCGTTCGCGCCGTTGCGCGAGCAGTTGTTGTCGGCGTTCCTCGAAGTGCTGTGACAGCGCTTTGAGGAAGCTCATAGCTTCCGGAGTGAGGATGCTCCGATCAGCTTCGGTGACAGGCGCGGCGACCTGAATAGGTTCCAGTTGGGCTTTGGGCATGATCCTTCTCAGTATCAGGTTAGCGCCATCGCAGCAGTCAGGCCAAGTCACTAGTCCGATTCGGACCGGTAGTCCGTTACGTCCCGCACCGTTTTACTTTTTCCGGGAATCGCGATCTACTGCAAGTGGAGGTTACGCATTCCGAATGTTGAACAACGGAACGAATGAAAACGGGCACCACGAGACTCTGCGGCACTGGAGCACGGCGGCGCGCTGGGAAGGAATCACGCGTCTGTATACGCCGGAAGACGTCGCGCGTTTGGGCGGATCAATCCGGATCGAGTACACGCTGGCGCGCATGGGCGCGGAGAGATTGTGGAACCTGCTCCACACCGAGCCATACGTTCCGGCACTGGGCGCCTTGACTGGCAACCAGGCCGTGCAACAGGTACAGGCTGGGCTGAAGGCCATCTATGTAAGTGGCTGGCAAGTGGCCGGGGATGCGAATGTTTCTGGCCAGATGTATCCGGATCAGAGCTTGTATCCGGTGAACAGCGTGCCTACGCTGGTGCGCGCGATCAATAACGCATTCATGCGTGCCGACCAGATCCATCACTCCGCCGGACGCAACGGGACTAACTGGTTTGCCCCGATTGTGGCGGACGCGGAGGCCGGCTTCGGCGGACCGCTGAACGCTTTCGAGCTGATGAAGTCCATGATCGAGGCCGGCGCAGCCGCGGTGCATTTCGAAGATCAGCTCGCTTCCGCCAAAAAGTGCGGGCACATGGGCGGCAAAGTTGTGGTGCCCACCTCCGAGTTTGTGCAGAAGCTGGTGGCTGCGCGTTTCGCCGCGGACGTCATGGGCGTCCCGACGCTTTTGATCGCCCGGACCGACGCCAATAGCGCGGGCCTGTTGCTGAACGATATCGACCAGCGCGACAAGCCATTTTTGACAGGCATGCGGACGCCTGAAGGCTTCTTCGGTTTTCGCGGCGGCATCGAAGCGGCTATCGCCCGCGGCTTGGCCTATGCCCCCCATGCGGACATGATCTGGTGCGAGACTTCAGAGCCAAATCTTGCAGAAGCGCGCCGCTTCGCGGAAGCCATTCACGCCAGGTATCCGGGCAAGTTACTCGCTTATAACTGCTCGCCCTCGTTCCATTGGAAGAAGAAGCTGGATGATACGACCATTGCGAAGTTTCAGAAGGAGCTGGCGGCCATGGGATATAAGTTCCAGTTTGTCACCCTGGCCGGTTTCCATGCGCTGAACTTGAGTATGTTCCAGTTAGCGAAAGATTACGCCGCCAGCGGCATGGCGGCATACTCCCGGCTGCAGGAGCGGGAGTTCGCCAGCGCGCATGCAGACGGCTACTCCGCAATCAAGCATCAGACATTCGTGGGCACCGGCTATTTCGACGAGGTAGCTCAAGCGATTTCGGGCGGAAAATCTTCCACCACGGCGCTGAAAGGCTCGACTGAAGAGGCCCAGTTCGCCTTTGTCCCCGGCGGCAAATGCGCGCCGGGCGAGATACCTCCTTGCGGTATGGAAGGCCAGTGCTGATGTGGCGCTTGTTTAATGCGGCGCGGGATTGTCCAGGACTTCGCGAATAACCGCCGCCAGGATGTCCAACTTCAGCGGTTTGCGCACGAACGACATGCCCGGCCCGATGGCGTCCGCCTTTAACAGCACGTCGTCCGTGTATCCGGACATATAGATCACCTTAAGGCCGGGCTGCGATGCACGGGCCTTCCGGACCAGTTCGCTGCCGTTCAGGCCGGGCATGATCACATCGGTCAGCAACAGATCGATCGAGCCGGCGTGTTGCTGGAACAGCCGCAGCGCGTCGCAGCCGTCCGCCGCTTCGATCACCCGGTAGCCGTTGGAGTCCAGCATATACCTGAGCAGCTTGCGCACGCTGTCCTCGTCTTCCGCCAGCAGGATCGTCTCCGTTCCCGCGCTCGGCGCGCGCGGCAGGGAATCGGGATCGGCCGCCTCCACGCCTTGCCCGGCGCGCGGCAGGGAGACGGTGAATGTGGCTCCCTGGCCTGGCTCGCTGCGCGCCCATACTCCGCCGCCGGCCTGCTCCACGATGTGTTGAACAGTGGTCAACCCCAGGCCCGTGCCCGCGCGGTCCTTGGTGGTGAAGAATGGCTGGAAGATCCGTTGCAATGTTTGCGCGTCCATGCCGATGCCGGTGTCGGAAACCTCCAGCATGACGTAGGGGCCGGCCGGCAGTTTCCGGCATCCATCGCCGGAGAGGTGCATGTTCGCCGTGCGGATGGAAATCGTGCCGCCGCGCGGCATGGCATCCCGCGCGTTCAACACCAGGTTCATGAACACGCGGCTCATCTGCGCAAAGTCGGCCTCGACCGCACCCAAGTTGGGATCTGCAGTAACCGCCAGGCGGATGTGCTCGCCGATGATGGGCCGCAGCAACCGTACCATGTCCGCCACCAGTTCGTTCAGCCGCACCATGGTGGACGGCGCAACTTGTTCCCGGACGTAATCCAGAATCTGGGCGGTCACCCCTGCGCCGCGCGCCGCCGCGCGGCGAATCTGCTCGAGTTCCGGACGGCTGGCATCGTGCGCGTCGACGCGGCTCAACAGGATGTCGCTGTATCCCGAGATCAAGGTAATCAGGTTGGCGAAATCGTGGGCCACGCCGCCGGCCAGCCTGCCCAGCGCCTCCATCTTGAAATCCTGGTTGCCGTCCCGAGTATCCGGCGGCGCGCCCGCCTCCGTGCGGGTCAACAGGACGCCCGCGACCGCTCCTTGGCGGTAAGGAGTGGCCACCACGCGGACGCGCATCTCGCTATCCGGCCAGGGCCAGGGAAATTCCAGACTGAACGTATCCGCCTGCCCTGCGCCTACTGCTCGAATCCCGGCATTCACCATCGCGGCCCGCGCGGGGTTAGCTCCGCAGATATCCGCGAGCAGGCCGGAGTCACTCGGTTGCCCGTCGAGCGGCTGTATACGGCCCTTCGCGTCTATCCTGACGGCCCACTTGCCGCTGCTCACGGGCCGGACGATACAGAGGCTAGCCATGCGCCGATGGTGGAGCAATTGTGCTGCCAAGCACGATCACCCGCACAATCCGTACAAGTCCCTGAATTCAGAGGCGATTATATTAGGTTAACAGCTAGAAATACCAGGTAAGATTTCCCTACTTCTTCTTTCGCAGATAGATCTTTCCATTGAACGTGGTGAACTGCATCTCCGGTCCGCCGCCGTTGATCGACCCGTAAGTGACCTTATCGAACTGTACCCGGAAGCGGCCATCCTTGCCGTGCGTCTCCGAGATCTTGGGGCTGGCGGGATTAGGTTCCATATGTATGTCGAAATCGCTATAGATCTCGCCGTTGTCGGACTTCAGCTTGACGTGGGCTTTCGTATCCGCCGGCAGCGTCACGTCCACATCGCCATTCATAGTGCTGAACGACATCGCCTTTCCTGGAGTCACCTGGTCGAGGGTCACCACGACGTCCTCGTTGAGTGAGTGCGCCACTACCGCGCCCGAAATATTCAGCAGCTTCACTCCGCCATTCAAATCGTCCGCGTCGACCTCGCCGGTTACGTGCTCTACCTTGATATCGCCATCATTGAGACACTTCAGTTTCAGCGATGTGTGGAAGGGCACCTGGATGGTAAGGTCCACGGTGCGATTCATGGTACTGACTCCGATATTGACCTCGTTGTCCTGTTCTTCGACGCTGAGGCCCGAGCCGCGGCTATCCAGGCGATGCATGCCTTCGGCCTTACGGTCCGGCTTGGATTCGTGCTCGGCGTCGTGGCGGGGGCGCGCTTCCACGATGACGTCCTTTCCGCTGTAGCCGGTCACCGTAATGCCGCCGTTCATCAGGGAGGCGTGGACTACGGCCGGCCGCGACGGGTCGGTCAGCGGGACATTGACATGATCCGGTGTTTCCTGCGCGATGCCCGCCAGGCTCGCCGCCAGAACAACTGCACATACATTGATTGGTGTTCGCATGATTACTGTCCTCGATTCAGAATTCGAATATTGCCGTTGAATGCGTCGAAACTAAGCTCCGGCCCGCCGCGGCCCACACGCACCGCGGACCACTCACTGCTCTTATAGACAAACTTCGTGCCATGCCTTTCGCCCGCGGTGGCCGGCAAGGGCAGGTAAGTGACCGGATAGTCGGTAAATACCCCGCCATTGAAGGTCTTGAAGCGCACGTCGGCATTCAGGTCCGGCTGGAAGCCGACCCGCACTTCGCCGTTCAGCGAGCCGAAGGAACTCTTGTCCCGCGGGTTTTCACGGAAGGTCACTTTTACGTGGCCGTTCAGGGCGTAGACCTTGCCCGAACCGGACATCTCGGTCATGTCGATCGCGCCGTTGATGTCATTCACCTTGTAATCGCCCGCTATGTTGTCCACGCCGATCTCGCCGTCGTTGACCGTCTTTAGATCGATGGCGCTATCGCGGGGCACCTGCAGCTCGAAATCGTACTTCACTTCATAGCCTGGGTCGCGATCGATGTGTACGCCGCCATCGCGGCAGCGGAAAGGCCCGTCGACATAGAAGCGCACCGTGTTGGCGTCCTGTGAGATATCCAGCTTGACGTCGCGGCGCGCTTGCTCGGCCGTCTCTTGCGATTCGGCGCGCAAGCGCTTATGCGCCACCAGGCGTACCTCGCTGCCTGCGTAGCCTGTGACGTGGATCGATCCGTTGACGTTATCCACGACGACCTTCTTCGGCGCGGTGGCTGTGAGCGGATAAGTCTTCTGGATGGTTTCATTCTGCTCCACCTCGGCCGCCGAAGCGGTAAAGGGCAGGCTCGCGAGGAGCAACCCGATCGTCACTGAAAAGCGGTTTTGCATGGCGCGTCTCCTTTTCATACCGGGGTCTCACTGCAACTGGGACAGGCCCCAAACAGCCTTTTCCTTAACGTTCTTGTCCGCTGTAGGGCTTCGTTCCAAGGCCGCCAGCGGGCCCACTGCAGACTTGTCCCGCGAGTCCACCAGGAAATCGATCAGCGCGAGCTGCACCAGCGGCGAATCCTGTTTGACCAGCGATTGGTCGAGCGTCCCATTTACCGATGGATTCCCGGCGAACTTGCGCAGCGCGTCCACCGCGGCCAGGCGCACATTGACGCTGGGATCGTGATTTACGGCGTGCAGCAAAGCCGCCAGCACCTGCGTGTCGGACTGGTCCACGCGGTTGGAATAGTCCACGCCGCGCAAGCGCTCGCTGGCGGACTGCTGCTCCAGCAGCGACAGCGTAACCAACTGCCGCATGTGATGCACTTCATCCTGCAAGCCCGCCAGGTCGGCGCGGCTGCGTTCGCGCCCACCCAGCCACAGGCCCGCGCCGATACCGACGGCGAGCAGCGCCGCGGACCAAGCCAGGCCGCCGATACTCCATTCGAACCACCGCCGCCGGACGGGCGCGGGAGCGGCCGATTCCAGGCCCTGGCGGTAGGCTTCCAGAGACTGATAGAAGCGCGGCCGCAGTTGCGCGCTGGGCTGGGCGCTGGTTTGCTCTTGCTCCAGCAGTCCGAGCATCTCCCAGGTTTCCGACAGCGCCGCGGATTCCTGCTTGCAGGCGCCGCACTGGGCGAAGTGCTCGTCCAACTCTTCAGCCTCGGTAAGGCTGAGGGCGCCCGCCAGATAATCGGCGATATGTTCCTTCACCTCATCACACTTCATGACGCCTTCTCTCCCGCTAGTTCAAAAAAGATCTGACTGAGCGCCTTGATGGCGCGATAGACCCGCACCTTCACGGTGCCCACGTCGCACGCCAGGATATCCGCGATCTGCTCGTACTTCAGGTCTTGAAACCGGCTCAGCACCAGCACCTCGCGCTTCTCGACAGGCAGGGCCGCCAGCGCGCGGCGCAACAGGCCCAGATACTGCCGGCGGCTGAGGATCTGGCTGGGGTCCGGTTCGGCGCTGGCCGGCTCTTCCATACTCTCGGCGAACAGCGGCGTTTCTCCCTTGCGTTTCTGCGCGCCGTCGAGGTGCGCGTTGCGCGCCACATGGTACATCCAGGACGTGAACGGGTGGCCGTCCCGATAAGTGTGCCGGTATTTCAACATGCGAAAGTACACGTCCTGCACCAGGTCTTCACTGAACTCGCGATTGTCGGTGAGGCGCAGGAAATAGCGGAATAGCGCGCGATGGTGGCGCTCGAACAGCACCGCCATCTTCGCCAAGTCGCCATCCCGGACCTTCTGCATTAATACGTTGTCGGCCCGCGCTTCCGGCATTCACCCAATAATACCGAGGGACGAGGGAAAGGTTACAAACCCGGACACGGCGACGCGGCGACGCGGCGACACGGCGATCCATTGTGACAGACTGGGAGGAGCTTGCGAGTTCTCCTGGTTTCCACTTACGAGTTGGGCAGGCAGCCGTTTGGACTGGCTTCGCCCGCGGCCTGGCTGCGCAATGCCGGCGCGGAGGTGGCCTGCCTGGATCTGGCGCGGCAGGCGCTTGACGAGGAGGCGTTGCGGACGGCCGATGCCGTGGCTTTCTATTTGCCGATGCACACCGCCACGCGCCTGGCGATCCCGGTGATCCGGCGCACGCGCGAGATCAATCCGGCGGCGCACCTTTGCGCGTATGGCCTGTACGCGCCGGTGAACGCCGCACTGCTGCGCAAGCTGGGCGTGCGCACCGTGGCCGGCGGCGAGTTCGAAGAAGCGCTGTTGACGCTGGTGCGTCCCGGCCCGGCGCCCTTGATCTCGCTGGCGCGGCAACGGTTCGTGACGCCGGACCGCAGCGGTTTGCCGCCGCTCGCGAAATATGCGCAGCTTGTGCTGCCCGGCGGGGCGCGGCGCACCGTCGGATACACGGAGGCGAGCCGGGGCTGCAAGCACCTGTGCAGGCATTGTCCGGTGGTGCCGGTCTACCAGGGGCACTTCCGTATCGTGCAGCGCGAGGTGGCGTTGGAGGATATTCGCAGGCAGGTGGCGGCGGGCGCGCAGCATATCACGTTTGGCGATCCCGATTTCTTCAACGGCATCGGCCACGCCGTTGAGCTGGCGCAGGCGCTGCATCGCGAGTTTCCGCAAGTTACGTATGATGCCACCATCAAAATCGAACACTTGCTGCGGCACAGCGGGCATTTGCCGCTGCTGCGCAAGACGGGCTGCGCGTTCGTGGTGTCGGCAGTCGAGTCGGTGGACGATTACGTCTTGCAGCACATCCTGGAGAAAGGCCACACGCGCGCCGATTTCGTGCGCGCCGCGAAACTGTTTCGCGAGCTGGGGCTGGTGCTTGCGCCTACCTTCGTCCCCTTCCACCCGTGGATGACGCTGGAAGGTTATGCGGACTTACTGTCGACGATCGCCGATCTGGACTTAGTAGAGCACGTGTCTCCCGTGCAACTTACTATCCGGCTGTTGGTCCCGGCAGGCTCCCGGCTACTCGAGTTACCGGAAGCCCGCGCTGCGGTTGGCGATTTCGACGAGGACGCGCTGAGTTACCGATGGGTGCATCCCGACCCGCGGGTGGATCGGTTGCAGCGTGAACTGGAGGCGACCGTTGCACGGGCAGTCACGGCCAAGGAGGACCGGCGCGCGATTTTCCGCCGCGCTTGGGAGATGACACACTTGACGTTGGAGATACAGACGCCCCGGCTGCCGGATGTGCCGCCGGGGCGTCCGCGAGTGACTATTCCGTATCTGACCGAGCCTTGGTACTGTTGAGCGGAACCTATTGAGGAGCAGTTAGCTCCTGTATAAGTGGTCTTACTTCCCCCAAACCGAGGGGGGAACTGCGATGTCGTCGGCGGGCACCAGCGTGTTCACCGAAACATGCGGCCAAGTGAGCTTGTTGAAATTCAGCAAGACCAACTGCGTGTACTGAATCTGCGTGTAGGTGACCGTCAGTTTGCGCGGCATATCCACGTCATAGGGCGCGATGCCGGCGAATGTCGGCACAGTCTGCCCGGTAACAACCTTTGCGGGTTTCACCGCGAACTGCTGACCCACCGTCAACGGCCCCACCTCGATGTCCACTTCCACGGTTTCGATCCAGAAGATCGCGGTCATCTGCACGGTCTGGGCGTTCGGCGCGGTCGCCGCGGCCTGGCCCAGCAGGAAAGCGATGTTGTCGACTCCGCCCCCGAACAATGGCGGAGTCGGGGCCGTGGAAATGATGATGGCGATCGTGTTGGTGATCTTTTGCTTGTTGGCGATATTGCTCAGCAGAATGTTTGGATTGTCCAGAATCGCCTGCGTGATGGTGCCGGCGGCGATAAAGCTAGTCAGATCCTGTGGGATTCTCGGCGTTTTCGGGTCGGCGGCGGTCTGGCTGGGGAACTTGATCTTGGTGGCGGGGTTTGCGGTCAGGAATGGCGTGATGTCAACGGGATTTATGATTGGCGGCCCGGCGACGGTCACAAAGGTACCTTGCGCCTCGATGGTGGTCCCGTGCGGGATCGATGCCATGCGTGCGACAGTTTCCCCTTCCGCCGGCACGTTGGTCGACGGCACATGGATCCAGATTCCGGGCTCGACGTGGATGCCGGTCTTTTCGCCATGGATCGTGATATCGCTGACGGTCTGCAGATAAGGCACTCCGTTGAGGAAGATGTCTCCCTGTGGCGTCGTCCCCCGGTTTGGAACCGCGCCCAAGCTCTTTGAAAAAGAGAGGCTCTCGGACGTGAGGTTCAATTCCAGGATGTTATCGCCGGCCGGAAGGGGATTGGGCAGAGTAGCCGAAGTTGGCGACACGCTGCTATCGGGCCGGAAGATGGTGTTGAAGCCGTTGCCCACCCAATCTCCGGCAAATGCCGCGAGTGGACCGAGAGGCGGCGGCGGTGCAGGCGCCTTCTTATCTGCGCGGACTTCCCCGAACAGGAAGTCATCGGCCATCGAAATCTTCGCTCGAAGGCTAGGTTGGTCGCTCATTTGTAATTCTCCTTAATAGGTTCGTCTGGGCAAGCGAGGCGATTCGAGGTTCACGCGACGCGCCTGCCCGATAGTTAATGGTGATTCGAGAACGGAAATCATTTCATGCTCACGAAATACTTGTCTGCTATCGTACCGCCCGAATGAGCGTGTTCACCAGGAACGGATCGTCGAATTCGGTACGATCGCCCACCTTCTTCCCCTTAACCGGTAGCAAGCGCGCGGTTAGCGGCTTCTTCCATTTGACGGCCAGCGAGGCCACATCGCCCAGGATGCGTTCGATCTGTGGCTGCGGCACGTCGCCCGCCATTGGTATGGTATCCAGGCCCGTGCCGCAGACGGCCGAGTAAGCCAGCAGCGCGTCCATATCGTATGTGCCTTCGCTCCAACGCTGCGCGAGCAAGCTCTCTTCCATCACCGGCAGCATCAGGCCGGAGTAGCCGATGCGCTTCACGGGCACGGACTGCACGGCTTTGGTGATCACGGCCGCCGCCGTCATGGTGCCGCTCGATCCGAATGGGGCGCCCGTAAACTTCTCGATGGCGGCGCCGATGGAGACCTCGCGCAGGGGCGCGGGCGTGGCGTCTATGCCCATGTAAGTCCATCCGGTTTCTTTTTCGATCTGCTGCGCCAGTTTCTCCAGCGCCACGGCGTGCGCGCTGAGCTCTCGCGTGAGCCGCTCCGCGGCCAGGGGCGCGTTGCCGGCCGTCGCAGCGAAGACGCGGTCCACGACGTTGGCGCCTTCGGTGGCGACGGAGAAGCACCGTCCTTCGCCCAAGTGATACGAGCCCGGATAGAACGGCCCGTAGGGCGCCAGCATGGCGGTGGCGGCGAAATTGAAATTGGCTGCACTGCCCGGACTGTGTTCCTCGACGAACTTCACCATGCGGGCGGCAGCCTGCACGCACTTCCATTGGATGCCCTCTTCGCCGGCGATAATCAGGCTGGCCTCCAGGCCCTTTGTCGCGGAGAGGATTTCACCGAGCAGTTGGGCCTGCGCGGGATCGCCGGCGTCGTGCAGCATGGCCGGTCCGATATTCGGATCGAAGGATTCCTGGGCCGCCAGCGCATCGTATTCGCGAAAGAATTTGAGCACCTCCGATTGGGAGAGGCCGCGGGTGTAATCGGGGAATGGCTGAGTGGTGATGCGGACGCCTTCCACCTGATAGCCGCCGGCTTCCACCACGCGCTTCGCCCGGCGCAACATTTGCAGGGTGTCCTGGATTTGTTCGCGGTAGCGGGCGCGATCCAGTTTAAGAAACGCGGTGATGGCACGGACCTTTGGCTTCGCGGGTGGTTCGGCCGGCTTGGCCAAGGCGGCACCGGCTCCGGAGAGCAGGGCGCTACCTATAAACTGCCGTCGATTCATGTTTTCTCCCAAGAGCAAGGCGGCCTACGAGGCCGCCGCAGGCTGCGAGCCTGCCCCACTACCAAGTTTAATTACCTCTGCGCGCAGGCGTGCATGGCCACCCGCGGCGCATCGCAGGGCGAGATTGCGGACGCGGAAATGGTCCCATGCGCCGTGCTCGGCGTCGGCGCATTCGTATAGCATATACGAGCGGGCCAGCTTTTCCAGCGTGCGCCGCGAGCTGCGATATCCGGGCGTCCGGCGCATGCGGTTTTCCTCGCGTTCCACAAGTTGCGCGGCGGCTGCGTCCAGCGGACGGAAGCCCAGCTTGCGATAGAACCAGAAGGCGCCCGAGTCCAACGCTTCGTCGTTTTCGTGTCCGACCTGATAGGGGTCGACGGAGAAGCAGCGGGCGCCCAGGATCTGGCGGAACAGGCGTAACAGGCGCGCGTAGATCCACGCCGCCTCGCCGTCGCGGAAGGTGTAATACAGGTTGAAGCCGACCTCGGTGCGCTCGAACAACGAGAGCACTTCGACATAACCGGCGGGCACACCGTTGCTGAAAAACATGCCGGCATGATAGGCGCGCAGCGGCAGACGCCACGCGGGCGGCACGCCGAAGAAAACGATGTCGACGCCGCGGCCGGCATCCGCGCGGAAGACGTGGTGCGTGTCGGGATGGGTGAAGCCGTAGAGCTCGCGGTAGCGCACGGCCGAAGTATCCAGGATCAGATCGAGCATCTTGCGGGCCGCGGGTTTCGAAAGCTGCTTCACGGGCAGCGGGGGGCCGGCGAGTTCGAGCGCGAGATCGATATCGGCGCGACGCAGCAGCGGTTCGCGGTGGAAGTACGGCTGGCGCACGGGTACGCGCAGGTGCGAGCGGCTGGGGCGCGGGCCGATGTGCCACAGCAGCAAGAGGTCCAACGATGCGTAGAGGTCGGCCTGGTCGCGCGCGCTGAGGGGCAGGGAAGAGATGCGCTGGAGCAGCCATCCGAGGGCAGTCGATTTGTGGGGACGGGCGGCATCGATCCACAGGCGGAAGGGGACGTGCGCTTCCACGGGCCAATCCTCCTCGACCAGCGGCAGGAAGCGGCGCAGCACGGGGCCGAGCTTGTCCGGGCGGTCGTAATTTTCCCAATCGATATCGATCTGGCGCGGATAGCGGGCGGCGAGCTGGCGGGCAACTTCGTAGCTGAAGACCGCCGAAAACGAGGTGCCGGCGATGCCCGATACGGCGGGGTCTTCGAATGCGGAAAGATCGGGCAGTTCCGCGATGCGCTGCGCAAAGGCGAAGAGCGCGGCATCCGCCAGCCGCATGACCTGGGCATCGGCCGGATAGGCGCGCAGAAACAGCAGGCACTCGTGCAGCCGGATCAGCGAGGCGGCATCGGTGAAGCGGTGAGAAGCGATGTCGGCGAGCAATTGGTGGAGAGGGTGGACATCCGGCGCGCCAAACCGGGTTTTCCATTGTTCCAGGCGCGCGAGCAGATCCGTGGGCATTGGTTGAGCTTATTACAGAGCCGAGGCGCGTTGTGCATGTTTGTGCAAAGTTGTGCCGGATTGTGCATTGGGGGCGCATAGGAATTCTTGAACGAACAAACCCCATGTGCTTGAGGAATCAACGCTTAGATATGCAGCAGCGCTTGAATTTCCGTCCGCTGCCGCAAGGGCAGGGCTGGTTGCGGCCGGGCTGGGCGGCGGAGGGTTTTGGGGTGGATGGCGGGGTAGGCGATGCGACGGCGAGGGACCGGGCTTGCTCGCGCGAGGCGAGGTCCTGGGCGCGGCGGATTTCGGCAAGGGCATCGCGGAAAGGGGCGGCGGAGCGCAGCCAATTGCCGACGGTGTTGCGGTGGACGCCTGCGGATCGGGCGGCGGCGGTGGTGGTGGAACCGGCGGAGAGTTGTACGAGGGCGCGTTGCTGGGCCGGGGTAAGGTAGTGGCTTGGGGACATAAGTGGGCCTCCTCTGCTACCAAAGGAACATGGAGTGGCCGGGGGGTGCCGGGGCGAGGATGCCAGGTGATTGATGGGATGGGGGAATTATTTTTGGGAGGGTGGTGACTGCTGTGCTTGGTCGTACCGTATGTGTTCCAGGATGGTCAGAGCCACATCCATGTCAGGCTTGATAGCGAGCGCAGCTTCGCACTTGACCTCGGCGAGCGCGAGTAGCCGCTCAGACTCCTCACCCGTTTTCTTCGTCGCGTGGTCAGCCAGCGCCGCGCTCCAGGCGATCAGCACCTCTGGGATGTCGGGCTTGATGGCCAGCGCAGCTTCGTATTTGGCGACGGCTAGTGCGAATAGCCGATCAGCCTCACCACCCGTTTGCCGACTTGCCTGCACCGCCAGCGCCATGCCCCAGTTGGAAATCGCCTCGTGAAAGTCTGGCTTTAGCCGTAGCGCCTCGGCGTACTTGGCAGTGGCCTCCTCATACAGCCGGCACGCTTCCTCCCCTAGCTTCGTGCCGGCCTGCTCGGCCAGCGTAACGCCCCAGTTGTAGAGCACCTGATGATTATCCGGCTTCATCTGCAACGCCTCCGCGTACTTGGCGCCGGCTGACGCAGACAACCGGTCAGCTTCCTCCCCCGCCTTCGTCTTGGCTTGGCGCGACAACGCATTTGCCCAAATGTTGAGCGCCTCATCAAGGTCCGGTTTCAACCGTAGCGCCTCGGCGCACTTATCGCGCGCCTCTGCAAACAGCCGGTCAGCTTCCTCTCCCGCCTTCGTCTCGCCTTGGGCGAGCAGCGTATTGCCCCAACTGGCGAGCACTCTACCATCGCCCGGTTCCAGCCGCAGCGCCTCGGCGTATTTAGCGCCCGCCTCAGCGAAAAGCCGGTCGGCTTCCTCCCCAGTCTTCGTTTTGGCCTGACTTGAAAGCGTATTGCCCCAACTGGCGAGCGCCTCATAATAGTCCGGCTTCAGTCGCAGCGCATTGGCGTATTTTCCGGCCGCCTCCTCGAACAGCCGGTCGGCTTCCTCTCCAGACTTCATCTTGGCTTCGTCGGAGAGCATCTTGCCCCAGGCGATGAGTGGCTGGTGAAAGTCCGGCCTTAGCCGCAGCGCCTCGGCGTACTTGCGGCCGGCCTCCGCGAATACCTGGTCCGCCTCTTCTGGAGCCTTTGTCGTTGCCAAGCGGGCCAAGGCGCCACCCCAACTGGCGAGTGCAGTCGGTCTCCCCGCCGCGTTTCTGGAGAGAACAGCGTGCAGTTGCCTCATCTCCAAATTGTGATTGCCGCTGTCTTGGAAAAGTCGCTCACATTCGCGTGCGCATATTACGAGCAGTGAGACACCCAATTCCGGCATTTGAGAAGCAACGCGCAACGCGTAAGCGATCGCCCGGGCCGGTTCCTTCTTTTCCTTCAATAGAACCCCTGCCTCGTGTGCCAGGCGCTGTGGGTCGTCGGCGACCTGCATCATCAGCCTCGTCGCCAGGCCTTTGTATTCCTGAGCCAAGTACTCCTCCGGGAAATCGCGCACGAAGACGCTTTCCATCAGGGCCATCTGCGGATGATACGACAACGAAGCTGGACGGATGCCGAGGAGCTTCTCCAGTTCACTCAGTCGCTGCCGCTTGTAGGCGATCTCACCGGCCGGCACCGGGCTGGCGACCACAATTGTCGGTTTGGGACCCAGGCTCGGGCTCTCGGGAACGCCCACGCCAACCGGGTCGGCGTCATCCCACGGTGATTCGTTTTGGGATCGTGGTTCAGGCTGGATGCCAGCTTCTCTTAGGAAGCTCAATGTGCCGGAGACGTTCTGGTCGTTCAACCCAGTGATTACCACCAGCCGATCAGCCAGCGGTCCGACACAGAGTCCGCCGATCTCCGTAAAGCCTGTACGGCTGTCCACGAGGACGTAATCGTACGGGGTTTGGATTGGCGGCTCAAAATCCTCAACACCGAGCGGCCGGTGCGGGAAAACCTGCGCCTTCAGATACTGGTGGAGCACGCGGCTCAGCGCAACGAGTTCGCCTTGCGGAAGGTCCTTTAGCGCGAGTTGGGCCAGACGCGCGTTATAGTCGCGAGAGACATCCGTGCCCAGGACATCCAGGCGGCCCAACAGCCCGAGTTGCGGCCGAAGGGTGGCCAGTTTCTCTTGAGCAACCGCACGGATGTAATTGGACAACGGAGGCAGGCTGCAAGCCATTTCATCGGGGGCGCCACCGTTCCGCACGGCCTTTGCCGCTTCACCAAGCAAGGTCAGGATGTCTTTGGGATGGGCTGACTCCGGCTCGGCAAGTTCCTTGCTTCGTTCCAGGAAGCTGCTGATCCCCGGAGCTTCAAGGTCCATATCCACCATCAGAACGTGCCGGCCCCACCCCGCCAGCGTGTAGGCCACGTTCATGACGGCCAGACTGCGGCCTACGCCACCCTTGTAGCTATAGAACGTAAAAACGTACGGGAACGGCATCGCTGTTACGCGGCTGGGCGCAGGCAGGCTACCCCGAGCATTGGCCGGTGGGGGGCCGGAGACGGCGGCTCTTCGGCTGGCTCTCTGCATGCGCTGCCGCGGCAGTAGTTGTCGACCAGCAGCGTGAACAGTCTTTCTTCCAGCACCGGCGCAGCCAATTCGGCCATGAGCCGCTCACCGGCGCTGTTCCCCTGGAGACGGCGTATCGCGGCCTTAATCGCCAGTGGTTCCAACTTGGTGTCGTCCGCCGATATGGCGACTCCGCTAAGACGTTGTGCCTCTTCCAGGTTGCCCCGATGCAGGGCCTCGGTCGCGTTCTCGATTGCCTCCGCGGCTATGCGACTCAGCTCCCTATTCGCCTCATCGCGTGGTTGGTAATGCCGCTGAAAATCTTGGTCAATCCAGAGTTCAAAGCCAGCGTGCGCAGCGAAAACGTCATCGAAAAGAGTGACCTCGTTGGAGTCTCTCAAAATCTCCAACTCGGACTGGGAGACTTCGGTGGCGTTACACAAGAGACTAGCGTTGAAGAAATATGGGGGAAGCAAGGCGCGCTTGGGATCGTCGCTCAAGCGGTATACCGGCGGAACTACGGAAGGGAGCATGTCGTGGTTGAGGACGTTTCCGTAGCCCACGATCTCAAGGTCATCGACGTTCCATTGCGTTGGCATGGAAAACCTAGTATAGCTTGCGGCGGATATAGTCGCGGCATTCCCGCCGTAGCGCTTCGAAGTCATCCCCGCGCGGCGTGTCGAAGGATATGCGGTCGACGCCTTCCGTGGCGCACCACTGAAACAGATCTTCCACAGCCGGGTTGGCTGCCACGCGGGCTTTGGGAGCGAAAACCGCCTGTAAATGGCTGCCGCGCACCGGAACTCGAACCGGGATGCGTACTTCATGCGTCCAGCGGCGTTCGTCGCCTCCGTTCAGGCCAATGGGTCCAGGCCACCGCGGTTGCAACCCTTCGACGTAGTCCTCGGGTTTGTGAAAGAGGGCATCCATGGACTGGCGGAGATAGCGTCGGTGATCCGGAATCGGCAGCTCATGGTGCGATAAGAATTCTTGCGGCGACACGGCGGGATTGGTCCGGTCAAACTTTTTCACCAGCCCGCCGGAATCGAAAGGGGTGGCCACTCCGTCATTCTCGTGCTGCAACTCCAGGGTATGGGCAAATAGTAAGCCGCAGCCGGTGTGCGGGTAACGGAACGGCGCAACATAGAAGAATACAGAGCCGACCGTCCCCAGTATTGCCTCGGGGCAGCGCGGCGGCGCCGACCTACCAATGCGCGTTGCCGAAGACAGATGTCCACTCGCGCAGATCGCCGAAAAATTCGAATCCGAAGCGGAGTTTGCCAGATAAAGGGAGTTGCTCAAGCGCTCTGCCGTGGCAGATGAACTGGGCGCCTCTAGCAGGTTCGAAACGTAGTGCTCCAGGCTGCGGCAAAGCTCGTCGAGGTT
>Ga0187867_10000438_pt1 | contig 37425 bp, 32 predicted proteins | sample June2016WEW_13_1_FD_132976 | JGI IMG/M metagenome (GOLD analysis project Ga0187867, IMG submission 132976) | Peatland microbial communities from SPRUCE experiment site at the Marcell Experimental Forest, Minnesota, USA - June2016WEW_13_10 | ecosystem: Environmental > Terrestrial > Soil >... | reverse complement strand
CGACTTCTACCAGGAGACCATCAAGGACACCGTCCACATGCTCGAGTACTACGGCGACGTCATCGCGATGCGCCACTTCCAGCAGGGCGCGCCGCAAGAGGCGGCAAAATGGGCCTCGGTCCCGGTCATCAACTGTGGTGACGGATGGGGAGAGCACCCGACCCAGGTGCTCACAGACCTGTACACGATCTGGCAGCAGAAAGGACACCTCGACGGCCTGAAGGTGCTCTGCGTGGGCGACATGCGAATGCGGACGATGCACTCGATCCTCTACGCGTTCTCCCAGTTCGACGTCGAGGCCTTCGTGGTCGGGCCCCCTGAGATGTCGTTGCTGGACGAATTCAAGGCCGAACTGGACCAGCTCAGCGTCCAGTACCAGGAGAAGGAGAGCGTCGAGAGCTGCATTGCGGATGCCGACGTCATCTACATGGAGCCCGTGGTGCAGGCCGACTACACGGTTTCGCGCGACGAGGCCACCGAGGACAAGGGCCTGACGCCGCCCGCTTATCGCGTCACCCGGGAGCTTCTCAGGAAGAAGGCCAAGAGCGACGCCATCATCTTGCACTCGCTGCCCCGCATGGACGAGCTGCCGCCAGACGTCGACAGCACGCGTCACGCGCGCTACTGGGTCGAGGCCTTCAATGGCGTGGTCATGCGGATGGCTCTGCTTTCGCTCATCCTCGGCGCGATCGAATAGGAGGAGCCATGCAGACACATCTCCGCGGTCGCGACGTGATCACGCTCCAGGACTTCACCAAGGACGAGCTCGACACGTTTCTCGACGTTGCGTTCGCCCTGAAACGGGCGCGCGCCCTCGGTGAGCCCCATGCCTACCTGAGGGACAAGGTCCTCGCGATGCTCTTCTTCTTCTCGAGCACCCGTACCCGTACCTCGTTCGAGGCGGGCATGGCACAGCTCGGGGGGCACGCCCAGTTCATCGAGTCCAAGACCACCCAGATCGCCCACGGCGACACGGCCAAGGAGATCGGCGAGATCCTGGGTCGTTACAACGACGGCATCGCCATTCGCCAATGCGACTGGGGGACGGGCAACAAGTACATGCGCGACGTGGCCGAGGCGAGCCGCGTGCCCGTGCTGAACATGCAGTGCGACGTTTACCATCCTCACCAGGCACTTGCCGACATCATGACGATCATCGAGCACTTCGGTGACCCGCGTGGCAAGACGGCGACGGTCAGCTGGGCGCGCTCGGCCAGCTACTCCAAGCCCGTCAGCGTGGCCCAGAGCCTCGTTCTGTTGCTGCCGCGCTTCGGGATGAACCTGCGGCTGGTGCACCCACCCGAGTTCAAGCTCATGCCCGACATCGTCGAGCAGGGCAGGGAGAACGCCCGCAAGGCCCATGCCTCATTCGAGATCATCGACGACTTCGACGAGGGCTTTAAAGGCACCGACGTCATCTACGCCAAGAGCTGGGGTGCTCTGCTGACCACAGAGGACCCGGAAGAGGACAAGCGCCTCATCGACAAGTACGACACCTGGATCACTGATGAAAAGCGCATGGCACTCACCAACGACGACGCGATCTTCATGCACCCGTTGCCGGCCGACCGCAACGTGGAAGTCGCCGATGCGGTGATCGACGGCCCCAAGTCGATCGTCTACGACCAGGCCGAGAACCGCCTTCACGCCCAAAAGGCCGTGATGGCGCTGACGATGAGCTGAGGGGAGAACCCCCATGGAAGCGCTGTTCAAGACTCCCGGAACGGCCGTGGTCGCGATCGGCGGCAACTCGCTGATCAAGGACAAGCAGCATCAGACCGTGCTCGACCAGTACATCGCCGCCCAGGAGACGTGCCGTCACATCGTCGCCATGATCCAAGAGGGCTGGAACGTTGCCATCAGCCACGGCAACGGACCACAGGTGGGCTTCATCCTGCGACGCTCGGAGCTCGCGGCCCACGAGATGCACGAGGTCCCGCTCGACGTCTGCGGCGCGGACAGTCAGGGCGCGATCGGCTATGCGTTGCAGCAGAACCTGTGCAACGAGTTTCGCCGGCTCGGCGTGGACCGAGAGGCTGCAACGGTCATCTGCCAGACAGAAGTGGCCGCTGACGACCCGGCGTTCAAGAACCCGACCAAGCCCATCGGCGGGTTCATGGACGAGGAGCAGGCCGAACGACGCCGCAAGGAGGGATGGGACATCGTCAACGACGCGAATCGGGGCTACAGGCGAGTCGTGGCGTCGCCCCAACCTCTTCGCATCGTCGAGCTTCCCGCGATCCGAGCCTTGATCGCGGCCGGAGTCGTCGTGGTCACGGTCGGCGGCGGCGGGATCCCCGTGGTTGCAGATGCAGATGGCAATCTCCACGGTGTCGCCGCGGTCATCGACAAGGACCTGGCATCGGCCTTGTTAGCCAACAACCTGGGGGCTGACCTTCTCATCATCTCGACCGCGGTCGAGAAGGTGGCGCTGAACTTCGGCACGCCGGAAGAGACCCTGGTCGACCACCTCACCTTGGCTGAGGCCAGGGCGCACCTGGCCGAGGGCGTGCACTTCGCAGCGGGCAGCATGGCACCGAAGATCCAGGCGGTCGTCAACTATCTCTCCAACGGTGGAACGACGGCGATCGTCACGAATCCGGAGAACGTCGCCCGGGCGCTGCATGGCGAGACCGGGACTCTGTTCACGCTGGATTGACCACAGACGGGCAGCCGTTGGTAGAGGCTCTTCGCCTCGTCGTATCCGGGGGCTAGGCCTCAAGGCGGAACCGGTACTCTGAGAACCTTGGACGACACCTCGGTCTGCAGGGTATCGGGCCGCCTAGGCGATAGGGGGACGCGCAGGCGATGACTCAGTTCACGCTGAACGGAAGACCAGTCGAAGTCGGCGATCACCCGCATCTTCTCGCCGCCTTGCGTGAGGAGCTCGACACGACCTCGCCCAAGGACGGCTGCTCGCCGTCGGGCCAGTGCGGATGCTGCACGGTGCTGATCGACGGCAAGGCGTCGGTCAGCTGCCAGATCTCACTCGAGAAGGTCGCCGGAAAGTCGATCACGACCCTCGAGGGGTTCGACACCGCCGAGAGGGAGCGCTTCGCTGCTGCATTCGCTGCGGCCGGGGCCCTGCAATGTGGCTTTTGCACGCCCGGCATTCTCGTCCGGGTGAAGGCGCTCATCGACAAGAAAGGCCCGGGCCTCACGCGCGACGAGGCTGCTCGCTATCTCGGGGCGCACTTGTGCCGGTGCACCGGTTACAGCAAGATCCTCGACGCGGTGGAGGTGCTGGCAAGCGGCGAATCACCCCCGGTGATCCCTGTTGGGGGGCTTGGGACCCGCGGCGCCAGGTACGAAGGCATCGAACTCGCGCTCGGCGACCGTGACTATGTGGACGACATCAGGGTTCCGGGCATGCTTCACGGAGCGCTGCGGCTCGCGGACCACGCCAGGGCCGACGTGCTCAAGATCGACACGGCTGCGGCGCGCGCCGTGTCCGGCGTCCAGGCCGTGTTCACCGCTGCGGAGGTCCCGGGCGATTTGCGGGTCGGCATCATCCACGCCGACTGGCCGGTGTTCATCCCTAAAGGAGGCCGAACGTCCTATCTGGGTGATGTCCTTGCCTTTGTCGTCGCCGACTCGAGGCAGATCGCCAGGGAGGCGGCCAAGCTCGTCGAGGTCTCGTACAGGCCGCTTCGCCCGCTGACCGACGCGATGGCGGTGATCGACGATCCCGAGGACGCGGTCTGGGAGCTCGAAGGCAACGTGCTTGCCCGCAGGGCCTACCGGCGCGGCGACGTGGACTCGGCGCTCGCCACCTCTGACCACACCGTTCATCAGATCTTCCAGACCCAACGGGTCGAACATGCCTTCCTCGAACCCGAGTCGACACTTGCCGTGCCCGGACCGGATGGCACCTTGAAGGTGTTCTCAGGCGGTCAGGGCGTCTGGGATGACCGCAACCAGATCGCCGCCGTGCTCGGGATCACGACCGAGCAGGTCGTCGTCGAGCAGGTGTCCAACGGCGGCGCGTTCGGCGGCAAGGAGGACATGTCCAACCAGGCCCAGACAGCGCTCGCCGCCTGGCTGCTGCAACGACCGGTGAAGTGCACTCTGTCGCGCGAGGAGTCGCTGCTCTTGCACCCCAAGCGTCATCCGTTCCGTATGGAGTACTGGGCCGGGTGCGATCGTGATGGCAGGCTCACCGCGCTGAAGGCCCGCTTGCTCTCAGACTCCGGTCCGTACGCGTCCGTCGGCGTCGAGGTCCTCGAACGCGCCGCCGGGCACGCGTCGGGGCCCTACCGCCTGCCGGTGATCGACGTCGAGTCCATTGCCGTGCGGACCAACAACTCCGTGTGCGGCGCCTTTCGCGGCTTTGGCGCCAATCAGGCGCAGTTCGCGATGGAGGGAGTCATCGACCGGCTGGCGGCTGAAGTTGGCATCAGCGCCTGGGAGATGCGCTTTCGCAACGCGGTGACGCCAGGTGTCGTGTGGGGGCCCGGACAGATCATGGATGACGGGTCGCTCGGCGCGAGAGCATGCCTGGAGGCCGTCAAGCCCGCCTACGACAAGGCGGTCGAGGACGGAAAGGCGGTCGGCCTCGGCTTCGGGCTCAAGAACTCCGGGCTGGGGAACGGTTTTCTCGAGATCGTCAAGGCAGTGGTCCAGTTCTCCGAAGATGGCGAGGTGGAGGTTCGCCACTGCTGGACCGAGATGGGCCAGGGTGTCCACACGGTCGCGCTCCAGGTCGCCGTGGAGGAGCTCGGCGTGGACCCTGCGCGGGTGCGAGTTGTGGTCGACACGACGCGCGAGCTGGGTGCCGGCCAGACGACCGGTTCTCGCGGGACGGTGATGGGAGCAGGCGCGGTCTCCGACGCATGTAAGCGCGCGCTCGCTGACGGGTGCCGCGCGGGCGTGGACTATGAGGGCGAGTACCGCGTCGACTGGACCAACTCGTTGGATGAGGGTCTCGAGAACCCGGTGATCCATGCTGTGTTCTCCTTCGCCGCCCAACTCGTGGTCCTCGACCGTGAGACCGGCAAGATCGAAAAGGTGGTGGCGGTCCACGACGTGGGACGGGCCGTCAATCCGCTCTTGTGCGAGGGTCAGATCCAAGGGGCCGTGCACATGGGCCTCGGTTACGCTTTGTCCGAGGAATTCCCTTGTGACGACGAGGGGCGGCCACAGAACATGACGCTTCGCAGCCTTGGGATCATACGGGCCAAGGACGTGCCCACGATCGAGGTCGTTCTCGTAGAGGCGCCGCAGCCGAGATCCCCTTACGGGATAAAGGGCGTTGGCGAGATTGGGTTGGTGCCCACGGCCGGAGCGGTCGCGAGCGCGTTGCACGACCTCGACGGCCTTTGGCGCTCGGTACTGCCGATGCGCGTCCCGGTCGGCGCGGCTGTCGGCGCGGGGGACGAATGAGCGCTCCCACGCCTGAGCCCACGGGCAACGTCTCCGAACCGGGCGTGACCAGCGGACTGGTTTGCGGCCACCACCACCTCTACTCGGCGCTGGCTCGCGGGATGCCGGCGCCGCCGCGTGTGCCTCACAACTTCCAAGAGATCCTCGAACTGGTGTGGTGGCGGCTCGACTGTGCCCTCGATCTCGACATGATCAGGTGGTCGGCAATGCTGGGAGCGCTGGAGGCGCTCGAGCGCGGGACGACCGCGATCGTCGACCATCATGCGTCCCCGAATGCCATCGAGGGCTCGCTCAGCGTCATAGCGGACGCTTGCGCCGAGGTCGGTGTGCGGGCCTCTTGTTGTTACGAGGTCACTGACCGCAACGGTCCTGATGGCATGCGCGCCGGTTTGGCCGAGAACGAGCGCTTCCTGCGTTCAGGCGGGCGCGGGTTCGTCGGCGCCCATGCCTGTTTCACGCTTTCGCCATCCAGCCTCGAGGCGGTGGTCGGGCTGGCATCCGACCTCGGGAAGGGGGTTCACATCCACGTCTCCGAGGACCGGGTCGACTCGGCCGCCGGCGAGCGGCTCGAGGCTCTGACGACCGACGAATGGCTTCTCGCCCACTGCGTGCACCTGGACCGTCCGCTTCGCGGGACGGTGGCTCACAACCCGCGCTCGAACATGAACAATGCCGTCGGCTACGCCCGCCCTCAGCGTCTGGGGAACACGGTCGTGCTCGGGACCGACGGGATCGGCGGGGACATGCTGGAGGAGTTCCGTATCGCCTACGTCCGTCACCGGGAGGACGACGTGACGGCGACGCCGATTGACGCGTGGTCTTGGCTCGAGAGCGGCAGGATCCTTGTCCCGGAGGCCGCAGAGGACCGAGTCCGCTGGAGCTACGACCCGATCGACCCGTGGCATCTCGCCTTTACGCCGGGTGTGCGACCGGTCGAGGTCGTGGTCGCCGGTGAGGTCGTGCTCCAGGACGGCCGTGCGACACGCGTCGACGCGACCGAGATCCGCGCACGGGCGCGCGAGCAAGCTCAGCGGCTCTGGGCCCGTCTCTAGCCCGGGTCGACATCGACGCGTGCTTGGCGCGCCGATGTCGACCCGGTATCTGACGCGTGCCGCTAGGCCGCTCAGGCGGTCCAGTCCGCGAACGCGTCGATCATGGCGTGCACGTCCGAGCCGAGAGGGTAGAGCACCGGACAGGTGCACCCGCGGTGCACGTATTCGGCCACCTTTGCCTTGCACTCCTCGGCAGTCCCCGACGCCGTGATCATCTGCACGACCTCGTCGGGCACGAACTTGGAGGCGGCCTCCACCTCTTCGGCGGTCGCCGGCCAGGTCAGCACCTTGCCGATGTCCTCCAGAAGAGATTCAGGGACGCCGGACGCCTTCATGATGTGCGGTTGCTGACCGAGGTACTGGGTGACCAGCAAGCGTGCCGCGTCGAGAGCGGCATCGCGGTCCTCGTCGAGCGAGCACACCACGAGTTGAGGGCGGTCGAGGTCGGTGGCCGAGCGGCCGGCCCGATGGGCGCCACGCTCGAGATGGTCCATCGCCATGTCGTTGTAGATCGGCGAGACGAGGTAGTTGAGGACCACCCCGTCAGCGATCTCCCCGGCCAGCTCCATCATCTGCATACCGGTTGCTCCGAGGTAGATGGGCACGTCCTTGGGCCGGCGCTCCTGGTGGACGTAGTCAAGCCCACACCGTCGAGATGGACGAACTCGCCGTTGTAGGTGACATGTTGGTCGGCGAGCAGGGCACGGACAGCTTCGATGGTCTCACGCATCGCGAGGAGGGGCTTGGTCCGATGCACGCCCACCTTGCTCGCCAGCGGCTCCCACCAGGCGCCGATCCCCAGGATCACTCGGCCCGGAGCGAGGTCGTCCAAGGTCGAGAAGGTCGATGCGAGCAGCGCCGGGTTCCGCGTCCAGTTGTTCACCACGCCGGAGCCCACCTTGATCCGCTCGGTAACGGCAAGGAACGCCGCCATCGGGACAGTGGCCTCTCGCACGAGTCTGCTCTCGGCCTGCCAGATCGCGTGGAACCCCTTGGATTCTGCGTAACGCGCGATCTCCATTCCCTCTCGGACCGCGTGTGCGTCCTGCAGATAGACGGCAACCTGTGTGCTCACGGCGACACCTCCACATTGATTGGACCTGATCCCGGTTCCGGCCGAGCACCCGAGCGGGCGAGCGCGATGTCCTGAGGGCGCACCGGCGCTCTAGGAAGCTCCAACCCGGTGGCATTTCGGATCGCGGCCACCACGGCAGCCACAGAGGAGATCATTGGCGGCTCGCCGGCGCCCTTGGCGCCCATCGGCGATCCGGGCTCCGCCTCTTCTATCAGCGCCGCGATGTGCACCGGAGGCATGTCAAGGGCAGTCGGGATGACGTAGTCGGTGAAGGAGGGATTGCGCACCCGGCCGTGGTCGAGAACGATCTCCTCCATCACGGCAAGCCCGACGCCTTGTGCGATGCCACCTTCCAACTGGCCCACGAGCTGGACCGGGTTGAGCACACGACCGACGTCTTGGGAAGTGGCGATCTCCACGACCCGCACCAGGCCGAGATCGAGGTCGACGTCGACGACTGCACGGTGGGCGGCGAAGGCAAACGAGACGAACGCATCGCCCTGCCCGTCTTCGTCCAGCTCTGCGGTGGGGGCGTGGTGGAACTCCACGGTCTCTTCCAGCACTTCGCCCGGGGTGGCCTCCGAGACCGGTATGTCGACCGCCCCGTCAACCGAGACGATCCTCCCGTCGGCGATCTCGAGGGTCTCGCGTACGACGCCGTGCCTGCTCGCGACGGAGGTGAGCAGCTGCTCGCGGACGGCGACACAGGCTTTTTGCACGGCCCCGCCGGACATCCAGGTCTGGCGGCTGGCCGAAGTCGACCCCGCCGAGCCGATGTCGGTCGTGCCCGGAGGCGCCAGGACGACGTCGACAACTCCGAGCACGTCGCGGGCGATCTGCTGAGCAAGGGTGACGAAGCCTTGGCCGACCTCGACGGCAGCGCAGGTGATGGTGACCACGCCGTCTTCCAGCCGGCATCGTGCCGACGAGTAGTCGTCGAAGCCACCTCCGTACATGAGGTTCTTGATGCTCACGGCAAACCCGACACCTCGCCGCACGCGATCGCGGTCGGCGGTTCGACCGGCGCCGCCGGGGAGCTCGATGTCTGCCGCTGTCGTGGGGCCGCCGGTGGGAAGGGGAGCGGCGGCACAGGTCCGGATGACCTCGGCGACCGGCGCGGTTCCCCGCAGCACCTGCCCGGTGATCAGCGAGTCGCCGGACCTGAGCACGTTGCGGAGCCTCAGCTCGACCGGGTCGATCCCGAGCGCTGCCGCCAGCTTGTCCATCTGGGCCTCATGTGCGAAACAGGCTTGAACCGAGCCGAAGCCCCGCATCGCCCCGCAAGGGGGGTTGTTGGTCCGGACCGCAACCGCCTCGACGACGGCGTTCTGGACTCGGTACGGTCCGGGCGCCATACAGGCGGCGTTCATGGTCACGGCCGTCGAGGTCGACAGGTACGCGCCGCCGTCGAGGATGATGCGCGCCTCGACCTTGACCAACCGGCCGACGGCATCGGCGTGATGGCGGTACCACATGACCGCCGGATGCCTGTGGACATGGCCCAGGAACGACTCCTCGCGGGAGTAGACGATCTTCACCGGGCGCCCGGTGCGCAGCGCCAGGAGGCATATCTGCACCTGCATGCTCAGGTCCTCGCGGGCCCCGAAGGAACCGCCGACTCCGGCCAGGTGAAGCCTGACCTTCTCGAGCGGGAGCGCCAGGCACGCCGCCATCTGCTCCTGGTCGATGTGCAGCCACTGGGTGGCGATGTAGAGGTCGACACCGCCGTCTTCACCAGGGATCGCGAGCCCGGACTCAGGGCCCATCTGAGCCTGGTCCTGCATGGCCGTCTCATAGCGACCCTCGACCACGACTGCTCCGGTGGCGTCAGGATCGCCGGTACGGACCCTCTGACGGTGGAGCACGTTGCCGAGGGGGTGGATCGGCTCCGCGTCCTCCGCCACCACCGGATTGGTCACCGGCTCGGTCGGTGCGTAGTCGACGATGATCGCAGCGGCCGCACGTCGCGCCGTGTCCGGGTGGTCCGCTGCCACCGCGGCGACCGGTTCTCCCATGTACCTGACGACATCCCACGCGAAGACGGGTTGATCGGGGTAATCGAGCCCGAAGGTCTTCCGACCGGGTACGTCGTCGGAGGTGAGCACTGCTCGCACACCGGGGATCCGCAATGCCCCGGACACGTCGATGGCGCGGATTGCCGCCGCAGGATGTGGGGAGCGCACGATGTGCCCCCAGAGCATGCCCTCGGCGTACAGGTCTGAGGAGAAGGCGAATTCGCCGCGAACCTTCGGCACCCCGTCGGGCCGCGGCGCGCTCTCACCGAGCCGGCCGCGCCGTGTGCCTAGGGCGGTGCTCACCTCCGACGCGTTTCCTGAGCGGCTTGGACTGCTGCGAGGATCCGGCCGTAGCCGGTGCAGCGGCACAAGTTGCCCGAGACGGCTTCGCGGATCTCCAGCTCGGTCGGGTCGGGATTGTGCTCGAGCAGGTCGTGCACGCTGACCACGAAGCCCGGGGTACAGAACCCGCACTGCACGCCGCCTTCGGCGAGAAACGCGGCTTGTACGTCCGAAAGGTCGTTCTCCCCGGCGGAGAGACCCTCGACGGTCACGATGTCAGCACCGACCGCGCTCGCGGCGAGCACCATGCAGGAGCAAACGAGCTTGCCGTCCATGAGAACCGAGCACGATCCGCACTCGCCTTGCTCACAGGCATTCTTCGACCCCGGGAGGCCGAGGCGCTCGCGCAGCACGTAGAGGAGGCTCTCTCCGAGCCACGAATCGGCGACGTCGTGCTCCCGACCGTTGACGCAGAGTTGGTAGTCGATCAGCTCGCCCACGATGTGCGCTCCAATGCCTCTCCGTTGTGGTTGGCGAACACGCGTTCGAGGGCCCGCTCAGCGCACACTCCCACAGCGTGGCGACGGTAGTCCGCTGTGGAGCGGTGGTCGTCGATGGGCCGCGCCGCTGAGCGCACCAAAGCAGTGAACTCCGCGAGGTCGCCATCGCCGGGGAGTGTTCGCCCCGCCCAGTCGATCCTGGAGGAGATGAGCTCTTCGGCATCGCGCGCCCGGATCACCACTGGCCCGACCGAGCCGAGAGCGCACCGGACCGAATGCCCCTCCCAGTCGACGACGAGCGCGACGTTTGCGACCGCGATCACCATTGCGTTGCGCGTGCCGACCTTCAGGAACTCCTGCGAGCCCAGCGCGGCGGGAACCCGGACCTCAACGATGACCTCGCCCGGCCCAAGAGTCGTGCGCTTGGGGCCGACGATGAGATCGTCTAGCTCCAGGCTGCGGCGTCCCTGCTTGGATGCCACGACGATCTTGGCGTCGAGCGCGGCGAGCACCGGCAGCGAGTCGCCTGCTGGCGACGCGGTGCCGAGGTTGCCCCCCAGCGTGCCCGCATTGCGGATCTGCGGGGACCCGACAGTGCGCGACGCCTGGACAAGGCCCGGCACAAGATCGCTGAGCCGTGGCGCCATGAGCTCGGTGTAGGTGAGGCCCGCACCGAGCACGACCTCGGAACCCTCGAGCCGCCACCCTTTGAGCTCCTCGACCTTGCGCAGGCACACAACCGCAGGAGGGCGCCGGAGGGCGAAATTGACCTCGACCATGAAGTCGGTCCCGCCGGCCAGGAGTTGGGCGTCCGGACACCGCTCGAACACGTCGAAGGCCTCCTCCAGGGAGACCGGCAGAGATACCAGCACAAAAAGCAGCCTATAGTCGCCGCTCACCGCCGGCGACCATGTTGCCGGCCTCAGAGCGCGGTTGGCTCGGCCAGGTCGCGGTTGGCTTGGTCAGGTCGCGGCGACGTCAACGAGCGCGAACTTCATCACGTCGACGAGACCCTTGTCAGTGATCCGCAGCTCCGGAAGCACCGACAGGCCGAGGAAGCTCAGCTGCATGAACGGCGAGTCGATCGTCACGCCCAGGCCGCTGGACGCAGCCTCAGCCAGGAGTCCCACCTCTCGGGCTACCTCCTCGATGCTCCGGTCGCTCATGAGCCCGCCGATAGGCAGCCCGACCTCGGCCAGCACTCGTCCGTCGCGTACCGCGACCTGGCCGCCACCGATCTCGGCGAGCCGGGCGATCGCGACGGACATCTCGGCCGGACCCGATTCGTCGATGGCACCGACCACCATGCAGTTGTGGGCGTCATGCGCGACCGTCGATGCGATGGCACCACGGGCAAGGCCGAAGCCATGCACATATCCCAGGCCGATCCGGCCGGTGTGACGGTGCCGCTCGACCACTGCGATGCGCGCCACCTGCGCCGACGGATCGGTCACATCGAGCACGAGGTCCCGTGTCGTCAGCGAGCGCGACTCGATTCCGATCACGCGGGCACGGCCCCCGGCCGGCGGCGGGCGATCAAAGGCACTCGGTCCTGGCGGGGTCTCCAGGTGGACCGACGCGCGCATCCAGTCCGGGGCGCCCACGTTCGGGACCGCTCCCGGCACGACGACACCGTTGGAGGCCACCAGCTTGCCGGCCTGCCACACCCGCGCCGGCTCGAAGCCCGACAGCTCGTCGAAGCACAGCACGTCAGCCTGGTAGCCAGGCGCGAGCCAGCCCAAGTGGTCGAAACGGTGGTAGTCGGCAGGATTGCTCGTCACCATCACGAGGGCATCCTCGGTGCTCACGCCGGCGGCGACTGCCAGACGCGCACAGTCGTTGACGTGGCCGGAGTGCAGCAGTGTGTCCGGCTCCCGGTCATCGGTGCAAAGCGCGATCCGGTCGGTCCCGTGGCGGAGCACTGTCCCGATCAAGGCGGCGAGGTTGCGGGACGCGGAACCCTCCCGAATGAAGATCCACATGCCTTTGCGGCGCTTCTCCTCGGCCTCTTCGAGATCGGTGCACTCGTGGTCGGACTCGACGCCTGCGGCGAGGTAAGCGTCGAGCTGGCGACCGGCGACACCGGGCGCATGGCCGTCGACGCGCTTGTTGCCGGCGGTCGCGATCTTGGCGAGGACCTCCGGGTCGCCGTTCACGACGCCGGGGAAGTCCATGAATTCGGCAATCCCGATCGCCCCGTGCTCTTCGAGAAGTTCCGTCAGCTCGGCGCTGGAGAACTCGGCGGCCGGGCTCTCGAACTGAGATGCCGGCACACAGCTCGGGGCGGAGATCCCGAAGGTGAACGGGAGCCTGCCCGAAGCCTCGGCGAGGGCGACGATGCCCGGAATGCCGAAGACGTTGGCGATCTCGTGCGGGTCCGCGGCCACCGCCGTTGTCCCGTGAGGCAGCACGGCGCGGACGAACTCGTCGACCCAGAGCTTGGTGGACTCGAGGTGCATATGGACATCCACGAAGGCGGCGGTGAGCGCCGCTCCGCTCACGTCGACTGTCTCGTGTGCCTCGCGAGGGCCCCAACCCGCGATGGTCCGGTCCGCGACCGCAAGATCGGTCGTCACCCATTCTCGTGTGCCGGGCACGAAGACCGAGCCGCCTTTGAGGAGGAGGTCTGCCGGTTCGTCGCCGCGTGCTACCGCTAGGACTCGTGGGCTTCCCCGGCGTGGTGGCACTACTGCATCTTATGGCGAAGGCCGGCGCAGCTGGGTCATGACACCTCGACCTCGGACACCTCGACCTCGGACACCTCGACCTCGGACAGCCAAGCCCCCGCGTGCGCTTTCGCCCAAGCGCGTGATATCCGCCCGTTGACCATCGAGACGAGCTGGTCCGGCCGTGACAGCGCAAACGAGATGTGCGCGATCACCGCCGCCGCGATGGCAAAGAAGAGAGCGTCGTGCACGAGTGTCGCTCCCGTCGCCCAGGTGATCCACGACGACGGTGCGAAGCGCATGATGACGCCCGTCACGAGCGCAGCGACCATCGCCGCGCCGAGGAAGGCAGCCTCGATCTTCTGGCCGCCGTTGAACTTGTCCCGAGGAAGACCCGAGCGGCGGGCGCTGCTCTTGAACCAGTCGAAGTCGGAAGCTCCCCAGCGGTCGAAGCGGCGCAGATCCTTGATCAGTCGCTTGCGCCAGGGCCCGACGACTCCGAGGACGAGAGGGCCGAGCAGGCTGAGACCGGTGATGACGTGAATGTTCTCGATGAGCCCGCGGTGCCCGACACGAAGCGCCAGCGCCGGGAGGTACAAGATCGCGCCGGTGACGATCAGCGTCAGCATCATGATCGCCGTGCTCCAGTGCACGAGCCGCTCGACAAGGTCGAAGCGTGCCAGCTGGGTCTCAGACGACATTGCGGTGCCGGCTCGAGCCAAGCTCAAGGCACGACGCTGACCGGTGCTGAGCCGCCAATCCAGGCGTTGACCGGATAGCCGTTGTCCTCCCAATAGCCGGGGACAACCACGTTCGTCACCTCGATCCGGTTCAGCCACTTGATCGACTTGTAGCCGTACATGGGTGCGACGTACAGCCGAACGGGACCACCGTGGTCGGCGGTGACATTGGTGCCGAGCATCTTGTCGGCCACGAGGATGTCGGGACGATGTGCCTGGGAGAGCGTGAGGCTCTCGGTGTACGCGCCGTCGGCCGAGAAGAACCTCAGCGCTGTCGCCTCCGGTGCCGTCCCGGCGCGTTCGAGCAAGTCGGAAAGGAGCACTCCTTCCCAGTGCACGTCCGGCACGACCCAGCCCGTGACGCACTGGAACTGATGGACGAGCGCGGTCCGTTTCATGGACCGGAGGTCGGCCAGGCTGAGCCGGAGCGGCTCGCGGACCATGCCTTCGACCGTCAGCTCATAGGTGGCGGCGGGAATGACCGGATATGAGCCGGTGATCGTGTAGTAGCGAAAATCAGCGTCTCCGGGCAGCGGGACGCCGATGGCGTTGCTGACGGCGCTGCTGACGCCTCCGAGCGCGTTGTCGACCTTCGCTCCGACGGCAATGCCGACGGCTGCCAGCCCGAGGATCCCGAGCACGGTTCGACGACCCACGTGGACCGGCTTCGTTCCTGGAACGGGACCACCCGACGACTGTTGTTCAGGCTGCTCGGCCATGGACACCCCCCATTTGCCATCCGCATCACCGGCTACGGAATACCGTCCACTATGGCCCCTCCGCGTTACATCCTAGGGTCAGGTCCCGAAACCTCGACCGCGACAGACGAGCCCGTGGTCACATGTCGTCGCCGGCGGGTCGCGAGCAGCGAGCCTGCGATGACCAGCGGAAAGCCCAGTCCGAGGCCGAGGGTGAAGGGCTCGCCGAGCAGGGCGACGCCGAGGATGAGGGCAATGCCTGGGTTGACGTAGGTGACAACGGTCGTGCGGACAGGCCCGATCTCGCCTATGAGAGCGAAGAAGACGATGAACCCGGCAAATGTCGGGCCGAGTGCGAGGCCGATCACCGACCAGATCACCTCGGTGGACAGATGTGCCGGGAGGTTGGAGAACGCAAACGGCGCATAGACGATTGCCGCGATGGCCAGTGAGCCGGCCACCACCGCGAGGTTCGGCAGATCGGACAGGTACCGGTTGAAGATCCTCGGCCCGATGGCGTAGCCGACTATGGGCGCTAACATCGCCGCGATCGGCCAGGCGGTGGCCCCGCGGACGTCGATGCCGACGAGCAGCGCCACACCAGCAAGCCCGAGGAAAAGCCCTCCAACCTGTGTTCGGTCAAAGCGGTCCTCGTCCCCGCTCAATCTTGCAACCAGTGCCCCCACCAGCGGCACCGCGGCGATGAGCAGCCCTGCAAGTGAGCTGGAAAGCCTCTCCTCGGACTTGAACAGCATGAGCCAGGACGCCAGGATCTCTGCCGCCGTGTACGCGAGCAGCGGCCGCCACCGGCGCACGAGCTGGGGCAGCTGCCCGCGGAATGCGACTACCGGCAGCAGGATCAACGCGACAGGCGCCGTGCGAAAGAAGATGAGCGCCGACGGCGCCACTTCTCGTACCGATATGCGTATCAGCAGGTACGGCACGCCCCAGATGACACTCAGCGCGCCGAAGAGCAGCCATGCGCGCCTTGACACGTCAACGACGGTACTGCCTGCGTCAGGGCGCGCCGAATCCTGCTAGCCGACCGGCGGCAGGAGCACTCCGGGGTTGAGTATCCCGCTCGGGTCGAGCGCGTCCTTCACCCTTCGCATGACCGTGAGGTCTCCCGCCGAGCGAGCTGCTGTCACGAAGTCGAGCTTTGCGACGCCGACTCCGTGCTCGGCGCTGATGGACCCGCCGCGCCGTATCACCATGCGAAAAACGGCGTCATCGGCTCGGTAGTCCTCGGGCTCGGGACCGATCACGTTGACGTGCACGTTCCCGTCACCGACGTGCCCGAACATGATGACTCGTGTATCGACTTGGCCGCGCAGTGCCGCCGAGACCTCAGACCGGACCGCACCGGCGAACTCGGCGAGCGCCTTCATCGGCAGGGTCAGGTCGAGCTTGTGAGGCACCCCGAGCGTCGCGATCGCCTCGGTGTGGCGCTCACGGTACGCCCACAGGCGAGCGCGGCCGCCTGCATCGTCGCCGACGGCGACCTCCGTGACGCCCGGAGAGTCCTCGATGGCTTCGGCGAGCATGCCGGTCGGGTCCTGGCCCCCCGAGGCCTCCACGAGAAGCCAGGCGTCCGCACCTGGGTCCGGCGGCGCGGGAAGGCCCACCACCTCTCGGACCAGCGCCATACCTTCCGCGTACACGAGCTCCAGCGCGTCGATCCCGTCCACGCGCCGACGCAGCCGAGTTGCCAAGGCGACTGCCACCTCCGACACGGAGCGGACACTGGCAGCCGGGTCCGCCGGCGAGTGCCCGGTGCCACGCAGGCCGACGAGGGCCGTGACGCGAAAGGGCGGTACCGGGACGAGGTGGAGCACGACCTTTGTCACCACGCCGAGGGTCCCTTCGCTGCCGGCCATGATCTGAGCAAGGTCGTACCCGACGTTGTCCTTCACGAGGCCCGACAGGCGGGTCGCGACGGTGCCGTCCGCCAGCACGGCTTCAATTCCACCAAGGCGGGCGCGCATCGGGCCATGCCGGATGACGTGGATGCCGCCGGCGTTGGTGGCGACCATGCCGCCGAGAGTCGCCGAGTCACGCGCCGCGATGTCGATCCCCAGCTCGGCGTGCACCCCCGCCGCCGCCGCCTGTGCCGCGGCGAGCGTCGTGCCAGCCTCTGCCACGATGAGCCCTTCGTCAGGATCGCAGCTGAGGACGCGGTTGAGACGGCCGACACTGAGCACTGCCTCGCCGTGCCTGGGCACAGAGCCGCCCACAAGACCCGTGTTGCCGCCCTGGGGGACGACGGCAACCTGGAACCGGTTGCAGGCGGCGAGCACCTCGGCGACCTCGGAGGTGTTCGCGGGCCGGACGACCACGAGGGCCGGGCCACCGAAGCGCCTTGTCCAGTCGAGCTCGTAGGAGGCCCTGAGGTCTGGATCGCTGAGGCAGTGGTCGGGTCCGACGGCCTCGCTGATGGCCGCCAGGAAGCCTTGCGGCGCCTGGCAGGAGTCAGCCATGAACCGATCTTCTCACCTCTGGCCGGTCCGGTCCCGTTAGGTTGTCGACCGTGGGCGGCGACCTGACGGGCGTGCAGGCCTTCCGAGGCCGCAAGTCATGAGCGCGCCGGCGGGCGGCGCAGACTCCTGTGGATCGGCACCTGAGTTGCGGGCGACGCTCGGCGAGGTGGCGAGGTCATATCTCCGTCTCGGCACTACGGCTTTCGGCGGTCCTGCGTCACATCTCGCGATGATGCGCTCTGAGCTCGTCGTGCGCCGAGGCTGGGTGAGCGAGCAGGAGCTGCTCGACTTCATCGGCGGGGCGAGCCTGCTCCCCGGGCCGACATCGACCGAGGTCGCGCTCATGTTGGCCCGTCGGCGCAAAGGCTGGGCAGGGCTCGTCGTCGGCGGCACCTGTTTCATCCTGCCTTCGATGCTGCTCGTGCTCGCTCTCTCCTGGGCCTACGTGCGCTACGGCGCGACCGACGCTGGCTCCGGTGTGCTGTTCGGCATCAAGCCTGTGGTCGTCGCGATCATCGCGAGCGCGGTCGTGGGACTGGCAAGGACTGCGGTCAAGCGCCGCATTCTCGCCGTGGTCGCCGGTGCCGGCCTTGCTGCGTATTTCCTTGGCGTGAGCCCTCTGCTCATCTTCTTCGCGGCGGCGCTCATCGTCACCCTCGTCGACAACGGACGCCGATGGACGCGCGCCGTGCCGGGCGGACGTGGTTCGGCGCTTGTGGTACTCGTGACGAAGCTACATCTCGCGCGTCATGTCGGCTCGACTTCGTCGCGTCTCGCGCGAGCGTCGTTGACTGCGGTGTTCTTGGAATTCTTGAAGCTGGGCTCGATCGTCTTCGGGTCCGGTTACGTCCTCGTCTCGTATCTTCACAGCGACCTCGTGGCGGGCAACCACTGGCTTACACAGTCCCAGTTGCTCGCGACCGTGGCGATCGGCCAGGTGACCCCGGGACCGGTGTTCACCACGGCGACCTCGATCGGTTACGTGCTCGGCGGCTTGCCTGGCGCGCTGGTCGCCACCCTCGCCATCTTCTTGCCGTCGTTCGTATTGGTCGCCGCGCTGATGCCGCTGTTAGGTCGCGCGAGACGCTCGCCCTGGAGCGCGTCGGCTCTCGACGGGGTCAATGTCGCCGCGATCGCCCTGATGGCCGGTGTCACCGTGCAACTCGGTCGGACGAGCTTGGTCGACTGGCTTGCCGTGCTCACGGGCCTGTTCAGCCTTGGCCTGCTATTGCGGTGGCGGGTGAACGCGACCTGGCTCGTGCTCGGAGGCGCCGCGGTCGGCCTGCTGCACGCGTTCGCGTGAGGGCTGCCACCGGGAGGCGGTTCGCCGGCGCGCCAGTACCAGCATTACTCGCTCGCCTTTGTCAAGGGAGTCCGGACCGATTCGAGCAGGTCTCGATCGTGTGAGTAGCTGAGCAGCCCGATGGCGTCGGCAAGCGACAGCCAGCGGAGCTCGTCCACCTCCGGCGTGGGCTCGAAGGCGCCGTCGACAGGCTGCATCAACCAGTACGACACGACCTTTACGCGGCCCCGGCGGTCGGTGTACTCGACCTGGCCGACGAACCTGCCGAGGTGGCAGCTGTAGCCCGTCTCCTCGCGCACCTCGCGCAGCGCGCACTCGATCGGGCTCTCGTCGATTTCGAGCTTGCCCTTAGGGAGCGTCCAGTCGAGATGCTCAGGGCGGTGCACGACAGCGACCTCCCACCCGCCCGAGTCGCCGGCGCGAAGGACGATTCCCCCTGCGGCACGCACGACGCTGCGGTCGTCGGGCGGGACCATTGCAGAATCGGTCATGTCCCGACCGTAACCGATGGCACCGCAAGGATTCTTGTCTGCTGCGGCTAGCTTGTACTCCATGTCCGCACCGGGGGAGTCTCGAACGGACATAGAGGTCGAGTGGCAGCTCGACGCACTCGACCTACGGCCGGTTGAGCGCTGGTTAGCGTTGAGGACCGGTCCGACTGCGATCGCTGAGCCGATTGCGGGACTCGGGATCGTGCCGGCCGCCACGAGGCGACTCGTCGACGTCTATGTCGACACAGACGACTGGAGGATGGGCAGCGCAGGTTACGTCCTGCGTGTTCGACGGCGCGCCGGACGCGTGGAGATGACGCTCAAGGACCTGTCGGCCGCTACGAAGGGGCTACGTCGCCGCCTCGAGGTGACTCAACCGCTGCCCGCGTCGGGCCTGTCAGGCTTGGACCGCGCTGGTGAGGTCGGATGGCGGGTGGAGGCACTCGCGGGAGCGCGCACGCTCAATCAGGTGCTGGAGGTGCGGACGCGGCGACGTCCCTTCGATCTCGCGATCCACGGCGAGAGGGTTGGCGAGCTCGCGCTGGACGACACGGTCATCGCGATCGGGCACGAACGACGACGGCTCCGCCTGACTCGCGTCGAGGTCGAAGTGCAGCCTGCCTGGGTGGACGCAATGCAACCATTCGTGGAGCGGTTGCGGCGTGAGTGCGGCCTTCAGCCGGCGACCCTGTCCAAGTTCGAAGCTGGTCTCATGGCCGCCGGAATCGGCATCCCGGGTCCCCCGGACCTCGGGCCCGTCGGGGTGTCCCCGGACTCGACGCTCGGCGAGCTCGCCTACCGGGTGCTTCGCAATCAAGCCTCGGCGATGCTCGTACACGTGCCGGGGACGCGCCTCGGAGAGGACATCGAATCGCTCCATCAGATGCGGGTGGCGACCAGGCGGATGCGCGCGGGAATGGGCATGTTCGCCTCTGTGCTTCCCGTGAGGGCGGGACGTCTGCGCGCTGAGCTCGGCTGGCTGGCCGCGCTGCTCGGCGAGGTGCGGGACCTTGACATCCAGCTCGGCCGTTTCGATGACTGGACCGAGGAAATGCCCGGTGATCACCGTGAAGCCCTGGACGAGCTAGCCGATCTCCTTGCCGGTCATCGTGTGCAAGCGAGGCGAGCCTTGCTCGAGGCTTTGGACTCGCGGCGCTACGACCGGCTGGTGTCAGGTCTCGTGGCGATGCTCGTACAGGGTCCCTCCAGCCGTTCCACCACCGGGCGCGCGCCCGCGGTGACGACGATGCCCGAGCTCATCGAAGAGCGGCACCGTGCTGCTGGAAAGTCTGCCCGCCGGGCCAAGCGCACGGGTGCAGCAACCGACTACCACCGGCTGCGCATTCGCTGCAAGAGGCTCCGTTACGCGCTCGAGTTCGCCTCGGGGCTGTACGACGGTGAATTGAAGGGCTTCGTACGCCAGATGACCCGCCTCCAGGACGCCCTGGGCTCCATGCAAGATGCCGCAGTTGCCTCGTCGCGCCTGCAGGTGATCGCCCTGACCGAGGAAGGCGCCTCGCTCTCTCGCGCCGCCATCTTCGCCATGGGTGGTGTCGCCGGGCAGTACCGCAGCGAAGCCGAGCATCTTCTTGGTGAGATGCCCGAGCTTGTGCAGCTGCTCAAGGGCAAGGAATGGAAGCGCGCGAGGTCGTTGATGGAACTGCGCGAGAAGGCGGCGGCGCCTCTTGTTCGCCAGCCGACCGCCGCAAGTGCCGAAGCCCGGCAGATCGGGGTCGTCGGTCGCGCCCGTCCGGCACTTGTGAATTCCACCTCGAGCTCCCTCGCCACCTCACGCCCGGGGGTCTCGCCTGGGCCGTCGCCTGAGCCCGAGATGAGCGGCGAAGTGTCTCCGCTCGGGACCGACACGGAGTCTGCGCCGGTTACCAGCGAGCGGTCGGTGCCGGCGACCGAAGGGGACTCAGCGCCGCTCGGCGAGCCGCATCCGGCGAACGGCTCGACGATCACACCGATCCGTCGGCAGGTTGCTCCCAGCTGAGGTCATAGGGATCGACGCGCCCGGCTACCCGGCCGGACTGCGTTCGATTCCCTCCCCGCCCAAGATCCTGTGGGTACGCGGCACCTTGCCGCCCGCTGCCGCTGTGGCGGTCGTGGGCACACGCCACCCGACGCGTTTTGGGCGGAGCGTGGCCGATGCGGCCGCCAGGAGTGCGGTCGCTGCCGGCCTCGCGGTCGTCTCCGGTCTCGCGGCCGGCATCGACACCGTCGCCCACGAGAGCGCGCTGGCGGCCGGCGGGTCCACCTGGGCGGTGATCGGCTCGGGCGTGGACGTCCCGACGCCAATCTCGAACGCCGCTCTCGCGGAGGAGATCGTCGCCTCCGGCGGAGGGCTCATAGCCGAGGTACCGCCTGGGACACCGGTTGCCCGGCGCCAGCTCGTGGCCCGTGACCGCATTCAGTCGGGGCTCTCGCTCGCCGTGGTGATCTGCCAGTGCGAGACCTCCTCGGGCGCGATGCACACGGCGCGTTTCGCTGTGATCCAGGGCCGGCTCCTCGTGGTCGTGCGCCCGAGAGGACCGGACCGGGCAGTCGCCGGGTGCACCGGCAACGTCGTGCTCGCCGATCCGAACGGCTGCGACCCTTCACTCGTCTCGGCTACAGGCAAGATAGCGGAGCTGATCCGTGCTCGCCGGCCGATGGCGGACGTGGTGATAGACGACCGGGAGGAGCTCGACGAGCTGTTCGAGCAGCTCCGGCGGGCTTAACGCCGCTTTCGAGTCCCACCGCTCGTCCACGACCCGATCAAGGTCGGCGTCTGTCAATCGCCGGACGAACTGGAGCGTGTTGAGGCAGGCAGCGTCGTCCGCCCGCGCTTCAAGTCGGCGAGCACGGCACGAGCAGCTCCAACCCCGCACATCCCGTGCACGCCGCCACCGGGTGGAGTGGAGGCGGAGCAGAGGTACAGCCCTTGCGCGCCGGTTCTGTACGGGTTCCACCGCATGGTCGGCCGGAAGATCGTCTGGCGGAGCGTGCCTGCACCGCCGCTGATGTCGCCGCCGACGTAGTTGGGGTTGTGAGCTTCGGCATCCATGGCGGTCATGGTCGAGCGCGCGAGAACGAGGTCCTTGAAGCCCGGCGCGAACCGCTCGATCTGAGCCTCGATGCGCTCTGTCATGTCGATGGTCGAGCCCCGGGGCACGTGGCAGTAGGCCCACAGTGTTTCGTGGCCGGCCGGCGCGCGGGTCGGGTCCACAACGCCTGGCTGGACGACGAGGCAGTACGGGCGAATGGCGTGGCGACCCGCCGCGACCTCGGACTCGCTGGCCGCCACCTCGTCGAAACTGCCCCCTAGGTGCACGGTTCCGGCCCGTCGGCACACCGATGCGGTCCATGGCACCGGGCCTGACAGCGCCCAGTCGACCTTGCAGATGCCCGGGCCGTGGTGGAATCGTCCGACGGCGTCGCGGTAGCGGGCGGGGAGCCGTTGCCCGGCAACGGCCACAAGGGTCTCCAAGGAGGTGTCGAACAGTAGCGCCCGGGCTGGTGGGAGCTCGGCGACGTCTTTCACCCAGCGTCCGGTGTGCACGGTTCCTCCGGCGCTGGTGAGCTCGCTCAAGAGTGCGTCGACGAGCCGAGCACTCCCTCCTTTCACGAGAGGCCACCCCCCGGCGTGAGCGATGATGGTGAGAAAGATGGCGAAGGCAGCCGTGAGCGGTGCGTCGAGAGGGAGCATGGCGTGTGCGCCGACCCCGGCCAGGAGGCCCTTGGCCTCCTCGGTCGAGAACCGCCGGACGAGGTGGGCGACCGACGGCACTCCAGCGACTCCGAAGCGGGCCATGGCGATCGGGTCACGCGGGGGGTACCGGAGCGGTGCGAGCACAGTGGGGACAATCGTCGCTGCCGCCTCGACCAGCGGAGCGAACAGGCGGACGTACTGAGCGCCGTCCGCGCCCAGTGCGGCAGCGGTGTCGCCGACGGTGCCGAAGACCGCCCCTGCACGGTTCTGATCGAGCGGGTGGGCGAAGGCCACCTCGGGCCTGCATAGCTCCACGCCGAGGCGCTCGAGGTCGAGCTCGAGGAAAAACGGCGACAGCGGCGCCATGGACTGGACGGTCGAGCAGACGTCGTGGTGGAACCCCGGCAAGGTGAGCTCCTCGGTTCGGCAACCTCCGCCAGGGCTCGTCGACCCCTCGAACACCTCTACGCCCAGACCGGCGCGCGCCAGCACCAGCGCGGCCGCCAAACCATTCGGGCCGGATCCGACGACGACGGCGTCAGGCGTGGCCAGTGCGGCTGATCCTCATAGCTCGAGCACCAAGGACTCCGCTGCGACGATGACCTGCGGCTCGGGGCCGAAGCGTTTGGGCAGCTCGTCGAGCGCGTTGTCGGTGCGGTCCGGCTGGTGGTGGAACAAGACGACCCGTCGTGCACCGGCGCGGCGTCCGAGCTCGACGGCGTACTCGGCCGCGGAATGGCCCAAGAAGGCTGCGGTCACCAGCTCGTCGGCCGTCAGTTGCGCGTCGTGGACGAGGGTGTCTGCCCCCTCCGCGAGCTGCAACGCCTGGGAGTGGTACTCGCCCCAGCCCTCAGGCCCGGGGCCGAGCGCCGTGGGGCAGTGGTCGGGCATGTAGGTGAGCACTGAGCTCCCGTCGCTGACCCGGTAGCCGTAAGTGCGTCCCCCTTTGTGCGGGATCTCCACGGCCTCGACGCTGAAGCCCTCCGCTTCGATCGCCCCAGGCGGCAGGCTGGAGAAGCTCCACTTGCCACGCAGACCCTCGGGGCCGATTGGGAAGTGCGGCGGCGACATCCCCCGGGCCAGCACCTCGGCTGCATCGGCACCGTCGGGCTGCTCGGGCAGGAACAAGGCGACGCGCGAGTCCTCGCGGTCGCCCGCGGTGAAGAACGGCAGGCCGTGGACGTGGTCCCAGTGGAGATGAGTGAGCAGGACCGTGCCGGCGAAGGCCGTGCCGCCCGACAACGCGCTGACGCGCCGGATCCCGGTGCCGGCGTCGAGGACGAGTGTTGGCGCGGCGTCGCCATCGTGGGCGAGCGCGACACACGAGGTGAACCCGCCGTAGCGGACGAAGTCCTCGCCGGGCGCAGGCGTCGAGCCTCGGACACCCAAGAAATGGGCACGCACCCGATCAGCCCGCTCCCAGGTCTTCCCGGCGGTGACCGGTGGACAGCTCTTCGAGCGCCGGGCGGTCCAGTGCCTCGGCGGGGACCGAAGCCACACGGCACGCTGTCACCGCGACCAGCGAGGACGTGCGGGCTCCACCCTCCAGGTGCGCACGCTCGCCGAGGAGCGCGCCCGGGCCGTACTCGGCCAGACGTGCTCCGTCGACCTCGACGCGAAGCACGCCGTCGAGGACCAGGTACACCTCGGAGCTCTGATCACCCTGGTGTACCAGGTTGGTGCCCGTCTTCACCTTCTTGATCTTAGGTTTGGCCGCTCCCCGCATCACTTGCGCGGACAGCGACCGCTCCAAGGCCGACTCCACGACGGTGACGAGGGCCTCGGACTCCTGGTCGCCCCACGGCGTGTGCGTGCCGAATGACTTGCGGTACCAGTCCTTGAAGTCGATGAGGCCCGACTTGCTCGCGAGATGGCCCTCGTGGTCGTAGATCCAGTGGCGCGGGAACCGGCTGGCGCCGACGAGCGCCCCCTCGGCGCGGCCATCGGCATGCAGTGTGAGCGTGAGCGTGGTCCAGGCCAGAGGAGCCTGCCATTGGATGAACGGTGCCCGGCGGACACGTCGGGGGGCGGGCATCCCGGTGCGACCGCCGGCTGTCTGAGTGAAGCGCCTCCAAGTTTCGCCGCGCTCGGGCCTGTGCTGGATGTCGGGGAGGGCGACCGCCTGGAAGACGTGGCTCAAGCCGCCGATGCGCACCGTGGTGCTCCCGATCTGGCCGCCCCCGGAGTAACCGGCGTTTGTGATCCTTCCCGCTCTGTCCACCTCCACCCAGGCCGCGAGTTGGTTGGCGAAGCGGAAGCGGTCGGCCGCCCGCAGCTCGTCAAGGTCCCCGAGAACGTCGGGGGGCGGCTGGTCGTAATGGGCCACCCCGGCGTCAAAGGGCAAGCGGGTACCGACCACCACGGCTTCAGACGGGATCCATGACAGCGAGGTGACGGAGCTTTCGTATCGCATGCGCCCATGATCCGCCACTCGCCGAGGAGGGAGAAGGGTGTTGCCCAGGCGCCGGGGGTGGTCCTAACACCCCCTCCTGCCCGGGGGTCTCCCCCCTGGTGAGGGAGGCCGCGTTGCGCGACAACTTGGAGTACATGAGCGGCAAGGGCGACATTCCGGCGAGGACGATCAGTGTCTTTCTGGCCGACGACAACCTCATCGTCCGCGAGGGCGTACGTGCGCTCATCGAGCGGCACCCGGACCTTTGCGTGGTCGGCGTCGCCGCAGACTTCGATGGGACTGTCGCCGGGGCGACCGCGACCGAGCCCCACGTTCTCGTGACCGACATCCGTATGCCGCCGTCGTTCCACCGCGAAGGCATCGATGCGGCCAAGGAGGTGCGCAAGCGCCACCCTGGCACCGGGGTCGTGATCCTGTCGCAATACGACGACCCCGAGTACGCGGTGTCGCTGCTGGCCGAGGGGTCTGCCGGCTATGGCTACCTTCTGAAGGACCATATTGCGGAAGGCAACCAGCTTGTCGAGGCCATCCGGGCGGTGGCGACAGGTGGGACCGCGCTCGACCCCGCCATCGTCGAAGCCCTCGTGCGTCCCGTTACCTCCAGCGGCGCGCTCGACGAGTCCGAGGAATCGCTGCTGGCGCTCGTGGCCGAGGGCAAGCCGATCAAGGCCATCGCCGCCGCGCGGGGGCTCCCGCCCCAGACAGTGGACGCCGCGGTGGAGGCCGTCTTCTTGAAGTTGGCCCAGGGAGTGAGCGCCGGCAATCAGGGAGCGCTCCAGCGCCTGCGCCTACTGCACCAGGCCATCGTCGACCGTGAGGAGCAGGGCGAGACCCTCTCGCGCCTTTTGCCCGGGGGGCTGGCGGAGAAGCTGCGCTTGGAAGGACGGCGCATCGGCGAGACCGAGCGAGTGGAAGTGACAGTGGTCATGAGCGACATCCGCTCGTACTCGACCATCGCAGAGCACGCGGACCCGAGCCAGCTGGCCGGCCAGCTCAACACGCACCGCGCCGCGATGAACAAGGCCATCCTGGGCGAGGGCGGGACGGTGATGCAGTTCGTCGGCGACGCGGTCATGGCCGTCTTCGGCGCCCCGGTCTCCCAAGTCGACCACGCGGACCGAGCGGTCGCGGCCGCGGCCGCGATGCATGCTGGTCAAGCCGTGATCAACAAGCGCTGGGTCGAAGAGGACCTGCCCCCGTTCGGGCTCGGGCTCGGGCTGTCGACCGGTGAGGCCGCCGCCGCCCTGCTCGGCTCCGAAGAGCGCCTCGAGTACACCCTCGTGGGTGACACCGTGAACCTCTCCCAGCGCCTGCAGCAGCTGGCCTCGGCCGGCGAGACGGTGCTCTCTGAGGCTACGGTTCGAGCACTCACCTGTGAGGTCGCCACCGTCGCGCTCGGCGAGCAGCTAGTGAAGGGACGCGACACTCCGGTGGTGGCCTACAAGGTCCTGTCACCGGGCCAGGCGTCATCAGGCGGCGACATGGCGACCAGCATCGCCCAACCGCCGGCTGAGACAAGCATCGAAGGGGGATCAAGATGACAGATGCGGCAACGATTGCCGACACGACCCACGCGGACAAGGACACGCCCGCCCTCGAAGTGCACGGTGTGCGCAAGACCTTCGAGGCCGAGAACGCCCCCGTGCGGGCGCTCAGGGGGGTCGACCTCACGGTCGAGCACGGCACGTTTCTTGCCCTGATGGGGCCCTCGGGTTGTGGCAAGTCGACGCTGCTGAACCTCGTGGCTGGCCTCGACGTGCCCGACGAGGGGACCATCAAGGTCGCAGGCGAGGAGGTGACCGGGAGCACCGAGGACGAGCTCGCGCGGATGCGGCGGCGCCACATCGGTATCGTCTTCCAGTTCTTCAACCTGCTCGAGGGGATGACGGTGCTGGAGAACGTGGCCCTGCCGGCCATCATCGCGGGACGCAAGCGCAAAGCGGCCGAAACAAGGGCCCGCGACCTGCTCGACCTGCTCGGCATCGGCGACAAGGTCTCGGCGATGCCCGGCGTGCTGTCGGGAGGCCAGCGCCAACGCCTTGCCATCGCCAGGGCGCTCGCCAATGAGCCCACGTTGTTGTTGGCCGACGAGCCGACCGGCGCTCTCGACTCCGCCGGAGGCCAGGAAGTGATCGAGCTGCTGAGCCGCCTTCACTCCGGGGGCCAGACGATCGTCCTGGTCACCCACGACCCGGATGTGGCCGCCGCGGCAGACACGGTACTCAAGATGCGCGACGGGCGAATCGTCGGCAATGACGCCGACGCGAGCAGAGGCACCGTTGAGAGCGTGACCGCGATCGGGACGCTTTAGGAATGCGAGGACCCAGGTGATGGTGGAGTCAGTCGCTGGCGCCACTGCCCGCGCGGGTACCGCCACGGGCGCTGGCGGCGACGCTGGCGCGGACGCGGCGCCCGCCGAGCGCGTTCAAGCCCGCCTCCTGCTGCCGGGCGCGGTGGTGTTCGCAGCCACTGTCGCGCTCGTGGTCGTCTCGCTCGTCGCGGCACCGCGAGCAGGTCATCGCGCCCTTGGAGTGGTCATCGGGGTGGCGATCCTCTGCACCGCGGCGGCAGGCCTCGCGACACTTGCCCGCGCGGCTCGCCTCGGCTGGCTCGTGAGCCTTGGAGCACTGGTTGCAGCCGTCTCGGCGGCAGGGTCGCGACTCGCCCTCACTCACGCCGATCGCGTCCACAGCGCGCCCCACATAGTGGCCACGGTGGCGGCCCTTGGTGCCATGGCCATCTCGGTCCACGGCCTCCTGTCGCTGCCCGACGGTGTGCTCGGGCGCAGGTCGCGCCAGGTCGGCGCTGGGCTCTGGTACCTGGCAGCCCTCTTGGTGGCCGTCGCGCTGACGACCACGGCCCATGTGCTGGCCCCGTGGCCCGCCGCGCTCGGATGGCTGGCGGCCGTATGCTCCACGCTTCCCACAGTGCACGCCCGCTACCTCGACGCGCCCGCCTTTGGGCGCCAGCGGATGCAGTGGATCGCCGTAGGCGCCGGGCTGGGGAGCGAGGTCATCCTGATAGCGGTGACGCTCAATCTGCTGGTGGCGTGGCCGGCCCAGGTCGGGGTTCTCGCTGCCGGTGCCACCGTGCTGGCGGCACTGGGCCTGCTTTGTGGGGTCAGCCCGCGCCTTGCCCCGCACGCCGACCGCCTGCTTGTGAACTTGCTCTCGATTCTCGGCTTCACCGTCGTTGTGTCGGCGATCTACCTCATCGTGGTCCGCGGTCTCGGCAAGACCCCTACCGGGGCGACCGACCGTGAGGTGCTCGGCTTGTCGATGGTCGCTGCCGCCATCGCAGCCGTTGGCTACATCCCCGCCCGGGACCGTTTCGCACGCATGGCCACGAGTTTCGTCTACGGCGCGCGCGAAGCCCCCGACGAGGTGGTGCGTACTTTCGGGAGCCGACTGACACGGGCCATACCCATGGACGAGCTGCTCTTGCAGTTGGCCGAGTCGCTTCGCAAGACGCTCGCCCTCCAGTCTGCGGAGATCTACACCGGCACCGGCGAAGTCCTCGAGCTCGCCGTGTCGGTCCCCGACACCGGGGCGCGCTCGCTCGTGGTGTCTGGGCGTGAGCGCCCGGTGATCGCTCACGCCGGCGTGTCCGGCAACGCGTGGGCCTCGGTCTGGATGCCCACTTTGCTGAACGGGCGGGCCGCCGGCCCGATCCGGGTAGCGCCGATCTGCCATGCCGGCGAGCTCCTGGGGACGATCGTGGTGGCCCGCTCGGAAGGCGCGGTCAGCTTCAGCGAAGAGGACGATCGGGTTCTCACCGAGCTGGCGCGCCAGGTCGGACTGGCATTTCACAACGCCCAGCTGGACACTGCCCTGCAGACTTCGCTCGACGAGCTCCGGCACCAAGCCGACGAACTGCGCGCGTCAAGGGCTCGAATCGTTGCCAGCGGTGACGCGGAGCGCCGCCGCGTCGAGCGGAACCTGCACGATGGTGCCCAGCAGCACTTGGTAGCCCTGGCGGTCAACCTGCGCCTGGCCAAGGACGTCGTCCTGGAGGACCCGAAAGCTGCGGTCGAGATGCTCGACGAGCTGGGAACCGCCGTCCAGGACACGATCCAGGAACTGCGCGAGCTGGCGCACGGGATCTACCCGCCGCTCTTGGTCGACAGCGGCCTCGGCGGGGCACTTCGCCCGGTCGTCAACCGGAGCCCGCTCGACGTCGAGCTGTTGACCGAAGGGATCGGCCGCTACGACGGCGATATCGAAGCCGCCATCTACTTCTGTTGTCTCGAAGCACTGCAGAACGCGGGAAAGCACGCGCCGGACGCGCACGTCACGGTGCACATCTGGGAGGAGTCGGGAGGGCTGTTGTTCGCGGTCACCGACGACGGGCCGGGCTTCGACGTGCGCTCGGCCGAGCGCGGGCACGGGTTCGTGAACATGATGGACCGCCTCGGTGCCATCGGTGGCGCAGTGCGCTGGGAGTCCGAACGCGGGCGCGGTACTGCTATCCGGGGCTCGGTGCCGCTCAACTGAGCCGCTCAACTGAGCGGTTGGCTCAGCTGGCGAAGCCGTTCGAGTCGCGCTCGTCCCAGAGCTGGCGAAGAGTCGTCGGGCCGAACTGTTCCTTGTGCATGTAGGCCCGCGCGCCGCTGGTCCTGGCGTCTTCCGGCAGGTCGTTCACGTCGTAGGTTGAGCACAGGAACACCACGGTGCCGGGGTGCCCGGCCACGATCCGCCGGGTCGCCTCCAAGCCCCCCATCTCGGGCATGTTGATGTCCATCAACACGAGGTCCGGGTGCAGGGAGTCGGCAAGTGAGATCGCCTCGATCCCGTTGGCGGCCTCGCCGACAAGCTCGAAGCCCTCGGTGCGGCGTAGGACAGCGCGCGCGGCCAAGCGGAAAGGTGCCTGGTCGTCGACGACGATGACGGAGAGGGGGTTGTCCATCAGGTGTCCATTCTCCCATGGACGGCAGCGAAAGACCCGGGAGGTGCCACCCGAATACTCGGTGTAGCTAGCCTCCCGACTGCGCGCTCAGGTAGACGAGCACCGCCTTCACGCGGCGGTTGACGTCTCGCTCCTCGGAGAGCCCGAGCTTGGAGAAGATCGCATTCGAGTGCTTCTCGACCGCCCTCTCCGAGACGCCAAGTGTCTCGGCGATCGCCCCGTTTGACTTGCCCTGGGCCATCTCGGCCAGGATCTCGGACTCCCTCGGGGTCAGCCATTCGAGGTCGGACTTGCGGTGGCTGGCCCGGGCCCGGACCAGCTCGTCCACCACGAGAGGGTCGATGACAGACCCACCGCCGGCCACCACCCTGATGGCTTGGGCCAGTTCGTTCGCCCCTGCGACCCGCTCCTTCAAGAGGTAGCCACGGCCGGCCGAGCCTTCTTGCAGGAGGGCCAGCGCGTACCCGGGAGCCGTGTACTGGCTGAGGACGACGACGCCGACCGTCGGCTGGTGCTCGCGCAGCCATGCTGCGGCCTGGATGCCTTCGTCGGTGCCGGTCGGGGGCATGCGTATGTCTGTCACCACGACGTCGGGCTCGTGCTTGGCGACGAGCTCCAACAATTCGGGAAGGTCGGAGGCGACACCGACAAGCTCTAGGTCGCCTTGGGCCTCGACCAGCCGCGAAATTCCCTCGCGCAACAACGCGTTGTCCTCCGCCAGGACGACCCGGATCACCGCCACCAAGATGCGAGCCTAACGCCTTCTGTCCCCGGTAGAAGCCATGTTCTGGGACTGACGGAGGAAGCACTCGACAAGGTCCGAGCTGCGCCGTGGCGAGAATTAGTCTGAAGCGGTGTGTGGTCTCCTCGAGCTCGAAGGACTGACTCGTCGCTACGGGACGCTTACTGCCCTCGACGGGCTCTCCTTTTCCGTTCCAGCCGGACAGGTGGTGGGTTTTCTAGGCCCCAATGGGGCAGGCAAGACGACCACGATGCGGGCTGTATTCGGTCTCACCGATCTGGACGCCGGCATGGTCAGGTGGAATGGTGTCCAAGTCGGCCAGGCGGAACGGCGCCGCTTCGGGTACATGCCGGAGGAGCGGGGGCTGTACCCGGCGATGCTCGTCTGCGAGCAGCTTGAGTACCTCGGGAGATTGCACGGGATGAGCGCGATCGACGCCCAGGCCGCCACGACAACTTGGCTGGAACGGCTGGGGATCGCAGACCGGGCCGTCAGCAAGGTGGATGCTCTCTCCCACGGGAACCAGCAGCGAGTGCAGCTCGCTGCCGCGTTGGTGCACGGTCCTGAAGTGCTGATCTTGGACGAGCCGCTGGCCGGACTGGACCCATCGGGTATCGACGCCATCGGCGATGTGCTCGCCGAGCAGGCCCGCTCGGGTTGCTGTGTACTCTTCTCCAGCCATCAGCTCGACCAGGTCGAGGATCTTTGCGAGTCGGTCACGATCATCGATCACGGGCGCCTGGTTGTGACCGGAAAGGTGGACGATCTGGCCCGCAGTGGCCCGCGCCGCCTGGTGGTGAGGGTGGAAGGGGACCGAGATGCTTCGTGGGCACGCGGCATCGCCGGTGTCACCATCTCGGAAGTCGATGGAGGTGCGGCGCGACTTGTGCTCGACCAATCGGTGGACAGCGAGTCGGTGCTCCGGGCCGCCATGGCTGCGGGCCGGGTCACCGAGTTCGTCTTCGAGCGCCGCCGATTGTCGGAAGTGTTCCGGGAGGCCTTGGGATGAGTGGAGGTCTCATTGCGGCCATCGTGGCCGTCGTCTTGATCGTGAGAGTGCGGGCACGCCTGAGACGGCGAACGCCCGGCCGACAGCACTCCGGCTACGGGCTGGGGCCCTTCAAGAGCGACGTGGGACTGGTGGCGGCGCGGGAGATGCGAGAGCGATTCCGCGGCAAGATCTTTCGCGTAGGGACTCTGCTCATCTTGGCGGTGGTCGCGGCCGCCATCGTCATCCCCACGCTCGACAAGGGAAAGCCACAACCCCAACGAGTTGGCATTGTCGGGGCGCTCTCGGCTCCCTTGCGAGCGGCCGTCGTGTCTTCCGCGAAGAGTGTCGGCACCACGGTTCACCTCGTGTCCCTGGACGACGAGGCGGCGGCGTACGCCGATCTGCGCTCCGGGCGTCTTGATCTGGCCATCGTCGAGGGCCGGGAGCTCGTCGTGAACAAGTCTGTGGGATCAACAGACACCTCGACGACGGCCCAGTTTGTGCTCGCTGTCTCCAAGGATCTCGGTGTGGTCGAGGCGGTCGAGGCGGCCCATCTCACCCCGGCGCAGTCCTCGGAGCTGGCTGGCGAGAGGGCGCTCTCGGTTCACAGCCTCCAACCCGGGCCAGCCAGGGGAGCTGCGCACACCACGTCGCTGATCGGGCTCATTCTCATATTCGTGATGCTCTCGCAGTACAACACCTGGATCCTGATCGGGGTCATGGAGGAGAAGTCCAGCCGGGTGATAGAGGTGCTCCTGGCTGCTGTGCGCCCCATTCAGCTGCTCACGGGCAAGGTGCTCGGGATCGGCCTCGTGGCGTTCGTCCAGGCCTCCGCCATCGTGGTCTTCGCCCTGGTACTGGCCAAGAGCGTTGGGTCCGATCTCCTGCACGGAACCGCACCTGTGGTGCTCTTGAGCACCTTGGCGTGGTTGGTGCTGGGGTACGCCTTCTACTGTTGGGTCTATGCCGCCGCAGGTTCCTTGGCCGAACGCCAGGACCAGGTGCAGAGCCTCGCTTTCCCCTTGAGCCTCCCGATCATCTTCGGCTACATAATGGCCCTCACTGCAGCCAGCGGAAACCCGTCCTACTTCTTCAAGGTCCTCGCCTATCTGCCCCCGACGGCCCCGTTCGCCATGCCGGTCCTCGTCGGTCTCGGGGCGGTCACCTGGTGGGAGTTTCTTGCATCGGCGCTGATCAGCATTGCGTGCACCGCCGGTTTGGCGAGACTGGCCACCGGCATCTACCGCAGGGCCATTCTCCGCACAGGTGGACGCGTCAAGCTCCGCGACGTGCTCACTCGAGCGGCCGGATAGCCATCTAGACGCCCTGCGGTCCAACGGTTTGCAGTGGCGCCGATCAGGCGAAGCGAAGGTGCCGGCTGTTCAGCCGAAGATCCGGGACCGAGCGCTCACGAGGCGGCAAGGCGCTGGTTACGCGACTGATCAGCGCCGGAAAGGGCGGTCCGGCCGGCTGTGCGAACCAGCTGGCTCCACCTGGCGTCGGCGACCCGGCACAACTGCTGGAGTTGTCGGCGTTCACGGCTTCTGAACGGCGGACCGTCACGACCTGCCACGACCACGAGACCCGACGAGTCGAGTGGCGACCAGGCGACGTCTCGAGGACCGACCAGTCCTGCGCCGTCGCCGGTGGCAAGCGACAGGCCTGCTCGCGCTCCGGCCGCGAACGCGCCGAGCCAGGCTGCACTCGGCGGATCACCGGCCTCGGCCAGCACGATCGCCCGGGCGTCGCCCGTGTCGAGCACCGTGCACCAGTCGCAGGCGAAGGCGGTGCAGACGCCTTGAGCGAGCACGTCCGAAAGCTCGGTCGGGTCGATCGACTCGGCGAGAAGTGCGGCTGCGTCGAGCGGGTCACGACCGGCATAGGGCACCTCCGAGAAGCGATCGCGCAGGTCCTCCACCTCGACGCCGGAGAGCTGTGACAGGGCATCGGCGAGGGCCTCCGGGCGATACCCGTCGGGGAGCTCGACCGTGAGCTCGTCGACTGCGCGGGCTCCATCACGCTCGAGGATGTCGATGCCGACGAGATCGCCGCCGAGGTCGCCGATTCTGGTGGCGATCTGACCAAGCGATCCCGGGCGGTCCGCGAGCCACAGCCGGACGACCACGTAACGAAACATGGTGTCACCGTACGCGTCGGATGTGAACGCAGGATTTCGGCAGCACGAACGCCCGAAGAACCCGAAGAACGGCCGCGCGCAGCGCAACACGCGTGACTCGGCGTTCCGGGCAGTGGCGAGCAGTGGGTTTTCGCCCGCTGCCCGAGCGTCACGACGTAGCTGGGAGGTAGATGTCGGCCCGCCATCCTTTGATGGGACGGGGCGTACTCAGCGCACCGACTGCCCGCAGCGCCCACACGAGCACTTGCTCGTGGGGTTCGTTGGAAGGAACGCGCAAGACAAGCCCTCGACGAGGGTGATCCTGCTCGACGAGCCAGGTGTCCGGAATGGGAACTGCAAGCGAATGCAGCTCGGCGAAGACGCGATGGCCAGTGACGTGCGTGATACCGAGGCTCGGCTTGACGAGTCCACGGCGATTGTGGCTCCCGGGGATCCAGGTGCACATCGTGACACCGATGGCGCCGCCACCGAGCAACGTGAAGAACCCAAGCGAGGTCGGCCTCTCGTCCTCCTCGATGATCCTGGGTATCAAGTTGATCCATCCATCTTCGGCACCAGTCAGCCGCGCCATGCACGCGACGATTTGCGTGAGCTCGTCGACGCTGAATTTCACTCGTTCGATCTGTCGTAGCTCGCGAGCCACTCGAGGAGTATCGCAGTTGGAAGCGCTCCCGTTTCACGCGTACCGGAGCCGCCGCGCCAGTTCCACCGCCTCGCCCAGTGTCCCCCGGGCAAGCTGCGGTTCTCCGCTTCCCCATGCTGCGATCGCCGCTTGCACCATGGACTCGAGCTCATCTGGAAGGCGTTGTTGAGGAGTCACCAGGAGCTGACGGCCGGCCTCGACCGCCTCGGCCAACTGCCCGCTGGCCAGACGCACAGCGATGAGGGGCCACAGGCAGAGCCAGTACCACGAGTACGACACGACCGTGGTCGCCCAAAGCTCAAGTGCTTCGTTGGCCAGCGTGACGACATCTTCGAAGCGCTCGTCCCGCCAAGCGACCCAGGCCTGGGTGGCCTTTCCTGCCGCCACGTACTCCGTGTAGGCGGCTGCCTCGCCTGCCGCAATGGCCTGTGGCGCGAGCGAGCGCACGGCCTCGAGGTCGTTGCGGCGAAGGGCGGCCACGTTGAGGTAGCACAGGCAGCGTGCCCGCAGCACCACATCACCGATGCGCTCCGCGACGGCGAGCGATGCCTCCAGCCTCTCTAGTGCCTCGACCAGGTCGCCGTACCAGAGCAAACAAAAACCCAGCCCAAAAAGCGTGAAGGCTATGCCGTACTCGTGACCGCCCTCGTGCGCAGCCGCCACTGCCGCGCGCATGTTGGTGAGGATCTCCTCGTCTATTCGGTAGCGCTTTTCGCGGCTCTGCTGAAGCGCGAAGTTCATGTGGAACGTCTGCCTGCGGGCCGGCGTGCCCCGGGCCTCGACCACCGGGCGCGCAGCTGCCAGAACTGCCGCTGCCTTGTCGGGCTCGTTGCGCCAGTAGTGGACATAGGTGCGGCCGTCCAACTGGACTTCGAGCCACAGGTCCGTAGTTGCCTGGTCCTGGTCTTCTGGGTGCTCTCCAATCAGTTCGTCGGCTGCGTCGAAAGCAGCCATGGCCGCGTCGTAGCGGTGGTCTGCGATCTCGACCCTGCCCAGGAGCGCCTGCAGGCGAGCGGCTCGGGACCGATCCTGGGCACTCACAAGGGGCCAAGCCCCCTGCAGTGCTTCGCGGGCCTCGCCGTGACGCCCCGTGCGCAGGAGAACCTCGCCCAGTTTCGCCCGCAGTCCCACCGCCGCTTTGGCGTTGGCGTCACCGCCTGGATGGTCCGGGCTCACGCCGTCCTGACCCAGGACATCTAGGCCGTAACGGTAAGAGGCGATGGCCTCGTCGTTGGCAAACGCCGAGGCGGCGTGGTCGCCGGCCAGCTCCAGGTAGTTGGCCGCCCGCCTAGTCTCCCCGGCCATGGCGTAGTGGTGGCCCAGCACCGCAGCCACTTCCTCCAGGTTGCCTGAGGCGAGCTCCTCGAGGCCCCAGGCGGCCTGGGCGTGGAGGCGTCGACGCTGGTCCCTCAGCAGACCCTTGTAGGCGGCCTCCTGTACCAGCGCGTGGCGGAAACGGTAGGCAGGCTCTGGCAGCTTGCGCAGCTCCACCAGCAGACCTGCTGAGCACAGCCGCGAGACTGCGTCAGCGAGCCTCCCGTCGAGATCTGTGACCGTGCCAAGGGCCCTCAAGCCGAACTCCGCCCCCAGCACCGACGCGGCCACGATTACGTCATGTGAGTCCGGGTCGAGGCGGTCCACACGGGACCGCACGAGGCGTTCTATGGCATCTGGCAATTCAGCCGAGGGGCCCAACTCGAGGCGCCAGCCCGTCTCATCCTTGATAAGTGCTCCGGTCTCCATCAAAGAAGACGGGCGCTCTTCCAAGAAGAAAGGGTTGCCTCCCGCACTTTGACTGACGATGTTGACGACCTCTTCGGGGACCTCTCCACCAATTAGGGCCCTCGCTAGGTCACGCTCGGCGTCCTGGGCAAGGGGGGATAGCTCGAGCCTGCACAGCTTGAGGTCTGGATCGAGTTCAAGGGCATCCTCGAGGGCCGACACGCCGGGGTCGGGCTCGGGCCGGCGGGTGAGTACAAGCAGCAGCGGTCCCTCTTTGGCCAAGGAGGAAAGCTCCTCGGTGAGGTGGAGCGAGGTCGGATCGGCCCAGTGCAGGTCCTCCAAGACGAGCACGGTGGGGCCGTGGGCTACAAGCTTGGACACCAACGCCCGTAGTGTTTCAAAGGTGGCCCGCTGCAGCTGCTCTGGGCTGAGCTGAGTAAATCCGGGTCCTGCCTTGCCAGGCCTCAGGCCCATCATCTGGGCCAGCAGGCCGACCTGTTCCTCGCTTGCCTCCCCGCCGAAGACCGCCTTCATGGCCATCTCCAGCGCGGGTCGGCTTAGCTTGTCGCCTTCCTCGGCGGTCACCCCGACCCAGCGGGCAAAGAGCTGCTGATAGAGCCCGTAGGGGGTGGACGAGGCGTATGAGGCCGCTCGGCCCTCCAACCACAACGGTAACCGCCCCGAAACTGCCCCCACCCAAGCCAGGAAAAGCTTGCGGCATTCGTAGACGAGGCGAGTCTTGCCGAGCCCGGGATCGCCAACCACCGTTACCACACCGCCTCTGCCCGAGGTGGCCTCCCGCAGGGCTTCAAGGAACACCGACAGCTCTGCCTGCCGGCCCATTAGGGGGGCGCTGCGGGTGAGGCGGTGCCGGCCAGCTTGGCCTGAGGGACGGGCCTTGGGCTTGACCCGCTTTGACGGACATCCACGATCGGGCGACATCGCCCGGAAAGGATGTCCATCATGGAGATCATGGGAAACGGGAGACGGCCACGACGGTCGTTCTCCGACGAGTACAAGACCGAGGTGGTCGAGCTGTGCCGCACCAGCGGCAAGTCGATCGCCCAGGTTGCCCGTGACCTCGGCATCGGCGAGACGGCGGTACGCCGCTGGGTCGCCCAGGCCGAGATCGACACGGGCCGGCGTCCTGGGCTGACGACAGAGGAGCACGCCGAGCTGGTGGCGCTCCGGAAAGAGAACAGGGTGCTGCGCGAAGAGCGCGACCTCTTGAGGCGCGCGACAGCTTTTTTCGCCAAGGAGACCCGGTGAACGTCTACCCGTTCGTCGAGGCGGAAAAGGCTGAGCAGGACGGCAACGTCGCCATGGCGTGCCGGCTGCTCGAGGTCTCCCGAACCGCCTACTACGAGTGGTCCGCGAAAGAGCCATCCGCCCGGGAGCTGTCCGACGCCGAGCTGTTCGAGAAGATCACCGAGATCCACAAAGCTTCCCGTGGGACCTATGGGGCGCCCCGGATTACGGGCAAGCTCAAAGACCGGG
>Ga0187867_10000436_pt1 | contig 37478 bp, 24 predicted proteins | sample June2016WEW_13_1_FD_132976 | JGI IMG/M metagenome (GOLD analysis project Ga0187867, IMG submission 132976) | Peatland microbial communities from SPRUCE experiment site at the Marcell Experimental Forest, Minnesota, USA - June2016WEW_13_10 | ecosystem: Environmental > Terrestrial > Soil >... | reverse complement strand
GGACAGTGTCTTCTGTCTGTCGCAGGCATGGCAGGCCGCCGAGTTCAACATCTTCGGCGACGACAATTCAACCGAGGCCAACTTCAGTAGCGGATCGACCATCGTCGTCAAGGTCAGCGTGAACAACGGGACCACGGACGCCCCCACCGGGGTGGAGGAAAGTTTCACGGGCGAGACGGACAACCTGACCCTGGTACCAGCCGCGCCCCTTGGCTACTGTCCTTACGGCGGGGCGTCGCCAAACATCCAGTTTATGGAGACCAATGCCGCGAGCCCGACCGCGACGTGTTTTAGCTCGGGGCTGCAGGCCTTCACCACGCTGGCCAGTTTCAATGGCACCGACGGCGCCAACCCCCAGGCGGTGCTGGTCCAGGCCACCAATGGGGACCTCTACGCGACGACCGTTCAGGGCGGCGCCAACGGCAGCTTTGATGGTACGGTTTTCAAAATCACGCCGAGCGGCACGCTGACGCCGCTTTATAGCTTCTGCTCCAAAAGTGGATGCACGGACGGCGCAAACCCCCTCGCAGGGCTGGTCCAGGCTGCCAACGGGGACTTCTACGGGACGACTTCGAATGTGTTCAGTGGCAGCGGCTCCCTGGGTACGGTCTTCAAAATCACCCCGGGCGGCACGCTGACGACGCTCTACAGCTTCTGCGCCCAAAGCGGATGCACGGACGGCGAATTCCCCTATGCGGGGCTGGTCCAAGCTACAAATGGGGACTTCTACGGGACAACGCAGGGAGGCGGGTCCAACGGCAATGGTGGGACGGTCTTCAGAATCACCCCGGGCGGCACGCTGACGACGCTCCATAGGTTCTGCGCCAAAAGTGGATGCACGGACGGCGAGGTACCTTATGCGGGACTAGTCCAGGCCACCGACGGGGACCTCTACGGGACAACGCTGGAAGGCGGGTCCAGCAGCAACGGTGGGACGGTCTTCAAAATCACTCCGAGCGGCACGCTGACGACGCTCTATAGCTTCTGCCCCCAAAGCGGGTGCATGGACGGCGAGGCACCTTATGCGGGACTAGTCCAGGCCGCCGACGGGGACCTCTACGGGACAACCTCCGACGGCGGGGCCAACGGCAATGGTGGGACGATATTCAAAATCACGACGAGCGGTACACTGACGACACTCTATAGCTTCTGCTCCCAGAGCGAATGCACGGACGGCGCAGTACCCTATGCGGGATTAGTCCAGGCCACCGATGGGGACCTCTACGGGACAACCTACGCAGGCGGCACCAACGACTATGGGACGATCTTCAGAATCACCCCGAACGGCACGCTGACGACGCTCTATAGCTTCTGCTCCAAGAACGGATGCACGGACGGCTACCAGCCCATTGGTGGGCTGGTTCAGGCCACCAATGGGAGCCTCTACGGGACGACAATAAATGGCGCTTTGCTTAGTGGTGGCACGGTCTTCAGCCTATCGGTGGGCTTGGAGCCGTTTGTGGAAACACTGCCTACCTCCGGCTCGGCTGGAGCGGCCGTCAAGATTCTGGGAACTACTCTGACTGGCACGACCAGCGTCACCTTCGACGGCACTGAGGCTGAGTTCACCGTCGTGTCGCCTTCGCTCATCACCACCACCGTTCCCGCCGGCGCGACCACCGGCACAGTGCAGGTAGTCACACCCAACGGCACCCTTTCGAGCAATGTCCCCTTCCGGGTACCATAAAAAGGCCGCGGCTCGCGACCCGCGCACATTCATTCGGCCTGCGCGCACCGCGCTTGACATGCGGATGCTTCACCCCTACTCTAAAAGCAATGGAAGTCCTTTTGCCGGAAAATCAGGAAGCTCAACTGAATGAGCTCGCCCTCAGAACCGGGCGTGGAACTGATGACCTGATCCAAGAAGCCGTAGCCCGCATGCTTGCCCATGACGCGTGGTTCAAGGAACAGGTACAGATCGGAATCGATCAGATTGCGCGCGGCGAATTCATTGAAGAGGACGAAATGGACGCCCGCGTCACGCGGATGCTTGAGTCTTGAGACGCATTCGATGGGCGCCCGCCGCCGCTGACGACCTGGAGGCGATTCGTAACTACCTCCGCGAGCATCACCCCTCGATGGCTCAGTCCACAATCCGGAGGCTCTACGATGTGGCACGCTCGCTGAAGCGCTTTCCCCACCGTGGACGCATTGGGCACAAAGAAGGCACGCGGGAGCTGATCGTGGCGCCCACGCCGTACATCATCGTATACGGCGTCGAACCGGAGATAGTGCATATTTTCAGGGTCTTTCACGCCTCCATGGATCGGCGGTAGAAACCACTCCACGGTGCTTCCCGATTTGCGCCCGCCCCACCACATCGCGGACAATTAGAAGATTACACCGGGTGCAATGAACGACAACAGATCCAACAACATCGCCGACATCGCGATCATTGGCATGGCCTGCGTACTCCCTGGCGCGCCCGATGTCCGGCGCTATTGGGAAAACATCCTGCACAAGGTGAACGCCATTTCGGACGCTCCGCCCGAGTGGGAAGCCGAGCTGTTTTACGAGGAAAATACCAAGGCCGACGACCGCACCTACTGCAAGCGCGGCGGATTTCTGGGCAAGCTGGCGCAGTTCGATCCCTTCAGCTTCGGCATCATGCCCAACGCCGTGGACGGCGGCGAGCCCGACCATTACATGGCCTTGCAGGCGTCGCAAGACGCCCTCAAGGATTGCGGGCCGCTCGACCTGGAGCCGGTCAAAGCGCGCACGGCGGTGATCATCGGCCGCGGCACTTACGTCAACCGGGGCAACGCGGCGGCCCTCCAGCAGGGCGTGATGGTCGAGAGCATCCTGCGCATCCTGAAGCAATTGCACCCTGAGCATACCGATGCGGAACTGGCTGAAATCAAGCGTCAGATCAAGGCCGGCCTGCCGCCCTTTGATTCCGACACCGCGTCCGGCCTGGTGCCCAATATCATCACCGGCCGCATCGCCAACCGCCTGGACCTGATGGGGCCTAATTACCTGATCGACGCCGCCTGCGCCAGCTCGTTGGTAGCCGTCGAAATGGCCGCGCGTGAGCTCCGCACGGGCAACTGCGATCTGGCCTTGGCCGGCGGCGTGAACAGCAACACCTCGCCGGTCCTGATGATGATCTTTTCGCAGCTTGGCGCGCTCTCGCACCGCGGCCAGTTGAGCTCCTTCGATAAAGACGCGGATGGCACGCTGCTGGGCGAAGGCGTCGGCATGGTGGTGCTGAAACGTCTGGCGGAGGCGGAGCGCGATGGTAACCATATTTATGCAGTCTTGAAGAACACCGGGATTGCGAGCGACGGCCGCGCCACGCACGTGCTCGCACCGCGCCTGGAAGGGGAAGAATTGGCGTTGCGCCGGGCCTACGAACCGGTGGAGATCGACCCGCTCACGGTGGGTCTGCTGGAAGCGCACGGCACCGGCACTCCTGTGGGCGACGTGGTGGAAGTGGAGGCGCTCCGACGCGTGTTTCCGCCGCGCCAGGCCGAGTCGCCGCGCTGTGCGCTGGGATCGGTGAAATCCATGATCAGCCATACCGTGCCGGCCGCAGGCGTGGCGGGGTTGATTAAGGCCGCGCTCGCCCTGCACCATAAAGTCCTGCCGCCCACGTTGTGCGAGAATCCCAATCCCAAGCTGCAGCTTGAGAACACCAATTTCTACATCAACACTGAAACGCGGCCCTGGATTCACGGTTCCTCCAAAACGCCGCGACGCGCTGGTGTGAATGCTTTCGGTTTCGGCGGCATCAATGCGCACGCCATCCTGGAGGAATATACCGGGCCCAACCAAGCGCCCTGGATGCAGCGCGACTGGGATAGCGAGTTATTTGTTTTCTCGGGCGACAGCCGCGCCGCAGTAGCGGAAGATGCGCAGCAGGCGCTCGAAATTCTGCGCACGGGCGGCGATGCCCTCTCGTTGAAGGACCTGGCCTGGACGCTGAACTGCAATCGCCCCATGGGTCCCATGCGCATGGCGGTGGTCGGGCTGTCGCACACGGATCTGATCGCCAAACTGGAGCGCGCCATCAAGCGCCTGGGCGACCCCAAGACCCGTAATATCAAGGAAATCGAGGGCATCTACCACTTCAAAGAGCCCCTGGGGTTGAATGGCAAGCTGGCCTTCCTGTTCCCCGGCGAAGGATCGCAATATCGCAACATGCTCGGCGACCTGTGCATCCATTTCCCGGAAGTGCGGCAGGTCTTCGACCTGATGGATCGGGCTTACGAAAATCATGCGCGCGATTATCTGCCGAGCGATGTCATCTTTCCGCCGCCGCTAGGTTCCCCCAGCCAGGAACGCTTATACAACATGGACTCCGGCGCGGAAACGGTATTCTGCGCCAACCAGGCGATGTACGCGCTGATCGAGAAGCTGGGCATAAGCGCCGACGCCATGGTGGGACACTCCACCGGCGAGCATTCCGCGCTGCTGGCCTCGCGGGTGGTCGAGGTGGCCGACGACGAAGAGCTGATCCGGCACATCCTGGGCGTCTACGAAGTCTTCGACAAGCTGAATTCCACCAGCGATATTCCCGAAGCGGTGCTGCTGGCGGTAGCCGGCGCCGATCATGCTTTCCTGGAAGAGCAGGTGGCCAAAAGCGACGGCGAACTGTATATCGCGCTCGACAACTGCATCCACCAGGTGGTCTTGTGCGGCCACGAATCCGTGATCGACCGGCTGGTTACCGTGCTGACCCCCAAAGGCGCAATCTGCCAGAAGCTGCCGTTCGCGCGCGCCTACCACACGCCCTGGTTCGAGGTGTTCAGCAAACCGCTGAAGCAGCATTTCGACCGGTTGCGCATCGGCCAAGCGCAGACGGCGCTGTATTCATGCGTGACGGCGGGCCCGTATCCGCACGACCCCGAGGAGATCCGTGCGCTCGCCGCGGTGCAATGGTCCAGCACCGTGCGCTTCCGCGAAACCATCGAAGGCATGCATCGCGACGGTGTGCGCCTCTTCCTCGAAATAGGTCCGCGCGGCAACCTGACCGGCTTCACCGACGACGTGCTGCGCTCCAAGCCGCACGCGGCGATTCCTTCGAACGTGCAGCACCGTTCTGGAATTGTGCAGCTTCACCACATGCTTGGCCAGCTCGTCGCACACGGGCTGAATCCCAAGCTGGAGCATCTTTATGCGCGGCGCGCGCCGCGGCCCGTAAGCGAGAAGATCAAACCCAAGCGCATGCTGGCGCTCGGCACCGGAATCCAACCCGCGCGTCTGCCGGCCGATTTTCACTTACCCCAGAAACCAGCGCCGCCCGGCACCGAGCGACCGGCTTCCGTAGCGGCAGCCCCCGCCGCCCCCACCGACCCACGCCAAATGGTCATGCAAGAACACCTGAGCATGATGGAGCAACTCGTCCAGACGCAGCAGCAAGTCATGGCGGCGTACCTCGCGGCGCAGCAGGGCGCATCGAACGCGGGCGGACCGGCCGGCGGACTATCCCACCGTCCATTCTTCCGCGAGGTGGTGGAGACGACGCCGGGCGTGCGCGCCGTAGCGCGCCACCGTTTCTCCGCCGGGCGGGAAATCGTCTTCCATGACCATGCCTTGGGACGCGATGTGTCCACCGAAGATCCATCGTTGCTCGGCCTGACTTTGGTGCCGCTAACTGTGACAATGGAGATGCTGGCCGAAGGCGGCGCTCTGCTGGAACCGAACAAGGTGCTGGTGGGAATGCGCGACATCCGCGCCTCGCGCTGGATCACGCTGGAGAAACCGGATTACACCATCGAAGCTACCGCCAAGCAGACCGCGCCCGGTGAAGTACACGTCGCGCTACGGGAAGCCGGCGCGGCCCATACGCTGCGTCCCATTCTGGCGGAAGCAGTCGCAGTCTTCGCCGAACGCTATCCGGATTCCGGCCCGCCACGTCCCTTCGCGCTCGAAAACGAAAAGCGGTCGGCGTGGATTCCCGAGCAACTCTATCGCACCGGCATGTTTCACGGTTCCCTGATGCAAGGGACTAAAAGCGTGGAGCGCGCCGGACGCAACGGCTGCAGCGCCACGCTGGAAGCCCTGCCGCACACGCAGCTTTTCACCGATAATCCACGGCCTGCATTTCTGTTCGATCCCGTGCTGCTGGATGCGGCCGGACAAGTGGTCGCATATTGGTTCTGGGAAGCCATCGAGAAGGGCACCGACCTGTTCCCGTACCGTGTGGGCGCGTTCCATTGTTATGCCTCGGCTCCGCCCACCGGCACACAGCTCGAATGCCGCGTAGTGCGGCGCTTCGAGAGCGACGCGGTGATCCATTCCGATATCGAAGTGCTCGACCGCGCAGGCAAGGTCTATTACCGGCTGGACAACTGGGAGACGCGCCGCTTCCCGCAGCCGCCGCGATTCCTGCGATTACGCATCGATCCGTGTGCGACATACATCTCGACGCCGTGGAAGGAGCCGCTGGCCGCTATCGCCGGAAAGCGCGGCGTGGCATGTTGCCGCGTGGAGGGTTTGCCGCAGGCGTTCCTGGAATCCTCGCACAACGTTTGGTTGAAGACGCTGGCGTACCTGGTGCTGAGCCGCCGCGAGCGAGCCGCGTGGGACAACATGCAAGCATCGCCCAAGGACCGCTATGACTGGCTGCTGGGACGCTGTGCCGCCAAAGACGCCGTGCGCATGTTGATCCACGAACGCTTCGGCGAGCAGCTCTGCGCCGCGGATGTGGAGATGGTCGGGGAAGCATCCGGCCGTCTGTCGGTGGACGGCGCGTGGAAGCAGCGGCTCGGTGTCAATCCCGTAGTCTCGCTCGCCAACTCCGGCGTCGCCGGCGCGGTGGCGGCGCTGAATGCGGCGGATCTGGCGGGTATCGATCTAGCCGCGCGCGCGGCCTAGGCAATGCCGAAGTGCGTCTCGATGGCCTGGCGGATGCGGTCGCTGGCGTGCCCATCTCCGTAAGGATTGTGGATGCGCGCCATGCGGTTATACTCCGTATCGTCGTCCAGCAGGCGCGCGGCTTCGGACACGATCCGATCGGCATCGGTGCCTACTAGTTTCACCGTGCCCGCGGCCACCGCTTCGGGCCGCTCAGTCTTTTCCCGCATCACCAGAATGGGCTTTCCGAGCGAAGGCCCTTCTTCCTGGATACCGCCTGAATCGGTGATCAGCAGGTAGGCGCGGCGCATCAGGTCCACGAAAGGGATGTAGTCCAGGGGCTCTACCAGAAACACATTCGCCAGCCGGTCCAACCTCCCGTACACCGGGTCCATGACGTGCGGATTGCGATGCACCGGATAAATCAGTTGGACGTCGTCCCGCTGGGCAAGACGAGCGAGAGCTTCGCAAATGTGCGCGAAGCCTGCGCCGAAGCTCTCCCGGCGATGGGCGGTGACTACGATCAGTTTCTTGGATGCATCCAATTGGGGCCACACACCGCCGGGCAGCCGGCCGGCCGCCAGTGCGTCACGGACATAGAGCACGGCGTCGATTCCCGAATTACCGGTCACGGAGATGCGCCGTGGATTGATGCCTTCAGCCAGCAGGTTGCTTTTCGCCGTTTCGGTGGGAGCGAAGTGCAGTGCCGCGAGCCGGGTAGTGACTACACGGTTCATCTCTTCGGGAAACGGCTGCGCCATGTCGCCGGTGCGCAGTCCGGCTTCCACATGTCCGACCGGCACGCGTTGGTAGAAGGCCGCCAAGGCGCCGGCCAACGTGGTGGTGGTATCGCCCTGCACCAGCAACATGTCCGGTTGCTCGTCCTTGATTACCGGCTCGAGGGCCGCCAGGATGCGCGCCGTAATCTGCGCGAGAGTCTGCCCGGGCTGCATCAAATTCAGGTCGTGATCCGGCGTAACTGCGAAGGCGGCCAACACCTGGTCGAGCATCGAGCGGTGCTGCGCCGTCACGCAGACACGCACGTCAAAATGCACGCGCCGCCGCAGGTTCAACAGCACCGGACAGAGCTTGATGGCCTCGGGCCGGGTGCCGAATACGACGAGGATCTTGTACCGCACTCAACTGAGGTTGGCGGTGAGGACGTGAATTCTCAATGAAAGTTGCGCGGCGCCGCCACGGTCTGCATGATTTCGTCGAAGTGTGCGGCCACCGCAGGCCACCCATAGTTCTCTTCAACAAGCTGGCGTGCGGCCCGGCCCAGTTGCGTGCGGCGCTGCGGATCGCGCAAGAGTTGCACCACCTGGCGGGCGAAATCGGCAGGGTCGTCGGCCAGTACGATGTTCTCCCCGTGAAGCACGGGCAGGCCTTCGGCGCCCATGGTGGTCGAGACCACAGCCTTTCCCATGGCCATAGCTTCGAAGATCTTGATGCGCGTTCCACTGCCGCTGCGCAAAGGGACCACGCACACCGCGGCTTTGCCGAGATACGGGCGGATATCGTCCACCGCGCCGGTCACTACCACGTTGCCCGAGGCCAGGGCTTGAATCCGACGCGGGGGGCGCCGGCCCACGGCCCAAAAGGCTGCGGCCGGAATCTCTCGCCGGACGAGCGGAAGGATTTGGCTGGTAAAGTAGACGACACCGTCCTCGTTCGGCATCCAATCCATGGTGCCCGTAAAAACGGTCGTGTCCGGCTGTTCGGGATCGGCGGAAGGCTGGAAGTATTCGGTATCCACACCGGTGGGGATCACGGAGACGCGGCTGGGCTCGACATACTGGAGAAAAAACGCGCGATCGTTCTCCGAGACGGCTACGACATGGTCCGCCAGCTCCACGTAACGGCGCTCAGCACCGGCCAGCGCGCGCGATTCCAGCCAGCAGGCGGCCTTCATCAACGGGTTGGTGGTGACTTTGTAGTGGCGCTCCCAAACCTGGGCCTCCACATTGTGAGTAAACAAGATGGTGGGCGGCGGCGTTTTCCAGTGCATGAGCGAGGCTGGCACCAGGAAGTCGCAGACGATCACATCGAAAGTGGAGGATGCCAGCAGTTCGGCGTAGCGGCGGCGCACTTCAGGGTAAAGAAACTTGTCGATGGTGACGGGCCGGCCGGCGGCCATGATGCGCGCGGAGCGGACGTACTCGCCGCGGCTGCGGCGGGGCGGGAGAGGCAAGGGGAGAGCGACGAGCTTTGAGAAAATGCCGTTGCCGCGGAGATGCTGGTCGTCGGGGTGCGCAGGGTAGAAGGTGAATAGGGTAATGTCATGGCTGCGCGCGAGTTGTTTGAGGATGTTGTAACTGCGGATCTTGCCGCCCATGTCGGGTGGAAGCAGACCTCCGGCTTTGACCCATAGGAGCTTCATATGGAGAATTCCGTGAGGCCCGCTGGGGCGGTGGAGCGGTAGATGAAATGGTCGCCGGTAAAGCTGAATTCGTGTACTGCGTCGGCTTCTTTGTATTGGTAGGCGCTGGGCGCGGTTTGAGTGAATGCGCCGGCATCGCCTGGAATCAGCAGTACCGCAAATTCCGCGGGCAAGGCGGTCTCGGTGCTGAATCGCAGGACCTTGGCGGGTTCTTTTTTGCCGTAGACTGGGGACCAGTTCCAGGGTTCGACTGACTGTGTCCAGTTGTGGCCGGTGGGCGCGAGGATGGTTAGGTCGTGCTCGTCGAGGTAGTGCCAGTGGATGGCAAGGCCGTGCGTCGCCAAGAGTGGCGACGCGGCACGCACGAGTGCGTGCGCCACAAAGTCGCGGACCAGCCAGAATTTGTTCTTGAGCCCGAAAACCCAGCGGTGGTGGATTACGGGACGGTAGCCGTTGTGATGTCCGGCGAAGAGGTCGAAGGTTTCAGAGGTATGCCAACGGTCTACGGTGGTTTCGGGTAAGCCGGTCCAGGCGAAGGGGCCTTTGGGCTGGGCTTGGTCGCGGCCGTCCACTTGAAGGGTGTTGTGGGCAGCCGTACCGCGAAAGTGATCGCGCTCGGGGCAGACGTAGCAGAAGGTGCCGGGATCGATCAGGATGGGGTGGCCATTTGTGATGAGCTGGATGCTTAGGGCGTCGGCATGGCCGTGTCCGGCGGCGAGTGCGCCGTGCGGTCCAGCGTCGATGAAGAGCTTCGAATCGGCGGAGGTCATTGTGTAGATGCCGCCTACGGAGCGTGCGGGCGAGGGGGCGAGGGGGCGAGGGGGCGATACTATGACTCGGCCTCCGTCGTCGTCTCCGAAGTTTGGTAATCGGCCGGCTTGAGACAGGATGGATAGGGCGTCGCTCATTTTTTCGATGGTGCTGTCGAATGATGATGGGATGGGTACGGCGTTGCGGGCGGCCAGGTCTCGCGCGAACTGAAAGAAATCGAGGGCATAGACGTGGTAGTAGACGGATTGCTCGAAGTGAAAGCCGTCGGGACGCACCTGCGCTTTAGCTTGTTGCAGAACGATATCCCAGCCACGGGCTTGCCAGCGCGATGCGTCCGCTATTTCCGGACACATCGTGCCGATGGCGAAGAGCGCTACGCCTTCGCCTAGCAGGTGCGTATTGGGGGAGAAGTAGGTGGATAAAAAGCGCTCGATGTACCAGCCGTGGAGATGGAGGGCGGGGATTAAGTCAGGGTGAAAATCTCCGATTAGGTGGCGTACCCAGAGCCAGGACAGCGCGCGAAAGGCGACCTCCAGCGTGCTGGCCCAGTTGATGCCGATGGGGTAGGGGTTTTCGCTTTGCCAGTGGGTCCATTGGGCCAGGATCTCGTCGCGGAAACCTGCTTGGGCCAGCGTGACGAGGTGCTGGTGGCGGTTGAGTTCCCAGATGATTTTATGATCGCCAACTTGATCGAAATCCAGGAAGGGGATTTGGCGCCAGGGAATCTTGGGCGCGCGTTTGCCGTGCACCGGATCCAGGTGCCAGTCGATGGGCGAGCCAAAGTCCAGGTCCTGATAGCCGAGCAGGTCGAACCGATGCATCCCTATCTTTTTGGCTGGATCCAGTGAATCGAGCGGGGGCAGCTCCGGGAATACAGGGGACACGGAAGACGAGATTAGGCGGCAGGTTGGGGGTTTGCTCCAGCGTTTGGAGAACGCTTGTTGGATGCGAGTGCCGATTTCGGCCGGGCTCATTTGCAGCAGGCGGGTTAGGTTCATGGGAGGGGACAGGCAAGGATGCCTGTCCTACTAGTTATAAAGATACTTCCCCAGAGCTGCAGGTTGAGGAGGCGCCAGATGCGGTCGGTAGCATCTTCGAGGCCGCTTTTGTGGCGGGCGAGGAGATCGTTCAAGTAAGTGAAATCGATATAGGGGGCCAGCAGCCCGTCGCGGTCGTGGAGCTGGGCGATCAGATCGTCGGCTGCCGGCTCTGTCAGCCATTGGCGGAGCGGGGTAGGGAAGCCCATTTTCCGCCGATAAACGATGTCGCGCGGGAGGATATCTTCGACAGCGCGCTTCAGAATATATTTACCCACGCCGCCGCGGAGCTTCATGCGATCCGGAACGGCCGCGGCGAACTCGACGAACTCGTGGTCCAGAAAAGGGACGCGGCTTTCGATGGAGCAGGCCATGCTCATCTGGTCCTGCTTCATGAGCAACTCGACGAGGTAGGTTTTTTGGTCCGCGAAGAGCATGCGCGGCAGCAGAGCGGCTTGGGGTTGTGAGTTCCAGTAATGGAGATAGGAATCGTAAGTTCCGTTGTGCGGCGCCGTGAGCAGGCGCTGCTGTTCGGCGCATGAAAATGCGGCGTAGAAGTTATCGAGGTAGAGGGATTCCAGATCTTCGCCGCGGCCCAATACGGAATGCTGCAGCTTGCGCCGGATGTCGCCGGAAAGCAGGCGCGAGCTGGCGATCCCCGAGCGGAGCGCATCGCGCCAGGAGCGGGGCACGGCGCGATAGGCTTGCAGCAGCCGCTGGTTGAGTATATTAGTGCGATAGCGGGCGTAACCGGCAAATAACTCGTCGCTGCCTTCACCCGTAAGAACAACCTTCACCTGCTCCGCGGCCAAACGCGACACGAAATAGAGAGACACGCTGGAAGGCCAACTGATTGGCTCATCTTCGTGCCAGATCAGTTGGGGCAGGGCATTGAAGAAATCGTCCCGGCCGATGACCACTTCGTAATGCTCGGTGCCGATCTGTTCCGCGACCTGGCGGGCGTAGGAAAGCTCACTGAAGGCCTGTTCTCTGTAGCCGACGGCGAAGGTCTTGACAGGTCCGCGGTGTATGGGCTTCATCAGCGCGGCGATAGCGCTGGAATCGACGCCGCCGGAGAGGAACATGCCTAGGGGCACGTCGCTCATCAGGCGGGTGCGGACGGCTTCTTCCAGGCGATTGCGGCATTCGGCGATCCAGGATTGGTCGTCGCGCCTTTCATGAGAACCGGGGCAGGGAATTTCCCAGCACTGGCGCATTTCGAGTTGTTCCGGGGTGAGGCGGAGCCAGTGGCCCGGCATGAGCTTGCGGATGCCGGAGAAAAGCGTTCGCTCGCCGGAGCAGTAACCGAAGTCGAGGTATTCGGAGAGCAGCGCTTCTTCGAAGCGCGGGGAGATGGCGGGGTGCGCCAGCAGCGCTTTGATCTCGGAAGCGAAGGCAAACAGGCGTCCGTCCCAATAGTAGTAGAAGGGCTTTTTGCCGAGGCGGTCGCGGGCGCAGAACAGCGTGCGAGTATTCTTGTCCCAGATGGCGAAAGAGAACATGCCGCGGAAGCGGGTCACGCAATCCGGCCCATACTGCTCGTAGGCATGCAGGATGGTTTCCGTGTCGCAGCGAGTGCGGTATCGATGGCCGGCCTTTTCGAGAGCGGGGCGGAGATCGGCGTGGTTGAAGATTTCGCCGTTGTATGCGATCCAGAGGGATTCATCCTCGTTGGACATGGGCTGGTGGCCTCCGGCGACATCGATGATGCTGAGGCGGCGGTGGCCCAGGGAGGCAAAGGCATCGCGGTAGTAGCCGCAGCCGTCGGGGCCGCGATGGCGGATAATGTCCGTCATGCGGGCGAGAACCGAGTCCGGCGACGCGCCGGGGTTGCGAGTGACGAATCCTGCGATGCCACACATATACGGATGCCGTTGAGACTACCTTCTTGAATTCTCACACAAGGGCCGCGTTTTGCGCTCCCGGGGCCTAGAGGGTTGGGGCCGTTGTGCTTTCTCGTCTTTTAACAAACAAAGCCCAAGTTGCTGATTATAAAGCCGGGGGAACTCTCATACCCGTTCTCTGACCTGGGGTGGTTAACGTTTTGGGAATTTCTGGATGGCCGGAACCGCTCCTTGACGGTCGCGGCTCAGTAGACCCTGTGAAAATCAACGCCACAGTTACAGAGCCGGACCGTCAGACAGCGGTTCCCCAAAATGGTTAAGCACCCTCTGACCTGTACGCTGGTGCGAAAGCGCAGGCACCGCGGGTCGAATGGTCCGGTGCGCGGTGGAGAGGATTCGGATGACAGCGGAAGGCGGCGTACAAGGGAGGGCCAGTACGACAAGCCAACCGTCACCTGCTAGGGCTTTTGGCGCTACCGCTGAGGCACTGCGCCGCAGGCACGGGTCGGCTCGCCCGCGTACTCGGCGAAATGCGTCGAGCCGATATACGCAACATAGCCGTCCGGACGAATTAAAATCCGGCGACCCTCGGGCATAATGAGCTCGGTCGCGTGATGACCGCGCATATGGTCGAAAAGCCGGCTGCCATCTTCGAGCCTGGCGTCGGGAATGCGATCGCCAGGATGCAGGCTTCCGAGCGCGACGCCCGAGGACAGCGGGCTGGTCCGGTAATGCAAGGCGAGTTGGTTCGTGGCGTCGCCGCGCTTAATCGAATGCGATTGGTGCAGGCGCTTGGTCAAGCCGAGCACCGCCGCGGCGATCGGGAGGCGTTCGGCTTCGTATGTATCGAGCAGGGAATCCGGTCCGCCGCGGACGACATGCGCGAGCTTCCAGCCCAAGTTGTAGGCATCTTGGACGCCCGTGTTGAGTCCTTGGCCTCCCGCCGGCGGATGCACGTGGGCCGCATCCCCCGCCAGGAACACGCGCCCTACGCGGTAGCGACCGACCATACGTACGGCCGGCTGGTAGATCGAGTTCCACGCCACGCGCGCGATGCGACGGCCCGTGACCTTGTGCACCACATCCTCGATACCCGCTTCCACCGTCTTTGCTTCGGAGGTGAATTGGAACAGCGAAGTGTTCGGCAACGGGCAGAGTCCGATCATGCCGCCCTTGGCGAAGGGCCAGACATGCCAGTCGCGGCGATCCAGCCCTTCAACCTCGACATCCGCGACCAGCATAAGCTTTTCATCGACCGCCTCGCCTTCCAGCCGCAAGCCGAGCACTTTTCGCACCGCGCTATGGCCGCCATCCGCCCCGACCAGGAAGTCCACGCGCACTATTTCGCCTGTCGAGAGCGTGGCGTCCACTGAATGCTCATTCTGGGTGAACGCCGCCAGCGCCTTGCCGAATTCGACCTGGCCGCCGAGCGCGCGCAGCCGTTCGCGCAAAATCAATTCCGTGCGCGCCTGCGGCACCATCCATAGGTTCGGATAAGGTACGCTCTGTGTGGGCCGCTTGTATGAACTGAGCGATCCCGCCCGCAACGAAAACGGTCCGCAGTGGATCCGGAGCTTCGGGTAAGGCGTACCGGCGGCGAGAATCGCGTCGATTACCCCGAGATCATCGAAAATCTCCAGCGTGCGCGGCTGGATCCCTTTGCCGCGCGACCCCTCGAAAGGTTCGGTAGCGGCCTCGATCAAACGAACCGGGATTCCGCGCCGCGCGAGATCGAGCGCGAGGGTCAACCCCGTTGGTCCGGCTCCGGCAATCAACACCGTCGATTCGTACACTGTACGAAGCTCATTATAATGGTACGCTGTACGAATGTCAAAGCAAAAATCACGGTTGAGCCGCGCGAAGATCGCCGCCGCCGCGGTGGCCATCGCCGACAAGGAGGGCTTCGCGGCGGTGTCCATGCGCCGGATCGCGCAAGATCTAAGCGCCGGAACGATGAGCCTGTATTATTACGTTAAGACCAAAGACGATCTGCTGGCGGCGATGGACGACGCGCTTCTGGCCGAGATTCTGCTGCCGTCGGTGCCGAAGGGTTGGCGGCGCGCGATGCTGACGATCGCCGAGCAAACGCGCGCGGTGTTCATCCGTCACCCCTGGGCGCTGGTCGCGATGTTGTCGGCTCCTCCAGGGCTCAATGCGATGCGCCACATGGAGCAATGCCTGGAAGCGCTCGCTGAAACATCGATGACGGCAAAACAGAAGTTCACACTGCTGGCGGCGGTCGACGACTTTGTTTTCGGCCACGCGCTCCGCGAAGCCGCCGCCGAGGCGACGGTTGACATGGAATTCGCCGCAGCCCAACTGGCTACGGGGGCTTTTCCCCGGCTCGCGGAGATGTTCGGCGGCGGCCGCATCGGCGCGCACAAGGATCGCTTCGAGCGAGGTCTGCGGGCGCTGCTCGACGGGTTCGAAACCTAGCGGCGGCCCCACAGCTATGCCAGGTACAAACCGGTCACGCGGGTGGCCTAACTTTTGATCCTTGTTCTTTCTATGACTTGCACGGCTTGATCTGCGAGCCCCATCTGGCAGTGTGCTGGGATCGTATCAGGAGTGGCCTCGTCCTGTCGATCCATGGCTTTCAGCCTACTTAGAGGCCTTGTTAAAACATGAACAAATGCAGACTTGCAACAGGCCTCTTTCTGTGGGCGTTTATAGCCACGGCAGCGGGTCAGACATTGGTGGATTTGCGTACGCAGAGCAAGAGCGTCGATTTCTCGGCGGCCGGGTCCACCAAACCGATGCAGACAGGGAGCAGCCTGCCCGCGACATGCGCGGTGGGACAATTCTTCTTCCTGACGACGGCGGCCGCGGGGAGCAATGTATACGCCTGCAATCCGGCAAACACTTGGACGGTGGAGGGCAGCAGCCTGTCGGTGGATTCCAGCACCACCAACGAAGTGCTATCGAGCAACGGAAGCAGCATCGAGTGGCTCGCGCTGGGCGGTGACGTCTCGGGCGCTCCAGGCGGACTGATGGTAAACCGGCTGCAAGGACGGAATCTAAGCAACGCAGCCCCGTCGAGCGGCCAGGTCCTGCAATGGAACGCCGCAACAAGCCAATGGAATCCGGCGGCGGCGGAAACCGGCAATGCCGCGTATGCGTTCGCGACCCAAGTCAGCGTCACGATTCCGGGGACTGTACACCAGTTCGGAACCGCCAACCTGGTGGTGGATTGCTATGACAATTCGACGCCGCCGCAGCGTGTGGAACCCGACAAGGTCCAGATCAGTCCGACGACCTACAACGTCACGGTCAATTTCAGTACCGCGCAGACAGGCTATTGCGTGGTCAACGGCGCGGGCACCGCGGCGGTGAGCGCCAGCGGCGGCGCGGTAACCAGCGTATTCGGCAGAAGCGGCGCGGTGATGGGGCAGACTGGAGACTACGGCTTCGGACAGATATCCGGCAGCATCGTCTCCAGCCAGCTTCCCAATGCGGGCGGCGATGTGACTGGCACGTTAACTGTGGCCACCGTGACTGGCATCCAGAACCGGGCGGTGGCGAACACCGCTCCAGCCAATGGCCAAGCGTTGGTATGGAACTCCGGAGCCTCCGCGTGGCAGCCGGGCACCGTAGCGGGTAGCGGCGCGGTCAGCAGCGTGTTCAGCCGAACCGGCGCGGTCACGGCGCAGACTGGAGACTATAACTTCGGGCAGATATCCGGAACGGCGGCCTCCAGCCAGCTACCTAATGCCAGCGGCGATGTGAGTGGCACGTTGACCGCCGTCACGGTAACCGGCATCCAAAACCGGGCGGTGGCGAACATGGCTCCGGCCAATGGCCAAGCGTTGGTATGGAATTCCGGAGCCTCCGCTTGGCAACCAGGCACCGTAGCGGGCAGCGGGGCAGTCAGCAGTGTGTTTGGCCGAACCGGTGCGGTCACCGCGGCAACCGGAGACTATAACTTCACGCAGATATCGGGGACGGCCGGTTCCAGCCAACTGCCCGGTGCCGGCGGCGACCTCAGTGGCACGCTGACGGCAGCCACCGTAAAAGCCCTGCAAGGGCAGCCGGTGGCCAGCACGCTTCCTGGCAACGGCCAAGCTCTGGTCTGGAGTTCGGCGGCATCCGCATGGCAGCCGGCGACCGTTTCCGGCAGCGGCAGCGGAGTGACCATGGCGTATCAGCTCGGCGATCTGGCGGCCGTGCGCACTTCCTCCACCGTGTTGACCATAGGCGCTGGCTGCGCATCCTCTTCGCCCTGCAACGTCCGTTTCGGTTACCAGGTATACAGCATTACGAACAGCGCGACCGCCACAGTCGGCGGCAGCGGTATCGGCATGGCGTACATTTACATCAACAACGCCGGCACTCTCATGGTAGGGAATAATCTGGCCATAACGTGCTCGGCGGGCTGCACGCAACAGGCCGGCGTTACCTCGTTTCCACCCAACGTTTTGCCGATCTATACCTGGACGGCTACCAATGGCACCTGGGACGCCACCGGCGGGCACGATGAACGTGCCTTCCTGGATTCCAAGGTGCTCGCCGGCGGACAGGGGATCATCGTCACGGAGGCTTCCAATCAGAGCACTCTCGCGGTGGATAACGGCGTAATCCCCACTTACTTGATGAACAACGCCACGCTCAACTTTCCCAGTATTGCCACAGGCGCCTGCGCCGCCGACCAGAGCATGACGGTAACCGGGGCCAACCCGGGCGACGGCGTCGCGCCCGGCTGGCCAGCGCTGCCGACAGGCGTGATTGGCATCATGCTGGTGAGCGCTACTAACACGGTAACGGTCCGCCTTTGTAATATGTCGGCATCTGGCGTGACTCCACCCAGCGCCAGTTACAGGGCAACGATCGTGAGGAACTACTAATGAAGCAATCGGCTTTCAGCTATCAGGTTTCAGCTATCGGTTGTCTACTGTTGGGCAGCGGGAGCTTTCTTACGGCGCAGACGGTGGTGAATGGGGGACGTACCCAGATCGGGCCATGGGATGCGTCGGGCGCCACATCCACCATACCCGCCAAACGCGGGACCACCGCTCAATTACCGGCGACCTGTACGCCAGGCGCCGAGTACTTCGCCACGGATGCCACACCCGGACAAAACATATACCTGTGTACGGCCGCCAATACGTGGACACAGCAGTCGACCGGAACCAGCACATTTCAACAACTGGGCACTGGCGCCGTCACGCGCACGGTGACCTCCAAGCTGCAGGATCTGGTTCACGTGAAGGACTTCGGCGCAACCGGCAACGGAGTGAGCGACGATTCGGCCGCTTTCGTGGCGGCGGTGGCCTCGGGTGCAGGGGAAATCCGGGCCGACGATGGAACCTACGTCATCAACAGCGTGATTACGCTGGCCAAGGGCCAGAAGATTTACTTTGGAGTTGGGACGCACACCGTAGGGGGCATCCGGTTTTCGGACTCCCTGACCGACCAAACGGGCACCGGCAAGATTGAATGCGCGGGCTCTGGAGTATCCACCCTGCTGCTGAAAAACGGCGCCAATCACGACGTCATTTCGCAGACGAACTTTGCGGCGTTGACCGGCCAGAACAGTCTCTATGGTTTGTTCCGCGGCGAAATCCGCGGCTGTACGATCGACGGCAACAAAACCAACCAAACGGGAACCAGCTATGGCGTCCGGCTATATGGGCACGGCCTGGTGATGACGGACGTCTCGGTGCGCAACGCCTACTCGGATGGAATTTACACCGAGTGGGGACTGGATTCTACTTTTGCCACGCCGTTCCTGGACCTGGAAGGCTATTTCACAGGCATCCGGTCGGCTTTCAATAACGGAAACGGCTGGACGTTCCGCGGTCCGCACGACTCCGATTTCGTAGAGACGGTGCTCTACCAGAACGGCGGCTGGGGAATGCAGGTCCAAACGTCCAGCACCTACAACGGCAACGGTCACGTCTCGAACATCAATACTTTTCTAAACACGCTGGGCGGCATCTACAGCAATAGCTCGCTGGACGGCAGCCAGATTCTGGCGACTTCGGCGACCGGATGGGGTATGTTGATCGATGCCGGCGCCGGCAGCCATAATCTTTCAGCCGCGGAGTTTGCCGGCCCCGTCGGCTTGGAGGTGCGGGCTCCCAGCCAGATCATCTCCGGCAATGTGGTGAATACTACCACGGCGGGTTTGCGGCTGAACGGCGGTTCGGGAAACTTCACCCTGCAGATGTTCAATAATACGGGCTATCAGATCGATTTCGCGAACGAAGTCGGGCCCAGTGTGATCACGGCTAATTCGGCGAATGCGGCGACGGGCACCATGTTCAACGGCACGCCCAGCCAATCCGATTACGTGTTCGTCGATTTTGGCGGCAGTTCCTCCAACCGCTACACTTCACTGCCGGTACAAACGGTCCACGTGGCCGGATGGTCTCCCCAGTTCCCGCAAAGCAATTCGGTAATGGCGGTGATTAACGATACCACTCAGACGGGCAACTTATCGGCGACCAATATTACGCTGAGCAACTCGGCCCATCTAGGCAGTTCCACATTCGCGAATCTTGGCAGCGCCGCCAACGGTACTATTCTGTACTGCTCGAATTGTACGCAGACATCCGCATGCGCGGCGGGCGGCTCCGGAGCGATGGCCATGTATGTAAACGGAACGTGGGCGTGCGGCGGCGGGGGAGGCGCAAGTTATACCTTTCAAAACAACCTGACAAACACGGCCGGGACGGTCAATTTCACTCCGCTCGACGCGACCGTGATGAACGCGGTCGACGAGTTCTTACCATCCACGAGTCTCACCGGGAAGATCGGGACATTGGGCTGGGGTGTCGATCCGATAGGCGCGGGATGCACATCATACTACATGACGACGGGGCAGCCCAATCATCCCGGAATCTTTTTTCTTAACAGCGGAGCCACTTCCGGAGCCGGCTGCTCGCTGACATTATCCGATTCGTTGAGTGGGGCAACATATCCTTTTGTTAACTTAGGATCCGGAGGGGCGTGGTCTTATTGGGAGGCTCAAGCTATATTCCTGACGGACCCCAACGGGGTCTCTCATACGATCTATGCCATCGGGTTCAGCGACAACAACGACGCCTATCATCCCGCCGGCGGGAACGAGATTGCCGTACGGTACGACTCTACCGGCGGCGGATGTCCCGCGAATGAAAGCACTACGAACTGGGTGTACGAGGTGATCGTCGGCGGGACAAAGAGCTGCTACAATAGCGGCTTGGCCGTGGCTCCGAATACTTGGTATCACGTTCGCATTTATTCCGCCACGCCGGGCGCCATCCAGTTTCAGATTAATGGTTCCTATTCGGGGAGCATCGCTGCGGCGCCGACGGCCAATGTGACACCGCAGTTTATCAACATCACCAGTTCCACCGCCGGTCAAGCGGACCTTTCCGTAGACTGGTGGGCAATGAAAATGCAGGGGCTGGCCCGATGACGCTCCCTTACGGTCGCGGCTCCGTAAGGGCGGCAACGCTGTTGATGGCTTCCGCCTGCGCTTGTCTGGCAGCCGTCGGGAACCTTCGCGGGCCCTTCACGACCGCCACACAAGCGGTGATTGCGTACGATGCGCCCGACGGAAACGCCTGTATCATCCAGCTTAGCCAGAGCTCTAGTTTCACGCCGCTGGCCCTGGACGTGGATCCGGGTACCTTCATCAATTCCAATTCCGATCTGGCCCGGCCCAGCACCGTAACCAGCGGTCTTACCCGCACGGTATTGCTCGGCCAACGCACGGCACAGCTTGCCACGGCCGGGCCGTACGCCGGCGTTCGCCATTTTTCACGGGCCCTACAGGCTTTTACGACGTACTTCGGCCAGATTACCTGCCCCTCTACCGGCGACTATTTGACCTTCAATTTCATCACGGCTAATATTCCGCTTGGGCAGACATACGGAGACCCGTGGCTTTCCGATCCTGTGCACCCCGGCGATCAGCCCTGGCCGGAATGGGTTGGCGGGCTAACCCCGGAATCTTTCATCGATCCCTTGACCGGCACGCTTCAATATCGCATCGGGCTGCGAGGCAATAATCCAAATATCTGGAATCTGAAATTTGGCAGCGCTTTCAACCAAGGCCAGGTCACGCCCTGCGACGCCGCTGGGCCTTGGACCTCACCGTGCAGTGTGACGGCAGCCTCCGGCAGTACGACGGTGGGCAATAGCACCGTTCCGCTGGTTCTACGTCCGCCAATGAGTACGAACAACCCTTGGTACACGAATTACGGAGAGTTTTGGTCTCTCGATCAGATCGGCCTATCGCTGACCGGTCTCGTCAACTCCACCACCACCGCTTTCCGCGTGTTGGACGTTTGTCTGTCGCTCAACGGCGGCATTTCGTGCGCCAGTCCGGTGCAACAGATGACTATGGGCCAAACCAGCGCCATAGTGACCTTGGGAGATGCGCCTGTAAACTATTGGTCCCCGAGCACTTTCGGCGTCGATGAATGGATGCTGGATACCAACCCGCGCCTGAACTCACAAGAATCGTCGGCGCATTCCGGCACGGCCACCGTCACCAACAATTCCGGTACGTATACGGTCACAAATAACAATACCGGCGATGCTTTCAGCCTGTACTGGATCACCGGCGGCAACGGAACTATCCGGCTTTCATCCAATAACGACGCCTGCACCACGCCGCCTGCTAATACTAGCTCCACCGAGTACCGGATCGCATCTTTTACGGACGGAAGCAATATCGTTTTGGCGGCCGGCAGCACGCCTCCGACGGGGACCAGCATCAACTGGTGTGAGAATAACTTCACGTTCATGGTATGGCGCGATAAGGCGCCCACCGACGGCTCGACGGTCACGCTTACAGCCGCCGTCCTCAATGCACTCGGAAGCGCCGCGCCGGCATACCCGGACAACGGCGCCGGCACCGCTTGTTTCAACCAGTTGGTATACGGCGGTTACTTCTGTTTGTTCGGCAACCTTTTCTGGGTCAATCCAACCGGTCCCGCGGTGGCATATTATGGCCAACCGACGGGCGCGGGTCAGGATGGAAGCGGAAATCCGATCGCGAACTCCTGGACGCGTACTACAGCTCCCATAGGGGAAAGCGCCAGCATCGACCAGACGCAATCGAACCTTACGTTTTACATGATCGCGTACGACCCGGCCCGTACCAGCCCTTTGGTGATCCAGGGAGTGTTCAATCCCGGTTCTACGCCTTCTCAGCCGACAGCTCCCCAGGCGAACGCCCAAATACAGAATGCGACCGTATCGTCAACCACGGCGTATTCAGTCAACTGGAATAACGGCTTGGCATTCACAAATCTGACTCCGGAATCCACCGTGGCGGAGAGCGTTTTCCAGCAAATGGCCAGCTTCGACCCGACATTCGTCGCGGCCGATTACAGCATCTTGGATTGCGGCCTCAGCGGCGCGGTTACGCAAGGTGTCTTTTTCTTTGCATGCGATGCGATAGGGGACGACAAGCCGGCCTGGATTTTCGCGCTGTCACCGGGCACCGGATCAGGATATGGAAATCCAGCCTGCGCCGGTCCCACAGCGTGCGGCGGTACCGGGCCGCGCATCATCGGGGCGATCAACACCTTTAACACTCCGAACGGGCCGGTGGCCGCCGGGAAAGGGGCGCTGATCGGCCGCGGCCTCCACGCCATCAGCGAAACCGGCGAGACCGGATGGATAGGCGTATCCGCCAACGAATACCAGCCTATCAATACATCCAGCAACAGCGTTCCGTCCTCCAGCGCCAGTTGTTCCACATTCACCGGCTTGAGTTCCCTCACCGGCCAATGCGTGTCGCTCAGCATAAACAGTTACACCGCTCACAGTGTGACGGGATACGAGCCATACTTTGCCTCGCCCGCCAGCCCGTTTCTCGGAACGCCGGGGGAATTGCGCACAACGCAGATCGGCGATACGGCGTGTGTCACGACCAGCACCGCTGGAAATTGCACTTACTATAATGGCACCAATGAGTTGATGACCCTGGTGCAAAAAAACCCAGGCGGTATTTGGGTTTTTCAGCGGGCCACTTATAACGCGGAGCTGGCCCTGAGCGGGCCGCTCGCGCTGTGGTGGGAGAGCTGGCAAATCTCCACCCCGCCCGGCTCAATAGGTTCGCAACAATACAACGTCCAGGTCTTTTGGAATCCCGTAAGCGGATGCGGTGGATCGCCCGATCCGCACGGGAACTGTCTGATTGAAGACGTCAACGAACAACACAATCATGCGGAATGGCGGAATGGCGGCGAGTCACAATCGACCAACGTCCCGGAATGGGGGCAGCCGATTTGGGGATGGCCCTTCGATTATCAAGCCATCTTAGGAGCAGTGCCCTGCATCTTCGGCCTGCCGTTTGCCAATGTGACTCCTGGTCAGGTCACCACCGACAACTGCGTGAACCCGGCCTACACCGGCATAAATTTCGTGGCGACGGAGCCTCCTTTCGCGGGAGTCTATGGCCATCCCTGGGGATTCGATGCAGGCACTCATCCCAACGCGGCAGGGGCCAACGCCTCGGCCTATGAGTCCAAACGCGCATTCGATAATCTACCGGTCCAGGGCGGCCAGAACGAACCGGTATTTACCGCGGTCAGTGGGCAGGCGCAGCTTTACGTCGCCACGCCAGCGTCCAATATAGACGCCGACGATATATTCGGGTATGGCTCTATCGTGGCGATCAACCGAAAACTGATGGCGACCGGTGCAAGCTGCGGTTCCCACCCGGTGATCGACGTAAGCGGTCCCAGTGCCAGCATCGCCTCTGGCTCGGCGGGGTCCTACACATACTGCATCGCGCGGGCGGGTGGAGAATGCTACCCGGGCAGCACGACAGGCCAGGTGTATGTCAACTGTCCCGGAGTGATCTCGACGTCGTGCGCGGGCAGCGCCATTCATGGGGGCGCCCCGTTGGGTGTGGGAAACGATATTTGCGTTGGGAATATAGGGAACGGGGCGAATGCGATTATCCAGTATTCCCTCGACCAGACCGATCGCTACGGCGCCACGAGGCGCGCCCTGGTGAGCGCCACGGCCCGCCTGCGTATGGTTTTTGGCTTCGAGAATAACCAGCTTCTGCCCGACAACTCCTGGATCCTGTATCGCCAGGAATCGTTGAACTACCAGAGGCTGGAAATGTGGATGGCCAAGAACTTGCCGTATCCAGATGCGGACTCGACCAACCGCGGAGACTTTGTGGCCGTCCCCGTCGGTAAGCTGCAGGGACCGCCGGGCACCGATAATGCGATTGTTGAGTTCGGCTATCAGGAATATGGAGCTCCCCAGCGCATCAATTGCACCACTCGCAACGATGCCTGCATTACGGCTTCGACCGCCAGTACAGTGCCGCCGGTGAACCAGCCTTTTTATTTCGCTTCGGAGAATCCGGCAGGCGCACCGTGCGCCACCGGCTGCACCATTACCGTACCGGCCATCTCACAGCGGGTTCTGTACTATCAGGTGAAGTACCGGGACGCGAGTAATAAAGTGCTGGAAACCGATCCGCCTAGCGCTTTGGTGGTTCCCTGACCTCGGAGCGGAGTGCCTTACGGTCGGGCGCGGGGTCGCTCTTGGGAGGCGTGGCGGCGGATAGTTCCCGGATTTGCTCGATATTGTGCGCGTCCAGCGCCACCAGCATGAACCCGTCGTCGCCGCCTACGCGCGAACCGACATCGAGGGAGCGGAAGAAGTCACGGAGCGCGCTCCATTGGACGCGTCCTGTATCGCCCTCGACCCACTTCCATTCCGGCAGCGGCTTATTCGCCACAAGGCGATCCGAGAGCCAGACCTGTCCACCCCGCGCCCATCGAGCCTGAACCTTGGCCGCGAATTCCTCCCGCCAGTGGAATACGCGCGCGTTAGCCACCTCGATGACATCGTAAACCCACAGGTTGCGCAACTGCGCCTGGCTGTCGAGCAAGCGTAGCGCCGGATACCGGTAAAGAGGGTCCGCGAAGTTGATGACGGCAACCATGGATTCCGGATGCGCCTGAGCTTCCAGGGCATTTTTCCGCTGCAAGAACGCGCGATAGGCGGCCGCGCCACGCCAGCTCGCCTTCGCGTAGAAGTTGCCCCCACATAGCACGCCGATCAAAAACACGAGCATGCACCAGTAAAGCGCGCGATAAGTTCCACCGCCAGCCGTCAGGGCATAAGCCGCCGCTAAAAAGAAGAACGGATACGCCGGGAGGTATCTCTCAGTCGATCCCGGTTCAAATAGCGTGACGGCAAAAATCAGCACCGGCACGGTGCCCGCCGCCAGCAAGAGCAAGATTCCGCGGCCTCCGGGCCGGTTCCATAGCACCAGTATGACGATGCCCGCATAGAGATAGAAAAGGAATACTTTGATGGTTCCCGGGGCGAACAGAACCCGGCCTATTCCGATGGGCGCGTACGGATCGTGGAATACATACCGCTTCAAGAGCAGTGTATCGTCACCCAGGTCGAGAAAAGAGCGCGGGATGCCACTGACTGCCCGTTTTACTCTGTCGGTCTGGGACCAATCATTGGTGGACGAGGAGGCCCATTCCTGGAAGCCCGTAAGCGTATGGATTTGGCGCTCGTGAATGACGCCCGCGTAAGCCGCGCCTATAATGAGTCCGCAAGACATCGCAGCGATGGCGGCCAGTTTCACGCGAGATCGCCACGGCGGCGCCTTACAGTAGGTAGCGTACAGAATCGCCGCCGGAAACGAAAGGACGAAAGGAAACCAGAACAAGACCGAAACACCCAAGCTCAGGCCGGCAAGCGCCGCCGGCAGCATCCCTGCGCCGCCGCCAAGCTGCCGTGTACGCGCCCATTGAATCAACCAAAGAGCCAGCACCAGGCAGGCCAGCGCGGGAATGTAGGACGATCCGGAGCGGCTGTAGTCGAGAACCGTGTTCGTACACAGGAACACCGCCGCTGCGATGCCAGCGGACAGAGGGCCGGAATGCCGTTTTAGCAGCGACCACAGGAGCAAGACCGCGACCAGGGTGGCGAGTAGGTTCAGTGCGATCATGAGCCAAGCCAGCGCCTGCCGCGCATCGCCGCCGCGCATCTTCAGAACGCCGCCACCCGCCACGCCGTACACCGCATTGACCAAGGGACGCCATGCCGTGTGCCCGAAATCCCAGAACGGATCCTGGCTGGCGCCGACGAGATGGTTGCGGTGATTCTGTATCTCGTTCATGTATCGCGCCGTGTCACTGAGATAGGCGGGTTTGGTTAGGAGCACTGCGAGTATGAAGAACAGGACTACGGGCGCGGTCCCGCGGAGCATAATTGCCAATCTAGCATAGGGGTTGCAATTCAAGCCTGGAAGCCGTGCCAGTCGACGTGCGGTAGGCGGATGCGGACCGCAGCCTGTACAATAGAGATTCCCGCCGCCATGGCAGCCCACACACTTTCCATACTGATTCCCCTTTATAACGAAGAAGAGTTCGTCGGAACACTGCTGGAGCGCGTGCTCTCGGCGCCCTTGCCGGAGGGACTCGGGCGAGAGATCGTCGTCGTGGACGACGGCTCCACCGACGGCTCTGCCGCGATCGTGGATCAGTTCGCGGCATCGCACCCGGACGTTCTGCGATTCTTCCGGCAATCCCGCAACCGGGGCAAGGGCGCCGCCGTCCGCACCGCCATCGAGCACGCCACAGGCGAGTTCTCCATCATTCAGGACGCCGATCTGGAATACGATCCGCGCGAATATGGGCGCCTGTTGGCGCCGCTGCTGAAGGGTGAAGCCGACGCCGTCTATGGCTCGCGCTTCGTGATCTCGGGCGAACGCCGCGTGCTCTACTTCTGGCATTCCGTGGCCAATCAGATTTTGACCTTAATGTGCAACATCGTTTCGGACTTGAATCTGACGGACATGGAGACCTGCTACAAAGCCTTCCGCACCTCCCTGCTGCAGAGCATTCCCATCCGCAGCGACCGCTTTGGACTGGAACCGGAGTTGACCATCAAACTGGCCAAGCGGCGCGTGCGGGTCTACGAAACAGCCATCGATTACCATGGCCGGACTTACGACGAAGGCAAGAAGATCGGGTTGAAGGACGCCTTCGAAGCCGTCTATGTAATCCTGCGCTATGCGTTCACCCGAGACCTCTACAAAGATTCCGGACCGGATATCCTGGACGCGCTCGCGGGGGCCCAGCGGTTCAATCGCTGGATGGCGGACACCATCCAGCCTTACATCGGGAAGCGCGTGTTGGAAACCGGAGCGGGCATCGGTAACCTGACCCGTATTCTTTGTCCGAGGCGTGAACGCTATATTGCGGGCGACATCGATCCCGAGTACCTGGCGCGGCTGCGCGCGCGCTTCCAGCACCGGCCGAAGATGGAAGTGCGGCACTGCGATTTGTCGAACCCGATTGATTTCGCGCCGTTGGCCAGCGCTGTGGATACCGTAGTGTGTCTGAACGTGCTGGAACATATCCCGGAAGATACCGCAGGCCTGCGCAACATCTACGCGGCGCTGCGGCCCGGCGGGCGGGCGATCGTCCTGGTGCCCCATGGCGCAGAAGTCTTTGGCTCGCTGGATACGGCGCTAGGTCATTTCCGCCGCTATTCCCGCGCAGAACTGCAGGGGCGCATGGAGCAGGCGGGTTTCCGCGTGGAGCGCATTTTGGACTTCAACCGCATCGCACGTCCGGCCTGGTATGTCACTGGCCGCCTGCGGAAGGGAAAAACGCTCAGCCGCTTCCAGTTGTATGTCTTCGACCGTTTGGTTTGGCTGTGGCGGCGTATCGACCACTTGCTGCCATGGCCGCCCAATTCTATCATTGCGATCGCCGTCAAAGGCGAGTAGGCGTAGATTTCTCGCGAGGCTCGTATCCCGCATGGGTTGCCGGAGAGCCCGCGTGCGATAATAACATTCACACTGCCGCAAAATGCGCTCCACGCATCGTTACTTCAGATGGCCGTTGGCGCTCGGCGCGGTGACCGCAATAGTTGCGTATGCCGCACTTGGCGCTGGCACCGCGCACGCTTTGCGTCCTTGGGTTGACGAGGGCTGGCACGGAGCGCCCGCCTGGTCGCTGGCTTTCAGGGGATACATGGGTACGCCCTGCTTCGTCGAGCCTGGACTCAAGGACATCGATCGTTATACCTACTGGATCATGCCGATCTACCCTGTGGCACAGGCCATCTGGTACCGGCTATTCAGTTTCAGCTTGGCGTCCATGCGCACGCTGTCGATCTTCTGCGGATTACTTGGCGTGTTGGCCTGGACACTGGTATTCCGCCGCCTTACCGGGGACGACGTCGGCGCATTGCTGTTCATGGCCCTGATGGCGTGCGATTATATCCACCAGACCGATGTCGGCACGGGCCGTCCGGAAGCGATGGCTTGCGCCTTTCAGGCAGGGGCGTTTGCCGTATATCTTCATTGGCGGGAGAATAACCTGCGCTTGGCTATTCTGCTCAGCCAGACCCTGGTGGTGGCTAGCGGTCTGACCCACCCAAATGGCGGCATGCTGTCCTTCCTGGGCGTCTTCTGGCTGGTGCTCTATTTGGACCGGCGCCGCATCCGGCCTGCGCACGTGGCCATCGCAGCTATTCCCTACGCCGCCGGCGCGCTCGGTTGGGGCGCCTACATCGCACAAGACCCGGCGGGCTTCGTATCCCAATTCGGTTATCAACTCGGGACGCGCTCTCAGATCCTGACGGCGCCGTGGGCAGCCTTGCGGGATGAGGTGGTAAAGAGGTATCTCACGAATATGGGTTTGGCCGGACACTCTCCAGGCAGCTACGGACCGCACTATCTGAAGTCGCTGGTTTTCGCCGCCTATGCAGCCAGCATCGCCGGCCTGCTCGCCATTCCCAAACTCCGCCGCAACCGCGCCAGCCGCATTTTACTCGGACTGATCGGCATTTATTTCGTGTTCTATACCTTTCTGGAAGGCACCAAAGCGGCCTATTACCTCATTTATCTCATCTACCCGTTCACGGCGTCGGTGGTGGTATTTGCTCGCTGGTGCTGGCACAACGCGATCCGCACACGTCCCTTAGTGGCACTGGGCCTGGCGGGTATGTTCGTAATCCAGGCGGGCGGCGTAATTTACCGCATCCGAAGCGACCCTTATCATCGGGATTATCTCCCGGCGGTCGATTTTTTACGCTTTCACGCCCGGCCGGACGATCTAATCATGGGCAGTCACGAACTGGGATTCACCGTAGGCTTCCGGGACAGTTTTGTGGACGACCACCTGCTCGGCCTGGAAACCGGGAAGCGCCCCGATTTTATCCTCGTAGAAGAGATCTATCAAGGGCGGTTCGACACCTTGCGTCTGAAGAATCCTCCCCTATTCGTCAAACTCAGGGAACGGTTGGCTCAATATCGGACGGTCTACGATAGAAGGAACTATCAGGTGCTGGCGCTGCCGCCGGAGTTCAAGCGGGCGCCTGCCGCTTACGGCGTGGCTCCCGCCGCGGTTTGCTTGAATCGCCTCTTCAATCTCAAGAACGGGCGCTCCACGAAGAAGTGCGACGCGCTCGCAACCAATACCACCACTGCAACCGTGGCGGCCAACTGGACCACGACCGGCTCATGCGCAACAATTTTCTTCGCTGCTCCGACCGTGAGCTGCTGGTACAGATAGACCGAATAGGAGATCCGGCCCAGGTAGCGCAACCAGCCCCAGTTCGTCCAACGCCATAGCGGAGCGCCGCGCAAGGCGATCAACTGCGTAATCCAGACGGCCGTCAGCAAAGGACTCACCATGAAGCTGATACTGTCCCGGTACATGTGTCCGTAAAGCGATTCCGCTACGCTCGACATGGCGAGGAGCCCCGCCACTACCACCGCGGCCCAGGATCGCACGGCGATCCAGTTCCAAAATCGCGGCAATAGACCGGCCCGCAAAACCACGGCCAGCAAACAGCCTATGAGTAAATGGTCCGCGCGTGTATCGAAAGCTTCATAGATATACCCCTGGTGCACGCCGAAGATAAAGATCAGCGCTTCGCGGTACACCCAGATGGCCAGGATCGCGCCTGTAAGAAAGTAGCTCATCCGTCTGTAATTTCGCCGCAGCGTGATGAATGTCAGCGGCCAGAGCACGTAAAACTGCTCCTCGATCGCCAGCGACCATGTATGACTGAATCCGGTATTGGGATCTCCGTGCAGCGCCTGATAATAATTGCCGACGTAGAACAGCGCGGCCCATGTTTGAGGCCAGACAATTCTGGCGTGCCGGACGGCGATCACGCCGAGTAGGATGGCTGCGTAGCAATAGAACGCCGGAAAAATACGCAGCGACCTGCGCATGTAGAATTTGCGCAGAGAAACAGTCCCTAGCTCGTCGTTTTCGCGCAGAAGAAGCCAGGTGATGAGGAAGCCGCTTAGGACGAAGAACATCAACACACCGGTGCCCCCGGAAACCAGCGGGATTCCGAAGTGATAAAAGACCACCAGGAATGCGGCAAGGGCGCGCATTGCGTCGAGACCCGCCAGTTGCGATTCTCTTAGCCCGTTGGCAAGTTGCGCCGGCAGCGACGATGCTCCCTTCGCCGTCGTCATAGACCGTGGTCCAACGGTGCTTGCCTCACGATTGCGTCTTCAGCTTGTAGACGTGGCGGTCGCGCCACCGATAGAGCGCTCGCAAGAGGCCGGGCGCCACCCGCAAGAGCATCCGTATGGTAGCGAGCTTCAGCGATTTGCGTTGGCCGTTCACCCGCGTCAAATGACTGACGGCGGCGGTGGCGTCGCCGGCCAGCAAAGCATTCTTGGCTTTTTGCAGTTCCAGGCTGTTACGCTCCACACTACACTGGCGTTCCAGGAGTTCGCGCTGTGCGTCGCTTAGATTTGGATCGCGGGCGGCTTTCGCAAGCACGCCGAGCAGTGTCTCGAGCATGGCGACGGAGTCTCCAGACAGACTGCCGGCGTGGCGGCGATATCGTCCCAGCACCCGCCGCTGGTAAGCGATCCGACCCCCTTGTGTGGCGATGCGCAGCCACATGTCGAAGTCTTCGACGCGCCGAAGCGCAGGATCGAACAGCCCGGCGCGGAGCAGCGTCTCCCGGCGGCACACGGTGACACAGACATGCACCGTGCACCGGCGCGTGACCAGCCGCTCGAAGGTGACCTCGCCCGTGGAAGGAGATAACTCCATGAGGGTCCTGCCCGCTTCCGGTACATCGCCGAAAATACGGGCGTCGGCGTAGACCACATCGAGGGACGGGTCGGCTTCGAGGACCGCAACTTGCGCCGCCAGGTGCTCGGGGTCCCACAGGTCGTCGGCATCGAGCGGGGCAATATATTTTCCCCGCGCTGCCCGGACGCCGGTGTTGCGGGCTCCACCCAGGCCTTGATTTTCCTGGCGCAGGTAAGTGATCCGGTCCCTGTAGGGCGTCAGGACTCTCTCCAATTCTGCGGTATCCGGCGAGCCGTCGTTCACCACGATGATTTCGTAGTCTTTGAACGTCTGTGCCAGCACGGAGTCCAATGCGGCGGCGATGTATTGCGCAACCTGGTAGGCGGGAATGATTACGCTGACCAAGGGAGCCATTCGACTTGCAGGGTAACACATACGCCGGGGACAGGCCCGGAGGCACGCCCGGAGGCCTGTCCTACTGGTACATATATATCTATGCATGAGCGTATCCTGGTTACCGGCGGGGCCGGATTTGTGGGATCGAGTGTCGCGCTGGCGTTCAAGAGAAGCCACCCACGGGCGCACGTGACGGCTTTCGATAACCTGCATCGGCGTGGATCGGAACTCAATCTGAGCCGGTTGCGGGATGCGGATGTAACGTTTGCGCATGGCGATATCCGCTCGCTGGCCGATCTCATCTGCCTGCCGGAGCTTCCGGATCTGATCGTGGAATGCTCGGCGGAGCCCTCCGCGCAGGCGGGCTACGGCGGATCGCCGGAATATTTGATCGACACCAATCTGACGGGCTGCTACCACTGTCTGGAGCTGGCGCGGCGCGTCCACGCCGATTTTGTTTTCATCTCGACCAGCCGTGTCTATCCGTACCGGCGTTTGAACGATCTGGCTTACGAGGAAGGGCCGGAACGATTTCATCTTTCCGCGGAGCAGACCGTGGCGGGCGCTTCGGGTTTGGGCGTAAGTGAGGATTTTCCCTTGGACGGGCCGCGCTCGCTCTACGGCATGACGAAGCTGGCTGCAGAACTGATGGTGGCCGAGTATGCCGATGCCTATGGGATCCGCTACCTGATCGACCGCTGCGGTCTGCTCACAGGGCCTTGGCAGATGGCCAAATCCGACCAGGGCGTCATCGCGCTCTGGATGGCCGCGCATTATTTTCGCCGCAATCTTTCCTATATCGGATTCGACGGCAGCGGCCGGCAGGTGCGCGACTTTCTGCACGTCGACGATTTCTGCGAGTTGCTGTTGGCGCAGATCGGCGATTTCGAGACTTATCAAGGGCGCCTGTTCAATGTGGGCGGCGGCCTGCCGTTCAGCCTGTCGCTACAGGAGACTACGCGGTTATGCGAGGAGATCACGGGCAACCGGCTGCAGATCGCGCAGGTGGCTGAAACACGTCCTGCCGACGTGCGCATCTATCTGACCGACCACCGGCGGCAGACGGCGGTGAACGGCTGGCGGCCGCGGCGCGACGCCCGCACGACGCTTGGCGATATTTTCGACTGGATTCGCGAGGCCGAGGCGCAGGTGCGGTACGCGCTGGGATGAAAAGGCAGACGCTCAGGCGTTCAACCGCCGACGGAAGACGTCGGCCAGATGTTCCGTATTGCGCTCCAGGTCGAACTTTTGCAGGATCTTCAGCCGGGCATTTTGTCCCAGGGTGCGGCGCAGTTCCGCATCGTCCATCAACCTGCCGATGGCGTGTTCCAGCGCTCCCGCGTCGCCCGGCGGGACCAGCAAGCCATCGGTTTCATGGGTGATAATCTCCGGAATCCCATTCACCCAAGGAGCCACGCATGGGACTTCCATCGACATAGCTTCCATCAGAACCACGGGCAGGCCTTCGGCAAAGCTGGAAAGCACCAAAACATCGGATTCCCGATACAGGTCCAACAGCCTGTCTTGATTCACGTTCCCTTCGAATGCGACCTGGTCCGACAGTCCGCGGCTTTCGACGTCCTGGCGCAAGGCGATCCGGTCGGGTCCATCTCCCGCAAGCCGCAGCCGTATCTGGCGGCCCTCTTGGACCAGAGCCGCCATCGCCGCGATCAATAAGTGCTGACCCTTCACGGGCGCCAGCCGTCCAACGCAAATGATCTGAAAGGGTGCGGGGCTCGGACGGAACGGGCGCGGCGCGAATGCATGGGGATCCACGCCTAAGGCGGTGAGCTCCAGTTTGGGCCACTCCTGGTAGGGGCACGCGTACATCAGTTGACCGACACCATACCGGCTGATCGCGCAGCAGAATAGAGACGCCTGGACTTTCGCCGCGAGCCGCGAGCCGGCGGGATCCTGAAACTCCGCAGGACCGTGCATGGTGATTGATAGAGTGACAGGAAAGATGCGCCGCAAAAGAACGGCCACCGTCGAGGCATAGTGCGTATGCACGTGGGACAAACCATGGCGCCTCATCCAAAAACCCACGGCCACTGCTTCGATGAAGTAGAACAAGCCGGACGGCGCTTCATTCCGGAGGGCGCTGGCCAAGCCCCGAATGTAATGGACCGGCCGTGACGCGAAAGTATGCGCGTGCGCCAGCACGAGCCGGAACAAACCACTGTTTTTCACATAGTAAACGGCCTGCACTTCCGCCTGCTCGGTGGCGGTCATCAAGCCAGGATCTCTATCCGGGTTTCGAATGGAGGCGACTTGAATATCGAATCCAAGCTGCCGCAGCAAACGCACCTCGCGCAACATGAAAACGTGGTTCACGGCAGGATACTGACTCAGCAGGTATGCGATCCGGAGCGGACTGGATTTAGTTTTCACGATCAGTCGCTTCCCGATGTGCGCTTCTCAAACGCTTCGTAATCGTTGGCAATGGCCTGCGCCAGCGCAAAGAGTTTGCTCAGCAACTCTTCGGACGACTGGAACTGGATGTGCAGCTCACCGGGGCTCAGTCCCACGCCTGGAGGGAGGTCGGGCAAGCGCCGGCTGAGAGTTTCGGGTTCGACCGCGATGGCCACGCGCGCACCGGTTTGCAGGCGGCGGATGGCCTCGAGCCGTTCCGCCAGGCGCTCCTTTCGCCGCCATTCCATCTTGAAATCGGGACTATCGCGGATCTGTTCCAACTGCGCGACCAGCTTGGGCCGATCGACCAGGAACGTCCGCCCGGCCTGATAGCCACCGAAGCGGCGTATCAGATCGATGGCGCGACGCCGGCGCAGACGAAACAGGCGCTCGCAGACGGCGCGGTCCAATACCGGCACATCCAGCGCCGATAATTCCGCCAGGATCTCGGGGACGCGAAGCAGCCACTGCGCTTTAGCGGGCATCTGGCAGGCCTATCCGCGTTGCCAGCCATTTTTCTGCCAGCTCAGCCCGGCGGCGTCCAGCAGCATATGGTGGATTTCCATCCAAAAACCGTCCGCCTCGGTATTCAGCACCCGGCCCAGCACGAGTTGCCCATCCCATTCCAAGCCTATGGCGGCACCGCTTTTCACCAGCACTTCTACCGCCAGGCGCATACGTTTGCCGGAAACCTCCAGGATACGCGCGGAGTACCCGGCCGGTCCGGCACTCGACCCGTCGCCTAGTAAGCTTAATTCCGCAGATTGTCCGGGTTTCCAGCTCAGTTCGCGCATGGCCTTCGCTGCCAGTGTACTACTATGCATTAAGGGCGATGTTCTCTTTTCTCAGGAGCCTTTTCTCCACCCGGATCCTCAGTCTCCTCATTCCGGAGACGATCCTCATTTTTTCCTGCTATATTCTAGCGGCCTATTGGTTGGGCGGCGCCGACCCATCCGTTTTTCTGCTGTACGACAATGGGCTGCTGCAAATTGCACTCGTAGTGGCAGGGGTACTGGTTGGGCTGCAGCTCAATAAGCTGTATGCGCAGGTAGGCGTGCGGTCTACGATTCTGTTGACACAGCAGCTTTGCCTGACGCTGGGCGTGACCTTCCTGCTGGAATCGCTGCTCAGTTATCTGCGCATTCCGGAATTGGTGCTGGCGCCTTCCACCATGATGCTTGGCAGCGCCTTGACCCTGGCCGTTCTTCTGGTCTGGCGCGTATTCTACAGCGCGGCGCTATGGAAGAGCGTGGGCGCCAAACGAGTGCTCTTCTATGGAGCCAATGCGGCCGCCGTAGAAGCCGTGGGCAGCTTGGCAGCGCACCCCGAGCTGGGCCTGACGCCCGCCGGCTATATCGACGACGATCAGCCGGCCGGCACGCCGTTGAATGGAGTGCAGGTCCTGGGCTCGACCGCCGAACTGGCGCGCGTAGTTTCCGAGGTACACCCGGATCGCATTGTCATAGGAGTAAGCGAACGCCGCGGCGGCGTGCCATTTAGAGAGCTGCTGGATTTGCAGATTGGCGGCATTGAAATCCAGCGTGTGGCGGAGTTGTACGAAACCGCCTGCGACCGGGTATGCGTGGCCGAGTTGCTGCCCTCGCAACTGATTTTTTCCGATGAGCTGGGATCCCGCCGCGGCGCCATCGCACTGCAGGCCATCTATTCCAATATCGTGGCGCTGGCCGGATTGGCGCTGCTGGCGGTTCTGCTGCTGCCCATCGCCGCGGCAATCAAGTTATCTTCCCCAGGCCCAGTTGTCGAGGGGCACTTACGATGGGGGGTAAACATGGTCCCATTCACCCTGCACCGGTTCCGGTGTCGGCGCGCAGATGGCCGGCAGACTTGGGTGGGCGCCTGGTTGCAACGCCTGCATTTGGACGCGCTACCGCAGTTGTTGAACGTGATCCGCGGCGAGATGGCGCTGGTGGGGCCGCGGGCACACGACCCGGCGTTCATACCGGTCTTGATGGAAAAGATGCCCTACTATGGGCAGCGGCATGCGGTGCGGCCGGGTGTTTTAGGTTGGAGCCAGCTCAACTGCGATTACAGCCGGCGGCTGCGCGACGCGAGAGAGGCGCTGGAGTATGATTTGTACTACATCAAGCACATGTCTCCGGCGCTGGATGCTTTTATTGTTCTGCATAGTTTGATGGAGGTGCCGTTTCGGGACGGGTAGAGGGCGGGCAGGATTAGGGGGTCAACACTATTAAGACCACCGTCCTCGCTCTCGCGGGCACGGCATGCTATCCCTCGCACCGCAGTGGAGAGCGGCAGGCCTCGCGCTGCGATAGCCCCGAAGTTAACGTAACTTATGGGAAACCGGGTGGGTCGATCTTTCCCGCAAGTCATTGCGCAGAGACGGGATGATTCGCAGCGTTCCAGGAGCGGTGGGCGCACCGCTCGCTTTAGGATGCTGAACACGCCGGAGGGTGTGGGCGATCCTCCTGTCGGTTATTATGCCCGTCCACGTCCCGACAGCGGAGATTTGCGGCGCTCATCGGAGGCCGGGCAGAGTGATTTGGGGCGCTGGCAGGACGTGATGCCGGGTCGTTCACGCGGCCAGCTTTGAGACGCAGCCGCGATAGGCGAACGCGAATTGCGCCCGGAGTCGAGGCGTACCGGTCGGCAATCTCCCGATCAGTGTAAACCATAGGCCGCTTCGATGAGGATCTCTTGGTCACGGTCTTTTAGGGCGCCAGCGATTTTTTCTAGCTCGATGCTCGCTTCGGCCAGCCCGCCGGTGGACATCGACTGGGGCCTCGGCCCCCACGTTTTGAGAGCCAGGGACCGACTGCGCTGAAGGCGGGCTCCCGATGAGATGCTGCGGTGGATGACTTGGTCCAGGGCTGCCGGTTCATCGAGCCACCGAAAGATGTCGCGAGCTTCAGGACGTTCGGGGCCATGCCCTTGCCATTGTCGTAGACGAGGACAGTCGGTCTGAAGTGCTCCGCGACGCCCTGATTGACGGAAGTAGATGCGGGCGACGGTCGCACCGGCCTCAATGGCATTATCAACGTGTTCGCAAAGCGCGGAGGTCGTCGTGTTGTACCCGACAGTCCCGCAGGGATTGCACCAGAGTTTGGGCGAAAAACAGTGGAACTGTGGCTGATTCCTTCAGAATTCTGCTGAGAACCGCGCGGCCGCCGCGGGGCGCGTCGGGAGCCCAGTTCGGGTGTGACTTTTCTTCGGCTTCGTCTGCGGCATCCGCGAGTGGATCGACTGCGGAAGTCGTGTTGATCTCTTCGGTTTCCATTTCTTTCTCCATGTTCTTTGACGCCGTTGTTGGCGTCGGATTTGCTTCCAAAAGAATAGGAGCCGGGATCGGTGGACCGTTACATGCCGTTGTTCCATCCCCGCAGCCATCGGCCGAAGATGCCGTCGCGGTTTATCATCAGAGTCACGAGTGGCAACTTCCGACTGCTGAATAGTCTTCTCACGCAGATGGAGGCAAGAACTAAATAGTCCAGTCAACGGGCCCAAAGTCCGCGCGGCTGGTTCAAAGTCCAAGGCTCTACGCCCTTCTGCTTATCAATGAAAAAGGACGTTTTCTTCCATGACGAAAAAGCCGTCCATCAAAATGGAAGATTGCCGGTTGGTTCGACCTGTATCCGGGCAAATTCCGAATGGGCTGGATTGAGCAGGAAATTATGTTCCCCCGCAATCACAAAAGACGGGACCTGCAGGACGGCGGTCGTTCGGGAATCGAGCCCTCGGGGATCACCCAAAACCGGCCATAGAGGGTCACTTCAAAACCGGCCAACGATAACCATCATTCAGGACGTTGATTTTGACGCGAGGGTGGGTACCCTCGGTCGATGTGAGCAATGTC
>Ga0187867_10000431_pt1 | contig 37716 bp, 27 predicted proteins | sample June2016WEW_13_1_FD_132976 | JGI IMG/M metagenome (GOLD analysis project Ga0187867, IMG submission 132976) | Peatland microbial communities from SPRUCE experiment site at the Marcell Experimental Forest, Minnesota, USA - June2016WEW_13_10 | ecosystem: Environmental > Terrestrial > Soil >... | reverse complement strand
GTCAGCAAAGTCTGGGCGTCAGCAAAGGGAGCGAACGAAATGCCGAATGTCGCCGTAATCACCGGCAGCAATGGTCTGATTGGTCAGGCCACCTGCCGCAAACTGACGCAGTCCGGGTTTCTGGCAGTGGGCGTCGACATCGGCGCTGAGAGCAAGGGTAACTGGCCTTACTATCCATGCGACCTGACGGAACTGGACAATCTTGCACAGACCTTTGCGGCGATCGAGCAGGACCACGGCCTGATCCGCGTACTGTACAACAACGCCGGGGTCTTCCACCCGGAGAACGATTGGCTGGACGTCCCGCCCGAGCAATTCGACGCCACCATGTCGGCCAATGTGCGGGTGCCGTTTTTCGCCGCTCAGTGGGTTGCGAGGCGACTGATTGCGGCGGGGCAGGGCGGTTCGATCATCACCACCGCATCCATGGCTGGGGTCAACGGCAGCACAGTCGTTGAGTATGGCGCGTCAAAAGCCGCGGTTATCAACATGACGAAAAGCCTCGGCAAGCGTCTTGGCCGGCACAACATCCGGGTCAACGCGATCGCTCCCGGTTTGATCAATACTGCGATGGGTGCGCGAGTGCCGGAGGTTTCGAAGCAACGGGCTCTGGGCAGCGCGCTTGGCCGGCCGGGCGAGCCCGAGGAGATCGCGTCGGTGGTGGATTTCCTCGCCAGCGATGCTGCAAGTTTCGTGACCTGCACGACGATCGAGGTGAACGGCGGCGCGTGATCATCCCATCGATTTCAGTAAATCTCGGCGTCGGACTGCTGTTCAACGGACTCGATCTTGATCCGGATTGGTACTGTTCCGCATTCTATGCGCAGTTAACCTGACGCTGCCGTTTGAACCCCTGATCATGTTCGCAGCGTTCCATCCTTCTATCGCGCGGGAGGAAGCGCAGCGCGACCATGGTGCCTCGCCCTGGCAGTACGTTTGGTATGTTGTGCTGCCGATCATCGTCGAAGGTGTGATCGGCACCTGTTTGGTTTCACTCTATACTGTGACAAGTTTGCTCGAACGCCACTGACCGCCGGCAGCGACAACACTTTGTCGCTGGCGATCTTTGGCATGACCACCGGCGTGACCATCCTGGTGCTGTCCGCGCCCGGCGCGTTAACCAGTGCGTTTTCGTTTGTGGTTATCCTCTGTACCCTGGTGATCGTCCGGCTACTCGCGGCCAGACGCGCCTGACAACGGTGAGGAGGATCCCGCGATGCAACCGGTGACCATACCCGACCATCCGCTGCTGCGTCACAAGCTGGCCTTGCTGCGCGACCGCTATACGCCGACCGGCATGTTCCGTCAGGTCGCCCGGGAAATCAGCCTGCTGATGGCCTATGAAGTAATGCACGATCTGCCGCTCGAACCGATCGACATCGAAACACCGCTGGAGCCAATGCGCGCAGAGCATCTGGCCGGCAAGAAACTGTGCCTCGTGTCCATCCTACGCGCCGGCAACGGTATCCTGGACGGGATGCTGGATTTGGTTCCCTCCGCCAGGGTCGGGCACATCGGGCTGTATCGCGATCCGGAGACTCTGCGGCCGGTTGAATACTACCTGAAGCTGCCGAGCGACATCCAGGAGCGGTTGGTGATATTGGTGGATCCGATGCTGGCGACCGGACATTCCGCCAGTGCCGCCGCAACGCGATTGAAGCAGGCGGGCGTTACGGCGATGAAATTTGTTTGCCTGATCGCGGCGCCCGAGGGCATTGCCGAGTTTACCAACGCCCATCCGGATGTGCCGGTGTTTACTGCGGCGATCGATCGCGAATTGGACAGCCACGGCTATATCCGCCCGGGACTGGGCGATGCAGGCGATCGATTTTACGGGACCAGGTAGTGTCCCGGGACTACCGCGTTGGCCGTGGCGGAGACTGTGAATAATCGTAAAAGCCGCGACCGGTCTTGCGGCCCAGCCAACCGGCCTCGACGTATTTCACCAACAGCGGGCAGGGGCGGTATTTGCTGTCGGCCAGACCGTCGTGCAGCACCTGCATGATGGACAAGCAAGTATCCAGGCCGATGAAGTCCGCCAACTCCAGCGGCCCCATCGGATGGTTCGCGCCCAGGCGCATGGAGGTGTCGATGCCGGATACCGAACCGACGCCTTCATACAGCGCGTAAACCGCCTCGTTGATCATCGGCACCAGAATGCGATTGACGATGAAGGCCGGGAAATCCTCCGCCAGAGCTGCGATCTTGCCAAGTTTCCGCGCCAGTGCCTGGGCTGCCAGAAAAGTCGGTTCATCGGTGGCAATACCCCGGATGATCTCCACCAGCTTCATGACTGGAACCGGGTTCATGAAGTGCATGCCGATGAATTTTCCCGGCCGGTCGGTCGATGCGCCAAGCCGGGTAATCGAAATTGATGATGTGTTGGTGGCAATGATGCAGGACGGCTTCAACCGCGGCACCAAGGTGCCAAAGATCGTGCGCTTGACGTCCTCTTTCTCGGTCGCCGCCTCGATCACCATGTCGGCGTTGCTGAACGCCGCATAATCGGTCGAGGTCGTGATCCGGGCCAACGCCGCGTCACGATCATCGGACGAAATGATCGACCGATTGACCTGACGTTCCATATTCCGCGCCATCGTGGCCATGGCCTTGGTCAGCGCCTCGGCTTTGACGTCCAGCAGGACGACCGGCAATCCGGCCAAGGCACAGACATGGGCGATGCCGTTGCCCATCTGGCCGCCGCCAATCACCCCGACCCGCGCGATTTCCGCCGGTTCGCTCAGCAGTTCAGTCTCGAGAGTCGGTTTGACGTCGACGGTCATTCAGGAGCGCTCCAGTTCTGCCGCCAACTCGGGCAGCGCAACAAACAGATCAGCCACCAGGCCGTAATCGGCGACCTGGAAGATGGGCGCTTCCTCATCCTTATTGATCGCCACGATGACCTTGCTGTCCTTCATGCCGGCGAGGTGCTGGATGGCCCCCGAGATCCCGACAGCGATGTACAGCTCTGGCGCGACGATCTTACCCGTTTGCCCAACCTGAAACTCGTTGGGAACGAAGCCCGCATCTACCGCGGCACGCGAGGCGCCAACAGCAGCGCCGAGTTTGTCCGCGATCGGTTCGAGCAACGCGAAGTTATCACCATTCTGCATGCCGCGGCCACCAGAAATGACAACCCGCGCAGCGGTCAGCTCCGGCCGCTCACTCTTAGATAGTTCGGCGGAAACGAATTTCGAGATGCCAGGCAGTTCACCGAGCGGAACGGCCTCGATGGGGGCGGATCCGCCCTCGGAAGCGACCGGGTCGAAGCTGGCGGCGCGAACGGTGATGATCTTTTTGTTGTCCGACGATTTCACCGTCGCCATACCGTTGCCGGCGTAAATCGGGCGCACGAAGGTGTCGGCGTCGATGACCGCGGCGATGTCGCTGATCGGCTGCACGTCGAGCAACGCTGCCACTCGCGGCAGGATGTTCTTTCCAACCGCCGTGGTGGCAGCAAGGATGTGCGAGTAGCCAGGCGCCAGCGCGACCAAAAGCGCTGCGGCCGGTTCGGCCAGCAGATGATCCAGCGCCGGTGCGTCCGCGACCAGAACCTTGGCTACGCCAGCCAGCTTCGTAGCTGCTGCCGCGGCACCCCCAAGGTCGGCACCCGCCACCAATCCATGCACCTCGCCCAGTGCCTGGGCCGCGGCGACTGCCGAGCGAGATGGTTGCTTGATGCCGGATGCGTCGAATTCGAGCAGCACAAGAACCGCCATGATCAGATCACCTTCGCTTCGGTCTTCAATTTGCTGACCAGTTCTGCCACTGAGCTGACCTTCTGGCCGGCCTTCCGCTTCGGCGGTTCGTCAACCCGCACTACGGTCAGGCGCGGTGTCGGATCGACGCCCAGATCGGCCGGCTTCTTATTGTCGATGGTCTTCTTTCGCGCCTTCATGATGTTGGGCAGCGAGGCGTAACGCGGCTCGTTCAACCGCAAATCGGTGGTGATGATCGACGGCAGGTTCAGTGCCACCGTTTCCAGCCCGCCATCGACTTCGCGGGTGACGGTGATGATGTCGCCTTCCACCGTCAATTTGCTGGCGAAGGTGCCCTGCGACCAGCCCAGCAGTGCGGCCAACATCGGGCCGGTAGCGCTCATGTCGTCGTCGATTGCCTGCTTGCCGAGGATGATGAGTCTTGGCTGCTCCTGGTCGGCGATCGCCTTGAGCAGCTTGGCGACCGCCAAAGGCTGCAGGTCGACATCGGTTTCCACCAGGATGCCGCGGTCGGCTCCCATCGCCAGTGCCGTCCGGATTGTCTCGGCGCACTGCGGTACACCCATCGAGATCGCCACGATCTCGGTGGCTACGCCCTTCTCCTTCAGGCGCACGGCCTCCTCGACGGCAATTTCATCGAACGGGTTCATCGACATCTTCACCCCGGAGGTCTCGATGCCGGTATTATCGGTCTTCACCCGGACTTTCACGTTGTAGTCAACCACCCGCTTGACGGGGACCAGAACTTTCATTGGGTTACCCTGGCGCTTTCTGGGACGAGAAAAGGGGACGTTCGGACACGTCTTGACGAGGCGGGCGGCCTCCCATGGCCCCCTCCTTCGTCCCGACGGCTTTTCGCACCTGCGATATGGGGGCCGGACCTTATGCGGGGGCTCCCTGTCTGTCAAACGCTCGTCATGGCAAGGGAACGGCTTGTGGCGCTGATCTGGGTTGCGAGACCCGACTTGCTGGCCATCCCTGCAAGCCGCTGTCATCCCGGAGTGGCCAATCGGCAACCGTGCACGGTCCCCGTCAACGGTGCGTGAATTTCTGTAACCGATCTGCAAATTTACGCTTGATCCGGCCATGCCGATGGGTCTAAGGCGGGTGAGCGGACCCGCGTCAGTGTGTCGGCAACCGTTTGCATGTCTATGACGTTAATAGTCCGATTACGAACCTGTCCAGCAAGGGATCACATGAACCCGCGATCCAGTAGCCAACCCTCGGAGAGTGACAGTAGGCGCTTCCCGCCTACCGTAACCGCTCTGTTGGGTTGGATCACCGCCCGGGTCGAGCATGTGACCGTGATACCCGCCGCGCCAGTGCGCCAGGGTTAACGGTCAGGCCCTCCCGGGCTCGAGCAACCGCTTGAGTCGGAGGAGAGGGCCATGACCGCCTTCCTCAACATTGGTGTCCCACGCGCGCCTGCTTGTCCGCGCGACGCTTTGCGTCGTGTCGATGCGTCGCGCTCAATCGAGTGGCTCATCAGGCCGTTCGGCCGGCCAATCCGCCGTTGGCGGAGCGGTAACAAGGCGCCGGAATTCCCTCCTGGCTGAACGACCGGCGCAGTCCCACTGCGCCTGCCGTGAGTCTGGAGTTGTCCCGCCGTTCTGGTTGGGGCGTTGGCGTTCAAACTTTGTGATGAGTTCACCATGTCGGACATTTTACTCGACGATTCCGCTCATTCGGCTGTGCTCGATGCTGCCCACCTCGGCGACATCGAGGGCGCACTCGGCACCATTCGGCAAGGCGATACCAGGCATCGCGGGACGTGGTGGGCGCGGCTACGCACGCTTGCCGTCATTGCCGGCCCAGGACTGATTGTCATGGTGGGCGACAACGATGCCGGCGCGTTTTCGACCTACGGTCAGGCGGGCCAGAATTACGGCACGGCACTGATGTGGACGCTGCTGCTGCTGGCGCCGGTGCTTTATGTGAACCAGGAGATGGTGCTGCGCCTCGGTGCGGTGACCGGCGTCGGCCACGGGCGATTGATCCTGGAGCGGTTCGGCCGATTCTGGGGCGCGTTCAGCGTCATCGATCTCTTTCTGCTGAATGGGCTGACCATTGTCACTGAGTTCATCGGGATCAATTTGGCGCTCGGCTATCTTGGGGTGCCTCGAGCGTGGGGCATCATTGTGGCGGCCGGCGTCATTATTGCTGCTGCGAGCACCGGCAGCTTCCGCCGCTTCGAGCGGTTCTCGCTGGCGTTGTGTTTTTTCAGCCTGCTGCTGATCCCGGTTTTCATGCTGGCGCACCCGCCGTTGGGCGACGTCGGGCGTGATCTTGTCGTGCCGCAGTTTCCGGCCGGCGCGAACCTGTCGGACGTCATGTTGCTGGTGATTGCCATCGTCGGGACCACGATCGCGCCCTGGCAGCTGTTCTTTCAGCAGAGCTACGTGATCGACAAACGCATCACGCCGCATTTCATGGCGTACGGTAAGGCCGACCTGTTGATTGGCATCGCCGTGGTCCTGCTCGGTGCCATGGCCATGATGGCGTTCACGGCCACAGCTTTTCAGGGCACTGCTGAATTCGGTCACTTCTCTGATGCCGGCGCCGTCGCTACCGGTCTTGCGGCCTATGCCGGTCGGGCGGCGGGGGTGATGTTCGCGCTGGCTTTGCTTGATGCCAGTATCATTGGTGCCTCCGCGGTCTCGCTGTCGACCGCCTATGCGATCGGCGATGTGCTCGCATTGCGCCACTCGCTACATCGTAAAGCCACTGATGCGGCGGGCTTTTATGCCGTCTATGCCGGGCTGATCGCAGTCTCGGCCTGCCTCGTTCTGTTCGGCAACGACGCGTTGCTTGGGCTGCTGACCAACGCGGTGCAAACACTTGCCGGTGTGTTGCTGCCGTCTGCGACCGTGTTCCTCCTGCTGTTGTGCAACGACAAGGCAGTGCTCGGTCCCTGGGTGAACGGGCGCTGGCTCAACCTGTTTACCGGAGCGGTGATCTGGATTCTGCTGGTGCTATCGATGATCCTGACAGCTGCGACAGTTTTCCCGAACCTCACCGGCGAGACGATCCTCTTGATCCTTGGCGGCGGTAGCGCAATCGGGATCGTGGGCTTTGCAGCGCTTGCGTTGACAGGCAAAGCCGGGTTCCGCCGGTCGACGCGCAACGGTCCGGCGCTTAAGGCGCATCTTCGGGCAATACGGATGACGTGGCGGATGCCGCCGCTCTCGACCCTTCCGCCGTCCCGGTTGGGTTTAGGCAAGCGCGTCTGGATGGGGGTGATGCGGGCCTATTTGATCGGAGCAGCCATTCTGGTCGCCGTGAAGGTTGTCCAGACCGCCATGTCGCTTTAGGCCCGGCAGTACTTTCGCGCATGGAATTCCTGCACACGTTGCTGGCTCTGGGCGTGGCCTTCGTACTCGGCACCAGCATCGGCTTCGAGCGGCAGTGGCGGCAGCGCAACGCGGGCCTGCGCACCAATGTCCTGGTCGCGGTCGGTGCCGCGGCCTTTTCCGACCTCGGCCTGCGCCTGACCGGCACCGAAGGCGCAGTCCGCATCATCGCCTATGTGGTGTCCGGCATCGGCTTCCTGGGTGCCGGCGTCATTCTTAAGGACGGCGGCAGCATACGTGGCCTGAACACCGCAGCGACACTGTGGTGCTCGGCCGCTGTCGGTACGTTTTCAGGAGCGGGGCTTCCGTTTGAAGCCATCGCGGTCACAGCGTTCGTCCTGGCAGGCAACACATTGCTGCGGCCACTGGTGAACTGGGTGAACCGGCGTCCGTTCGATGAAGCAACCACCGAGGCTCAGTACCGCGTCCACGCAACCTGCGATCGGGCCAATGTGGCAGACGTTCGGGATTTGTTGGACGACCTGCTGTCTCGCGCCAACTATCCGATCCGGGAAATCGAGGCCCTGTCGGAGAGCGAGACCGAGGTGGAACTCGCCGCGAAACTGGTACCGACCACAGCCGATCCCGATGAACTGGACCACGTGGTCGCCGAGTTGGAGAATTCCCCGCTGGTCCGCTCTGCGACATGGACTGTCGGTACGGCCGTTTGAACCTGAGGGCGTCGATGATAGTCAAACTGTCACAGAAGAAGGTTATTGTGGACGCGGCATGATTCGCGAGCGGAAACTGAGGGGTTCCAGGGAGAAGGGCTGGGTGAGTGAGCGGCGTCTCGCGCCATCGACCGGGAAACCAGACCGTGCGTCCTGTCTTCTTACCGGCACCGCCACAATGTGGTCCGCCGGCCGCGAGTTCCGTGGAGTTCTTACGCTTTCGACGTTGCATTGCGAACCCCGGTCGCGGTGCGCAATTCTTGCTCACGTGTCGTGGCGTGCAGCCAAGGCCACATGTTGTTGCCTGACGCAGAGGAAACCATTCAAACCGGGACGAGGGAATGATGCTCATGACCCGGGGGGCAATATTCTCTCATGAATGGCGCCGGGAACGACCACCGGACGGCCGCGCGTGTTCCTTCCGTCGCCCTGCGACCTCGGGCGGTAATCGTCCAGACCAGCTCAAGGTAATCTGACGATGCGCCGTGCGGCATACGGCATAGTGGCCGGTACGATTTTTCTTTATCCGCTCACTGGCCACACCCAAACGACCGGCCCAACGCCGCAACCGCAAGCCGCGCCGGTTAATCCGGAACAGGCCGAGCAAATCACGCCGGAACAATGGGCCATTCATGGCCAGGCGACGAATACCTGGCTGTTTCAGCCTGCCTTCCGATCCCCGTATCAAGGACCCCAGAGCCTCAGCCCCGCTGCCAACGGCAGGGAAACCCTCGATGCCACGCTCTATCTGGGATACCGGCCGTGGCGAGGTGGTGAAATCTGGATCAATCCCGAGATTGACCAGGGGTTTGGCCTCAGCAACGGCCTGGGAGTAGCAGGCTACGTCAGCGGTGAGGCCTACAAACTCGGCGAGAACGATCCATACTACCGAATGCCGCGCGGGTTCTTCCGCCAGACGATCGATCTGGGTGGCGGGATTGAAAAGCTCGATCCCGACCTGAACCAGTTGGGCGGCTCACAGACCGCCAATCGCCTGGTGTTCACGATCGGTAAATTTTCCGTGGTTGATATCTTCGACAACAATAAATTTGCCCACGACCCACGCAACGATTTTCTCAATTGGTCGGTTATCGACATGGGAACCTTCGACTATGCGGCGGAAGCATGGGGATACACCTATGGTGCTGCAGCCGAATGGTACCAGGATTGGTGGACCGCCCGAGCTGGGCTGTTTGATCTGTCAGTCCACCCGAACGACAAATATCTCGACAATCGCTTCATCCAACAGGCGCAGTTCGTTAGCGAACTAGAGGAGCGTCATACATTGTGGAACCAGCCCGGCAAGCTGAAGGTTCTCTATTGGCTCACCCGTGGTAGTCTGGGGACCTATTCCGATGCGTTGGCTCTGGCAGCCGCCACGGGTCAGACGCCGTCGACCGCAGCAGTGCGTCACTATCGCAGCAAATACGGCATAGGGCTGAATCTCGAGCAGCAGCTGACTGCCGATCTCGGCATGTTCGCGCGCGCGGGCTGGACGCAAGGCAGCGTGGAAGAGGTGGATTTCACCGACATCGATCAGACGATTTCAGCCGGTCTTTCGTTATCGGGAAATCGTTGGAACCGGCCGGATGACACCGTTGGGCTGGCCATCGTCGCCAATCAAATCTCGCACGAGGCCAAGGAATATCTGGCTGCAGGCGGTATCGGCGGAATTATCGGCGACGGCCAGTTAAAACATGCCGGCCCGGAACAAATCCTGGAGACCTACTACAGTCTCGCCGCGTTCAGCTTCGCTCATGTGAGCGCAGACTACCAACTTATCAATAACCCGGCTTACAATCGTGATCGAGGCCCAGTGTCGGTCTTCGGGCTACGCTTGCACGCACAATTCTAGGGCGCGCCAAGGGGATGGACGTACAGTTGGCCGCAGTCAGAACGTGAACCAGGATTATGCATGGACCAGCAAACCCCAGGCCAGGATCAGGGGAAAGCGCAACCCGGAACTGAGCCGGGCTATGGCAAGCGTTTGCCGCGAACGGCTCAGTTGACACTGCTGGCGCTGGTGTCGGCTGCGTTGTTCGTCGCGCTGTTCGCTGGTCCTATCGTTTCGAGACTGACCGGTCTGTCGGAATACGAAGCAAATCCGGCCGCGATATCACAGGGCGGCAGCGGGGCGTCATTCAGGCTGACCGATCGGCAATGGGCCACACTCAAAATTGCGCCGGTCAACGAGAGAGTATTTCAGCAAATCACCGAAGCTGACGGCAAGATCGCCTGGGATGACGATCTGGTGACGCCGGTCTTTTCACCCTATTCCGGCCGTATCACAAAGCTCATGGCGCACGCCGGGGACACCATCGCCGCTGGCCAGCCTCTGTTTGCCATTCAGGCGAGCGAACTGGCGCAGGCGCAGAACGATCTCATTACGGCTGCGGCCAATCTGCGGACCGCCAAGGCCCAACTGACGCTCGCGACGACCAACGAGAAGCGCCAGCACGATCTGTATCTTGCCAAGGGCGCGGCGCTGAAGGACTGGCAGCAGGCGCAACTCGATTTGGCGACCGCGCAGGGCGGTCTTAACAGCGGCACCGCCGCACTGGCCGCGGTGCGCAACCGGCTTCGCATTCTTGGCAAGACCGACCCGGAAATCAGCGAGATCGAGGCCACCGCGGACGTGTCGGGCCTACCGTCGGAATCGGTGGTGACGGCTCCGATTGGCGGCACGGTCGTGCAACGCCAGGCTGGACTGGGCCAGAACATCATAAGCGCGTCCTCCGGTGCATCATCACCCGTGTTCACGATCGGCGACCTGTCAACCGTCTGGCTGGTCGCCAATGTCCGAGAGGAAGATGCTCCCCGCCTGTATAAGGGTGCCGCAGTGGACGTAACAGTATTGGCCCTTCCGGGCCGTACGTTCCGGGCGCGCCTGACCTATATCGGCGCTGCGATCGACCCGGTCACGCACCGTCTACCCGTTCGTGCCGAGATCGACAATGCGAACGGGCTACTGAAACCCGAAATGTTCGCCAGTTTTCGGATTATCACCGGCGAGGGTGCACGGTTTGCCGTGGTGCCGGATATCGCGGTGGTGCACGAAATTGACAGCGCCCATGTCTGGGTTGCCAACCCGGCGGACAAAACGCTGGAACTCCGAATGATCAAAATCGCGACCACCCAGGACGGTGTGGTTGCGGTGCGGGACGGCCTGAAGCCTGGTGAGCAGATCGTGACCTCGGGCGCGGTGTTCATCGATCGGGCCGCGACCGGTGACTGACGGCAAGGACCGGCCATGACCAGCCTCGTTACCCTGGCGCTGAAGCAGCGCTATTTCGTCCTGGTGCTGATGCTGGCGATTTTCGCAGGCGGCATCGTGGCATTCATGAAACTTAACATCGAGGCCTATCCCGATCCGGTTCCCCCATTGGTCGATATCATTGTCCAAAGTGCCGGCCAATCGGCTGATGAGATGGAACGCTACATGACGATCCCGGTCGAGGTGCAGATGGCCGGGCTGCCGAACCTGCAGGCAATTCGCACCATCTCGCTGTTTGGTCTGTCGGACATCAAGGTGCAGTTTACCTACGATGTGACATTCGATGAGGCCGAGCAGTTGGTGATCAACCGGTTGGCGCAGATGCCCCCGTTGCCTAACGGCGCGACACCAGTCATCTCACCGACCAGCCCGATCGGAGAAATCCTGCGCTATCGCGTCGTCGGCCCACCGGGCTATTCCACGGCAGATCTGAAAACAATTCAGGACTGGATGCTCGAGCGCCGCTTCAAGGCTGTTCCGGGCGTGATCGACGTTGATGGCTGGGGTGGCAAGACCAAGACCTTTGAGGTGTCGATCGATCAGCCAAAACTGTCGCGATATGGGCTGACCGTGCCGCAGGTGATCGCCGCACTGAACAACGCCAACATCAATGTCGGCGGCCAGACCGTCAATTTTGGCGCACAGGCTGCGGTGGTGCGCGGCGTGGGGCTGATTAACTCGATCGATGACATTCGCGATACTTTGGTATCGGCCAATAACGGCGCGCCGGTGCTGGTGCGCGATGTCGCCACCGTGACGGTGGATCATCTGCCACGACTTGGCGTTGCCGGCCAGGATGCGGACGATGACATTGTGCAAGGTATTGTGCTGATGCGGCGCGGCGCCCAAAGCCTGCCGACGATCCAACGGGTCGAGGCGCTGATCCAAGAGATCAATGGATCGAATATTCTGCCGCCAGGCGTGCATCTGCAAAAGATTTACGATCGTTCCGAACTGATCAACGTCACCACCCATACAGTCTTGCATAACATGATCGTCGGCGTGGTTCTCATTTTCGTCTTGCAGTGGCTTTTCCTGGGTAATCTGCGCAGCGCACTGATCGTCGCGGCGACAATTCCCTTCGCCCTGGCATTCGCGATAGGCCTGTTGCTCGCGCGCGGCGAGTCGGCGAATTTGTTGTCGGTGGGCGCGATCGATTTCGGCCTCATAGTCGATGCCACGGTCATCCTGGTGGAAAATGTCATGCGCCGGCTCGCGCAGCCGATGGCCGACCGTTTCAAGGGGTCGCCCGTCGTGCATCGGGCGCGGCTCCCGGCGGAACTGCACGGTAAGTTCGCAACAATTGCACTGGCGGCCATCGAGGTGAACAAGAGCATATTCTTTTCTTCGGCGATCATCATCGCTGCCTTTCTGCCGCTGTTTACCCTGACCGGGATTGAGGGACATATCTTCGGGCCGATGGCCAAGACCTATGCCTATGCGATCGCCGGCGGCTTGCTCGCGACGTTTACCGTAACCCCGGCGCTGTGCGCCGTATTCCTGCGCGGCCAGGAAAGCGAGCAAGACACGCTGCTCATTCGGATCTGCCATCGGATCTATCAGCCATTGGTTGGATTCGTTCTCGCCAATCGCTTGTTGGCAATTGGCACTTTGGTGGTTCTGCTGGTTTTCACCGGGTTCGTCGGCAATTCCCTCGGACTTGAATTCTTGCCGAGCCTGGAAGAAGGCAATTTATGGGTTCGCGCGACCATGCCGACATCGGTTTCGCTTGAGGCCAGCAACCCCTATGTTAATCGCATCCGCGTTGCCCTTGGGAAATATCCCGAGGTGATAACGGTTGTGTCGCAGCACGGGCGACCGGACGACGGGACGGACGCGACCGGCTTTTTCAACGCGGAGTTTTTTGTGCCGTTGAAACCATTCGATGAGTGGCCGCCTGGAGTGACCAAGGAAGCTCTGACGGAAGCCATGACAAATGATCTGGCTCAAGAGTTCCCCGGTGTGGATTTCAACTTTTCGCAGTATATTCAGGATAATGTCGAAGAAGCGGCATCTGGAGTGAAAGGCGAGAATTCGGTTAAGCTTTATGGTGGCGATCTCGAACTGCTGGAGCGCACGGCCGAGAAGATCAAGGATGTCCTCGCGACCGTGCCGGGAGTGACCGACCTTGCCGTATTGACATCGCTTGGCCAGCCGACGGTTCGTATTGACATCGACCGAGCGCGGGCGGCCCACTTTGGCCTGGCGCCCGGCGATATCAATAGCACGGTTCAGGCGGCGATCGGTGGCCAGGCGGCAGGTAACCTTTATGAACCACGATCGGACCGCAACGAACCGATCATCGTGCGGTTGGCCCAGCAATATCGCGGTGATCTGGAAGCAATCCGCCACATTCCAATCGGTGCGCCAAATCCGAATGGTTCGGGTATCATACCCGTTCCGCTGACCGATGTCGCGTCGGTGAAGCTGACCACCGGCGCCGGATTTATCTATCGCGAAGGACAGGAACGCTACATACCCATAAAATTCAGCGTGCGCGGCCGCGATCTCGGCACCACCGTCCTCGAGGCGCGGCAGAAAGTTGAAGAAGCTGTACCAATTCCCGGAGGGTATCACCTGGAATGGGTTGGCGAGTTCGGCAATCTGCAGGAGGCGATCGCTCGCCTTTCAATTGTGGTACCGCTGGCGATCGCACTGATTTGCCTGCTGCTGTTTGTGCACTTCGGTTCGGTTATTGACATGTTCCTGGCGGCGAGCGTCATTCCGATGGCGATGATCGGCGGAATTCTGGCCCTGTGGACTACGGCGACACCGTTCAGTGTGTCGGCCGCGATCGGCTTCGTTGCGCTGTTCGGCATTTCCGCAATGGACGGCATTATCGTGCTGAGCTTTTTCAATCACGCGATTGAAGCCGGGGAGGATCACGCCGCGGCGATCCAGCGCACATGCAGAACCCAGATGCGTCCGGTGTTGATGACATGCGTTGTTGCGTGTGTTGGATTGCTGCCGGCCGCGGTCTCGACCGGTATTGGCGCGCAGGTGCAACGACCGTTGGCGCTGGTTGTCGTTGGCGGTACGCTGATTGCGCCTTTGCTGCTGTTGCTTGTATTGCCCGTGTTGATTGACACATTCTCGACCAGGCGGCAATCCACGCCAGGCCTCGGAGAACGGCTGGAGCCGGCGGATTGATCGTGGCTCCTACCGGTTTCCGTCCCCTTTAGAACGTGAACATTGGCCGGTCCGGCTCGCGTCCCAGCAATATTTGTCCAACCGTTTCGAAATGCGCGGGATGCCCCTGGATTTGTTGCGTTACCGTGTGAATATCGCGGAACCGCCGTTCGAATGGGCGGCTATTGAAGATCGCCAGTGCACCCGCCGCACCATAGAGCTGCGCCACTACTTCGCGTGCGCATTGAATGGCCCAGGTGGAGGCCATGCGGATGGTAACGAGTTGTTCCTCGGTCAGCTCGCCGGTGTTTTGCGCTTCGTCCCAGATGTCGCTGACGGAGCCGAGCAGGAACATGCGAGCGGAACGCAGCCGCGCTTCGTTTTGCGCCACCTGAGACTGGATCACGTGATTTTCGCCACGTGTTCGGCTGGCACCGCGCGGTGTCGTATCTTTGACGTCCTTGACGAAGGCATCCATGACCGCACGCGCAATACCCAGTGCGATTCCGGCGAAACTGGAAGCGTACAGGGTGCTTGGTGTAAAAACATACAATTTCCCCGATACGCGCGGCTGCCGCGCGGTATATCGCGGCAGTGAATACGCTTCCGGGACGAACAGGTTCGTCAGCGTGTAACTGTCGCTGCCGGTGCCTCGCAGGCCCATGACCTGCCAGGTGTCGCGTACCAACGCCGCGCGCTTCGGGAAAAACATCGTATAGGTCATTGGTTTGCCGTTGGCCCCGAGCCGACGCGTACCGTCTGGTTCGATCACCGGCACGTGCGCACCCAGAAAACTGGCGAGGCGGCTGCCGCTGGCAAAATCAAACTTCCCGCTTACCTCGAACCCGCCGGCCACCACCCGCGCCTCTCCTGGGCCAGGACCCCATGCGAGGATGCCGGTATCCGGTCCGAAAATGTCCTGCGCCACCGCGGGTTCGAGATACGCCGAGGTCATCGCGCAAATGTTGGTTTGCCCGAGGCACCACGCCGTGCTGGCGTCATGTTGCGCGACCGCTTCGATCACCTGCACCAATGACGGCGGATCCAGTTCTGCGCCGCCATATTCAGTCGGCTGAACCAGGCGGAACAAGCCACATGCGCGCAACGCAGCGAACAATTGCGGCGGCAAATCGCGCGTTGCATCGATCGTGTCGGCGGCAGCATCGATCATGAGACCGAGATCGCGGACCCGTTGGATATAATCGCGTCCCTTGTCGCTCAGATGGATCATGACGGTCTCACTCGCGGGGTCCCTGGCGGCAAGATGTAACGGTGTGCCGACGGAGGCTACCCGGTGTGCCGGCGCGGGCTCTCAAGGTGGTGTGTAACCCTCAAGAATCCGCAGATAATTTGCCCGAGTGTAAAGGTCACGCGCAACGCTTTGCCGCCAGCTCATCATGCCGCGGATGGCGTCGAGCGAAGCGACTTCGCGTTCGTCCAGCCATCGGCGCAAGCCGTTGACCAGTGTTGTCATGTATTCGACGTCATGTCGTAGCAGCGCCGACGTCGTCATCACCACGTCGGCGCCGGCCAGCAGATATTTCACTACGTCGTTTACCGTGGAAACACCGCCTGACGCCGCCAGCGAGGCCTTGGTACGCCCGGACAGGATTGAGATCCACAGCATTGGCTGTCGCATGTCACTGGGATCGCTGAGCGTCAGCGTGTCGACCAGCCGCATCTGCGAGAGATCGATATCAGGTTCCAGCACGCGGTTGAACAACACCAGTCCGGCGGCGCCTTGTTCCACGAGAGTCATGGCGAGATCGCCGGGCGAACTGACATAAGGCGTGAGCTTGACGGCAACCGGCAGCGCGATCGACCGGTAGACGGCGCGGACGATATCAGTGAACCGGGCCTCGACCTCACGGCCGGACTCGAACAGATCGGCGGGGATATGGTACAGGTTCAGTTCTATGGCTGCGGCACCGGCCTCCTCGAGCAGCCGCGCATGGTCGATCCAGCCGGCACGCGAGGAACCATTCAGACTTGCAATGATCGGGATGGCGACAGCTTCCTTCGCACGACGCACAAGGTCCAGATAACGGTCCGGGCGCAGTCCGTATGGACCACCGACCGAAGCGTGAAAATACGATCGCGCCTCCGGCGAACTGTCCGCATAGGATTCCACGAGAGACATCCGGGCTTCGGCCTCCGCCTCGATCTGCTCCTGAAACAACGACGGAAGCACGATCGCCCCGGCTCCCGCATCCTCCAGGCGGCGGATATTGTCGAGCTTGTTGTTCAACGGCGACGCCGAAGCGACCAATGGGTTGGACAACTCAAGACCGAGGTATTTCGTGGCCAGCGACATGGTGGATTCTCCCGTGGTGCGCTATCGGCCGGGCACAAGAACGGATTGCTTCTGCCGTGCTCCAGGATCGTCCTTCAATGGTGCTCGCGCGTCGGGATGGAACCGCGTGCCTTCACGGCTGGCGAGTTCTTCGTATTGCCGGTATTTCTCAGTGACTGCGGCCTGCGCCATGGCAAGCAGGGCCTCCGCTTCCTCCGGCCGCGTGTTGGCCAGAGAACTATAACGCAGTTCGTTGTAGGCATACGCTTTCAGCGGAACCCGCGGACGCGGCGAATCGAGTCGGAATGGATTTTCGTTCACCGTCCGCATCATCGGATTGAAGCGGAACAGCGGCCAATACCCGCTCGCGGCGGCCAGGTTCTGCTGCTGCATGCCGAACCGCATATCGATGCCATGTGCGATGCAATGACTGTAAGCGAGGATCAGCGATGGGCCGGAATACGCCTCTGCTTCACGAAACGCCTGCAAGGTGTGTTGCGGATTGGCGCCCATGGCCACCTGAGCCACGTAAACGTTGCCGTAGGCGATCGCCTGCAGCGCCAGATCCTTGCGCGCCGTCCGTTTGCCCGAAGCGGCGAACTTCGCCGCGGCGCCGAACGGTGTCGCTTTCGACGCCTGTCCGCCGGTGTTGGAATAAACCTCGGTGTCCAGCACCAGCACATTTACGTCCCGCCCGCTGGCGAGCACGTGATCCAGCCCGCCATAGCCGATATCGTAAGCCCATCCGTCGCCGCCGACGATCCAGATGCTGCGCCGGACCAAATGGTCGACGACCGACAGCAAATCCTGCGCCGCCGGCAGTTTGATCGCCAGCAACCGCGTCTTCAATTGCGCTACCCGGATCCGTTGTGCACGAATTTCCGACTCCTGGATTTGGGGTGCCTTGACGATCGCTTCGGCAAGCTCGTGGCCGACTTTGTCGGCAAGGCCATCCAGCAACGACAATGCCAGTTCGAGATGCTTGTCCGCCGCCAGCCGGAAGCCAAGCCCGAATTCAGCGTTGTCCTCGAACAGCGAATTCGACCATGCGGGCCCGCGGCCGTCGGCATCCTTGGTCCAGGGCGTGACCGGCAGGTTGCCGCCGTAGATCGAGGAGCAGCCGGTGGCATTGGCGATCTGCGCCCGGTCGCCGAACAACTGGCTGAGTAATTTCAGATACGGCGTCTCACCGCAGCCGCCGCAGGCACCGGAGAACTCGAACAAAGGTTCCAGGAATTGCACGCCGCGGACATCGCCGAAATCCACCCGCGCGCGGTCGTTCACCGGCAGCGTTTCAAAGAATGCAATGTTCTCGCGTTCCGCGGTCAGCAGCGGCAGCTTGTCCGCCATGTTGATTGCTTTGACGTTGGCTTCGCGCGGGCTGGTCTCCGGGCAAGCTTCGATGCAAAGGCCACATCCCGTGCAATCCTCGACATAGAATTGCAGCGTGAAGCGGGCTTCGGGGTAACCCCGCGCATTGACCTGGGCGGATTTGAAACTTTCCGGTGCCGCCGCCAACCTGTCTTCGTGATAATATTTCGCCCGAATGACGCTGTGTGGGCAGACGAAGCTGCATTGCCCGCACTGGACGCATAGGTCTTCGCGCCAGACCGGCACGATGTCCGAAATATTGCGCTTTTCAAACGCCGCCGTGCCTGACGGGAACGTGCCGTCGACTGGTATGGCACTCACCGGGATCTGATCGCCGAGGCCAGCGAACAGGCGTGCCGTGACGGAATGAACAAATCCGGGAGCGTTCGCCGGCACCAACGGGGGCATTTCCAGGCAACCGGTGACGCTGGCTGGAACTTTCACTTCGCTCAACCGCGCCAGAGTGCCGTCGACCGCTGCGAAATTCCGGTCGATTACCGTCTGGCCCTTTTGTTCGTAAGTTTTGCGGATCGCGTCCTTGATGTGGCCGATCGCCTTGTCGTGCGGCAGCACCCCGGAGATTGCGAAAAAACAGGTCTGCAGCACCGTGTTGGTCCGCGAGCCAAGCCCAACCTCGCGCGCTACCGCGGAGGCGTCGATCACGAACAGGCGCAGTTTGCGGCTGACGATGGTTTCCTGCACCGGGCGCGGCAGATGATCCCAGACCTCCGTCGCCGGCCAGGGAACATTCAACAACACGGTGGCGCCCGGTGCCGCCACATCCAGCAGATCCTGCCGTTGCAGCGCCATGAACTGATGACATGCCACGAAGCCGGCCTGGCTGATCAGATACGGTGCATGGATTGGCTCTGGTCCGAACCGAAGATGCGAAATCGTTTGCGCGCCCGATTTGTGCGAATCGTAAACAAAATACCCTTGCGCGTACAGGCCGGCATCTTCGGCGATGATCTTGACGCTGTTCTTATTGGCTCCGACGGTGCCGTCGGAGCCCAGTCCGTAGAACACGGCGCGGGTGACGGTGGATTGCTCGACCATGAAGCTGGCGTCGATCGGCAGGCTGGTATGGCTGACGTCGTCGTTGATGCCGACAGTGAAGTCGGTCCGCGGTCGCGCTGCGTTCAGTTCGTCGAATGCCGCCTTCGCCATCGCCGGAGTGAATTCCTTCGACGACAAACCATACCGGCCGCCGATAACATGCGGCATCGTCGTTCGCTCGCCACGGGCGACGGCTCCGGCGAGGACGGTCACGATATCCTGAAACAGCGGTTCGCCGGCGCCGCCAGGCTCCTTGGTGCGGTCGAGCACGGCGATCCGGCGCACCGTTTCCGGCAATGCAGCCAGCAGATGCGCGACAGAGAACGGGCGAAACAACCGGACCTGCAGCACGCCGACTTTCTCGCCGGCGGCCTGCAAGGCATCCGCAGCTGCTTGCGCCGCCTCGACCCCGGAACCCATCAGGATCAGCACCCGCTCGGCCTCAATGTCTCCGGTATAGTCGAACAGGCGGTAGTGCCGGCCGGTCAGCGTGGCGAAGCGCTGCATCGCACCTTCGACGATTGCCGGCACGCGCACGTGATACGGATTGACCGCCTCACGGGCCTGAAAGAACGTGTCCGGGTTCTGTGCAGTGCCGCGGATGAACGGATGCTCGGGGTTCAGGCCACGGGCGCGATGGGCGCGCACCAGGTCGTCATCGATCATGGCGCGGATGTCGGCGTCGCTCAGCAGTTCCAGCGTGTTCAATTCGTGCGACGTGCGGAATCCATCGAAGAAATGCACGAACGGCACCCGCGATTCCAGCGTGGCCATTTGCGCCAACAGCGCGCAATCATGCGCTTCCTGCACCGAGGCGGAGCAAAGCATGGCGAAGCCCGTCGGCCGCACCGTCATGACGTCAGCGTGATCGCCAAAAATCGACAGCGCCGAGGTCGCCAGCGAGCGGGCGGCGACATGGAACACCGTCGCGTTCAACTCGCCGGCGATCTTGAACATGTTTGGCAGCATCAACATCAGGCCTTGCGAGGCCGTGAATGTCGTGGTCAGCGCACCGGATTGCAGCGCGCCATGCACGGCACCGGCAGCCCCACCTTCGGACTGCATCTCCTGCACGACCGGCACGTTGCCCCAGATGTTCTTAGCCCCATCGGCTACCCATTCATCAGCGAGCTCGGCCATGGTCGATGACGGGGTAATCGGAAAGATCGCGCACACCTCGTTGACGCGATACGCGATGTGGGCGACGGCGGTGTTGCCGTCCATGGTCTTTCGCGTACTCATGGTGCGATTGCTCCGCGTTCGGGCACCATTTCCATGGCGTGGCAGGGACATTGTTCAACGCAGACGGCGCAGCCGGTGCACAAATCCAAATTGACCTGGTAGCCGCGGGTTGGGCCGAGGCGGACGATCGCCGCCTCTGGGCAGGCGGCGAAGCAATTATCGCATTCGAAACAATTGCCGCAGGACAGACATCGTTGCGCTTCATGACGTGCTGCCTTGGCGTCGAGGCCTTGCACGACCTCCTCGAAGCCGGTGATCCGGCTGGCCGCTGCCAGCGTCCGTTGCGGGTGCGGATCGGCGTCGCTGTACACCGGCAGCCGCAACATGGGGAAGGTCACCACCGGAGCTTTCGGCGAGGTGGCGTAGGTGGTCTCGCGCAGCCAGGCATCGATGTTGCGCGCCGCGCGCTTGCCGTGTCCGACTGCGATGGTGACGGATTTCTCGCCTTCAATTGCATCACCACCGGCGAACAGGCCGGGATGGCCGGTCATCATGTTCGTGCCGACGACGACCGTGCCGTCGCTGCCGAACGTCAGCCCAGGCACATTCCGCAGGAAGCCGCTGTCAGTGGACTGGCCAAGCGCCAGTACAACTGCGTCGGCAGGCAGGGTCTCGAACCGCCCGGTCGGCTGCGGCCGTCCCTGGTCATCGAGTGCCATCATCTCGACCGTGAGTTGCGGTCCGACGATCTCTTTGATCGTGGTGAGCCATTTGATCTTGATGCCTTCTTCGATGACCTCGTCAGCCTCGAAATCGTGCGCCGGCATATGGGCGCGGTCGCGCCGGTAGACGATCAGCGCCTCATCCGCGCCAAGACGGCGCACCGTCCGCGCCGCATCCATTGCCGTGTTGCCCCCGCCATAAACGATCACCCGTCGGCCGAGCAGCGGCGCCTCGCCGGTTTGCACGTCATGCAACAGCGTTACGGCGTCGAGCACGCGCACGGCGTCACGTGCTGGTATGTCAACGTGCTTGCCAACATCCGCACCGATGGCGAGCAAGCCGGCATCAAATCCGCCCTCGGTGATTTCCGCCTGTACGTCGGTAACTTTATGATTTAGAACGATGGTCACGCCCATCGCCTCGATCCGCTCAATTTCCCGCATCAGGTCGGCGCGCGGCAGACGGTACGCGGGAATGCCGAAATGCATCATGCCGCCGGCCACTGGTCCGGCATCGCGGATTTCGACGCTGTGTCCCAGGCGGGCGAGGTGATACGCGGCCGACAATCCACAAGGCCCACCGCCAATCACCAGCACCCGTTTGCCGCTGCTCCGGGCTGCAATGTTAAACGGCCATCGTTCTGCGGCGGCGAGGTCACCGAGAAAGCGCTCCACTGCATGAATGCTGACCGAAGCGTCAAGTTCGGCTCGGTTGCAGGCGGTTTCGCACGGATGATAGCAAACCCTGCCATGGATCGCCGGCATCGGGTTGTCGCGCACCAGGCTTTCCCACGCTTCCCGGTACTTGCCCGCCTGGGCCAGCGCCAGCCACGCCTGGATGTCCTCACCCGCAGGGCAGGCATGATTGCAGGGTGGCAACAGGTCGACATAGACCGGATGGGCGCTGCGGGAAGGCCCGGTGACGCGGCGACGGGTCAGGTCGACCAGAGGGCTCATGTCCTGATGGCGGTCGCTCATGGTGCCTCGGAGGGATGGTAGGCCAGGTTAAGCGTCCGCCGGCTCGCGCCAGCTGTCGCCTGGAATAAGCGCACGTATATGCTCCGGTACGATCGCTGCAGTACCGACCGCGCGGGAGTACCGGAACATCGTCTCCGTCGGCTTGCGCCTGGCAGAGAGATGGTTTGCGTTTTCCTCATGGGCTGGCGGTCGCTGGCGCGCATTGACCTGGGTCAACCATCTGACCACGAACGTATGCGAACGCCTGAAGGCACATCTGATACGGCGCGCGGTTTTCGACGTGCCACGCAGCAGGAACGTGCCACGCAGCAGGAACGTGCCATGCCGCAGGATTGGCATTTTGCGCCGGCTGCCGATGGCTGCCTCGGTGGGTAGCGTATGCCGGATGGCGCCGCCGACCGGCAGCCGGATCCATGATCCAGATCAATGCGGCCGGGTTCCAGGCGTGGGATCAGCGACTTTACGCTTGGCATAATGCGGCCGATTGCGTTGGGGGTTCATGCGCGGTGGCGGCCTGCTTGTCGCGACCGGTCACAGGATTGTCACGATGACGCTACCTGCGAAGCTGATGTGGGCCGGGATCGTAGTACTGGGTGCAGTCTCGTTCGCGATTGTCGCATTGACGCGTGGGGAGCCGGTGAATGCTGCCTGGCTGGTCGTCGCCGCAGTATGCATTTACTTTATCGCCTACCGCTTTTACGCGCTGTTCATCACCGAGAAAGTATTCGGTGTCGATCCGAAGCGGTCGACGCCGGCATATCGGCACAACGATGGGCTCGATTACGTTCCGACCAACCGGTATGTGCTGTTCGGCCATCATTTCGCTGCCATTGCCGGCGCCGGGCCGCTGGTCGGGCCGGTGCTCGCTGCTCAGATGGGCTATCTGCCCGGCACGCTGTGGATCCTGGCCGGCGTTGTGTTCGCCGGCGCGGTACAGGACATGACCGTGCTGTTTCTGTCGACGCGCCGCGACGGCAAATCTCTCGGCGACATGATCCGCTCGGAGATGGGGCCGGTCGCCGGAGGGATCGCCGGCGTCGGGATTTTGCTGATCTGTATCATCGTACTCTCGGTGCTCGCTCTCGTGGTGGTGAATGCGCTGAAGGGCAGCCCGTGGGGCACTTTTACGGTGTTCTGCACCATTCCGATTGCCCTGATCATGGGTATCTACAGCCGGTTCATCCGGCCTGGCCGGATCGCCGAGATGTCGGTCATCGGCGCCGCCCTGCTGCTGCTGGCGCTGATATACGGTCGCACGGTGTCGGAAACGCCGGCACTCGCGGCGTGGTTCAATTTCAGCGGCGAGACCCTCGCGCTGGTCGTTATCGGTTATGGCTTCGTCGCCTCGGTGCTGCCGGTCTGGCTGTTACTGGCGCCGCGCGACTATTTGTCGACCTTTCTGAAGGTCGGCACCATCCTGCTGCTGACGGTCGGCGTCATGATCGTGCACCCGGATCTGAAAATGCCGGCGGTTACACGCTTTATCGACGGCACCGGTCCGGTCTAGGCTGGCAGCCTGTTCCCATTCCTGTTCATCACCATCGCCTGCGGCTCGGTGTCCGGTTGGCACGCGCTGATCGCCTCCGGTACCACGCCGAAAATGATCGAGAACGAAAGCCAGATCCGGTTCATCGGTTACGGCGGTATGTTGATGGAGTCGCTGGTTGCCATGATGGCGATGATCGCCGCCTCGGTAATCCATCCAGGCATCTATTTCGCAATGAACAGTGCGGCCGGCGTAATCGGTACCGATCCCGCACATGCGGCGCAGGTGATTTCGGCCTGGGGCTTCGTCGTTACCCCGGATATGCTCACGCAGATGGCGCATAACGTAGGCGAAACCACGATCATGTCGCGCACCGGCGGAGCACCGACATTGGCCGTCGGGATGGCCAGCATTCTGTCGAGCTTCCTCGGCGGTTCGGCGCTGACCGGCATCTGGTACCATTTTGCCATCTTGTTTGAGGCGCTGTTTATCCTCACCACGGTCGATGCCGGCACCAGAGTTTGCCGCTTCATGATCCAGGACCTGATCGGCAACGTGATGCCCGGGTTCAGGGCAACCGAGTCCTGGGTCAACAACATTATCGGCTCCGGCATCGCCTGCGCCTTATGGGGCTATTTCCTCTACCAGGGCGTCATCGATCCTCTGGGCGGCATTTGGACGATGTGGCCGCTGTTCGGCAGTGCGAACCAGATGCTGGCAGCGATCGCTTTGATCCTGTGCACCGTCGTGCTGTTCAAGATGAAGCGTGAGCGGCTGGCCTGGGTGACCATCGTGCCGACGGCCTGGCTGGTGCTTTGCACAGTGACCGCCGGCCTGGAGAAAGTGTTCAGCCCGGATATCGCGGTGGGCTTCGTCAGTCATGCGCGGAAGTTTGGCGCTGCGGCTTCTGCCGGTCAGATCCTGGCGCCGGCCAAGACTCTGCACGAGATGGGCCGGATCGTGTTCAACGATTACCTTGATGCCGGCCTGGCCGGTCTGTTCGCCGCAATCGTTGTGACCATGGTGGTCTACGGCATGATTGACGCACGCAGGGCGTGGCATACTCCACGTGACACCACGGCGGAAATTGGGCCACTGCGTGCCATGGCGACCGGCGATGACTGAGACGTCGGTGACCACCGAGGTTGTGCGACGGCGGGCGCGCCTGGTGTGTGACATGGTCGTGCAGACGGCTCGCCTGATGGTTGGCGTTCCCGACTACGATACCTATGTCGCCCATCGCCAGAGCACGCATCCGGATCAGCCAATCATGACGCACCGGGAGTTTTTTCGCGAGCGCCAGGAGGCTCGTTACGCAGTCAGCAAAGGCCGGTTCCGCGGTTGCTGCTGAAAGCAATGAAATGACCGGCGGCTGGACGCTGGTGCAGCTCATCGCAACCCGCTGATCTGAGGAACGTTTCATTAGCCGCGTCGGATAACGGTGGTGCCAAACCACATGCGGCGGCCCGGCGACTCAGGCTGTCGGGACGTCCGGCACAGGAGACGAATATCGACGATTATATTGCCGTCTACCGGCGTGGCCTCAGCCAGGACCGGCAGTTTCGTGAGCTGACAGATCGCGGTGCAGCCAATGCGGCCTGAGCCGGCCCGGCCGATCGCCCGGCTCCCCGGAAGCGGCCGCGCTACGGTTGCGCCGGATCGTCCGCAGATCGCCCAGTGATTGCGAAGTTGCTTGCGAAGGCCTGCGTGAGAGCGATAGACTGGGCTTTTGATGGCGCTTCGGGGAAAGCGCCCAGCTGCAATCCGACGGAGGCTGGTCATGGCCCGCGCGCCACATCATTCGGGTTCCGCGCATGCAGCGGTTCCTTCTGGAGTCGTACGATGCGGTACTTTATTCCGACTCCGATGAATTCATCTTCGCTTCACCGGATGTCCTGCGTGGTAACTCGCTTGCCGAGTATCTGGGCGCGCTCAGTGCAGCCGTCGGCATCACCACCGGCTACGACCTGCTGCATGACATAAGCAGTGAACCGCCGTACAATCCAGGACATCCATTGCTGTCACAGCGGCGGGTGATGCGGCGGCAGCCAACGATGGACAAGCCGCTGATCTCACGTCCTCCGCTGAACTGGATTCCCGGATTTCATAGCGCAGTCGAAGGCGGCACGCCGATACCAGGCTTATATCTGCCGCATCTGCGTTGGTTCGATCTGGATCAGGCCTTGATCAAGGGTGGCTTCTACCGCACCTCGAGCTGGAGCCATTACAACGTGGAAAACAGTCTGGCAACGTATCAACGGGAAGGCGAAGGCGAAATTATCGAGCGTTTTCGTGCCAATTCGGTGGTTGCTGCCGATTTGCGCGGCGCGACGTTCGATCCAAACGCCTCGCACACCGTCGTGCCCGACTGGATGCGCGCCGCGATTGCCGTCTGAGCCGCAGGAGGCAAATGTGCAACGCATCCTGGTCGTCGGTGCCGGCTTCGCGGGAGCCACCTACGCCAGAGAACTGGCCGAACGGAACTATTATGTCGACGTGATCGACAAGCGCCCGCATGTCGCCGGCAATGCTTATGACGAAATCTCCGACAGTGGGCTGCGGGTACACCGTTACGGCCCACATTTGTTTCACACCAACAATGCCAACGTGGTGCAATGGCTGACGCGGTTCGGCGTCTTTGTGCCCTATGAACATCGCGTAAGCGTGGCGCTCGCCGACGGTGCGTTTGTTCCGTTGCCGATCAACCGGCAAACCATCAACACGGTGTTTAATACGAAACTTTGCAACGCGGCGGAAGTGCAAGAACTGCTGCATCGTTTGGCCGTCCCATGCAAAACGCCACGCAATGCGGCTGAGTATCTGGAGTCGCAGATCGGCGTGACCCTGACGGATCTGTTCTTTCGACCCTACACCAGGAAAATGTGGGCGTTGGATCTGGAGGACATGGACGCCGCGGTCGTCAAACGGGTCCCGCTGCGGTATGACGATGAAGACCGCTATTTCCCGGATGACCGGTTCCAGATGCTGCCGCGCGATGGCTATACCAGCGTGATCAGCGCCGTGCTCGATCATTCGAATATTCGGGTCACATTACGGGTTGGTTTCGAAAAACCAATGCTGGCGCAATACTTTCACTGCTTTAACAGCATGCCGATCGACGAATATTTCGACTTCGTTTGTGGACCGTTGCCGTACCGCTCGATCAGGTTTCACCATCGGGAGGAGGCGTCCGGCAGCGCATTCGGCGCGACCTCGGTGGTCAATTTCAGCGATGCGTCGATCTACACGCGGCAAACCGACTGGAGTCGGCTGCCTGCGCACACGGAAACGCAGACCGGCCGAAAATGCGTCACGGTCGAGGAACCTTGTGACTACACTGAAAACCAGATGGAACGCTATTATCCGATCAAGACCCACGACGGTCAGCATGGCACAACCTATGCCCGGTACAAAGCACTCGCCGACGCGGAGGCAAACCTGACCTTCATCGGCCGGTGCGGCACCTATCAGTATCTCGACATGCATCAGGTCATAAATCAATCGCTGCGGGGTGCACATGCCTGGATGGACGCAGCCTGATCAGTGGTGTCATGTGGGGAATCAGCGGCGGCGACCTCGCGGGGACGCCAGATTGCGGCTGCCGGTTGGTCCAGGAACGTCCGGAGCGGGAAGATGATCAAGCTTGGAGCAATGCCGCGACGCCTGTTCCAGCGAGTCTTCCACGCTGCGCCTGCGGCGAAGCATCCCTGGGAATTCGGTGCGACGACCCTGCTGGATTTCGATGCCGACCACCCGGACCTCGCCGAGGCTGAGACGCCGACCGCGGGCGAACCAGACCCGGATCATCCGTCGCCGGAAGCAACCCCGGCCGGACCATCAGCGAACCCGGATGTTGCGCCTAAAGCCGGTCCGGCCAGCCTCGAAACCGCAATGACGACGGCCCGCACGCTGGCCGAACAAGGTCATTTCGAGATTGCCGAGGCGACGCTGGAACAGGCCCGGCAACGGTTTCCCGATAGCCCAGTACCGCTGATCGAGTATGCGCGGATTGCCGAAACGAAACGCGACTGGGTGGTGATGGCGGCTCGCTACACCGTGCTGCGGATCCGGTTTCCCGACGAAGTACTGGGCTATGCCGGCGGCGCGCACGCTTTGCGTGAACTGGGGCGGCTGGACGAAGCCGACGTGCTGCTCGAAGCGGCAATGAGCCGATTTCCTGACGAGCCCAGTGTATTCGTCGATTACGGGCGGCTCGCCGAACTTCGGAAAGACTGGCAAGGCATGGCGGAACGGTTCGCCGAGGTTCGCCAGCGCTTCCCGGACCACGGGTTGGGCTACACCGGTCGTGCTCGGGCACTGAGTATGATTGGGAGGATCCCGGAAGCCGAAGCGTTGCTGGAGGCGGGCCAGCAACGATTGCCGAACGAAGCTACGCTATTCGTCGATCATGCGCGCATGGCGGAACTGCGGCATGACTGGATCGCTCTGGAGTCGCGGTGCGCTGCCCTACGGGAACGGTTCCCCGACGAACCATGGCCATATGCCGGCGGCGCAATTGCGCTCCGCAATCTGGGTCGGTACGATGAAGTCGATGCGCTGCTAACCGACGCCGATCTGCGGTTTCCGATCAATTCCGCCTTCTGGGTCGAGTATGCCCGGTCAGCAGATGATCGGGGAGACTGGGAAGAAGCCATCTCCCGCTGCAAGGTGATCTGCGAACAATTCCCTGACGTCCCGTGGGGCTATGTTGGCGGCGCAAACGCGTTGGATCATCTGGGCCGCCGGGATGAGGCACGCTTGCTCATGGAATCTGGGCTCGCGCGCGTGCCGGCTGAAGCCGACCCGTTCGGGGCCTATTGCTGGCTGGCACAGAACCGGCAGGAATGGCCCGAAGCCATAACGCGATGGGAAGGATATCGTCGGCGCTTTCCCGATCGTGCCGTCGGCTATGCGGCGGAAAGCATTGCATTACGTGAACTATCTCGCTTCGACGAGGCAGAATCCCTGGTGCTCGAAGGTTTGCGGCGTCACCCGGACGACAGCGAACTCCGGGCCAACCATGCCTTCGTGGCCACCGCTCGCAAGGACTGGGAGAGGGCGTTGGAACGCTGGCAAGCCTATGTCGATCGCTATCCGGATCACGCGGTTGGCTATATTCACGCCGGGATTGCCTTGCGCGAACTGGCACGCTTCGCCGAAGCCGATGCAATCCTGCGCGAGGCACTGCGGCAGTTTCCCGACGATAGCGAAATCATCGGCAACTTTGCGTGGAATGCCCACCATAAGCGCGATTGGCTCGAGGCCTTGCGGCGCTGGAAAATCTATTGCGAACGGTTTCCACAGGATCCCCTGGGCCCCGAGCAGGCGAAGCTGGTGCTGCAGGAACTCGGCTATTATGACGACGCCCGGAACGCGCCGCAGTTGGGCCACCAAAGCATCGTCGGCCAGCTGTGCAGGGAACTTTATGGCGGCGACAGTCCGCTGGCGCACGCCGATCCGCAGTATGTCGATGCCGGCTATCCGCACACCAACCTGCGGCCTGAGCTGATCGAAAGCATTCTCGACGCCGTCCGCCCCCGCTTCTGGCTTGAGCTCGGTTCCATGCTGGGCGGTTCCGCCATTCGCACCGCTGCGATCATCAAGGCTCAGATGGCGCCCACCGAGATCGTTTGCATCGACCCGTTCACCGGTGATGTGAACATGTGGGCCCGGGAGCAACCGAAGAAGCACGCCGGCGAATGGCAGTTTCTGCGCTTGGAGCGCGGCCGGCCGACCATTTATGAGCGATTTCTGGCCAACGTGACCACCGCCGGTCATGACGACATCATTCTGCCGATCGCCGCGACGTCCATCGTTGGCATAAGGTTGCTGCGACGTCTCGCCGACGAGCAGCGGCTCGCCGCTTTACCCGATGTGATTTATCTCGACAGCGCGCACGAACCGGATGAGACGTTCCTGGAATTGCGGAACTGCTGGGATCTGTTGCAGCCCGGTGGCGTTTTGATGGGCGACGACTGGGATTGGGATGCGGTGCGGAACGACGTGCTGCGGTTTGTCGAAACCGTTCGTTTAAATTACGAAGCACGGCAACGGCTCGCCGAGCGGCATCCGCGGTTTGTCCAGCAGGAGGGCGTTCTGCTGGATCGCGGTCAATGGGTGCTAACGAAGTAGCACTGGTTGGGTTCAGGTTACGGTTGTAATCGACGTTTTCTCATTGAGGATTGGTTACAGGATTCTAGCGTGGCAACCGTCAGGTAATCGCCTGACAATAATAACCAAAAATGGCATGGTACCTTAAATTGAATGTTAATCCAACGTTGCCTGGTTGACAGAGCGATGAAAGTGGCGTCATTTGCAACGCCGATCAATCACAAAGTGATGATTTCATCAACGAGGACGCAGTACGTCGCGGTCGACAAGGAACATCTGGTAGATTTTCTGAAACCAACCCTACCAACGATTTACATGGGCTCAGATTGGTATCCGGAGAACAAACCCGACATAGCGGAGGCGATCAAGACCGGCGTCGTCGCGAATGCCGAGGATCATTACGTCACCTACGGCTATTATGAGCATCGTATGCCATGCGCAATTAAAGTTGAGGAAGAATGGTATCTGACCCAGTACCCGGACGTGAAAGAGGCGGTGCAAAAAGGGCTCTTCTCATCTGCGCATGGTCATATTTATGCGGTTGGGTTCGGGGAAGGGCGGCTGCCGCACGCGAATTTTTCTTCTGCATTGGCGAACCCAGGGGTTCACCGATTTCGTGGTGAAGATCAACGGAGAGAATATCCATTGGGCGTCCCCTGAGGTACGCGGCGAAGTAGAAAGCTTCCTGACCACCGAGCGGGAGCTTCCACCTGAGGAACAAATTGTCTTTCACAATGGCGGCTATCACATCGACGATCTGGCGAGCCGTATGGCGCGGATCGATTGGTGCATCGTGCCGTCGACCTGGTGGGAAATCTTCGGCCTGGTGATTTCTGAAGCGTGGATGGTCGGCAAGCCGGTGATCTGCCGACCGCGGCGGGTCCGGCGAACGAGTGGCGCACGAGGTGAACGGGTTGCAGTTCGAGCTTGGCGATCATCGGGCATTGGCGGAAACGATAAGGCGGGTGGCGGCCGAGGACGGGTTGTGGGAACGGCTGAGTGGCGCATAGCATGGAAGCATGGCCGACCAGTCGTATCATCTTCGCCAGACGCCGCGGCATCGAAAACGTAACGTCCCGGCTTGCGAAATCTCCCGAACGCGACTTTGCTTATCACTGTCAGGACTGGGCAAACAACATGCGGGCCTGGCGTACGATAGCGGAACAATTGGATCAGGCCCGAATCCTGGAAGTGGACCAGCGACAGATGCTGGAGACCCCGGAGATTGTCGGCGCCAGGCTTGGCCAACTCCTGGGTCTGACTGACATGCAACAAGGCACGGTAATAAAAGTGCTTTGTACCGAACGTCCGCAGGAGAATTTCCCCGGCACGGCCTCTCGCATCGCAGGAATATTGGAGAGCGGGTAGAGCACAGAACAAATTGAGATATTTCAGGCGATCTGTGACGAGGAGATGATCTGGTTTGGATATGAGGACAGGTGATTCCGAATGGGCATGCCGTCAACAGGCCCAGGACCATAGATGTCGGTGAAACGGCAGCAACTCGCCGGGCACGATCAATCTCAGCCAACCGCGTGCCACTCTGGTGCAAACGGCGGATCAACCACGCGCACGTCTTTGGGTAATCCTGCAATCATCGCCAGATCCGCTTCATCCAGCGTCAGATCGAGCGCCGCGAGGTTCTCGCGCTGGCTGGCAGCCCGGCCCGCCTTCGGGATTGCCGCGACGCCGTCCTGATCCAGCAACCACTTCAACGCCACCTGAGCCGCGGTCGCACCGTGTCTGGCAGCAATGGCCGCCAACGCGGGATGGTCAACCAAACGGCCTCGCGCCAAAGGAACATGGGCCACGAGCATCATGTCATGGGCGCGTAACCAACTCAGCAGCGGAGTTTGATCGAGCAGCACATGATATTCGACCTGATTGCACAACAGCGGTGCACCGACCTTCGTAACGGCCAGCTGCAACAGTGGCAGCGTGAAATTCGCCACACCGATACGCCGCGTTTTGCCGGCCTCCTGCACTCGCATCAGCATTTCCAGGATCCCGGGGATATCCAGACCCGCACGCGGCCAGTGCAACAGGCATAAATCTAGATAATCGGTCTGCAAACGCTCCAGCGAAGCGTTGAGCGAAACCCGTGCCTCGTCCGGCGTGGCCAACGCGTGACAGACCTTCCCGGTCAGAAAAATCTCTGCGCGCGGCAGCCCTGAGGCGGCGATCCCCGCGCCAACCGCGGCCTCATTGCCATACATCTGGCCGGTGTCGATATGCCGGTACCCGAGCGCCAGGGCACTCTCCACTGCCGCCTGGCAAGCGGCGCCGTGCATTTGATACGTGCCCAGACCGAGTTTCGGGAGCGCCAGGTCGGTCTCGGTCATCGCATCCTCCGTTGTTCTCCTGATGCGGTCGGGCCCACTGACCGCCGGACTGCCGCGTCAGTCCCGCCGTCTCGCGAAATCGACAATCGCGGCAAATCCGTTCTCGGTCCCCAGCGCAAGCTGCGTGCCGTCTGGGCTCCACGCCAGCGTTGTGACCGGCCCATGTCCCGCCGGTGCGACCGGCAAAATGCGTGAGGAAGCGATATCGGCGACCACCACCAGGCCATCCTCGAAACCACCCGCCACGAGTTCCTCTTTCGGGTGGCAGGCAACCTGGGTGCAGTTGATCCCATCGCCGCCGGCGAGTTCGATTGGCGCCTTGCCCATCGGGCCACCGCCAAAGAACGGCCACAACACCATGGCGTCGGAGCCGCTGCTCGCCAGCCATTTACCCCCTTTGGAGAACGACAGCGATGTCGTTTTGGTTGGATAACCACTCATGCGCATGTGCTGACCATCCGGTAACCGCCAGCCATGCAGCGCGTTTTCCTGCATGGCGGTCACCACTGCCTCGCCTTCGGGATGGAACGCCAACGCGATATGGCTGCCTTTCCACTCCAACCGCCGCGGCGTATCGACTTTGGCGGCGACAAACCACAGCGTCGCGCCGTTGTAGTGCGACGTTGCCACACGTTTGCCCTTGGTATCGAAGGTCAGGCCGGTGACGGTGGATGGATGCGTCCACTCCTTGAGCTTCTTGCCGGTTTCATCAAACAAATGCACCGATTTGCCGACACCGGCAGCGATCAGGCCTTTGCCTTTGTCCAGTGCATAGCTGGCGAGTTGCTCGACCCACTTCATGCCGAAAGTGGCGATGTCGCTGACCTCACCCACGGCGGTGATCCGCCGCAATGACCCGTCGTCGCCGCCGGACAGGAAGCCGTTGGGGTTGGTGTCCGGCGCAAGGCACAACGTCGCGCCGTCGTGCGCCTGGACGGTGTGCCACTCCGCTGACGGGTTCACCACGGCAACCAACCGCGTCGTACCGTCGCCCATGGCGAAACCCAACGTCCGTCCGTCGCGCGAGAACCGCGCCGCGACCACAAACGCGTCGAGCACTTTATGCACGCCGCGGGTATCAATCAGGAACTCGGCTTTCTTGGTCTGGCTCATAACGATCCGATCAAGGTGTGATCTATGCTCCCCTCGTCATGGCCCGGCCCGTCCGCGCCATCTGACGCAGCACGGTGTCGCTTCAGATGGCCCGGACGAGCTGGGCCATGACGCGTGAGTGGCGGGCCATGACGTGTGTGTAGCGGGCCACGGGCTTGTGTAGCAGGACGCGATGTTTTTGTTGCAAGCCACGAAACTGACCGTTCAATCCGCCACGCACCCCTCGAAGCCGCGGCGCAAGCGGGGCCGGTTCAGATTGCGACCGATGAACACGATGCGGCTGGTGCGCGGATCGCCCTCTTTCCACTCGCTGATGAAATCACCATCGGCGATCATGTGCACCGCCTGGAAAGCAAACCGCCGTGGCTCGTTGGCATAATTCAGAATGCCTTTGGTGCGTAGTAGATCGGGCCCCTGTTCCTGCAGCAACGCGCCGATCCAGGCGTTGAACTTCTCGGGATCGATCGGCTGCTCCACCTCGAAGCTCAGCGACGTAATATCTTCGTTGTGCTCATGCTCGTCATCGCCGTCGAGGAAGTCCGGCTCCATCGTCAGAATGCGCGACAAATCGAAAGCGCCGCGTTCCAGCACCTGATCGATCGGCAGCGCCGCCCGTTGCGTGCGGTGAATGATGGCGTGGCGGTTGATCGATTTGATGCGCGCTTCGACCGCGTCGAGTTCCTCCGGCGTCACCAGATCGGTCTTGTTGAGCACGATGACATCGGCGAAGGCGATCTGGTCCTCGGCCTCGTGGCTGTCCTCCAACCGAGCGGGCAGATGCTTGGCATCCACCACGGTGACGATCGCGTCCAGCCTGGTGCGCGCCTTGACGCCTTCATCGACGAAGAAGGTCTGCGCGACGGGTGCCGGATTGGCCAGCCCGGTGGTCTCGATGATGATGCCGTCGAACTTATCGCGCCGCTTCATCAGTCCGCCAACAATGCGGATCAGATCACCGCGCACGGTGCAGCAGATGCAACCGTTGTTCATTTCGAACACTTCCTCATCGGTATCCACGACGAGGTCGTTGTCAACGCCCAGTTCACCGAATTCGTTGATGACGACGGCGTATTTGCGGCCGTGGTTCTCGGTCAGGATGCGGTTGAGCAAGGTGGTTTTGCCAGCCCCGAGATAGCCGGTCAGCACGGTCACCGGTACCAGTTCTTGCCTGGGTTCAGCCATGGGTCACGCTCCGGAAGGTCAGGATGTTGGCCCTTATATAGGATCGCTCTACCGGTTCAGCCAACGGGCCTCGGCGAGGCCCCAGCCAAGCAGCAGGAACGACCACCCGCCGACCGGCATCGAGGTGAAACTGGTCGAAGACGCAATCGGCCAGAGTTGCATCAGCGCGGCGGCGAACAACGCCACCCGCAACGGTTCCGGCTGGCGCCAAAGACCGCGGCCCAGAGCGGCCAACCAGGCCAGGGACTCAGCGCAGAACAGAAACAGGCCGGGGAAACCGCCGTTGACCAGCGCCTCCAGGTAATAATTGTGCGGATGGACCCAGCAGAACGACGCGCCGCCACCATCCGGCAGGCTGCCGTCAAACGAGGGGCGGAAATAGCGGGGATTGGCGCAGCCGGTCCGCATGCCCTCGGCGCCAAGGCCGGTGATCGGGTTCTGCACTGCGATCTCGAACGCACGGGTATAAAGCTCGCCATACGGGCTGACAGCGAAATGCTCCATCTGCGCCGAAAACTTCGCCACCAGCCGATAATGTGCACTGGGCGCCACGACCGGCGAGGCAACCAGCAGCGCGACAACCGCCACTCCGGCAGCGAGCACGCCCCAGCGCAACCGCGGCAACAGCAGTCCGATGACCGCCAGGCCAAGCAAGGTGAGCAGAAACGGCATACGTTGGCCAATCAGCAGCGCCACCGCCACGCCGCCGATCAGCAACAGCCACGTCCCGATCAATGACCCGATCCCGGGCCGGGTCAGCAGGGAGGCAGCCCAGGGAATGATGGCCGGAAACAGGATGCGGACAAATGGAGGCCCGGCACGGGGGCCACGGAACGGCCCGGTCAGCACGCCTTCATCGGCGATCGGATCGCCCCAGAACCCATAGCCGGTGAAAAACTGAAAGACCACCTGGATGGCGATATAGGCGGCCGACGCCGCGATCAGCCAGTACAGCCATCGGCGCACTTCGGCAGCGCGCAGGATAGCATGCTCCAGCGCCGCGACAAAGACGAAAAAACGTACGAATACAATGGCTTGCACCAGAGATCGCGTGCCACCCTGACCCAGATGCAAAGCTGGGATTGGCAGCGAGCAAACCCCCAGCCAGGCCCACCAGGCCCAACCGATCAGCAACCAGGGCGTACGAGCCCAGACCCAGTCGCGGGTGATGGCGGATCGGGCGAGGAAACAGAGGTCGGCGAGCGCGATCGCCCCCTCGGCGATGCCGTGCGCATGCAGCAGCAGCAGCGGCAATACCAACACCGCGCCCAAGGCAACGCGATCGAGCACGGCAAGGGTGCGGCTCTGGGTCGGGCTGATGACGATTTCAGGCATCGGGACGGGTTCTGCCTCCGGGTGGCGAGCCGGGCAAGAGCCAGGGGAAGGTCAGGGGGAGGCGAAGTGGGGGGCTTCTGTTGCCCGGTGCCCCCCGAACCGCGCTTATCGCTTATGCAGCGACAGCGAGCGCCTCATTGTCATTGGCACTTGTGAGTTAGCCCGATAACGGCGGTACAATGCCGGGCAAAAGGTAGGTCTTTACCACGCGTGTCGAGCCTGTTTCGCCCCCATTGGATCCCGAAGCGAACCAATCCCCGGAGGGACGCTGCTTCGCGAGGAGAAGAATGGTGGAGGCGCCGGGCACTGCCCCCGGGTCCACAACGCTTATTTCACACACCGTTTATCACCATAGTCAGCAAGCTGACCGACAAGATATAGGTGCTGGCCAGGGGGAATGGAAGCAGTGATTTTGGGTGCTCGCGACCGGCAGGCGGGGCACCCATGCAACCTCGTGCGATCGGACGGACCAGCGGGACCCGCAACACAAGCCGAGGGCTGGTCGATCACGTGGAGATTGCCAACCGCCTCGCGTTCGCCGAGTGTGGCCGGCAGGCAATGGGTTGACCGGTGAAAATCGTAGCGAAGGACGCCCGAATGGCGCTGGTTCAGTCGTTGGAAATGGAGCCGCACGGCGCGACGACCTGGACCGTCGCACTGCAGCACCGACGGCTGAGCGGCCAACTGACGTTTGAGTTTTTCAACGGATTGCTTCGATCTGCCCGTCACCGGCCACTCGACGGCGCCGAGAGGGCTTACGATTACCCGTTCAGCGGCCGCTCGCCCGTGACGGAAGCCAATGTCAGGCTGTTGGTCACGCAACATGGCGCCGATTTCGCGATCTCCGAGCTGGAACGTAACCAGTACGTGCGCTTCCGGACCGACTTCGTGTTCGACCGGTTGGTCGGCATGGCACGCGACGGGCATTATCGGATTCTGGATTTCGGTTGCGGGACCGGGCATTCATTGGACGCACTGCTGGGTTATTTCCCCAATGCCCGCTTTGTCGGTGCGGATATCGCCGGCAGAGACCTTGATGTGCTGCGGTCCTACCTGCCCGAGGTCGATCGCAGCCGCATCGATCTGGTACAGATCCAGGACTCCGCCAAACTCGATCAACTGGACGGTAGCTTCGACCTGATCAACCTCAATGCCGTCTTCGAGCATCTGCTGCCGGCCGAGCGCCGGTCGTTGCTGCCCGAGCTGTGGCGCAGGCTGGCAAACAACGGCCGGCTGGTGCTGACCGAGACGCCGTGGCGTTGGTTTCCGATTGAAACGCATACCACCAGCAGACCGCTGATCAATTACCTGCCTGATCGGCTCGCTTTGGCGGTGGCAAGGCGCAGCGGGCACTACGGTCCCGACCTGACCTGGACACTCGCGCTGCGCCACGGAATTCGAGGCGCGACCGTCGCCGAGATGATCGCCTGCATCGACGCGGCCGCCGGCACGATCCGGCAGCTGACATCAGACCAGCCCGACTCGCGCGATCTGCTGGAACTGTGGTGGTGGGGCGAATCGCGTCACACGCGTCAGAAAGCGCTGGCTTATCAGGGACTGAGTTGGTTGCGCCGGCTGACCGGGCTGGTGGTGTCCCCCTGGGTCAATGTGGTGTTCTGCAAGACCTCTGAAGCGTAGCGCCGCCGCATCGCACCGGCGAATCGGCCGGGAGATTTCCATATCCGGCGCTCTGATGTAGGTCTGCCGCATGCCACTGACCGACGCACAGGCCGCGGAAATTGCGGCCCTTCGCAGCCAGGCTGCAACTACGGCACGGCCTACCGTGCCGGCGCTGGAGGCGATGCTCTACTCGCCCATCGAGGTCCTGGATCACGGCTTCGTCCGGGTGATCGACTACATGGGCGACGATGCGGCGATTGTGCAGGCCGCCCGGGTCTCATATGGCCGCGGCACCAGGCGGGTGTCCGAGGATGCCGGCCTGATCCGCTATTTGATGCGCCACCGCCACTCGACCCCGTTCGAGATGTGCGAGATCAAATACCACGTCAAACTGCCGATTTTCGTGGCGCGGCAGTGGATCAGGCACCGCACTGCCAACGTCAACGAATACTCCGCCCGGTATTCGATCCTGGACCGCGAGTTCTACATCCCGGCGCCCGAGCAGCTCGCTGCGCAATCGGTCAGCAACCGCCAGGGGCGCGACTCCGTGCTGTCCGGCGATGAAGCGGCGGAGGTCCTGACTTTGCTGCGCGATGACGCTGCTCGGAACTACGACCACTACGCCGCCATGCTGAATGAGGACGCGGACGGCAACCCGGTAGACCCAGGCCGGCAGGGGTTGGCGCGCGAACTGGCGCGGATGAATTTGACGTTGAATACCTACACGCAGTGGTACTGGAAGACGGATCTGCACAATTTGTTCAACTTCCTCTCGCTGCGTG
>Ga0187867_10000423_pt1 | contig 37991 bp, 32 predicted proteins | sample June2016WEW_13_1_FD_132976 | JGI IMG/M metagenome (GOLD analysis project Ga0187867, IMG submission 132976) | Peatland microbial communities from SPRUCE experiment site at the Marcell Experimental Forest, Minnesota, USA - June2016WEW_13_10 | ecosystem: Environmental > Terrestrial > Soil >... | reverse complement strand
GTGCAGTACATTCAAGACAATCAAACCGGCGGCCCGGAGATCGAAGTGCATGGACAAGGGATCTTTGGCACTTTTAACGCCGATGGCACTGTAGATGCCGCAGCGAACGGGCCGGGCGTCGTACCCACCGATGAGTACCTTCAGGAGCAGATGGCGGCGGGACAAGACGTCGAGGTGTGGGAGGCATGGGTTGATCCCAATCTTCCAGTGGGTGATGCTGGTGCTCACATTATCACGATTACCGGCATTGACTCGGAAGAGGGGACGATAGACTTCGTCGATCCATGGGGCGGCGTGGACGTTAACGCAACCTTCGATATCGTGAGCACCACCGATTATGGCGTTGCTGGCGATTACATGCGGATCACCTATCCCGGCCCGGATGATGGCGGGGACGATCCAGAGAATCCGGATGATCCCGCGGATGAGAAGTCCGCCGACATCGCGATGATAGTCGCCGAGAGCCCTGTCCCCGAGCCGGCGATGATGAGCATGGCGGTGGTCGGGGCTGGCATGATGATCATGCGTCGCAGACGCCGCGTTGTGACGAACTGACGGCAATCCAAGGATTGACGGCAAACGTCAGTGATAGTGCCGCGAGGGGGCGGCGGCGGGACCGATGCACCGGTGGTGGGGACCGATGCATCGGTCTAGTGCGCTTTAGGGGGCGGGGAAATCCTGCCGACTGAAAGTCGGCAGGCCGCCAGAGGGGTTTTGCGCATTCGGCATTCTCATTTCAACTTGGTAGAATTTGTTGAAGTATGACACAACCACTTCCACCCGGCCAAGGGCCGGTTGATCCGCAAGTGGCGTTTTCGATGCCGCCGGCGCCCGGCATGCCCTTGCCTGGAATGCCGATGCCGGGGATGCCGCCGATGCCCATGCCGATGCCTCCGTTTGCTCCGCCACCGCCGCGCCGCGGCGGGCGGTGGGTTCTGATCCTTGTGCTGCTGCTGGCATTGATCGGGTCCGTGGTCGTCAATCTCGTGCTGATTGGGGTCATGGCGGTTGGGGCGGCGGCGGAGGTTCGCCAGACCGTCATTTCCGGCGAAGGGTCGGACAAGGTGGCCGTCGTGGGCATCGATCAGTTGATCGACGATGAAAGCGCCCAGGCGTTTGAAACGGTCCTCAAAGAGGTGGAGAAAGACTCGGCGGTCAAGGCGCTGGTGGTGGAGATCGACACGCCGGGCGGATCGGCGACCTCGTCGGATGAAATGTACCACCGTCTGGAACAATTCAGGAACAGCAAGCACGTTCCGGTGGTGATCGCGATGCGCGGAATGGCGACCAGCGGCGGATACTACGTCTCGGTCGCCGGGGACTATCTGTATGCCGAGCCGGGGTGTCTCACCGGCAACATCGGAGTTTTGTTTCCCCGGTTCAACGTGAGCCAGATGATCGGCAAGTGGGGCGTATCCGAGACCACGCTGACGGCGACGACGGCGGGGCATTCGTACAAGAATGCCGGGTCGATGTTTCAACCGCCGAATCCGGAGGATGAGAAATATTTGCAGGGATTGGTGGACGGGGTGTTCGCACAATTCAAAGCGGTGGTGCAGGCCGGGCGCAAGGGGAAGCTGGCCGACACGGAAGGGGACGTGTTCAGCGGCAAAGCATTCACGGCGGATGAAGCATTGGCGCGGGGATTGATCGACAAGATCGGTTATCCGAATGAGGCATACGAATATGCCGCCCACCTCGCCGGGCTGACCAGCCGGTCGATCGTTCGATACGCTCCGAACCCGAGTCTGCTGCAAATGCTGACGGCCCGGTCGAACCTTCCGACCGCTCAAACCAAGGCCTCGCCGAACGCGGTGACGATCGACGGCGTGAGCGTTGACACGAGAACCGCCGAAGACCTGTTGTCCGCGCGGCCCTTGCTGCTTTGGCGGGGGAATTGAAATGCGTTTTGCGATGGCGCGCGTCGCGGCGGTGGTGTGCATCATGGCGGCGGGTCTATGCGCCAGGGTGTCGATGGCCGCGACGCCGGGCGAGGTCCAGAACTCCATCGACAAGGCCGTGCGCTACCTTTACTCGCAGCAGAAGGGGGGCAACTGGGAAGGCTCCAAGAAGGCCAGGAAGATCGTTTCTCCGGCGCAGGACCAACCGGGCGGAATGACGGTCACGGCAACCTACGCGCTGCTGTCGGTGGGCGAACGGCGGGACATTATGCCGCTTGCGATGGGGATCCGGTATCTTCAAACCCACGACTTTACCAGCGTCTACACGCTGGGAATGCGTTGCCAGGTCTGGCGGATGCTTTTGCCGGACGAGCGCATGAGAGGGGCGTTGCGCATGGATGGGCTGCTGCTGGCCAAGAGCATTTCTCCCGATACGGGAATGTACGATTCCCGCTTGGACCGCGCAAGCAATCCGCCGGACCACGGCGTCAGCCAGTACGGCGTCCTGGGCGTTTGGGCGTGCGCCCAGGAGGGAATGGAGATACCGACCAGTTTTTGGCATAGCGTTGACAGCGGATGGAGACAGGCCCAGCAGCCGGACGGAAGCTGGAATTATGGGAAGACCCCGACGGACAAAGCTCTGACGCTACCGATGACGGCGGCGGGGCTGGCGACGCTGTTCATCGCGCAGGACGCGCTTTCCACGGGCGTCAGTTCGTCGAGCAAGGGGAACGTCAGCGACCCACAAATCGATAGCGGCCTGGCGTGGCTGGGGGCGCATTTCATGGAGGTTTTTAAGTCGAAGTATCAATACTACACGTTGTACGAATTGGAGGAGTTGGGCGCCGCCAGCGGGCGGAAATATTTCGGGAACACCGATTGGTACGCCCAGGGCGCGGATGACCTGGTGCGCAGCCAGAAGTCGGACGGCTCGTGGAATTCCACGGTGGCGGATACCGCTTGGTCGCTTCTGTTTTTGACGCATGGGCGCGCTCCGGTTGGGATGAACAAACTCGAGTATTTCACGACTGCTGGCGATCAACGGACCGAGGGGAACTGGAACCAGCGCCCGCGCGATCTGGCGAATTTCGGGCGATGGATGGGAAAGCAGGTCGAGCTGGATCGGCTCCTCAACTGGCAGGTGGTGGACCTGAACGCGCCGGCGGCGGACCTTCACGAGGCGTCGATCCTGTACGTCACCGGCGACAAGGCGCTGGGGCTTGGCGAGACGGACAAACAAAAGATCAAGACGTTCATCGAGCAGGGCGGGATGGTCTTGTTCAACGCCGACAACGGCAGCGCCCAGTTCTCGGCATCGGTGAAGCAGTTGGCGGCGGAATTGTTCCCGGGGATCGGGGAGTTCCGCGAGTTACCGATGGATCACTGCATCCTGAAAAAAGAACAATTCCTGGGCTCGGCCTGGACGGACCCGCCGTCGATCCTGGGATTGAGCAACGGGGTGCGCGAGTTGATGATCCTGCTGCCGAAGGCGGACGTCTCGCAGGCTTGGCAGGGGCAGCTCACGAGCTCGAAGGAAACGCTGTTCGAGCTTGGAGCGGATTTGCTCCTGTATGCGTCGGACAAGCAGAACATCCGCGAGAAGGGCGATTCCTACATCGTCGAGCCCAGCGGGCGCATCAAGGCGACCCGCTCGCTCAAGGTCGCGCGCATCCAATACGACGGCATGTGGGACCCGGAGCCCGGCGGCTGGCGCAGGTTGGCGGCCGTCATGCACAACCGCGATCAACTCGATCTCCAGGTCTACCCCATCACCCTCGGCCCCAAATCGGACCTGACCGATTTCAAGGTCGCGCACCTGACCGGCTCGGGGCACGTCAAGCTCAGCACCAGCGACTGGATTCAATTGCATTCGTTCGTGGAAAACGGCGGCACGCTGATCGTGGACGCGGCCGGCGGTTCACAGACGTTCAACGACGACGTGCGCAGCCAGCTTCAATCGACTTTTTTTGACGAGGCCAATCAGATCGATGAGCCGTTGCGGCCCGGTCACGTGCTCTACAGTGAAATCGGAAGCAGGATCGACGAGGTTGGGTATCGGAACTTCGCGCGGCACGTGCTGATGGAGAATTTGAAAACGCCGCGGATTCGTGGGATGAAGATGGAGGGTCGAATCGGGGTTTTTTACAGCGCCGAGGACATCAGCGCGGGCTTGGTGGGTGAGCCGGTGGACGGGATATTGGGCTACGACCCGGATTCGGCGACGTCGCTGATGGAACACATGATTTTGTATGCCGAGAGCGGGGGAAGGCCGACGACGGAGATGAGCGATAGCTCGGCGGCGGGCGGTTAGCAGATTTCCCAAAATACCAAAGCAAAAAAACCCGGGCCAGCGTGTCGCCCGGCCGACCGTCGGCCGGGCGACACTGCCCGTGGGAACCAACCGCGCTCCATAAATTTCGAGTGACTCGCTCAGTCACCCATAACCACCACCATGATGGCTACGACCGGAGTGGAACAAAGCCGATGCCAAACCGAGTTCCCCGCCGCAAAATGTCCTAAGCCATGATTTCATAATGTGATATGAAATTGTACTGTTGGCCTGACCACGGTCGGCTTAGCATTTGTTCATCATTTGCACTCCGCAGGACCGCTAGCCGCGCATTTGATAGGCAGAGGTCAACTGCCCGAGCCGGAGGTTTCGGAGAATCCACCGGCCAAGCTCTCAAGCTCCGCCCGGTTGGCGGCAAAACGGGACTCCTCCGTCCACCCGATCACTTGTACGTAGTGGGTTTTGGTTTTGATAACCGTCAGCGAATAGGCGATCGCCACGCCGGAGTTGGGCAACTGCCCGTGGATTTCGCAGCGCACGGCATCCTGGCCGTTGATCTTGAGCGATTCGCCGTTGGTAAGACGAGGATTGTCCAGACTCATCGCCATGGTAGCGCGCTTGGCGTCGGTGTATTGCTGAAGGGAATCGGTGTAATCTTCCTGCCGCTCGACGATCACCTCGGCGTACTCGCCGCGGGGCTTGTCGATCGCGCCGATCTGCACGTTGGGCAGATGAAAATCGTTCGATTGCCACGAATTGGGCACGACGAGTTGATATTGACCGTCGGCGCTGCGAAGCGTGTTGGTGTCGCCGGAATCGGCCAGCACCCATGGCGCCGTCAGCATCCCCATCGCTATCACCAGGGAAAAGAATCTCCGCATGAGCGCCTCCCATGGTCATCTGCTTCCCCTCCCCTTGTACTCAGGGGGAGGGTCAGGGTGGGGGTTCTTGGGCCAATTCGATGTTCGACCCCCACCCCAGCCCTCCCCCTGGGTACAAGGGGAGGGGGAAATTCTTTGGAGCAAGTAACGCGCACCGGCCAGAGGATACCGCGGTCTGGATTGATTGAAAACGGTTTGCACAACGGCGATCATCGGGAGGGATGGAACATCCGCCGCAGGACATCGGGCGAGTTCGGATACGGCGCCCGTGGCGAGCCGCTTTTCAAATCATATTGCTCGCCGGCGTCGCGGCGGCGGCGCTGGTTTTTGGTTTGCGGATTCGGCGGGCGGCATGGGATTTCAGCGGCGGCGCGCATTTCAAGGGCGATGTCAACAACGCCCTTTACTGGGGACGGGCGTCGGCCGAGTCCGGATTCTTCCAACTCTACGACGCCGTCGCCAACGGGATCATTTCCGAGCCGAACAGAAAGATCGACTATCCGCCGCTACGCCTGGCGATGGCCGCGGCGTGGTGGCGCTGGGCGCATCGGCATTACCCGGATGCAACCCAATGGGTGGACGACTACGATTTCACGGCCCCGATGCTTCGGCTGAATACGCTGGCGGAATTGGCGTCGTGCGTGCTGGTTTTCGTGTTGATCCGGCTGTGGCGGCGGCGGCAAGCCGGCGCTACGCGCCCAACGGCGTTTGCCGGCGCCGGGGCGGCGATGGCGGGGGCGCTGCTCTTCTGGTTTAACCCGGCCATCATCTGGAACGCCCATTGCTGGCCGCAGTGGGACGTCTGGCCCATCCCGTTCTTCCTTGCGGCGGTACTGCTGGCGTCGCTGAACTGGTGGATGGCGGCGGGGATTTGCCTGGCCCTGGGCGCTTCCCTCAAGGGCCAGCTTCTCCTGGGCGCCCCGGTTCTGGTGGTCTGGCCGATCGTTCGTCTTCAATTTGGATCGGCGCTGAAACTGGCGGCGGGGTTCTTCCTGGCAACTTTGCTGATCGCAGTGCCGTGGATGCACCCCAGTGCCGCCGCGTGGACATGGAGCGTGGCCGTCGCCGTGGGAATCGCCTGCGTCCTGCCGATCATGCTGGAGCTGAAGCTGCCTCGCCGCGCCGCATTGGGTTTGGCGGCGGCGGGCATGGCGCTGGCGTGGCCCTGGCACACGGCCGGCGCCGGACCGGTGCTGCGGGCCGCTCCGGTGGGTTTGTTGGGTTTGATCGCATTCTCACGGTGGCTGCCATTTCGGCTGCGCGGCGGCGCGCTGGCGCTGGCGATCGCAACGTTGATCCTGCTCCTCATGCCGCTCTTTGACGCCAGTGCCGCGTGGTTCACCTATGGGTTCGAGTACGGCACGGAGAAATTTGATTTCATGGTGACGGGGAGCGGGACGTACAACGTGCCGAAAATGCTCAGGGTCTATTGCGACTGGCCACACAAGGTGAGCGATCCGGTGACGCTCCCGCTGCTCGGCGAAGTCACGTTCACCACGTTCACGCGAATCGTCTATGGAATATGCCTGGCGTTATGCGGGATCGGCGCCGCCATTCACGACCGCCGGCGCGAAACGCGATTCCTGGCGTCGATGGTGGCGCCGTGGCTGCTGTTTTTCATGATCCTGACGCAGATGCACGGGAGATACTCGATTTGGGCGGCGGGGCTGTCGGCCCTGCTGGCCGGAGTGGGGTCGGGGATGGCGTTGTTGGGCGTGCTCGTCAGCATCGTGAGCCTGTTGGGGATGGTGGAGAATCAACTGTTGTTCTCGCGCGATTGGTCGCCGGACACGTTGGAGCTGCTGCGAAGCTGCGATCCGGGTCTGGGGTGGGTTTTAGTTTTATCCGCGTTGATTTACCTATACGTCGCCGTTATCCCGCTGACGGGCGATTAAACGTGGCGGTTGGCGGAAATGGCTCAATTTTTTCTGGCGTTGCGAGAAATGAAATGGTAGGGTTCCGGCGTCCAGGGAAGGGTTTCACATTGGCGTTTAGTGGGTCCAGACGTATCCGCGCCGGTGGTATCGGCGGCATGAACGTTCGCTTACCTCGGTCATGAGTTCGATTGCGGCAAATTCGCGGGCACACTCCCGCATGGGAATCGACACTCTCGCCGCCGATCCGGCGCGCCGGGACGGACATCGCATGCAATTGGATGGCATCCGCGCGCTGGCGGTCATCGCGGTGATGATCCAGCACTTCGACCCCGGTACGATTCGGTGGATTAAGTTGGGCGACCTCGGCGTGCGCGTTTTCTACGTTCTCAGCGGTTTCCTCATCACGGGCATTCTGCTTCAAGCACGTCAATCGGCGGACACCGATGGGCTTTCAAAATGGCGCGTGCTGAGAAACTTTTACGCCCGCCGATTCCTCCGAATCTTTCCCATTTATTATCTGGTCATACTCGTGACCTGGCTGGCGGGCAACGCCGCGATGCGCCAAACCGTCGGCTGGAATCTGAGCTATCTTTCCAATTTCTATTTCTATCATCGCGGAACCGGAGACTATTCCGTCACCCACTTCTGGTCGCTGGCCGTCGAAGAGCAGTTTTACCTGCTTTGGCCATTGCCGATTCTCTTCCTGCCGCGCAGATGGCTCCCGGGCGCGATTCTCTCGGCAATTTGCATTGCCCCGGTTTTCCGAACGGCTGTCGTGCTGATCGGCGGGAACGACTGGAAGGCCTCGGTGCTCATGCCGGCCTGCCTCGACATGCTCGGCATGGGCGCGCTTGTGGCCTTCCTGAATTTCAAGGGCCGGTACAAACTGAAACGCAGACTTTTGAATGCCGGTCTGTTCGTCGGCCTTGGCATTTACGTGGCCGTGGTGATCGCGAATCATTACACCACAGGCGCGGAAACCGCCGTGGTGTATGGGCTTTCCATCGCGCTCTGGTCGGCCTGGCTCATCGACGGGGCTTACACCGGCTTTGGCGGCACGATGGGAAGAATCCTGAGCTTCAAGCCCGCGGTTTATTTGGGGACGATCAGTTACGGCGTTTATCTCATGCACAATTTCATTCCAATTCTGGTGAACCGCGTGTCGGGGTTCTCGTACGCTCATGAAATTCCGTTCCCGTTGCGGCCGGTGATCATGTTTTCGGTGACGGTGCTGCTGGCGTCGCTGTCGTGGTATGGATTTGAACGGCCGATCAACGGATTGAAGAGATTCTTTCCCTATCACCCGGCCCCGAGCGCGGCGGAATCTTGATTTGGTAAACTGCCGCGGTGGGGGAAGCGGCGTTACAATATCCCCATGCGTTTTCTCATTACCGCCGGGCCGACGCGCGAGCCGATCGATCCGGTGCGCTACATCGGCAACCGCAGCAGCGGCAAGATGGGGGCGGCGCTCGCCGCGGCGGCCCTCAAAGCCGGGCATGAAACAACCGTGATTCTCGGGCCGGTTTCCGTGGCTTTTCCGAAGGCGGCGCGAATCGTCGATGTCGAGACGGCCGCCGAGATGCTGGATGCGGTGTTGCGGGAATTTTCCCGGCACGATCTGCTGGTCATGGCCGCGGCGGTGGCGGATTACCGGCCGGTTGCCGCAAGCGCCGAGAAACTGGCGCGTCAGGGGCCGCGGGCGCTGGAATTGGAATCGACGGTGGACGTCGTCGCGGCGGCGGGGGCGATCAAGCGGCCGGATCAGCGAACCCTCGGATTCAGCCTGGAATCCATCCCCGACCTAGACCGTGTCCGTGGCAAGATGCGGCAAAAAAATCTCGATTTGATCGTTTACAATCCGATCGCGACCATCGCGTCCGATTCCATTCGACCCTCGCTGCTTTACCCGGATGGCCGCCTTGAGGCCATGCCCTACGGCTCCAAAGCCGACTTCGCCGATATGCTCATCCAGAGGGCGGTGGAGTTATTTCGTTAATTCCGGCCATTGCGGAGGTAAAGGCGCTTTGGCGCTGACTGGAGTTTAGTGCGTGGCTCGTCCGATAACAGTAAAGGTGAAACGTCTGCCGGGCGGTGAGGGTCTGCCCCTGCCGACGCGAATGACCGAACAATCCGCGGGCTTCGACGTTTGCGCGGCGGTGGTGGATGCTAGGGTTCTTCAGCCGGGCGACATCGGGCTGATCCCCTGCGGTTTTGCAATGGCGATTCCCAGGGGTTACGAGGCGCAGGTCCGGCCGCGGAGCGGCTTGGCCAGCAAGCATGGAATCACCATGATCAACACGCCGGGGACCATCGATTCCGATTATCGCGGGGAGGTGCAGGTTCCGCTGATCAATCTCGGCAAATCGCCGTTCACGGTGGAGCGGGGGATGCGGATCGCGCAGATGGCGATCCTGCCGGCGCCGGCCGTGAAAATGGTGGAAGTGACGGAGCTTGATGAAACCGCCCGTGGAAAGGGTGGGTTCGGGCATACGGGAGCGGAGGCTCCGCCTTCCGCGCATTGAATCGAGTTTTAACGGATGCTTCAACGTTCGCACATCGTCAGGCCCTTGGTGCTGTTCATCGTAACGGCGGCCTGGCTGTTTTTGTTTTTCGCCGTGGGCAGTTTCCATCCGACCGATTGGCCGAGCCATGCGGTCTATCCTTATCCGCCGATCCAGAACCTCTGCGGGCCGGCGGGGGCGTTCATCGCCTACTGGTGCTTCCTGGCCATCGGGCAGGGGATTTTTCCGCTGATATTTTTCAGCGGGGTGTGTCTGGCGCTGGCGTTTTACCATGCCAAGCTGAGCGATCCCTGGCTGAGAGTCCTGGGGTTGGCGATGATTTCGGCCGCGTTCGCGGCGTTGGTGCATCATTTCATGCCCGGTTCGGTCTCGGGATTCCCGGAAGGGCACGGCGGGGTGATCGGCATCTTCACCGCCGCGTTTCTTCAGTCGCGCTTCCACACCGTCGGAACTCGATTGATTCTGCTGGCGTCCATCCTGATCGGGCTGCTGCTGGCGGCGGACGATCTGGTGCTGCGCGCTCCGGGGTTGGCGGCGCACGCCTGCACTTCGGTCGCTTCGGCCGCGCCGAAGATGAAATTCTCGTTTCCCGGTTTCGGAGCGGTTTTCAAGCGTTTGGCGGCCAAGCCGGTGAAACCGGCGCCTCGAATCAAGAATGACGATGACGACGATGACCAGAAAACGCCAGTAGTGCTGAGCCCGGATAAAGCGGCGCAGTTGCAGGCGTTCGACTTGGAGGACGAGGACGCGCAGCCGGAGGAGGCCCCGAAAGCGCCGCGCGCGGACATCATCGTGAAGTTGCCGAGCATGGTGAAGCCGCGGCAAACCAGCCCGGTTCCGCCGAAGGAACTTGGCGAATATCACCTGCCGCCGTGGGATTGCCTGGCGGACGCGGAATATGGATTTGCCGAAAGCCAGGAAAAATTCGTGCGTGAGAAGGCGGCGATGCTGGAGCAGGCGATGAGGGAATTCAACATCGAGGCGCGGGTGGTGGAGATCGACACGGGGCCGGTGATCACGATGTACGAATTGGAGCTTGCCCCGGGCATCAAGGTTTCGTCGGTCACGGCATTATCGAACGACATCATGCGGGCGCTGCGTGCCGAGAGCGTGCGCATCGTGGCTCCGGTGCCGGGGAAGAATACGGTGGGCATCGAAGCGCCCAACGAGCAGAAAGAGAAAGTGCGCCTGAAGGAACTGATGCAGGCGGCGCCGGATGCGACGCGGAAAATGACGTTGCCGCTGTACCTGGGCAAGGACGCCAGCGGCGAGCCGCTGATCGCGGACTTGACCGCGATGCCGCACCTTCTCATCGCCGGGACCACCGGCTCGGGCAAATCGGTCTGCATCAATTCCATTATCATGTCCATTCTGTATCATCAGCGCCCGGACCTGGTGAAGCTGATCCTGGTGGACCCGAAGGTGGTGGAGATGGCGCCGTTCAAGGACATTCCGCACCTGATGTGCCCGATCATCAACGATTCCGGCCGGGCCACGAACGTATTGGAATGGGCCTGCGAGAAGATGGACGAGCGGTATGAAATCCTGGCCGAGGCAAGCGTGCGGAACATCAAGGGATACAACGCGCTGACCCGGGAGGAATTGGTCGAGCGGTTCAAGCCCTCGTCGCCGGAGGAGGAAGCGAGAATTCCCAAGCAGCTTCCGTACGTCATTATCATCATCGACGAACTGGCGGATTTGATGATGACCAGCGGCAAGGAAGTGGAAGGGTTCATCGTGAGGCTCGCGCAGAAATCGCGGGCGGTGGGGATCCACCTGGTGGTGGCGACGCAGAGGCCGCAGGCCAACGTGGTGACGGGATTGATCAAGAGCAACATGCCGAGCCGGATCGCGTTTCGGGTGGCGAGCAAGATGGACAGCCGGATCGTGCTGGACCAGAACGGCGCGGATTTGCTGCTGGGCCAGGGCGACATGCTGTTTTTGCCGCCCGGGGCAAGCAAGCCGACCCGCGGGCAGGGCACGTACATCGACGACCGGGAGATGAAGGAGAGCGTGAAGGTGGTCAGAGCTTTGGCCGAGGCGCAGTACGAGCCGGAACTGATGCAGATTCGGGCCGGCACAACCGTGGACGAGGAGGCGGCCAAGGACGAGTTGTTCGACGCCGCGGTGCGCGTCGTGCTGGAGACCAAGCGCGGCAGCGTGAGCTTGCTACAGCGGCGGCTGACGATCGGCTACAGCCGGGCCAGCCGATTGGTGGAAGCCATGGCCAGCGCGGGGATCGTCGGATCGTACAAGGGGAGCCAGGCTCGCGAGGCGTTGATTACGGTTGAGGAATGGGATGCGATGCAAGCCGCACGGCAGGCCGATGCGGAGAGCGGGATGACGGTTTGAAACCGCCACCCAAAGAGCTTGATGGAGCGCGACTGGTTTGTTTCGCCGAGGTCTCGGAAACTGTCACACCGACTGGAGCAACAACGCACCGGCGTGCGGGCGAAGTTTTGGGGCCGGCAAAAGCGTTGGCCATTTGTCAGTATGATGGAGAGGCTTCGTTTTATCTTTTCTATTGCGACGAAGATTGGAAAGTTCGCACAGATACGTTTCACATCAGCATTGAGTTTGCCAAGCGCCAGGCGGAGTTTGAGTATCGGGGGATTTCGAGATGTTGGAAGGAACCGGAGAGTTCCGAGGGGTCGGGACCCGTCGGCTAATCTGCGCGGTCTGTTTCCACGGCCTGGCGTAGTTCGGCGAATTTCGCTCGCACGTAGGGATCGAGCTTTGTCTCGAAGTCCTTTCCGAGTTTTAGCGTCCGGATTACCTCCTGGACGTCGGCCAAATCCTTCAATCTGCCCGGATTCGTCATTCCCGACGCAAGTTTAAGCTCGATCAGCTTTTCGAGGCCGAGATAGCTAATTCCGTCGATGTTAATCGCAACGGAGGCCGGATCGGGGAACGCGATGGGTTTGGGCTTGCCGTCGCCGGGGAATTGGCCCGAGATGAGGAATTCGATCCGGACGCCGGTTTGCGTATCGCGAAGGTTTTTGCTGCCTTGGAAAACCGGAACGTATCCCAGGCCGTCCAGTTGACCGCGCGCCTTGGCGTGTCCCTCGGCGGTCAAGAGAATATCCACATCCACCGTCGTTCGGTCATAGCCATGCGCGACCAAAGCCATGCCGCCGGCCACGGCATAAGGAATCCCCATTTCCGCCAATCGTGCGGCGATGGCACGCAACGATCGGTGTACCGGATCCGTGTGCATAAAGAATTTTGCCGCCTCTTGCAGGGCGGAATCGCCGCCGCGCCGCATGGCCGCGTCGAAATCGTTCACATCATCATATTACCGCCGACGAATGGCCAATGACAGGTAAACGATTACAATTCCACACCGTGCAAAGCGTCACCGTCAATCTTCCCAGCGGGAAATACGACATCTTGGTTGAGCCGGGACTGCTGGGGCGCATCGGGGTGGAATTACGGCGGCTGAGCAAATCGGCCAAGGCGGGGATCGTCACGGATTCGCACGTCGCGGGGCTGCATTTGCAGACGCTCGAAAATTCGCTGCGAGGCGCGGGATTTGAGCCGATCTCGGCAACCGTGCCGGCGGGGGGGCAGCATAAAACGATGGCAATGCTGCTGCCGATGTACGACCGATTTCTGTCGGCCAGGATCGAGCGGTCCACGCCGATCGTCGCGCTCGGTGGGGGGGTTGTCGGGGACATGGCGGGGTTCCTGGCGGCCACGATCCTGCGCGGGGTGCCGTTCGTGCAGGCGCCCACGACGCTCCTGGCCATGGTGGACGCCAGCATCGGTGGAAAGACCGGCGTCGATCACGTCGTCGGCAAGAACCTCATCGGCGCGTTTCATCAGCCGATCGCGGTGCTGGCCGATCCCCAGGTCCTGGCGACGTTGCCGGTCGTGGAACTGCAAAATGGATTGGCCGAGTGCATCAAGCACGATCTCATCCGCGACGCGGAGGCATTCGCAACGTTGGATCAGAAGATCGAGCGCGTGTTGAAGCTGGACATGGAGGCGATTGCGGAACTGGTCGGCCACAACGTGGCGATCAAGGCGAAAGTGGTCGAAGCCGATCCGTTCGAGACCGGCGAGCGGGCGCACCTGAATTTCGGCCACACGTTCGGGCACGCGATCGAATCGGTGTCGAATTTTTCCTATTCGCACGGGCAGTCTGTGGCGTTGGGGATGTGCGCCGCGGCGTACGTGTCGCAAAAGCTGGGAAACATCGACGCCGCCGATCACGCACGGATCGTTTCGACGATTCGGAAGGCCGGGTTGCCGACGGGCGGATTGCGGGTCGATGTGACCAAAGTCGTCGAGGCGATGGCGTTTGATAAGAAGGTGAAGGGGGGGAGGATTCGGCTGGTATTGCTGGAGAAAATGGGCAAGGCGATGGTGCGGGAAGACGTGCGGGGGGAGGTGATTCGGGAGGCGGCGGAGTCACTGAGGTGAAAATTCGAAACTCGAAATTCGAAATTCGAATCAAATTCAAAATTCGAAGCACGAAACGGCCTTTGTTTCGAATTTTGAATTTCGAATTTGATTCGTCATTCGAATTTCGAGTTTCGAATTTCTGATTTCGCCCCCTCCTCTCTATCATATCCTCCATGGCTCTGACCCACTGGCTACAACTGGCACTGACCGAGGGCATCGAGCCGATCCTCACAACCCGGCTCATCGAGATCGCGGGAAGCGCACAGGCGGCGTGCGAGGCGGATGGCGCGTTGCTCCGCTCGGTCGAGGGAATTGGGCCGGGGAAATCGCAGGACATTCATAGGGCGCTTCGCGAGGCGGCCGGGCAGGTGGAGGCGGAATTGGAGCGCGCCGGAGTGGCGGGGGTCTCGCTGGTGTGTCTGGACGATGACGCCTATCCGGCGATATTGAAAGGCATTTCCGATCCACCGACGGTGTTGTGGGTGCGCGGGCATTTCGAGGCGCGGGATTTGAATGCGATGGCGATCGTCGGAAGCCGGCGTTGCACGCATTACGGGCGGGAACAGGGCGAGCGGTTCGGGGGCCTGCTGGCACAGGCGGGATTCACCATCGTCAGCGGCGGGGCGAGGGGCGTTGACTCGGCGGCCCATCGTGGGGCACTTGCATTGCCCAGCGGCCGAACGGTGGCGGTGCTGGGTTGCGGAGTGGATATTGCCTATCCGCCGGAGAACCATGCGCTGTTCGATCAGATCGCCGGGCGTGGGGCGGTCATCAGCGAATTCCCGCTGTCGTCGGCGCCGCTGCGCGAGAATTTTCCGCGGCGCAATCGGATCATCAGCGGGCTGTCGCGCGGGGTGCTGGTGGTCGAGGCCGACGTGGCCAGCGGGGCGTTGATTACGGCGAGGCTGGCGTGCGATTCGCACAACCGGCCGGTCTTCGCGATTCCCGGCCGAATCGACCAGTCGATGTCGGCGGGTCCGCACGCGCTGATTCGCGACGGGGCGGTGCTGGTGACGGGGTTGGAGGACATTCTCGACAACCTCGGCCCGTTGCCGCACGAGATCACGATTCCCGCTGCGGAGGCCGCCGCCGATTTGCCGGTTGCCGCCCAGCCGCCGGAGACCCCGGCCGGCGTGGCGCTGGACGCCCGGCAGCAGCGCATCGTGGATGAAATCGGCGCCGAGCCGACGCCGCTGGACACGATTATCGCCCGGACCGACCTGCCGGCCGAGGTGGTGATGCAGGATTTGACCATGCTGACGCTTCGCGGGGTTTTGAAACGCGTCGAAGGGCAGGTCTACGTATGCAATTCCAAGCGGAGATTGGCAAGTTCGGAATGATTGGCAATCGCCGATCGGCCTCTATAATTTCCGGGCATGAAGAGGGACGCTTTGCGGGTGGGGTTGTGCGGGATCGGGCGGGCCGGGTTTAAGATGGTCCGCCGGGATTTGCAGGGGCTGCCGTATGTCAGGGTCGTGGGAGGGTTTGATCTGCTGAAGGAACGGACCCGGCAATTGGCGGAGTTGTGCGGCTCGCGCGAGTACACCAGTTTTGAACAAATGCTGGACGATGACGAGGTGGAGTTGGTGATTGTGGCCACCCGGTCGCACGAGCACGTGCCGATGGGACTGCGGGCGATGAGGGCGGGGAAGGACGTGCTGGTGGAGAAGCCGATGGCACTGGACCTGGCCGGGGCCGACAAATTGATTTCAGCCGCCCGGAAGCTGCGGCGAAAACTGTACGTGCGGCACAACCGGCGATTTGACGCCCCGTTTTTGCACGCGATGGAAATCGTCAAGAGCGGGAAGATCGGGAAACTGTTTGCCGTGCAGCTTCGGCAGGGGGGATACCAGCGGCGAGCGGATTGGCAGACGCTGAGGAGATTTGGGGGAGGGCAATTGCTCAATTGGGGGCCGCACGTCGTCGATTGGGGGATGCAATTCATCGGCGGGAAGGCGACGGAAGTCTGGGCGGATTTGAAGAGGATTGCCGCCGCGGGCGATGCCGAGGATCACGTCAAGCTGCTGATCCGCGGCCGAAGCGGGGTGGTGGTGGACATTGAAATCAGCGGCGCGACCGCGATCGTTCAGCCGCCATGGATATTGATGGGCACGACCGGCACGCTGGTGATCGATGCCCGGGATCGTTGTCATCTGAAATACTTTGATGCGAAGGAACTTGGCCCGGTGAAGGCCAGCGGTGCGACGCCGGTGGGAGGGGGCGGGACGCATTTTTCGGGCTCGGAGGAGATCCGGTGGATGGAGGAGGAGTTTCCGGCCGCGCCGGCAAAGCGGCAGAATTTCTGGGCGGAGCTATATTATTCGATCCGGAAGGGAACGGAATTCCCGATCACGCTGGAGCAGGCCAGGGAAAATATGCGGGTGATAACCCTGGCCAAGAAGGGAACGCGGTTTTAACGCTTGCCCCTGGGAGCAAGCTCCCAGGGCTTTGGAATGCGAAATTGACCTGTTGGCGGATTTTTGGACTAACCTATGCGGGCGTGGCGGTACTAGTATAATTGAGGCTCCGGCGGATGGTTCACCGGATCTTGGAGTGCATCATTATGATACGGCTACTGTGCATTGTGTTGTGCGCGTTTGTTCTGATGGCGGTGATTGGCTGCTCGCAATACGTCGACGGTTATAACTATGCGCCGCGGCCTGTGACGGCGCAGATTCCCGCGACGCAGCCGCAGGACCCGCCGCCGGTGACGGCCATGGCATCGGTCATCGGCGTGCGGTACGACGATCAGCAGGATCAGATTCCGCCGTCGATTGAAATCCGCCTGAACGTGGAGAACACCGGACCCGACACGGTCATTCTCGATCCTGCAAGCATGGAACTCAGCACCGGAACGTTGATAAAGTTTGCCCCGGCGATCGTCCGGCCGCCGATGCCGATCACCATAGGACCGGAACAGGCGGCCGATCTCACGGCTTATTTCCCGTTTCCGGGCGGAACGTCTTATGACAGCACCGACCTGAGCACGCTGCGGCTTCGCTGGCGTTTGCAGATCGGTCAGCGGCTGGCGGGGCAGATGGTCTATTTCAACCGGATTCCGACGGTGTATTACGATTCTTATCCCTATGGGTATTACGGGCCGCCGCCGCCGATCTTTTGGTGGGGTCCACCCGTGGTGATCGTTCATGGGCGATGGAGATAGTGGACGCTATTGGGCGTCGTCGGCCGGCGGCATGGGGAGGACGTTGTCGATGTCCCCGGCGTCGGCGGCGCCCTCGAAATCCATCAGAAAGTGGATGTTTTTCATCTTCTGCTCGCCGATGCGGCGGCGAAGCAGGTTTCGCGCCCGCCGCGCGCCCGTGCGGCGCGAGACGTGGATCAGCACGATGTCGCGATTCTTCAGCCGGTCGATGGCGTCGACGAAACTATCGAGGTGAAGGTGCCGCCCGACCTTGGCCTTGTTCTTGTGGTCGGCGTCGAAGAAGGTGCATTCGGTGATCAGCACCTCGGCGTTTTGCACGTCGGGGTGGTCGAAGACTTCGCCCATGGTGGTGTCGCCCAGGTAGGCCACCAGGGGCACCTCGACGCGGTATTGAATCTCCACGCCGCGCTCTTTCAACGCCACCAGCTCCGGGCTGGTCATGCCGAGATATTCCTGTTTAAGTTTTTCGCGCACGCTGATCAGCGAATATCCCAGGCTGGGGCCGCCATGATGCGTGGCAAAACAGCGGATGGCAAAATCACGGCGGACCTCGTGAACGTCGCCGGGCGACATGCCCACCAGGGTGTACGGGGTCGCCTGGCGTTCGACGTCGCGCCAGCAGCGCAGCACCGCGTCCACCGGTTGCTCCAGTTCCCACGGCAGGAGGATCGTTCCCGGCTTCATCCCCTGAAAGGAACGCTGCGACAGGTAGTAGGGGATTCCCGCCACGTGATCCATGTGCCCGTGCGTGATGCACACGATGTCGCTGGTCAGGGCGAAATAGGGCGATCGCCCGATGTCGAAGCAAACGTTCAACTCCGGCACCTGCACGAGCGTCTCCTCGCCCGCCACGCTATAGCCAATCAAATGAATCTGCCCGAGCGGCAGCTTGGCGAATCGCTGAACGAGGAATGATTTTTCCGCCATGATGGGTACTTCACATGATGGGTGCTTCAACGGCGGAAGGCAAAGCCTCCGCACAGGCGATCAAAACCGGATTTGCCGATCGTTGATCTGATGTTGCTCGAGATAACGCGCCAAAATCGACACGTATCCGATGGAGATCAGCGGTAAGTCCGCCAGCCCCAACGCCTGTCGCGCGGCCGACACGTCCGACGCGCTTTTGCCTTCGATTTCCACGTAGGTCCCAAGATACGGCAACTCATCCAGCGCGACCTCGCAGCCGCAGAACGTCCACGTCTCGCGGCGTTTCTCGAAGGACAGCGTAAGCCGATAGCCAAGATTCTCCAACATCTTCCGCACCGCCTCCGGAGGGTCGGCCGAGAATTCAGTCTCTTCGCGCGTTTTGAATTGCGCCTTTTGCAGGGGACCTTTCATGGTGACGGTGCACCGGCTCTTGCCGTTTTCGTCCACCGCGACGCGAATCCGCAGGCCCTTGTCCGCGGATTGCAGGGAACGATCGGGCGTGTCGAAAAAGCCGTTGGTTTCCAGTTCCTGGCCGGTGCGCGTGGCCCCGGCCGCCTGAAGTTTCCTGCGCACCGCGGCTAAATCCGGGACCTTTATTTTGGCTTCGATCTCCAGGGCCATGGTTGCCGCTCATTTTACGACAAAACTCACCAGCTTTTTATCGACGTAAATCTGCTTGACGAGGTTCTTGCCCGCAAGCCAGGGCTTGACGGCGGCCGCTTCCCTGGCGGCGGAAAGAACCTGTTCCTGCCCGGCATCCGCGGGGACGGATATCGTGCCACGCAGCTTTCCGTTCACCTGGACCGGCAATTCCATCGTCGATTCGACGAGTTTTGCCGGATCGTATTTGGGCCACGGAACGCGCGTCAAACTGGCGTCGTGGCCCAGGCGGCTCCAGATTTCCTCCGCCAGATGCGGCGCGAACGGCGCCAGCATTAGCGTGAAATTCTCCGCCAGGGCCGCCGGCACGCCGGAGCTCAGCCGGCCCATCTCGTTGTTCAGCTTGATCAACTCCGCGATCGCCGTGTTGAAACGTAGCGATTCAATGTCCTCGGCGACCTTCTTGATCGTCCGGTGCATCTGGCGATCCAGATCGTCGGGGACGTTTTGGCGAACGATCCTGGCCGATTTGGTTGCCTCATCGTCGCCGACGAGGTTACGATAGACGCCGCTGAGGAATCGCGACATGCCGACGATGTCGCGCGTGTTCCAGGGTTTTTCGGCTTCCAGCGGCCCCATGTACATCTCGTAAAGCCGGAACGTGTCGGCGCCATAATCGCGCACCACCTCGTCGGGATTGACCACGTTGCCGCGGCTCTTGGACATCTTGTAGGCATGCGCATCAACGCGTATGGCATTATCCGATCGCAGTACGAACCCAAAACCTTTCTTTTCGACTTCCGTTTCGTCAATGGATTTAAGTTCGTACCGCGCGCCATTGATTTCGATCGATCCCTCGGCTTGCGGAATTTCCGAGTCTCCGAAGACCTGTTCCCACGACTGAGGCTTGCCATCCGGCGTTGTGACCATTCGAAATTGCATCGGTCCCAGGATGGTTCCCTGATTGATGAGACGCTTGAACGGCTCGGGCGTCGAGACGTGGCCAAGGTCGAAGAGCACCTTGTGCCAGAAGCGCGAGTAGAGCAAATGCAGCACCGCGTGCTCCGCGCCGCCGACGTACAAATCCACCGGCATCCAATATCGCTCCTTGGCCGGATCGACAAAACGATTGGGATTAGCCGGATCGATGAACCGCAGGTAATACCAGCAGCTTCCGGCCCATTGCGGCATCGTATTGGTTTCCCGCACCGCCGGCCGGCCGTCGAGCTTCACGTTGACCCAATCCTTGGCCTTGCTGAGCGGCGGCGCCATCGTTCCGGTGGGGCGGAAATCGGCCATCTCCGGCAACGTCAGCGGAAGCTCGTTTTCCGGAACCGCCCAGGGATTTCCCTCCCCGTCCAGAATGATTGGAAACGGCTCGCCCCAATATCGCTGCCGGCTGAATATCCAATCCCGCAGCTTGTATTTCACCGAGCGCTTGCCGACGCCCTCGGCCGCCAGGACATGGGTGATCTGTTCCTTGGCCGCTGCCGTGGGCAGGCCGTCGATGGCCAGGCTGTTGACCGAGATTCCATCCTCCTCGAACACCCGCCCGGCGGGGGGCTGGGACCCGTCGGCGGGTTTCACCACCGTCCGGATCGGAAGATTGAACTTCGTGGCGAATTCATAATCCCGCTGATCGTGCGCCGGCACCGCCATGATCGCGCCGGAGCCGTAGCCCATCAGAACGTAATCCGCGATCCAGACGGGAATCTTCTCGTCGTTGACCGGGTTGACGGCGTATGCGCCGGTGAAGACGCCGGTCTTGTCCCTGGTTTGGGCCAATCGGTCGCGCTCGGAACGCGCGGCCACGGCCCGCCGATATTCCGCGACGGCGGGGCGGTTGGCCGGCGACGTGATCCGCTGCACCAGCGGATGCTCCGGCGATAGAACCACGTAGGTCGCGCCATACAGCGTATCCGGCCGGGTCGTGTAGACCGTCAGGGTCAGGTCATCGTCATCGTCTTGCTCCGCGGCGGCGGGGGGGATGGTCGCGGGATCAATTTCAAATTCCACCTCCGCCCCGACGCTCTTGCCGATCCAGTTGCGCTGCATCTCCTTCAGCGATTCTGGCCACGCCAACGTCTCCAGGTCGTCCAGCAGCCGCTCGGCATAGGCGGTGATGCGCAGCACCCATTGCCGCATCGGCTGTTTGACCACGGGAAACCCGCCGACTTCGCTCTTGCCGTCGATGACCTCCTCGTTGGCCAGCACGGTCCCCAACTCCGGGCACCAGTTGACCGGAATCTCATCCATGTACGCCAGGCGCAGGCTGTCGATCACCTCGCGCTGCTCGGACTCGTCGAGTTCGCGCCAGACGCGCTCGATGCGCACCTCGCCGGAAATGGCCTCCAGCCCCTCCGCCGCCGCGTTCAGATGAATCGTCCCATCCGGCGCGACCACGAAGTTCTCATTTTCCAAACCATTGATGAGGTGGGAGATCGGCCGAGCCTTGTTCTGGACGGGATCGAAATAGCTGTTGAAAAGCTGGAGGAAAATCCATTGCGTCCAGCGGTAATAGGCCGGGTCGGTGGTGTCGATTTCGCGGTCCCAGTCGTAGCTCAGGCCGAGCATCTGAATCTGGCGGCGGAAGTTGGCGATGTTCTGCTCGGTGGTGGCTCGCGGATGGACGTTCTGTTTGATCGCATATTGCTCGGCCGGCAGGCCGAAGGCGTCCCATCCCATGGGATGCAGGACGTTGTAGCCTTTCATTCGCAGGTAGCGGCTGACGATGTCCGTGGCCGTGTAGCCCTCGGGATGACCGACGTGAAGCCCGGCGCCGCTGGGATAGGGGAACATATCCAGAACGTAGGCCTTGGGCATCTTCCCGGCCTGTGCCGGCTCCAGCGTGCGAAATGAGCCGTTTTTCAGCCAATATTGCTGCCATTTCTTCTCAATGGCGGTAAAGTTGTAAGCCATGGCGGACAATATAACCGCAAGTACGGGAGGTGTAACAGGTTGAGTTAGGCAATCTTGCTTCCTTTCCCATTTTCTTTCAATTCCCCAGCCCAACGCTCCGATAACTTAATTGAGTAGCCAGATCGCCTGAAAGTACCAACGGAGGTAGCATCACATGTTGACCCTTGCGCAACCCATGGCCGTCAACGAGGCTGGCCTCGATAATGGAGCGGAAGGCGAAGCCTCCGCAATCGAGCGGCGACGCGGGCTGCGAATCCAACAGACTCGCCCGATCAAGGTCTTCGAGCCTACCGGCTCCCGCTATTTCGGCGGACAAACCCAGGACGTCAGCTCCACCGGCCTTCGCCTCAAGCTTCCATGCTCCATGCCCGTCTGCCCCGGCAAGCTGCTCAACATCCACGTCGGCCTGAGCGAAACCGGCCAGGCACTGGCAAATCGCCGGAATATGATCCCCGCCCGCGTGGTGTGGGTGAATCGACCGCAGCAAACCGACGCAAGGACGCTGTCGATCGGGGTGGAGTTCCTCGCGAGTATCTCGGCGCAACTCGACGCGGCGTGACCGGAAATTCGAAACTCGAATCCCGGCGCGCCGGGACAAATTCGAATGACCAAAATTCGAAATAGGGTTGTTTCTTGCTTCGAATTTCGAATTTGATTCGAATTTCGAGTTTCGAATTTCGGCTCTCCGCGTTACATTTCCCCAATGCCCGAAAAGATCATCCGCGATCCGGTCCATGATGTGATCGCGTTCCGGCTCGAACAGCCGGTCGATGCGATGCTCTTTCGGCTCGTCAACGCCGCCGAATTCCAACGCCTCCGCCGGGTCCGCCAACTCGGCATGGCCTCGCTGGCCTACCCCGGCGCGGACCATTCGCGCTACAGCCACAGCCTCGGCGTCATGGAAATCGCGCGGCAAATGCTCGGCCAACTCAGGCTCTCCAACGCAATCGACGAATCGCTCGCCGCCGCCTGCGCCGCCGCGGCGCTCCTGCACGATCTTGGGCACGGGCCTCTGAGCCACGTCTTCGAACGCATCAGCGGGTTCCATCATGAGAAACAAACCCTGCTCATCATTCAGAACCCGGATAGCGAAGTTCATCGCATCCTTTGCGACCATGACCGCGACTTGCCCGACACCGTCGCCCGGCTGCTGCACGACGGTCCCCGGCGGGATTTTTTCCACGATATCCTTTCCAGCCAACTCGACGCCGATCGCTTAGACTATCTGCTTCGCGACAACCTCATGACCGGAAGCAAGTACGGCGGATTCGATCTGCGCTGGCTTGTTCATACGCTGACGATCGAACCGGCCAGTTCGCGCCTGGCCGTCGCCGCCAAGGGCGTCAGCGCCGTCGAGACATATCTGCAAGCTCGCTATCACATGTACCGCAACGTTTATTTCCACAAAGTCGTCCGCACCGGCGAGGGAATGGTGAAACTCGCCCTCCAGCGCGGCAAGCGTCAAATTGAACAGGGCCGACTTTCCGCTCCCAGCCGACATGATGGAATGCTCAAGGCCCTGGCGGGGGGGCCATCATTTTCGCTCGATGAATTCACCGACCTGGACGATATCGCCCTGATGAACTGGCTGAAGGTCTGGAGCAAATCCGACGATGCCGTGCTACGGCGGCTTTGCGGCGGATTGCTCCATCGCCGGCTCTATAAAACGGTCGATCTCACCGCCCTGGACGATCCCGCCCGGCTGGCCGGGGCTCGGGAATCCGCCGCCCGCGCCGTCGCCGCCGCCGGCGGCGATCCGGATTACGATCTTTTCTACGATGAGCCGAGCGACACGCCGTACGAGATCTACGACGGCCGCAACCCCGCATCCGACATCCCCATCCAGCACCCCGACGGCCGTCTGAGTTCCTTCGCCGCCATTTCCCCGCTGACGACCGCGTTGAGCCGCCAACTGATGTTCCGCCGGCTGCACGTTGCCCCGCAGTACCGCGCAGCCGTGGAATCAGCGGTGAAATCAGACAATTAAAGAAGCGGCTCACGAGCCTGTTTTTCCAATGGATTTCAAACGACCGCCGCGTTCGAAGCCCGCGATTTGAGTCCCCCACCACGTCCCATAATCCATGTTATGTTAAGCTTCATATCGGTGCAGTGCTTAGTGCTGCCAAAACCAAACATATTAATACAATGATCCACAGCATGATTTCTCGCTGGTTAAGTAATTTCGTACAACGGCACATCAAAAAAACTGTTTGGTACTTTCATTTCGTAGCGGCCCTGTGCTTTGCGGGTTGTGCGTTGGAAGAACAAGTAAAAGGACCGGATGCACCAGCATGGTTTATTGCTGGCGTATCGGTGGAGCTTGTTGCTGTTGCAATCGGTCGTGTCTCTGAACAGTTGGACGCGGCAGAAATAAAATCTCTGCGCGATGAAGTTGCCGCTACCAAAAAACTCACCGCGAAGCTCGAACACCAGCAAGCCCCACGATTGCTCCCTCCCGACGCAAAAGAGGCGTTCGCCAAGATGGGGACACAAAAGATGGACATTATTTCCTGCACGGACCTACAGGAAACCTTGGTATTCAAGAGCAACCTTATATCTGTACTTGAATCGGCGGGATGGAAGATTACTCCGCGATCCGCGTCCGGTGTGTCTTGCACAGGCATCAAGGTTACTGCCTTCGACATTGAAAAATCCGATATCGCGGACGGTTTAGTGCGAGAATTCCAATCGCACGGGATTGCGGCTTCCACCGGCTTTCCATTTGCCGTGCCAAAGAGTTTTATTGTCCATGATCCTCCTGATTGGAATGTTGCTACCAATAGAGGCCCGATTACCCTATGGATCGGCGCTAAGCAGTAAAACGACCTTACTTCCGATCCGTCGGTTTTCCCCCGATGATCTTCTCGACCATGGCCAACGCCATTTGGCTGGCGTCCACCCGTGCCGCTCGCTTGGGCTTCGATTTCTTCTTCGCGGCCGGAAAGATAATCACGGCAAAAGTTTGGGGGCCGAAGATTGGCTGCCCGGTGTGGCCTTGGGCATCCTTCCAAAACGGACTACGACCGTCCCGGGTGGAACGCTTGGATCAAATGGAAGCGCCTCAGTAGATAATCCGTTCTTTGCGAGCGCCTTAGCCAACTCCCATGCCACCGGTCCCGTCTGGGTCTTGTCGTCTGATGGGTTAATTAAGACCATTGCATTATCAAAATCAACGGGGTATCCAGCTTGAACGGGCGGAAAAGCAACCAATTTCCACTGAGCGGGCCTGAATATGAAAAGTCCCATGGCGGCTGCCCAAGTAGTCGGATTTGGATCGTCATACGGAACTTGAAGTATGATTGGCTGGCCCGCGTGTCGTTTCAGTTCTACCACCAGATTTCCAATTTGTTCGTTGGAATATGGGGATTTTCCGCTGGCCGCAAAACTCTCAAAGGTCAATTCGGGCTTTCCGCCGACGTGTATAGCAATGACGCTTTTGGGAACCCATGTAGCCTGTTGCTGAGAGACCCCGCACTGCCCAATAGGAATGCTCGACAGCGCAGTTACGGCGTTTTGAATTTGTTTGTTTCCGATATCGGTAGGATTTGTGAGTATTGCCTTCATTCCCCTCAGGATGGGATGTTCGAGTCCTCCAAACTTAATATACGAATCCTCAAACCATCCGCAGTTCTGCAAGGCATGAGACAGACGAACGCTAAAGCCTGTACTCTCTTTATCATCGGGAATCCCGAAGCAAACGAAATGCTGTTGGTATTTGAACGGCAAGAGGACTTCTCGCATCCTGATTCGTTCTTCGTCACTGATCTGCCAAGGATTGGACTTAAATTCCAGTTCGGCGGCGCGCTGGTTGGCAACTGCCGCTCTTTCGTCGGCCTCTGCGGCGCGTTGGTTAGACACTGCGGATCGTTCCTTCGCCTCCTCCGCTTGTCTATTGGCTTCGGCAATTTTGAGGTTAAGTTGAGATGATTCTATGCGCGCGATTCTGTCCTTTTCTTCGTCGATTTGCCTTTGGACGTCCCTCAGCTTGGGATTGTTTCGTAATATAATGAACGCAACAATCAGTCCACCAACGATTCCAATAGCCACAAGCCATTCCACGTACCACGCGGCCAGTTCCGCTCTCCGTAACACCAATTCCATGGCCTGTTTTTGTGATTCAAGGTCTGTAAGCACGGCTGTCACCCTTTTTCGTGACGATGATTACGATCATTACGTCGGTCCCCATCATACCGCGCGTTTCGTGTGTACAGTTATAGGCAATCCGCTCTATTCTCGGCGCTTTTCACCCACACGCGCGTCGCACTTCGACAGGCTCAGCGCGGGCAAGCGAGGCAGCTAAACGGGGAAGGATGTAGCGCGGCATTTTTACTGGCATAGGCATTATCACCGCCATGCGAGCCATCCACGGTTGAATTCCGTTTATCTTTTTGTTCGCGAATGCTACTCTATCCGCATGTGGAGTCGGGTTCTGCCGGGGATTGCGGCCTTCGTTGCCCTTTTGGGTTTCCTGCGGATGCCGTCTCTGGATACGGCAATCCTTGCGTTGCCGGTGCTGATGGTGATCGCAATTCTGCTGGAAGAATTGTGGGAGTGGCTTACCAAATCGGAGATGGATTCGGGGCCGCGGTGCCCGCGGTGCGGTTATGACGTTCGGGCCACTCCCGTTCGCTGCCCGGAGTGCGGACTGATTTTGGATCAAAAGCCCCATGGGCTTATGTCGTCCGAATCAATAATTCTTTGATGAAGGCATATCAGCGTTTTCGTATCACCAGACAGCCCGCCATGATGTCGTGCAGGGCCTGCTTCTGTTCGGTCCAGCCGGCCATCATGTAGCCGATGTAAATCGTGAGTTTCGAAATGATCTTGCCGAAATGACGGCCGGTCGCCCGGCCGAACGTGATCCGTTGGCCGGACAGGTCCGTCACCACGATGCCCAGCGCCATTTTGCCGAGGGAACCCTGATAGCGGGAAGATTCCATCAGGGCGTGGTAGAGCCATTCGGCCACCATTCCCAACGCGGAGCCCATCATGAGCATCTCAAGCACTGCCATGGGAAGTGAATTTGCATGATGTCTCAGAATCGGAAGCTCCAGGCCCATCCCGCTATTGATAAGATATCCAACCATCCACAATGCGATTCCGTCGATTAATGCGGCGGCCAAGCGCATCCAGAATCCCGCGTAAATCGACGGCCCGTAGGGGCCGACGACGGGATTGAAATAGTTCAGCGATGCGCTGGCCGATGGAACTGCCGCGGTCAATTCCGGCATCGTCGCCGCCGGCTGCCAATCGGCCATCCCTTCGCGCCAGACCAGATCGCCCGGGTGGACATGACCGCCTTGGAGCATGGAGAGCAGTGCCTCCAGCGTCACCGGGCCAACTTGCCGGCCGTTTTGGGCGTAGAACCAGTCCATGATTACCGTAAAGATTACCGCGAAGAGGCGAAGGCGCGAAGCTGCGCGAGGAGGATTCGGGTAAATTGATCGTGGCGGCTCATTTTTTTAGGCGTCCACAAAGGAAACGACGGCGAGGGGACCGCCGAAACCGGCGGCCAGGGCTAGGCTGCGGTGGATCGGATGTTGAATGGGGTCGGGCGAAAGACGGAGGTTGGTCGTTGGCAGAGGATGCGTGGATCGGATATTCGGCGGGACGAGGGCGTAGGTGTGGGACATGCAGTTTAGTACGGCCGACGCCAGCCCGGCTGCGCCGAGGCTGTGGCCGAGGGCGCCTTTGTGGGAATACAGGATCGGCCGGGAGGGGCCGGCGATGGTTTCGATTGCCGCCATTTCCACCGGATCGTTCACGATCGTGCCCGTGGCATGCGCGTGGACCAGGTCCAGGCCCGGCCGTGCGATGCGCTGAAGCAAATGGCGCAGCGCCTTGCCGGCCGGATCGCCGCCGGTGAGATGCGTGCCGTCGCCTCCGACGGCCCAGGCGTCGATTCGAACCATGGGCCGCCCTACCGGGTGATCGGAGGATTCCAGACAGACCGCCGCCGCGGCTTCGCTGATGACGAAGCCCTTGCGTTGGCAATCGAACGGCCGGCATCCGTGGCCTTGGGGCGCCAGCACGCCCAATCGCTGGAAGCTGGAGATGAACAGCGGATGCACGGATGCCTCGACGGCGACGACCAGCGCTCGCCGGGCTTCGCCGCATTCGATCGCCATCGCGGCGCGCAGCAGGGCGTGCAGGCCGCTGGAGCAGGCCGACGAGATCGTCAGCCGCGGCCCGCCGGCGAATTGGAATGAACGGGCAAGCTCGAAGTCGATTTCGGATAGGCCAAGGCGAAGCTCCGCTTTGAATTGCATCCACGTTTCGATGGCCCCTTTGCTGCTGCCGACAAAAAGCGCCGAATCCGGTTTTCGGCAATCCGCGTCGGTCCACTCAGCCCGCGTGAGCGCTTCGGCGGCGGCTTGGCGGGCCATGGCGATCGCCCGATCAGGCCCGGAAAATCCCGGCACGCGCGCGTGATCGACAATCGACCGCCCCGCCAGAAGCGCCTGCCACGTTTCGTCGGCCGTCCGGCCCAATACCGAGACCAGCCCGATTCCCGTGATCGCCGGCGCGCACGTCATCAGGGATTCCATTGCCGCTCGAGATCGACGATTTCACATCCGCGCTGAACCTGGCGGAATAGTTTGTAGTAGCCGATCATCGCGTGCTTGGCGATCGGATTGTCCACCACGTCGTCGATGGAATATCCGGTGTGGGCCAGGATGCGGTCCAGCGGACGCTGAACCAGCACCAACTCGATGCCGTTTCCCAACCGGTCACGGAGTTGAACCCTGGGAACTCCCAATGCGCTGAGATTGCTCATGTCACATCTTTAGATACAGATTACCGCGAAGACGCGAAGGACGCGAAGTTGCGCGAAGAAGACATAAGATTTGAATTTCTTCGCGCAACTTCGCGTCCTTCGCGTCTTCGCGGTTTATCTTGTAAGGATTCTATGCGATGTGTCGGGTGGTTTCAGCTTTCGGGACGTTCCAGGGTCGCCGGGGCGGGCGGCGGCTTGGCGCCGGTCAGCGAAGCGAGGATTCGCTCGGCGTGAACGTGGCAGTTTTCGATGAAGACCGCGTATTTTGCCTGCGTGCCGGCGATGGCCGTGCCGGCAACGTAAATGCCGGGGACGTTGGTTTCCATGGTGACCGGATCGAACGCCGGGACCTGCCCCGGCTCCTTCAACTCCACCCCGGCCAGCCGGCACAGCGTCATGTCGGCCTCGTAGCCGATCAACGCCAGCACGAAATCCGCCGAAACGTCGATCGGCGGCCCATCCTCGCGCTCCAGCGCCGCCCCGCCGGGGCGAATTTCCTTGACCGTCGTTTTGAAATACCCCTTGATTTTTCCGGATTGGATCAATCCATTCATCTCCGGCAAGAGCCAATACTTGATGCTTGCGGCGTCGAACTGCGCACGCCGATAACTGATCGAGACGCGAGCTCCGCAATAATGCGAGCGCAGCGCCGCCTCCACGGCCGAATTCCGGCCGCCGACGATCAGAACGTCCTTCTGAAAAAAAGCATGGGGATCGGAGAAATAATGGCTGACGTGCGGCAAGTCCTCGCCGGGCACGTTCAGCCGCCGCGGTTTTGCCGTTCCGCCGGTGGCCAGGACGAGCTTTCTCACGCGATAGGTCCGCTGGCCGTCGGCTGGACGGGTGGTCAGGACAAATTCAGCCCCCGCGCGCTGGACGTTTACGACCGGCTCGTAGGTGTTGATCTTCAGATCGAATTGCAAAACGATCGAGCGGAGATACGCCAGATATTGCTCTTGCGTGCATTTGGTCTGATACGCGGTCTGGAGCGGCACGCCGGCGATGGCGATGCGCTCGTTGGAGCTGAAAAACCGGGTCTGGGGCGCGAACCACGAAATCGTGTAACCGATCTGCCGGGCGTCGAAATGCAGAGAGTCGATCCCCGCCGTTTTCAGGCGGACGGCCAACTCAAGGCCAATCGGCCCCGCTCCGACGATGGCAACTTCGGCTGACGACTTGGGCATCGCTGGATTCTATAGCATATTCTGCAAAGACGGTCATCGTGAAGAAATTTACCGCGAAGCAGCGAAGAAGCGAAGTTGCGCGAAGAAATTCAAATTGATCTTCCTTCGCGCAACTTCGCTTCTTCGCTGCTTCGCGGTAATCTTTTCAAAAGAGGTCCGGGAGTCAGGTGATGGAGCGGCCGCCGTCTAGGCGTAAGATTTGGCCCGTGATGTATGGGGCGGCTGAACAGAGGAAAAGGACGGCTTGGGCGACGTCGGCGGGAGTGCCGGCCCTGCCCAGCGGAACGCGGCGAAGATATTGCGCCCGCTCTTGCGACGGCAAATCCTCCGGCCATTCCACCACGCCGGGAGCGATGCCGTTGACGCGAACCTCGGGGGCGAGTTCCCGCGCCAATCCCAGCGTGAGGTTCCACAACGCCGCCTTGCTGACGCAATAGGCCAGATATCCCGGAATCGGGCGCTCGGCCAGGAGATCGACCATATTCACGATGCACCCCCCCGCCGCTTTCAGACTGGGGGCAAAGGCGCGGCAAATCAGCATGGGCGATTCCACGTGAATCGCCCACATCCGCCGCGCTTTGGAAAGGGCATCCGGGGCGTCGGTGTCAGGTTCATAGAGAGAGGCGTTGTTGACCAGCACGTCGAGCCGGCGAAACGCTGCCGCAAACGGCGCGGTGATCGCCGGGATCGCGGATTGGGGATCGGTCAAATCGGCACGGATCGCCAGGGCTTGGCCGCCCGTCTTGCGAATCTCGGCGACCAGGCTGTCGGCGAGGTCATGGCTGTTCAAGTAAGTGAACGCGACGTCGAATCCCGCCTCGGCCAGGCGCAGCGAAATCGCCCGCCCCACACGCCTGGCCGCTCCGGTCACCAGGGCAACACGTTTTTCGTTGGTCTGAGTCATGGGCTTTGAAGGGTTAGCCGCGTGACAACCGGCCGTTTCGACGGCAAAATGCACGGCGGAGATTTCGATCCATGACCCATTATAGTGCCGGGCGCCTCAACGCTCCCCTTTTGCTCGTTATGCTGCTGGGGTGCGTGGCCTGGAAAGCGTCGTTCGGGCAGGAGCTTGGCGCGCCAAATCCCGGACCCTGGCGACCGGACAACGGCGACGGAACCTACAAGAATCCCATCCTGTTCGCCGACTATTCCGACCCCGACGTGATCCGCGTCGGGGATGATTTCTACCTCACCGCATCCAGCTTCAGTTGCTTTCCCGGCTTGCCGATCCTCCGCTCCAAGGACCTGGTCAACTGGACGATCATCGGTCACGCGATCGACAAATATCCGGTCGAACGCTTTGCGGCTCCCCATCATGGCGGCGGGGTCTGGGCGCCGGCGATTCGATTCCACGACGGCCGGTTTTATATTTTCTTCGGCGATCCCGATTACGGGATTTTCATGGCCCGGACGAAAAATCCCGCCGGCCCATGGGAACCGCTCGTCCACGTCAAGAACTCCAAGGGTTGGATCGACACCTGTCCATTCTGGGACGACGATGGCCAGGCCTATCTCATCCATGCGTTCGCCGGCTCCCGTGCGGGGGTCCCCAATGTCCTGGATGTCAACCGCATGAGCGCCGACGGCACGCGATTGCTGGACGATGGCAAGCGGGTCGTCGAGGGCGCAGCGAACAATTACACGACCGTGGAAGGCCCCAAGCTCTACAAGCGCAACGGCTATTACTACGTCATGGCCCCCGGCGGCGGTGTGGGCGCGGGGTATCAAATCGTCTTCCGCTCCAGAAATATTTACGGCCCTTACGAATCCAAGGTGGTTCTGGCCCAGGGAAAGACCTCCGTGAACGGCCCGCACCAAGGCGGTTGGGTTCAAACCCAAACCGGCCAGGACTGGTTCGTCCATTTTCAGGAACTTCTGCCATACGGCCGGATCGTGCATCTGGAGCCGATGAAATGGGTGGATGATTGGCCGGTCATGGGCGATGCCGGGCAGCCGGTACTGAAATATCAAAAGCCCGACGTCGGCAAGACCTGGCCCATCGCGGTTCCACAAACCACCGATGAGTTCGACCAGCCGACGCTCGGCCTGCAATGGCAATGGTGGGCCAATTATCAAGATGATTGGTATTCCCTCACGGCTCGGCCGGGCTTTCTGCGTTTGAATGCCGTGGCGCTGGCCGAGCCGCGGACGCTGTTCGACCGGCCAAACCTTCTGCTGCAAAAATTTCCGGCGGAGCGGTTCACGGCAACGGCGGAGCTCGATCTGTCCCACCTGGCGGAGGGCGACCGCGCCGGGCTGGTGGTGGCGGGAATGCTGATGATGGCGCTCCAGGTTCAGAAAGACGGCCAGGGCGTGAAGATCGTCCAGACCAAGTCGGTCAGTTTCCGCGCTCCCGGCGCGAAGGGAGAGCGCATCAGCGGCCCCGAGGTCGAGGAAAACTCCGCCGCCCTTGCGGGCCAAACCGTATTCCTGCGCCTCACCGTCGAGCCGGGCGCACACTGTTCGTTGGCCTACAGCGCCGACAACCGGCAATTCACCGCGCTCGGCCCGTCTTTCAAGGCCGTTAACGATCTCTGGATCGGCGCCAAGGTCGGGCTGTTCTGTAACGCCCCCGCCGGCACGACGTCCAAGGGTTTCGTGGATGTGGATTGGTTCCGGTTTTCATGGTGAGATGTCTACAATGACAACGATGACCCGCGCGTTGATCTGTCTGACCTGTATGCTGGCAATCGCATGGCCCGCGGCCGGCGCCGACGGCTCGGCCGCGAGCCGCCCCGCCATTTACGTCGATCATGCCGGGCTGCTGAAACTCGGCTGGCAACTCGCCTGCGTCTCATCAACTTTCCGGGACCGATCCACGTTCGACATGATCGATCTGCTCCATTCGCTGGATTTTCACCACATCGAGCTCTCGACGGGGCAGATTCCCGGCTGGGACGATTCCGCCGCGGCTGACGCCTTGGTCGCAAAGCTCAAGAGCCATCACATGGACATCGTGAGCTTCGGCCCCGTCGATCTGGCAAAGACCGAGGCTGAGACGCGCAAGGTTTTCGATCTGGGCAAGCGGCTCAAGATCAAAACGATCCTCGCCGATCCGCCGGATGATTCGCTGGACATGCTCGACAAGCTGGCGAACGAATACCGGATCAACGTCGCGATGGTCAACGCCGCCGGGCGCGGAGACGACCCGGATCGCCTGCTCCGCCGGCTGGCCGGGCGCACCAATCGAATCGGCGTGTGTGCCGATCCCGTGGGGTGGCGGCAAGCCGGATTGTCGCCCGTGGACTGCGCGCAAAAGCTGGCCGGGCATATCCTGGAAGTCCGCCTGAGCGAGTTCGACGATCGCGACGGCGCCGACGTTCTCGGCGAGCTGAAGAAACAGGGACTCAAGGGGATTTGCGCCGTCGAATGCGTCGGCAAAACCGGCGACGATCTGATCGACGGCTTCACGCGGACGGTGAATGGCCTGTCGGAAATCGTCGCTGAATTGAGCGGAGCGCGGTGAGTAGCGGATGAGTCCGGACCAGAACAAACCCGTGGCTCGCCGCCGATTCTTCCGCATGGGCCTGTCCGAACTTTTGCGGCCTTTGGCCACGGCCGCCAAGCCGCTGGAGCGGATGATCCACGAGATCGGGAAACTCGATCAGCCCCAGGCGCGGCCCGACCTCCCGCTGCGGCCGCCGGGATCGCTGCCCGAGGCGCAGTTCCGGCAAACTTGCCGGCGCAACGGCGATTGCGTCCGGGCCTGTCCCGTTCAGGCGATCCGGATCGATCCGGCCAAGGCGGGCGGCGTGCCGTTCATCGACGCCGATTCCGCCGCCTGCGTCGTCTGTAGCGGTTTGCAATGCATGTCCGTCTGCCCCAGCGGGGCGCTGAGGCCCACGTCCATCAACGACATCGATATGGGCACGGCAGTTTGGCATAGCTCCACCTGCCTGCGAACGACCGGCCAGTCCTGCACCATCTGCATCGACAAATGCCCGCTCGGCTCCGCCGCCATCGAATTGAAAGCCGGTCGCGTCGCGGTGATTCCCCTCGGCTGCATCGGCTGCGGCGTCTGCCAACTCGAATGCCCAACCGATCCCAAAAGCATCGTGGTTATTCCCATCGCGGCCAAGACGGCGAGGTAAGAACGTGATCCGGCCGTCCCCACACCGGCGCCGTGGGCGTTCGGGTGAAAGCAATTGGAAACCATATCATTTGTGATGCAACGGCGTTCCGAGGCGGTCGGCGATGATCCGGCGCATGACCGCCTGCGGGGCGGGCAGGCCGGTCCAGGTCTCGAATTGCGCCACCGCCTGCCGCACGAACATCTCCACCCCGCTGATCGTGCGGGCGCCGAGGCCTTGGGCCTGCGTCAGCAGCCGCGTTTGCATCGGATTGTAGACGGTGTCGAAAACAACGGTCTTGGCCGAGAACGGCGGCGGCCGATCCCAAAACGGAGTTTCGTCGACGTTTGGATACATGCCGACCGACGTGGTGTTGATGAACACGTCCCAGGCGCCGCGGCAAAGCTCGTCGAAGGAGACGGCCGAAATCCCGCCTCGACGATTGTTGAATTCATCGGCCAGCGCCACGGCGCGATCGTGGGTGCGATTGGAGACGAGGATCGTGGCGCCATAATGGGCCAGGGCCGCGACGGCCGCCCGTCCCGTCCCGCCGGCGCCCAGCACCGCGACGCGAAGATCGCCCAGTCCGTCCCGATCGATCTGAAGCTCCGCCGTGATGCTGTCCAGAATCGCCGCATAATCCGTGTTTTTACCGCTCAGCACCGGCGCGGACCCATCGGGCCGCCGAATCACAATCGTATTCACCGCGCCGATCCGCTGGGCCAATTCCTCCACGGCCGACCCGGTTTCCTTCAGATAGCGCAGCGCGTTCTGCTTATGCGGAATCGTGACCGACAGGCCGGACAGATCCATCCCCGGAAATTTCAAAAAGCCGTCGAGGAAGGACTTGAAGCTCTGGTAATCCGACTCGACCAGCATGGGAAGGTAAACCCCGTCGTATCCGGCCGCCGTGAACGCCGCGTTATGAATCGCCGGCGAGAGCGAATGCCGCACCGGATCGGCGACGACGCCGTAGACTTTTGTGTTCGGCCCCAGCGCATCCCAGCGATAGAGCGTTATCATGTCCGCAACCGTCAACTGCCCCGGCGCGGTCGCCGAGTCGGCATTGAGCGACGCGAAGGTCAAAAACGCGCCAAACTTTTTGCCAAGAATGCGGCTGACGAGGCCCGCGTCGCCCATGCACAGCGCGATCATGGGACGCCGGGAATTTCTCAGCAGGTTCAACGCGTCCAGGTTTTCCCGGATGGTTTGAGCTTGCCAGACCATCTTGTTCACCTTTGCCGGCCTGCGATCCAATTGGTGAACCAGATCGTCGAGATTCGCCGGCTTGGCGGAAAGATCGTGGACGCTCAGGATGATCCCCGCCGGGATTTTGCGATCCAACAGGGTTGGATGCCGAAGAACGGTTGCCAGTTCCAGGTCGACGTAATCCGCCCGTTCGGCGGCGACGCCGCCCGTCAATCGAGCCGCTCGCGCCTCGTCGCCGAGAGTGGAGAATCCCCCTTCAGACGTTGGCCGGCAGGTGACGATTGCGGCACAGACCTTATCGCCCAGAAGGTCTTCCAAAACCTCCATGTCTTCCAATTTGTCGATGCGCAGCTCGACCAAATCCGCGCCGGCGGCGGCTGCCGCGGCCATGTCGCGACGCGCCATGGCCAGGTCCGTCACAAAAATGGGAACGCAAAGACGAGTCATGCGCCAAAGATTTCTGATGCGCTGCCGATCAGCCGGGAAGCGTTCCGATTTCCTTCATGCACCGCTCGATCTGCTTCCTGGTGCTTTCGCTGGCCTCCCAAAGCGGGAGCCGCAACTCGCCGGAATCCATCCCGGCCGCCTTCATCGCGTGTTTGATTCCCACCGGATTTCCGTCCAGGAACATCGCGCGCATGAGCCCAAACAGCTTGCGGTGCAAGGCCGCCGCGTGCTCGTATTGATTGGCCTGGCAGAATTTCACCAGCGCCTTGATCTGGGCGGGAATGAGGTTGGACATCACGCTGATCACGCCGCGCCCGCCGATCGACATGATCGGCACGGTCAACGAATCGTCGCCGCTGAGGATCACGATGTCGCACAGGGAGCGGATTTCCCCGGCAATGTTCAGATCGCCGGTGGCCTCCTTGATGCCCACGACGTTCCGGTGCTTGGCCAGCCTCGCCACGGTTTGCGGCGACATGGTCACGCCCGTCCGGCCGGGGATGTTGTACAAAACGATGGGCAGATCGACGCGGTCCGCCAGCGTCATGAAATGCCGGTACAACCCCTCCTGCGTCGGCTTGTTGTAATAGGGATTCACGGATAAACAGCCCGGCGCGCCGGCCCGCTTGGCGATCTGATGAAGCTCGATCGCCTCGGTCGTGGCGTTGGCGCCGGTGCCGGCGATCACCGGCACCCGCCCCGCCACGAACTGGACCGTCAACTCGATCACGCGCGCGTGCTCCTTGACGTCGAGCGTGGGCGATTCGCCCGTCGTTCCCACCGGCACCAGGGCGTCGATGCCCTGGCGGATTTGGAATTCAACCTGCTCCTTCAATCTTTGCTCGTCGATCCGCCCTTCGCGAAAGGGCGTGATCATCGCGGTCATTGCGCCTGTGAACATGGCAGCTCCGGAAAATGCCCTTCAATCAGAATCGATTCACTCGCGGACGATTTCCATCGCCCGCTTCATCTCGGCCGTCGCCTGCCGGATGCCCACGAGGATCGCCCGGCTGATGATCGCATGCCCGATATTCAACTCGCGCATTCCTTCAATGGCGGCGACGGGACCGACGTTGCGGTAATTCAATCCGTGCCCCGCGTGGAGCCGAAGCTTTCGCTGCCGCGCCAGCCGCCCCGCCTGATTCAGCCGCTCAAGTTGCTCGGCAACGCCGGGCCCGTCGGCGTTGGCATAGGCGCCGGTGTGCAATTCCACCGCGTCGAAACCCTGCTCCGCCGCCAGCGTAACCTGCTTCTCTTCCGGATCGATGAACGCGGAGACGAAAACTCCGCTGTCCTTCAGTCTCCGCACGATCTGGGCGATTCGCTGGGATTGCTGGCCCAGATCGATTCCGCCTTCGGTGGTGATTTCCTGCCGTTTTTCCGGGACGAGGGTGGCCTGGTCCGGCCGAGTCTTCAGCGCCAACTCCGCGATCTCCGGCACGATGCTCATTTCCAGATTGAATTTGCACTGCACGCTTTCGCGAAGCCGGCGAACGTCGTCGTCGTGAATATGCCGGCGATCCTCGCGCAGATGGACGGTGATCGCATCCGCCCCGCCCAGTTCCGCCTCGATCGCCGCCCAGAGAGGGTCCGGCTCGTACGTCCGCCTTGCCTGCCGCAATGTGGCCACGTGATCGATGTTGACGCCGAGTTCGAGCATGGGGGGAATTCTAAATGAAAACGGACGCCGGGGGAAATCGCCGCTGCGCGGAAACTCGAAATTCGAAACTCGAATGACGAATCAAATTCGAAACTCGAAATTCGAATTTCGGACTTCGAATTTGATTCGTCATTCGAATTTCGAGTTTCGAATTTCCTCCTCCACCAGTTCCCGCGGGCATCCAATGTCCCCCACAATCACCTCACCCAGATATTCCCTCGCTCCCGGCTCCCCAAACCCGGTCTTCTCGGCGACGAAGGTCACCGTGCGTTTCGCCCTGACGCAGGCCGGACCCAGCGGTCTGCCAATGTCGCAATCCAGGCCGCTGGGAATGTCGATGGCGAGAACCGGCGCCGCCGTCTTTTCGACCGCGGCGACGAGGTCCGCAAACGGCGCGCGGGGCGGTTGGGTCAATCCGGTCCCGAAAATTGCATCGACGATCAGGGCCGCCCCGCATTGGACGATGGCTTGGGCCGTCGCGTTGGCGAAGGGGAGATTCATGGCCTGGCAAATGTCCCAGTTGATTCTGGCATCGCCGGCATATTTCTCCGGATCGGCCGCGAGCAAAATCCGCACGCCGTATCCGCGATTATGAAGATGCCGGGCGACGGCCAGGCCATCCCCGCCGTTGTTTCCGCCGCCGCACAGGATCAGCACCGGTCCGGCGCCGGGCGGAATCATCGCCGCCGCCGCGTTCGCCGCGGCGATCGCCGCATTCTCCATCAGCACCACGCCGGGGACGTGGTATCGCTCGACGGCAAGCCGATCGATCTGCCGAACCTGCGCTCGCGTGAGACGAACCATCCGAAACATTATACTCTGGGGACTATGTTGATCCTCCTGACCAATGACGATGGCATCACCGCGCCGGGATTGGTGGCGCTGTATCACCAGCTCAAAAGCCTTGGCGAGGTTCACGTCGTCGCCCCGGCGTCGGTGCAGAGCGCGACGGGCCACGGCATCACCCTCTCGGCGCCGCTGCTGACCAACCGCGTGAAAGTGGCGGACGCGTTCACGGGAATCGCGGTGGACGGCAGTCCGGCGGATTGCGTGAAGCTGGCCGTCGCCCAACTGCTCCCGCGCCCTGCCGATCTGGTCGTCAGCGGGATGAACAGCGGCGCCAACGTGGGAATCAACGTGATTTACAGCGGCACGG
>Ga0187867_10000422_pt1 | contig 38019 bp, 24 predicted proteins | sample June2016WEW_13_1_FD_132976 | JGI IMG/M metagenome (GOLD analysis project Ga0187867, IMG submission 132976) | Peatland microbial communities from SPRUCE experiment site at the Marcell Experimental Forest, Minnesota, USA - June2016WEW_13_10 | ecosystem: Environmental > Terrestrial > Soil >... | reverse complement strand
CCTCAACTGGCTCCGCTCCTCCGCACTCAACTTCAGAATCGGTAAGGGCCGTCCCATCGACATACTTCTACCCTACCGCAAACTCGTTACTTATGAAAGCTAGTTATGGGACACAATACTAGGCTGGTTTGGCGAATGCTCTTTCAAGGCATTGATTCGCGGGTTCGATTCCTGCCACCGGCGCCAATTTCATAGTCCGTTCATTTCGCGACTAAGAGGCAGGATTCTCGATCTCGCAACCAGATGTCGAAACTTTAATGGGCCACCACTTGACATACTGACACGATTCGGGGTAAGTTATATTTGCAATGATGAACCGAGTCAATCACGGATTCACACCAGCCACCGCGCAACCGCGGCAGGGTGTTCCTATGTGATAGCTCAGGGGATTCTGAATTTGGATTCCATCTACCCTCTGAGCCAATTGGCCAGAGGGTTTTTAGTTTTGTGGCGCTGATCCGAGATAGGCCAGCGGTGCGCGGATTTGTGTAAGTTTGCATTACTCCGAGATAGCTCAAGGGTAGAGCGGCTGCCTGTTAAGCAGCGAGATGTCAGTTCGAATCCGACTCTCGGAGCCAAACATTTGAATCGTTCCCCGTTCGTTCAATGGCAGGACGCGACTCTCTGAAGGTCGCTATGGCGGTTCGAATCCGTCGCGGAGAGCCAGAATTGATCGGTCGTCGGCTAATGGAAGGCCCAGTGTCTTTGAAGCACTGTATCTCCGTTCGAATCGGAGCGACCGAGCCAAGTAACGCGGGCATAGCTCAGCGGTAGAGTGCTGGCTTGCCGAGCCGGAGACTCGGGTTCAATTCCCGATGCCTGCTCCACTCTGAAAGGAAGACGACGATGAAGCAGCACAAAATGATTCTTTTCTCCGCCGACTTCAAAACAATCCATGCGGCGGTGGTTGCAAAGCGCACGGCCTTATTAGCTCAACAGGAAGAGCCTGTGATTCGTAATCACGAGATTGGCGTTCGAGGCGTCAATGGGGCTCCACAAAAGAGTGAAGCAGCGTAAGGAGAACTGCAATGAACGTGATGCGTAGGCCGGTGCTGCAACTCAATGCGTCGTATGAGGCGCTGCGCATCATTCCGGCTATGCGGGCGCTGAAGCTTATCACAAAAGGGAAGGCCACAGTGGAGTTGGCTACGAACAAAATGATTTACCCCGGCATCTATTTGCCGAGTGTGATTCGGCTGCTGGTGTACAGACATGTCCCGGTTCGGCTACAAGTCACCACGCGGCGCAACATTCTTATGAGGGATTCGTACCGCTGTCAATACTGCGGACTGAAGTTTCATAGTAGCGAGCTGACGCTCGACCATGTAATTCCCAGGTCGCAGGGCGGAAAGAATTCCTGGGAGAATCTTGTTGCGTGCTGCCACAAGGATAACCACCGCAAGGCAGATAGAACGCCGGAAGAGGCTGGAATGCCGCTGTTGCGACGGCCGCTGCCGGCAAGCGTGCACACCAGCAGGTTCATCCTGCGGTCGATGGGCCTAGAAGTGAACGAGTGGAGCCGGTACCTGTACGCTGACTCCGAAGGCGACCGCGGTTTTGCCGTTCGCGGATGAAGATGGGCCGGTGGAACAGAGCGGCGGTTTTGTAAACCGCAGGTCGGGGTTTCGATTACCTTTACCGGCTCCAACATGGGGAATGAAGCCAAACGGTGCGGCGCGTGATTGTGGATCACGTTTTAGAGGATTCGACTTCCTCCGTTCCCTCCAATATTTACGTGGGCCTGTAGCTCAGTTGGCAGAGCGCCGCACTTGCAATGCGGAGGTCGAGATTTCGATATTCTCCAGGTCCACCAAGTTTGGCTTCGTAGCTCAGATGGTAGAGCATCACGTTGAAGGCGTGAGTGTCGCGGTCTCGAAATCCGCCGAAGCCACCAAGTTGTCTGCGCGTAGCCTAGCCTGGCTTGAGGCACTCTCCCTGGGAGCGAGATGACGGGAGTTCAAATCTCTCCGCGCAGACCAAAGCTGTGCACCTGTGGTGTGAACTGGATTAGCCGCCGCGCTACGAACGCGGGCTGAGGTCGATAGCCTCTATGCAGGTTCGAGTCCTGCCAGGTGTCCCATCAAGAAAGAGGAACGGGAATGCAGTTGATCGATGGAGTCATACCGGTGTTTGGAGAGGCAGACGAGAAGACTCTGAAGCAGATCCGTACTTGCGCGAAGACCGCCGACAAGGTCGCATTGATGCCCGACAACCATCTTGGCTACGGAGTGCCGATCGGCGGCGTAGTTGCCTACAGAAACGCCATCAGTCCCACCGGTGTCGGATACGACATTGGCTGTGGCAACAAGGCGGTCCGGCTTGATATGACAGGCGCCGATCTGCGTCCGAATATCGGCCGAATCATGGACGAAGTTTTCAACACGATCAGCTTCGGCATAGGCCGCAAGAACAATGAGCGCGTGGACAGTCCGGTATTGGACAGGACGCTGGACGGCTGGAATCTGGAGGCAACTAGACCTTTATACCAAAAGGCTGAGGCGCAACTCGGGACCGTCGGGTCAGGCAACCACTACGTGGACATCTTTACCGATGAGGATGATCGCGTCTGGGTTGGTGTTCACTTTGGATCCCGCGGCTTCGGCCATGGAGTTGCCACCTGGTTTCTTAAGGCTGCCGGCGCGAAGGACGGCATGGATGTTGAGCCTTGTGTTCTGGACGTGAACGGCGATCTTGGGTCGCAGTATCTGCTGGCCATGAATCTTGCCGGCGCTTATGCGTACGCAGGTCGTGACTGGGTCTGCAACCGAGTGGCGAAGATCCTTGGAGCGGAAGTTGTGGAGGTGGTCCATAACCACCACAACTTTGCATGGCACGAGCAGCATGGCGGCGAAATGCTTTGGGTTGTTCGCAAGGGCGCCACGCCGGCCTTTCCCGGAGAGAAGGGATTTGTCGGAGGTTCTATGGGCGAGCAATCCGTCATCCTTGAAGGCGTGGAGAACGAGAATGCCAAGTACAGTCTCTATTCCACCGTCCATGGTGCTGGCCGAGCCATGGGCCGCAATGAAGCGCGCGGTGTCTTCGACCGCAAGACCGGCGCGTGCAAGCGTCCCGGCAAAGTCACCCAGGAGATGATGCGCTCTTGGATAGACCGGTCCGGGATTGAACTCCGGGGCGGCGGACTGGATGAGTCTCCCGACTGCTACAAGCGGCTTGACGAGGTTCTGGCCTCGGTCTCGGACTCCGTGCGTATCCTGCACCGGCTGACGCCTGTCGGCGTGGCGATGGCCTCGGCGAAAGAATTCGATCCATACAAGGATTGAATTGCAAATCATCATTAACTGGGGTACTATGTACTTGCGAGAGACATTTATGCAGCAGACCTTCAAACACGTGATAACCAGAATGACCAAGCGGGTCATTTGGGGAGTCGTGTGTTGAGGGTCTGAGTGTATTTGTTTTTGCACCGGACCCGGCCTAGCGCCGGGTTTTTTGTTGCTCTTTGAAATTGCGGGCGTAAGCTCAACGTCAAACTGTCGGTCTCCAAAGCCGAACTTGGGGGTTCAAATCCCCCCGCCCGCGCCAAGCTTTGCCAGCGAAGACGAAGTGGATAGTCGCAGGTCTCATAACCCTGTTGTAGCTGATTCGAGTTCAGCCGCTGGCACCACGTACGTGTAGCTGCTAGCTGGCATGTAGCCGTCTCCTTATAAGAGACAGACTGCGGGTTCGACACCCGCCACGTACACCATGAGCGCGTCGTATAGGGGCTGATTATACCTGCCTCTTAAGCAGGCTGACGCTGGTTCAAATCCAGCCGCGCTCACCATTTTGGGTTCGTCGCATAGCGGCCATCTGCACTCGCCTTTTAAGCGAAGAGACGTGAGTTCAAATCTCACCGGACCCACCATGTCATCCCATCGACGAAGTGGGCGCCCTCTGGGCATCGATGGGAACCCTGACCATGAGCCTATCGTCTAACGCACAAGACGGCGTTCTTCTAAAACGCGAATCCCGGTTGGATTCCGGGTAGGCTCTCCATCAACCCGTGGTGAAACTGGAAATCACGATGCTCTCCTAAAGCATAGTTCCCGGCTCGTATCCGGGCGGGTTGACCACAAGATTTTGCGCGTGTAGTTCAACGGATAGAGGTCGCCGCGGCGACCCTCCGAAGCTTGAGATGGCAGTTCGAGTCTGCCCATGCGCACCAGGTTTGCGGACGTAGATTAGCGGCTAAATCGGCTGGCCTACACCCAGTTCATCGCAGGTTCGAGTCCTGCCGTCCGCACCAGAGTCAGCGCCGAAATAGCTCAGTTGGAAGAGCGCCTGCCCGGTACACAGGAGGTCAGCGGTTCGATTCCGTTTTTCCGCTCCATTGCGGAATCGCTTAAGGTTGCACAACTTCAAACGGGATGGCCGGAAGAATCCCCAACGATACAGGCCGGGGCGGCTTCGATTGTGTATTCGAAGCGCCGGATGGCTTGAGTGCGGACGCCTCGGCAATCAGGTTCCCGGCCAATCCCGGTTTGACCTTCTGATCCGCAGTGATACGAATTTGAAGAAAACCACCCGCCTGGCTCACGTCCGCGATGCCGATTCCTTCCGGAGGATCGCTGAGAGCCAACTGAATCTGATTTCCCGACTGGCCCGGTGGCACTGCGAAACGGAGCAGCGCCGTTCCCCCAACCGGAAGCCGCAGGCGATTCTCGAAAGTGCTCCAAAGCGGCTTGCGACGTTCGTTGCCAAAGACACAGAGCATCGCCTGCTGTGTAGGAACCAGGCGATGCCATGCAAAAGCCTGAATCATGTCCTCCGCCGGAACGGCAGCATGACGCACGGATCGTCCATCAATGCTGGCCTCTCCCTCCATCACGAACCTGCTCGGCGCTGCAATTGCCGCAGGCGGAGCGGTCAAACTGACGCGCACCGTATCGGTTCCAGCGGGAATCGTTCCCCCGCTAAGTACGAGTCCCGGCGGACCATCCTTGATGCGCAAGGTAACGGCGCCGTCGAAACCATCCCGCCGAATCAGGAGAACGGTGGCGGGGATCGTTCTGCCGGGGCGCAGGTTGATGCTGGAAGGCGCGATCCGCACCTCGAAATCGGGACGAGGATGGCTAATGCGAAGCCGGTACGTGAAATCGGGTCCGCCGTTCTGTTCGGTGTCGGCGAGTTGCAGATAATACGCGCCCTTGGCGGGAAAGCGGTAGATAAGACGCGAATCGGCCTGATGAGTCAGAAGAGCTTCGCCCTTGTCTTCGAAGTCGTCATTGAAGGCGAGCTGTTTGCCATGGGCGTCGGTCAGCGTCAGCGCTGAGTCCAGCGGCGATCCCAGGCGGCGGGCCTCAACCTCGGCGACCATCTCCTCCCCGGCTTTGCCATCGATGCGGAAGAAATGCACATCGCCGGGGCGTTCGATGCGCCCGTTGACGATCTGCGGCAGCTTGATGCGGCGGGCATTACCGGCGCCGGCGGACTCCCGCTTCTCAACGGTCTCCGGCAGCGTATCCACGGAAAAGGCGACGGAGTTTACCCCGCTCCAGCCCTTCTGGCCGGGTGAAAACTCATGAATTCCGGGCTCGCTCACGGAGGGCTTGAACTGCGTTGCAGCCAGATTCCACCCCTCCGCATCAACTCGCGTATGAGCCCGGGATTTGCCGCCCATGGGAAAGATGCCGGTTACATAGGGAATCTCGCCCATCGCGATCCGGTAAACGAAATCTTCGCGGCCGCGGTTCAAAACGTCGCGGACCGACAGGACATAGTCTCCCTCCTCGGCAATATCCTCCTCGATCACCGGCTCCTGGCTGAAGCGGAAGTGGTCGGCCGAAGCCAGTTCCGTTCCCTTTGAGCCTGAAAGCGTAAGTACTGCCTGGAACCATCCAGGCACAGCATCCGACATGTAGGGGATAAGCGCGCGGGTCATGGCGGCGATGACAATCTTCTGTCCCTTGGCCGCATGAAAGCGGAAGCGATCCAGGCTTCCAGGCATCATCTGCCCATTCACAATCGCCGGCAAGGCGATCTCCTGGGGAATTTCTGAGGCCTCTGCGCGCGCTTGTGCAGAGAGCGGAAGTCCGCCGCCCGCCGCCAGTGAAAGCGGCACCAGCCTGAAGGGATGCGTGGTCTCCGGAAATTGATCGACCAGGAAGTTGAGCGGATTGGTCAATCCCTGATTGGTCAGCAGGCGAAGCTCATGGTTCCCAAAAGCGGCATGAGCATCCACGGTAACGCGCAACAGAACCGACTGCGAAAGCGCCGGCGCAGCTCTCATGCGCAGCGTAGCGTCGATCTGTTTCCGCAGGCCGGCGGCGAGCTTCTTGTCCTCAGGCGTCCACGGAGTAGCGCCCCGGGGCTGTGCCGGCGCCACTGTCGCCAGCCCGTCCTTGCCTGGGGAAGCAGTGGCGTTGGCTGCACTGGGCGCGGGTTCCGGCTTGTTCGCGGGAGTTCCACCGGACGGTTGCGCTGGTTGGGGGCTGGGTACGGTCTTTGCAGCAGCGGGAGCGTTGAAGTGGCTTTGCTCCAGTTCCTTCAATTGCGCGCGCAGATCGTCAATCTCCTTTTGCGAAAGCGGCTTGGAAAAGCCAAGGATTTCTGCCTTTACGCCGTCTCCGGCGAAGAATGCCTCCCTTGCTCCATCCAGAAACTGGCCGCCAACGGTCACTTCAAAGGTGCTTCCCAGACTGCCTCCGGCGGGATAGACAAAGGCCGCGTGAGGCGAATTTTGCTGCGCGAAGGCCGCTGCGGCTCCCGTGAGGAGGAAAAGCAGGAACCCGCGCGCGAGTCCGGTCATGCGCGTTCTCCCATGATCTCGCGCAGCATCCCCGCGGTTCTCACATTATCTTCCTTACTTGGGGCCACAAAGACGGTCTCACCGAGAGGATGCGGCAGGCTGGCGTGAAGATCGATTCCGAGAAGCGTATAGATGCTTGAGATCAGGTCCATCGGATAGACCGGCCTGTCCTTTACCGCCTCGCCGCGCGCGTCCGAGGAGCCGATGACGTGACCGCCGGCAAAGCCCCCGCCGGCAACCACGGCCGAAAAGACCTGTCCCCAGTGTCCTCGACCCCCGTTCCATGGAGCCTCCCACTGCACCTTGGGAGTGCGCCCGAACTCGCCGCTCCACCACACGATGGTGCTGTCCAGCAGTCCCCGCTCTGAGAGGTCGAGCAAAAGAGCCGCCATCGCCTTGTCCATCTCCGGAACGCGGCGGCGCATGGTCTGGAAGTTCTCCTTATGCGTGTCCCAGCCGCCCTGATAGTTGATGGTGATATAGGGAACGCCGCGCTCCACCAGCCGCCGGGCCGCCAGACACGACTGGCCGAAAGTGTTCCTTCCATAGCGGTCGCGCATCTCGTCCTTTTCCTGGGAGAGATCGAAGACCTTGCCGCCGTCGCCAAGGATCAGCTCATAGGCCTGCCTCTCGCTCTCCTTCCACGGCGTCATGCGGGGATCGTCGCGCAAGGCCTTGTCCAGCGCGTCCAGATCGTGCAGCAGTTGACGGCGGCTCTGCTGGCGCTGGTCGGAGATTCCCTGCAATACAACGCCTTCGACGGCAAAGCGCGCCTGCGCCGGATCGCCGCCCGTGGCAAAGGGCTTGTAACGCAATCCGAGAAATCCTTCATCCGCGAAACGCCCCTGCGGCTCAGTGAGAACGATGTAAGGCGGTATCAGCCCCTTGTAACCGGCGTTGACCCCCTTAAAGTAAGAGACAACCGCGCCCACGCCGGGATAAACATCCGTGCCACCCGATGCTCGGCCCGTTTGCACCTCGTAGGAGGCGGTCTCGTGGGCATTCACTCCGTGCGTCATGCCGCGGATGATCGAATACTTCTCCGCGCACTTGGCGAGGTTGGGCATCAGTTCGCAGATGCGCATGCCGCTGACGTTGGTCTCGATGGGATGGTCCAATGGGCCGGAGAAATCGCTTCCCGCTTCCGGCTTGGGATCGAAGGTATCGAGATGCGACGGGCCTCCCCACATCCAGATCTGGATCACCGATTTGGCCTTGGCGCCCGGCCTGGGCGAGGCGGCAAAGGCGGGCAGAAACCACAGGTCGCCCAGAGCCATTCCGGCGCCTCCCATCGCTCCCATGCGTAGCAGGTCGCGCCTCGTGAGATCGGCAAACAGCGGCAACTTCAGAGTCTCGTTCCGTTTGTCGTTGCGCATGGCATTTGTCTCCTGCGTAGAAAAAACCGCCCATTAGTGGCGATAGAGAAACTCCGTACTGTTAATCAATGCCCAGGCCACATCGATGGCGGCATTACGGCGGTCGAGGCCGCTAGAGTGCTGGTATGCCGCGGCGGTCCTCATCTCCTCTTCCGTCGGATAGCGGGAGAAGATGGTCAGATACAGGCCGGTCAGCATGGCGCGCGGGTCTGGTTTGCGAAATATTTCCTGCAACACTGGGCCCTGTTCGATCCTGCGCTCAATCTGGCTGGAGTTCAATAGAAGCAGGCGTTGCGAGGCGGTGGGGTGGTTGTTGCGTTCTGACTCCATGCCGGTGTCGCGCGGCGAGCGGCCAAAGAGCTCAAGGAAGGGACTGGAGATACTGCCGTCAGGCAGTGCGATGGCCCGTTCGCCGCTGGGCATGATCGTGTAGGGTTCCGGCACCGAGCTGGAATACTGCTCGCTTGTTCCTGTGATCTGATTGAGCGCGTCGACCAGGACCTCGGCGTCAAGCCGGCGCACCGGGTAACTGGCACAGTTCTGCGCCGCCTCCGGCTTTGAACTGCGCGGAATGGAACTGAGCTGATAAGTGCTTGAATTCAAGATCAGCCGGAAGATGTGTTTGAGATCGTAATTCGCAGAAATAAGTTCGGCTTCAAGGAAAGCCAGCAGGTCCGGATAAAGTGGCGGATTGTCGGGGCGAATGTCGTCGGGTTCGTCGATGATGCCTCGGCCGTAAAGCCACGCCCAGACGCGATTGACGATATTGCGGGCAAAGTAGGGATTCCGGGGGCCGAATAGCCAGTCGGCAAAATCCTGCCGCGGATCGCGGCCCGCCTGCAGGCGGGTTCTCGTTCCATCCGGAAAGACCGCATCGACTGTGGGGAGGGACTTGCCGCGATCGAAGAAAACGATCTCCTCCTTCCACTCTCCAGTTGGCTTGTAACCAACCTGGGAGAAGAAGACCGCCATATCGGCGCGGCGCGAAGCAGGCCATTTCTCGGTGCGAACGCCCATGAACGTCAGCGCCACCGCCTGCGCCAGCGACTGCGGCTCCCGGTTTTGCACCGCGCGATAGAAGTTCACTGGACCGACGCGGAAGTTGCTTCCGCTGGAGGTCAGCAACTCGCGCGCGAATTGGTCGTATGGCTTGTTTCTCTCCAGCGATTCACTCAGCCAGCTGTAGTACTCTTGCGCGGCGGTGGGCCAAAGATTGATGGGGAACTCGGCCTTGATGCGCAGCAGATCGCTCCACTTCATCGCCCAGTAGACGGCGAACTCACTGCGCTGAAGAAGCTGGTCGATAAGAGAAGCGCGCCGGCTGGGATCGGCGCTGGCGAGAAACGCCGCCGCCTCTTGCGCCATGGGCAACGTGCCGATGGTGTCAAGGTAGGCGCGGCGGAGAAATACCTCGTCTGAAGAGAGACCGGCGGGCTCTACTCCGGCCTTCGCGAGATGCGCAAAGACCAACTCATCGATTCTGCCACGCGCTACGGCATCGACGCCGCGCCCAGGCGCCGAGGCCGCATCGAGGACCGGATGGACCCCAAAGGCTGCGCGATGAGAAGCAAGAAGGCTCAGAGTGCACCCCTGGAAGCGCGCTTCAATTGGCCTACGCGTGCGGAAGATAGCTCTTCAATGGGTTAGACCCGGTTTCCGCTCTCAAGTTGCGCCAGTTGCAGTCCGCCTGTCAAGAACGTCTCGGCCTGCCGTTCGACACAATACAATCTCGGCTGTTGCCGCCTCTAGGCTTGATCCAAAGGCAGGCCTCTCATCCCTTCCGAAAACCCGTAGAGGAAATCGAAAGCAAGGTCTCTTTCCTACTCGCGATCAGGGACTGCCAGAGCTTTCCGAGCCCTGGTCCTGTTCGCCATGAGTTCCGCGTCCTTACGGGCGATATCTTCGGCGCTCAGGTGCCGGCGAGCGATGAATTTCCGGGCATCAGATCATGGAGATATTCACCGAGCTAGAGCGAGTTGGGTGCAGAATTGATCGTTTGAAAACACCGATGTAACCGAGAGGAACCTTGGCTTCACCTTATATCATCGCCAAGGGGTGAATCGAGCGTTTGGGAGGCAAATTCCACGGTTCCGGTCGGATGACCGGCAACTCTTCTCCAATGCGCTATTCGGTCTGCCCTGGACCCCGACAGGCCCCGGCCACTGGTAGGAGACGGATAGGCGACCGCCCGGAACCAGGATTGTGAACATCGAGTCCCGACGATGCTGATGACTCTGCGGATGAGCCCAGAGTGGTCGTTGGGGAAGGGGAACTAAGCGGGGATACTTCCGTCAGCCAAAGCCTGATTGTGTCCGGCAGGGCTCGAATCGGCAACGGCACATTCAATCGTAGCCGGCAATATCGGGCCAGCGAATTGAGTTCGCAGTGCTCTTGAAAATAAAACAGTTGACGGCTCACATCCTCACGCCTTGCGGCTTTGTTAGGATGGACTCCCTATGAATATCCGGTTGCTTGCCGTCGGCTTTTGGGCAGCGCTGGCTCTTTTCGGTGGCCAGGCCGTCCCCGCGCAAACCGCCCTCAAAGCGGAATCAATCGCCGTTAACGAACTCAACGCTCACGCCATTCTCGCTGAAGGCTCAATTCGATTTGTCTTGCCGCTGAAAGCTCCGTCCGCGGCCGGCGGGCGAGCAGTTGCCTGGCTGCTCTCGCCGGAGGGCGCCGAATGGGGCAAGACCTCCGTCGCTCTCCGCGAAGGCAGCCGCTCGGCCGCGCTCACGCTGCCTTGGCCTAAGGATAAGCTCGGCCATCCAGCCAGTGAAATCGGTTGGTTCCGCATCGCGTACCGGATCGAACCGGGTGGCGCGCCGGTTGCACATGGCGTTCTGTCGGTGGGCGCGATTGCGTCCAACCTGTTGGCGCTGCGGCTGGCCCGGCCGGAGCAACTCGTTTCCGGGAAGCCGCTGAGCGTGCGGGTCTACGCCGGCAATCCCATCACGCGCGAGCCCTATCGCGGGGTGCGCCTCCAGGGCACGCTGGTCCTGGACGCCGTGGAGATGGCTGGGGACTCGAAGGCGGACGCGGCCAAGGGCAAGCTCGCAAGGCAGACTCTGGTTCGCGCGGCCACAACCGGGGGGACGGGCGAGGCTTTACTCGACTTTCCTATCAAGGCCGAGCCGGGGCAGGGCTCAACCCTCACGGTGATCGGGACGCTGACTGGAGCGCGCGGGATCGACTCGGGCATACCGGGCGTGGCCAGCGCGCAGGCCCAGGCGACAATAGAGGTCAATCTTGAGACCGGCAACCGAACTGCGATCCACGTCGAGACCGACAAGCCGCTGCACAAGCCGGGCGAAATCGTGCATCTGCGCGCGCTGGTCTTTGACGACAGCGGCCACGCCGCGGCCAACAAAGCGCTGACGCTGACCATCAAGGACCCGGACGAAAAGACGCTGCTGGAAGCGCCGCTGACCACCAACCGCTTCGGGATTGCCGCCTACGACTGGAAGACCGCGCCACAGCTCGCCACCGGGGACTATCAGGCGGAATTCGAGCTGGACAACTCTGGGAATGGCAACTCTGGCGGCGAGATAATTCGCATCCAGCGATATGAGCTGCCCGAGTTTGCCGTCTCCGTGGCCATGGATCGCGGCTTCTATCTCGATGAGCAGACGCCGGTGGCGCACGTCCACGCGGGCTACCTCTTCGGCAAGCCGGTCGCTGGCGGCTCGGTGCGCCTGGTTCGCGCTGAAACACAAAACTGGAATCCGAAGACCGGCAAGTATGAAGAGTCAAAGGAAGTGGAGCAGAGCGCGACGCTCGACGCCAATGGAGATGCCGATCTTCACCTGGACGTGAAGAAGGACTTCGACGATTTCAAGGATCAAGATTATGAGCGCTTCACCGACCTCCGGTATCGCGCCATTGTGACCGACGCGACGACGGGGCGCAGCGAGCCGCGCAACTTCAGCGTCCGGCTAACCCACTACCCGGTTCACATCTATCTGCGCGAACTGGGCGGCAATGATCGCGAGGGCGACTATCTGGTCTCGACCAGCTATGCGGACGGCGCGCCGGCAGCCTGCAGGGTCACGCTGGATTGGATGGACGAGAACTCGCATCCCACCCGCGCCGGGATGGCTACCACCGATCGCTACGGCCTGACCAGGGTGCATCTGCGCTATCCGCCTCAGCCGGAGAAGACAGACGATGTTCGCCTGACCGCGCGCGACCGGGAGGGCCGTACGTCAATCTTCGACGATTCGGTGAGGGAGAAGGATGCGGACAGCATCTGGATCGACGTTGCGCACACGCTGCTGAAGCCCGGCCAGCCGATCGAGGCCACGATGCACGGGCCGGCGGGCGGCGTGATCGACGTGGAGGCGCTCTCGGAAGATGGAGTTCTCGCTCACCGGCAGGTGCGCATGCACGCCGCCGAGGAGCCGTTTACAGTTGCAGCCAACGACGCGTTCCATGGACTGATTGTCCTGCAGGCCTACTCGATGAACGGCGAGATACGGGGTTGTTGCTGGTATCATTCCACGGGTTACAAGGCGGTTCTCTATCCGGAAGACCGGGAGCTAAGGGTGAGGCTGACCGGCCTGCGGCCCTCCTACCCGCCCGGCGCGGAGGTCGATGCCGGCCTTGCTGTTCGCGAAGACTCGACAGGCTCGCCTGCGGCCGGCGCCCTCGGCGTTGCGGTCATCGATACCGCCGTGGAACAGCGCGCGGAGACGGAGGAAGAGGCGAACGAACGCTGGTTCGGATGGGCATGGTGGAACACCGGCTCGAGCGTGGCCGGGGTGACGCGAGCAAGCCTGGACAAGACGGATATGTCGAAGCCCGTGCCCGACGATCTCGATCTGGCCGCGGAAGCCGTGCTTCTGGACGGCTACCGCGCTGGGATCGAAGTGGAAAGCAGCGAGAACGACAACGCGCGCAATACCTACGAGGCCGGCATGAAGTGGAGCGTGAAGCCTCTGCGTGAGGCGGTGCTGGCGGCTCGCACGGCGCGGCTGCCCGCCACACCCGAGGCCATCCAAAGCATCAGCCGCGCGGCCAAGCTGGACGATGCGCTGCTGCTCGATCCCTGGAATACGCCTTACAGAGTCGCGACCGCAGTCCAATACAACGACGAGGTGATCAGTCTGCAGAGCGCGGGGCCGGACAAGCGTTTCGGCACCGACGACGACTTCACCATCGAACTGGCGCGGCGGGACTACTTTGCGCTGCCCGGCGAACGGCTGACCAAGCTGCTTGAGGACGCTGTGGCCTCGGGCCGTACCCTGCCGGGAAGTGTCGATGGCCTGAAAGCGCTGGCCCGCGCCGGCGGATTGGATCTGGATGCTACGCTCGATCCGCAAGGGAAGCCTTATCGCTATGAGGTGCAGGTAGGGCGGCGCTACTACACCGCTCAGGTATTCCCGCACGATGCGGTTGCGCAGCCGGATGGACGCTTCCCCTGCTGCGCGGCCTGGACCAGCCCCTCCATCGACTACTTCTCGCAAACAGAGGCCCGCATGGAGGCGGCGATTCGCGACTGGACCGCCGCCGGCAAGCCGTTTCCCGATACCGAAGCCGAGGCGCGGCAGGCGTTCACCGCGGCCGGAATCGACTTCGACGGGCTGCGCGACCCGCTCGGCCAGCCCTTCCAACTGCGCATGACGCAGTTGATGAGCTATACGCGCGCTGAGAAGGTGACGGCCGGTGGCGGAGGATTGCAGACGCAGAGCAAGCCGGTGACGCACCTGATGCGCGCCCTCCAGATTCTGCGTCCAGCGGGGACGGATGCGGCGCCCGCGGCTCACGAGCTGGTGGCCCAGTTCCTGCATCCCATCACCGAGCAGAGCGGCGGCGATCTGAAGCCGCAGGCCGTCGATCAGGGAACCTTCAAAGCCAATACCGGCGCGATCGGCGGCACGGTCAGCGACCAGACCGGAGCGGTGATTGCCGGCGCCACGGTCACCGTGAAGACCAGCGGCGGCATCCTCGTGGCCAGCGGCACAACGCTCGCGAACGGAATCTATCTGATCCCCGATCTCTTCCCCGGTTTTTACACCGTGCAGGTCTCAGCGCGAGGGTTTGTGAGCTTCACCATGCGAGAGGTTGAGGTCTCTTCGGCTACGTTGACAACAGTGGACGTGACGCTGACCGTTGGCGCCGCAACGGAGACAGTAACGGTGGAAGCCGCCGCTCCGATGCTTGCGACAGAATCGGCAAGCGTCGTTTCCACAGTCGTCATGAGCACGAGTGGAAGAGCCAAAATTTCGATGCCCACCTTCACGCCGCGCCTGCGCAACGTCTTCGAGGAGACGGCCTACTGGGCGCCGTCGCTGGAGACCGACGCAAGCGGCCGCGCCAGCATTCACTTCCGCCTGCCCGACAGCCTGACCACCTGGAAGCTGCACGCGCTGGCTTCCACCGTGGATGGCCGTGTCAGTGCGCTGGACCGGACCTTCAAGAGCTTCCAGCCTTTCTTTGTGGATTTGGATGCGCCGCAGGTGCTCACCGTGGGCGACGAGATCACTCTGCCCGTGAACCTGCGCAATTACACCTCCCACGCCATTGCGCTGCCGGCCACCGTGAAGCCGGCCGACTGGCTCTCGCTGCTGACCGCACCCACGGTGCAGGCAAGCGTGGCCGCAAACGGCACCACAGCGGTGCGCTTCGGCCTGCACGCAGCCAAGGCCGTCGAGGCCGGACCGCTGAATATCACCGCGGCCAATGCTCACGAGGGCGACGCGGTGGAAAAGACCGTTCGCGTTCATCCCGACGGCGAGCCACGCTCCGTCACCGCATCCGGCCTTCTGCGTGGGGGTTCGGCGACGCTCGCGCTCGCTTTGCCCGCCGATGCGATTCCGGGATCGATGCACGCGGAACTGCTGCTCTATCCCAACCTGGGCACGCATATTCTGCATTCGATGAAAGCGGTGCTGGAGAGGCCTTACGGCTGCGGCGAGCAGACCATCTCTTCCACCTATCCGAGCCTGCTCTTTCTGAAACTGCTGAGGGCCTCAAAGAGTTCCTCGCAGCTGGAGGATAAGGCACAGGGTTATCTGCAACAGGGTTACGACCGGCTGCTGGGCTACTTTGGGCCCGGCGGCGGAGTTACTTACTGGGGCAGAAGCGACGAGACTCCCGACCCGGCGCTGACGGCTTACAGCATAGAGTTCCTCACCGAGGCCCAGCCATACGTCAACGTGGACCGGAGCCGCATTGTGGGCGCCGTTGACTGGCTGCTCACGAACCAGCTAGCGGACGGCAGTTGGAAACCGCATTACGGCGAAACCAGCGCGGATCTCAACCTATATGTAGCTGAGGTGCTGAATCGGACGCTGGCCGGGGACGAGTTCGCCAAGGATGCACCAAAGGATCTTCGCGAGCGGGCGAAGAAGGCAGTAACGCGGGCGATTGCCTGGGCTGCGACTTCGGTAGCAGCGGTGCACGATCCCTACGCCAACGCCTTGAGGCTGCGGCTGGCCGGCGATGCCGATGCCGCCGCTCGCCTAAGGGCCGAGTTGCAGCAGACGGCGGTGCGCGATAGCCAAGGCGCGCACTGGACCAGGGCCGGCTATTCGCCATTCTACGGCTGGGGCCACGCGGGCGAGATGGAGACCACGGCGCTGGTGCTGGGCGCGCTGGGGAAGAGCGAGTCCTTGGCCGGCGAACAAGCCCTGGGGAACGATGCACTCTTCTATCTGTTGCGCAGCCAGGACCGCTACGGCATCTGGTACAGCGGGCAGGCCACGGTGCGCGTGCTCCAAGCGCTGCTGCCGATGGCGATCGAGCGCATGAAGGGGACAGGCGCCACGCAAGATTTTCGGCTAGTGATCAACGGCGTCGTGCTCGCCGGCAATGATGCGGAGGCTCTGCGCGCAGATCCCAAATTGCTGGACGCTCCGCGCTCTCTTGACCTGACAAACTGGCTCAAGCCGGGGCACAATGAACTGGTCTTCAGCAGTGCGGGCGACGCCGCTCTGGCCAGCGCGGAAGCCTCGGTGAGCTACTACATCCCGTGGGCTGAGACAACAACTCCTGCCTCAACAAAGACGCAAACCGGCAAGGACTACGGCCTCGACTTCGGCTACAGTTGCGCCGCTGCCAACGCCCAGGTGGGCCGGCCGATCGACTGCGCGGTGAACGTGCGCCGCTTCGGTTCAAGCAGCTACGGGATGCTGCTGGCCGAGGTGGGCCTGCCCCCTGGAGCGGATGTGGACCGCGCCTCGCTGGCCAAGCTGCTGGATGAGTGGACCATCTCGCGCTACGAACTGCAGCCCGACCGCATCGTCTTCTATCTCTGGTCGTGGAGGGCCGAGGGATCGCAGTTCAGCTTCCGCTTCACGCCGCGCTACGCAATCCGCGCCAAGGCCGCGCCGGCCACGCTCTTCGACTACTACAATCCAGACCTGAAAGCAGTTCTCGCGCCCCAGACATTTACGGTGACAGACTCGTTGCGAAGGTGACGCGTCAGATCGAAGTTGTCCCGGCTATTAATTGCTGCTTGGTAGGCAATTCAAACGTTTTCCGAGGTCTCCGCCCTGCTCTGAGCGGGTCAGCGGCTGCACGCCCCCTATTCGGTTTGCGGCCGGCTTCGAACGGATTCCGGGCCGAATATCTGACAAAGGGACGGATTGGCGACAAACCCGCCTAGAACGCGAACGAAGTCGCCCTATAAGACAATTCTGCATAGCGTGGTGCAGTATTGCATGGCTACTTGATCAGCTTCAACTCTTTTGCTTCAACGAACAGTTCCGGATGACGCCGAAGAGTCGGTGAAATCAAGCAGCGATCAAGGTCGTATATGATCCCCCCGATAGACCTCGCAATCTTCCGAAATTCATCTGGTGGCTCTGACTCTCGTGCTCGGTCGATTATCCCCATGAGTTCCTTGTCGCACGAACTGATGGCTGACAAGAGCATTCGAGCTTGTTCCATGCTGGAAAACAGGTTCTTTGGCGACTCCGAGCTTCGCCTAATTTCTGTCGGCGGATCGGCGTCTCCGTCTGACAAAACGAGGATCTCAACCTTGTCTCCTACAGACAGCGCACCCCCTTCCCAATCAGAGCTGACTGAGTTTGGCTCCTCGGATTCATCTATTGCTTGAAGCCAGACGCGCCCAGTTGCTTCCTCTCTCTCCGGCTCTTTCGTCAAGTTGAGATTGGCGCTCAGATATCCATTGGATTGAAGTGAGGCCCGGATTGGGTTTCGGTCGTTGACCTTCAGCGCGAGACGCATAAACCGAATATTACAACACCGAATCTCCAACGTGTGGCCTCGGCTAGTCCGCGGAACCGGGTTTCGAGACGGATGACCCGGCAAACCGAAGATTGCACCACGACCTAGCCGGATCACGCGCGTCCTCCCGCTCTCAAAAACTCTCCGCTCGTGCCGCCGGATTTGGCTTCAAGCTGGACGTTGCGGATGACGATGGCCCTGTCAAGCGCCTTGGTCATGTCGTAGACGGTGAGGGCGGCTACGGCGGCAGCGGTGAGGGCTTCCATCTCGACGCCGGTGGGTCCGGCGGTTGAGGCCATCGCCGCGATGCGCACGCCGCCGGGGACGATCTCCGCCTGCACGTCCACGTGCGTAAGGGCGAGCGGGTGGCACATGGGAATCAGGTCGGCGGTGCGCTTGGCCGCCTGGATGCCGGCGAAGCGAGCCACCTCGAGCGGGTTGCCCTTGGGGTTGGCGGGCAATGCCGCAAGCACGGCTTCGGAGAGTTCGACAAAGGCCGAGGCTGCGGCGGTGCGGCGGGTGGGCTGCTTGGCGCTCACGTCCACCATGGCGGCCTGGCCGGACGAGTTGAAGTGCGAAAGCTGTGCGGGTTCGGGCATGGGCGATCCTCAGGGAAGCAGAATGCGGACGATTGCGCCCGCGTCAAGGTTGTGGGCCTCTTCCGGCACGACCAGAAAGCAGTTGGAGCGGGCCAGGGCAGCCAGGTCGCCCGAACCCTGCATGGGGACCAGCGCGACCTCGGGGAGCTGGCCGGCCGCTCCGCCGAAGGTGCTGGAGGCGGGCAGAAAGCGCGTCAGGCCGGGTTTGCCATGCTTGCCGGCTTTTGCGGCCAGCCGCGCCAAGGCGAAGCGCGGGCCGCGCGCGAGACGGCCCGCAAGCGCCGCCAGGACCGGCGCAGCGAAGAGCAGAAAGGTGACCGCCGAAGAGACAGGATTGCCGGGAAGCCCGAAGAGCGGCAAAGCGCGCCGCATACCGCGCGCCTGACTGGCCGGCTGACGACCAAGAGGCAGCTCGCCGAAGACCAGGGGCTTGCCGGGCTGGATGCGCACGCCGGTAAAGTGGAAGTGTGCGCCGGCGCGGGCCAGTGCCGGCTCTACCAGGTCGAACTTTCCCGCCGAGACGCCGCCGGAGATCAGCAGCAGCTTGGTATCGGCGGCCTGAGCGAGCGCGGCGTCAAGCGCTTCGGCCTTATCGGCGGCAGTGGGCAAGATCCAAGGCTCGCCGCCTGCGGCCTCCACCATCGCGGCCAGCATGGGAGCATTCGAGTTACGAATCTGGCCGGGAGCGGGCGAGGACTCGACGGGCACGAGTTCGTCGCCGGTGGCCAGGATGGCCACTCGGGGCCGGATGAATACCTCAAGCGCAGCGCAGCCGCAGGCAGCGGCCAGGGCAATCTGCGCGGAGTGGATTGCGGTCCCGGCGGGGAGCAGCTCGTCTCCCGCAAGAGCCTGGGCGCCCTGGGCCACAATGTTCTCGCCCGGCGCGATCTTGCGCGGCGGGAGCAGTCGGACCCGAGCGCCGGCCTGCTCGGCGTGCTCGATCATCATCACCGCGTCGGCGCCTGCCGGAACCGGAGCGCCGGTCATGATCTCCCAGGCAGCACCTTTCGGCAGCGGCCCTGCCGGAGCGTCTCCGGCGCGAGTTGCGCCGGTGAGGCGAAGGAACCTGTGCCTGGAGGCCTCAAGAGCGCGGCAAGCAAAGCCGTCGCGAGTGGAGCGGGCGAAGGGAGGCTGATCGCGATCGGCGCGGAGGGACTGGGCGAGCACGCGGCCCGCCGCCAGGCCCAGGCCCACAGGCTCCGATGAAGGCCGCAACCGGGCCAGATGGGCGCAGTATGCGGCCACCAGCGCCGCGGCTTGGTCGTAACCGGGCAGATCGGGGCTCATGAAATGGATTGTAGAGCGTCGCGAGGGCCAGGGCACAGCGCGGCTTCGGAAGGCGCGAAAGCACGAAGGGCGTCCGCCGCGGCGAACGCCCTCGCGATGCAGGCAGAAACCCCGCTTACTTCTTCGTAGCCTTGGGGGCCTTGTAAGTGGTGTCGACCTTGGTAGCGGCCTGATCCAGAATGCCCTTCACGTCCTTGGCATATTGACCGGTCGGGGCCAAGTCCAGGTATTTCTGGTAGGCTTCCGCGCAGCCGGGAGGCAGAATGTACCGGCCCGTCTTGGAATCGACGTCGGCCTTCCCGATGAGCGCCTGACCCTTGAGGTAGTATGGCAGGGGCTGGGTGGGATCGACCTTGATGGCCTCGTCCGCCGCGGCTGCCTGCGCATCGGCGTTGCCCACCAGGGAGAAGATCACCGCTTCGTTTTTCAGGTAAAGGCCCGCCGATGCTGGGTTAACCTTGGCCGCTGCGTCATAGGCCGCATTCGCCTCGGGAACCTTGCCGGTGCGCGCGTAGATCTCACCCAGGCCGCTCTGCGCCATGCCCTGGACCGCAATGTTCGGCTTCTTGGAGGCAGCCTCGAGTTCAAGGGTCTTCTTGAAGGTCGCCTCCGCTTCGTCATACTTCTTCAGGCCGACCTCCGCCTGCCCCAGTTGCACCCAGAGGACGGAAGCGTCCGGCTTGGCTGCGGTGTCCTTCAGCATGAGGGTTTCGACTTCGGTGTACTTCGCGGCCCTGATCTCCGCTTCCTTGGCGTCGACATCGGCCCTGGCAGCCGTCGCGCCAAGAGCCTGTCTTGCCGTCGCCCCCGAGGCATCGGCGTCCTTGAAGTCCTGGGCGACAACCTTCAGGTCGGCGTTGAGATTCTTGATAATCTCGTTGGTCTTCATGGCGTCGGCGTTGTGCTTCTTCAGCTCTTCCAACTGCCTCTTCTGGTCTGCCGACAGCTTGTCGATGAATTCCTTGCGGGACATGTCGATGTCCTGCGCCACATCCTGGCCGTTCACGACTTTGACGTTATCGATTGAGTCGACCATCTTGTCGGGGGGCGTATCCAGCTGGCGGTAGATGATGGTGTACGTGCCGGGAGCCGCCTCACCGGCAAAGTCGCCGGTTGAGGAAACCTGAAACGTGTACTTGGAGGTGTGTCCACCGTCGGTCGAGAGGCTAACTGTGCCGCTGGGTGCGGAAAACCCGGTGGGATTGGTCACGCGGCCGTGGATCTTTCCCATGGGCCCAGTGGGCGCGGGCGTCTGCGCGAGCGCGGGCAAGACGGCGAATGCCAGCAGACCCGCCGCGGCGGGCAGGCTCAGCCAAAATGAAGTCGTGCGTTTCATGTTCTTCTCCTTGGGAGCGGCGGGATCGAGGCTGCCCGCGGGCTCAATAAACTCTTGTCAAAAACAAATATCCGGCTACCGATACAGGGCGCCGAAGCGCAAAACCAAGCTCTCGGAGTACTTCGGTGGACGATACTCAAGTTAAATCCAATCGGCGGCCTAAGACAAGGGCGCAGGGCGGCTTGAGCAATAGCCGCCGTGAACCCGTCTTCAGCTTCTCATGGTATTGCGCCCGCAAGGACGCCGTTTGTGGCCTGTATCACACTCTAGAATGGGCCTATGGCAACCACGATTCGTCCGGCGACTGCCGCCGATGCGCCGAAGATTCTTGCATTCATCAGGGCGCTGGCCGCCTACGAGCGCGCGCCGCACGCGGCGACCGCTACAGAGGCCGACCTGCTGCGCGATGGCTTTGGGTCTAACCCATTCTTTTTCTGCCTGATAGCCGAGCATGACGAACAGCCGGCCGGCTTTGCGCTGTACTTCTTCAACTACTCCACTTGGGAGGGCCGCCCTGGGCTCTACCTCGAGGATATCTTCGTTCAGCCGGAGTTTCGGGGGATGGGAATCGGAAAGGCGCTGCTCAAGCGGGTTGCGGCCATCGCCGTGGAGAAGAACTGCCCGCGCTTGCAGTGGGAGGTGCTGGACTGGAACACGCCGGCGATCGACTTCTATCGCGCCATGGGAGCCGAGTTTCTGGACGAGTGGCGCAATGTGCGCCTCTCGGGCGAGGCGCTTGAGCGGCTCGCCGGGGTCCCCAGCGATGCACTCGGTACCGTGTGCCCCATCCTTTCGTCCGCCGCGGCGGACGAAAGGATGGGAGACAGCGAATCTCAATCGACGGATGTACCAGAGGAGGCAGCGCAGTGAGGATTCGCGTAATCGGCGGCGGACTGGCCGGCCCGGAGGCCGCGTTGACCGCCGCGCGGCTGGGCTGCCCGGTCGACCTCTGCGAGATGCGCGCCCTGGTGGACGGCAAACCGCGCCTGACCCCGGCTCACCGGACCATCGAATTCGGCGAACTCGTCTGCTCCAACTCGCTCAAGAGCGAGTCGCCCAATACGGCGCCCTGGCTGCTCAAGCAGGAGATGCGCCGGGCCGGTTAGGCGCTGATGAGGATTGCAGACCAGACCGCTGTTCCCGCCGGCCACGCGCTGGCTGTGGATCGCGTCGAGTTTTCCCGCCGCATTGCAGAGGCAATTAAGGGCCAGCCTTTGATTCGCGTCTTCCGCGAAGAAGTCACCAGCCTTAGCACTCCTCTCCTCCAAGACGAGAACGGGACGAAGTGCACCATTCTGGCCACCGGCCCGCTGACCTCCGATGCGTTGAGCGCCGAGATCGAGCGCATCACCGGCGCCGGCCATCTGGCCTTCTACGACTCCATCTCGCCCATCGTCGATGCCGAGTCGATCAATATGGAGCGGGTCTACATGGCCGCCCGCTGGGACAAGGGCACCGCCGACTACATCAACTGCCCCATGAACCGCGAAGAGTTCGATCGCTTTTTGGATGCTCTGCTCGACGCCGAGCCGGCCGAAGCTAGGGAGTGGGAGAAGCTGGATTACTTTGAAGGCTGCCTGCCCATCGAGGTGCTGGCCCGGCGAGGCCGCGACACGCTGCGCTTTGGCCCCATGAAGCCCGTCGGCCTGCGCGATCCGCGCACCGGCAGAACCCCCTGGGCCGTGGTGCAACTGCGCAAGGAGAACCTGCGCGCCGACAGCTACAACCTGGTCGGCTTCCAGAACCATCTCAAGTTCGCGGAGCAGGCCCGGGTGCTGCGCCTGATTCCCGGCCTCGAAAACGCGCGCTTCCTGCGCTACGGGCAGATCCATCGCAATACCTATATCCAGGCGCCGCTGCTGCTGGACGAAACGCTGCGCCTGAAGAAGGCTCCGTGGTTGATGTTCGCCGGACAGCTCTCCGGGGTCGAGGGTTACACCGAATCCATAGCCACCGGGCTGCTGGCGGGAATCTATGCGGCTGCGCTGGTCCGTGGAGAACAGCCTGCGCCCGCGCCCCGCGCCTGCGCCCTCGGCTCGCTCGTCCATTACATTACTCACGCCGACCCCAAGGACTTTCAACCGACCAATATTACCTTCGACCTGCTGGAGCCGCTCGAAGAAGAGTTGCGCAAGAAGGTTCGCGACAAGAAGGAGCGCCACCGAATCGTCTGCGCACGGGCGCTGGAGGCCTTCGATGCCTGGTGGGCAACGGCCGGGAGCGCTGCTCCCTTGGAATAAGGAGAAAAGGAATAGGATCGTCATTGAGAATCCGCTATCCTGCGCTTGAGGGGGAATTATGCGTAGAGACACTCTTTTGGTCGTCCTGACCACGACCTGTTCAGCGCTGTGTTGGTGGCCCTTTTTTATCATGCAAGCGCCAGGTCGCAGTCACCTCTGGTTCCTTCCTTACCCGTTTATCGCGCTGTTGGCAGGCTATTCGACTTTCTTGTCGAACGGACGCTGGCTTCGCTTTGTGGTTGCGTCTTCCATTGGTACGTTTGTCGGGGTGTGCAGTGGTGGGACAATCTGGCCGGAAGAGGATGGGATTGCTCAATCCTTTCTGTTATACGGAGCAGGCGTGGTTACGCTGGTGGTGGCTCTCGTGTCGTCCCTCGCAGGTCTAGTCGGGCGAAAGCTATCGGCGCGCTGACGGCCTTCGATGCGTGGTGGGCGCGAGTCCCGGCTTCCTGACCCGAAGGATGGGACAAAAAAGTGGAGGCCGGGTCTCGTTCCGCGATGTAGCATTGCAATGAGCACAAAGGACAATTCAGAGGAGATTGCTTCTTTTGAGGAGCCGTGCACGCCTCAACCAGTCCTCGGCTTCTGTTGATCTCAATGCCATTGCAAACCGCGTTTAGGAGTTGCAAACACGATGAAAGATCTGCCTCTGTCGAAGGTCTACCAGTTGCTCGAACCCGGTCCCGTGGTCCTGCTCGCAACCGCCCGCAAGGGCCGCGCCAACGTGATGACGATGTCCTGGCATATGATGGTTGAGTTTGAACCGCCGCGGGTGGCCTGTATCGTCAGCAACGCCAATTACAGCTTTGCCTCGCTGCGGGCAACCAAAGAGTGCGTGATCGCTCTTCCCGCGCTGGAACTGGCCGCCAAAGTCGTCGCAATCGGTAACTGCTCGGGCCGCGATATAGACAAGTTCGAGAGATTCGGTCTGAAGCAGGCGCCGGCCAAATCCGTAGCGCCGCCTCTGGTAGCCGAGTGTTTCGCCAACCTCGAATGCAAAGTGGTCGATACCCAGCTCGTTCACAAGTTCAATCTCTTTGTTCTGGAGGTCCTCAAGGCATGGATTGACCCGGCGCAAAAGAGTCCGAAGACCATTCACCACCATGGATACGGCACGTTCACGGTGGATGGCGAGACCATCAAGCTGAAGTCGAGAATGCCCTGATCGGCACGTCGCGCCGTGCGCATGGCCTTTCATCAAGCCGGACTCTTGTTGATCCTCTTGCATCCTGGGCGCTTTGACTGCCAGAGAATCGACTGCATCGATGCCACACTGTTTCTGGATTCAAGAACCGGACCCTTCCAGCCGATGGACGAAATCTTGACGAGGTGTTATGAACACAATGCTCTGCTGTTGCGTTCACCATTGGAACGGGGACAGGCCCTATGACTCCGCCTGCTGTTCGCTGAAGCGATAGCCGACGTAAGCATCTGTCAACAGATACCGCGGATTTCCCGGGTCGTCTTCAATCTTCTTGCGCAACTGACGCACAAATGTTCGCAGGTATTCGAGCTCGTTTCCATACTCTGGCCCCCACACAGATTTCAGCAAGCGGGCGTGAGGAATCGGCTCGCCGGCGTGCATCATCAGATAATGCAGCACCTCGAATTCCTTGGGAGTCAGATGAATCGGGCGTCCGCCTTTTAACACCCGGTATTTCACCGGGTCCAGCTCAAGCTGGCCATAACGAATAGGCGCGTCGCGATTGGCGTCCTGAGCGCTTCTTCTCCTAACAGCAGAGCGCAATCGCGCTGTCAACTCCCGGATCTGAAACGGCTTCGTGATGTAATCGTCGGCGCCCGCATCCAGCGCAAGAACCTTGTCATCCTCGCTGTCCATCACTGTCAGCATCAGGATCGGCAATCTCGCAACCGCATGACGAATGCTCCGGCAGGCTTCCACTCCTCCCATACCGGGCATATCTACATCCATTAACACCGCATCGAACCACGACACGCGGGCCAGCGACAAGGCTTCTTCGCCGCGTGCCGCTTCTACCACGGTGAAACCCATGCCGGATAGAGTTACACGCAATGCCCTCCGCGTGGAAGCGTCGTCGTCCACCACGAGTATGGTGCCTTGTCCCGAATTCGCCGGCTCGCTATTCATTGCTTCCTCCTTGCTTCCATCGGAAGGGAAAGAAAGAATGTCGTTCCTTCCCGGTCGTCGCTAATCACCCACACGTGTCCATGATGAGCCTCGGCAGCCTTTTTCACGACGGACAGTCCTATTCCAGTGCCGGGAACAGCACCCTTCTGGTCGGATGACCGGTAAAAACGGTCGAAAACCCTCTCCCGGTCTTCAATCCGAATTGTGGATCCATAGTTATGCACGGAAAAAAGCACATCGGTATGACTCCTTCGCGCCTCTACATCTATCGGGGTGCCTGGTATCGAATACTTTAGAGCATTGTCAATATACTGAGCCAAGATCATCGTCAGCAGCCCACGATCCACATTCACGACAAGGCTGGGATCGTCCACAGCGACCTGAATCCTGTTCCTTTCCGAAGACGTTTGCCGGTCGGCCAGCACTTCGAGTATCAGCTCCTTTACATTCACGTTGTCCATATCGAGGCCGACCTGTCTCCCGTCGAGCTTTGCAGTCACCAGCAAACGCGTGCAAAGTTCATTCAAGCGAACCGCCTCGCCGTCGATTAGCGTCACAAGCTCAGCCTGTGAATCCGTCATCCCTCCCAACTCAAGCAAACCCGAACTGGCAGTCTGTACCGCCGTCAACGGTGTCTTCAATTCATGCGCCAGTGCGTCCATGACCGTAGCGCGCAACTGCTCGCTCTGTTTTGCCGCCTCGGCCCTGTCCTCCTTCTCAAACGACTGGTGGCGATCGATCGCAATTGCGGCCAGCGCCGCAAGCGCATCAACCACCAGAGGATTCAGCTTTCCGCGCACCGCCAATGCACCCACAGGCCCGGACCCTGCACCGGTTTGCAACAATCGCTGCGAGGTTTGAGTTTGCGGATCGTCCTGCGCGGTATTGCGTAGGTAGCACTCCTTTGCCAGATCCTCCTCGCCCGCTGCCCACTCGCCCACTTTGTCCTGCCGTCCCAGGTTCATGTCGAACAAGGCAACCGCGCGCAAGTCAAATATACGCTGAATCAGAACCGCCAGTTGCGGCCCAGGCGGCTGGCGCAAATCCAAAAGCAGTGTGCAGCGGCTCAATTCATACAATTGCTCCATCCCTTTGAGGTGGATAGCCGCCTCTCTTGCTCTTCTCATTTCTCGCCCGTGCATTCTGCTAATTGTGAGCGCAGTCGCTTCGAAGGTTACAAGCGCCACAAATATCCCTGGGTTTTCCACTTCGAAGCTGAAGAGAGGCGGCTCAAAGAAATAGTCGAGCAAGAGCACAGCAAGAACCGACGTAAACGACGCCTGCCAGAAACCGAAGAGCGACGCGACAGCCACGACGATCAGCAAGTAGAGAAGGCTGATTGTCAGCAGGTTGATGTGCAAGACGAAGCCGCTATAGGTCAGCAAAGCGAGGGCCGCGCTTGCAAACAGACACTTAGCCAGAGTCTGGAGCCTTCGCGACAGTCGGGTCCATCCGAAAAGAATTGAATTCGTCATCTGGCTTATGTCTAGGTCGATTCGTCTGCTTGACGAATTGACACGATCCTAACTTGAAACATATGAGGAAGACATAAGGAATCCATCTTGATTGTATGAGCAAAACAAAGGGGAGGAATCCCTTGACTAAGATTCCGCCCCTCTGCTTTTCTTCGGTTCCCGCTCGGCCACGCTTCCGCTTGTTAGCGCGCCATTGCCATTACCGGGGCATCCGGCGTCGCCAAAGCGCTATACTTCGCTTCCAGCTTTGCGGCGTCGGCCGCCTCCGCCATGTAGTACTCGTAAAGATTCTTTGCCGAGTCTACAGGCCTGGGATACTTCGCCAAGACGCCTACGACGTTCTGGCTCCTCCGTTCCCACTCCACCTTCTCATCCGCGGCCTTTTGCAGAAAGGTCTTCTGCCGTTCGCCGTAGTAGCTTGCCAGGGATCTGTATTCCTCTGGAGCGTGCGCGTTGCGCGCCAACTGCTTCGCCTGCCCCTGGGTGTAATGGTCGCCGGTCTCCGCGGAGGAGGCCGCTCCCTGTGCGCTTGCAACACCCGGAAGTGCAAGTGACAGAATCCAGGCTGTGAATAGGTTGCGTTTCATGTGTTTAATACCTCCCATGCTCAGTATTGAAGGGAACACATGAGGGAGGCATGAGGGGAGTGATAGGAATGAAGTAAAAAATGCGAAAAGTAATTATTCTTTCGACCAGGATAATGGCATACCTGCTCTTAATAGAATCTGCCGCTTGCGCGACCTCTGCCGGAGATTTGCTCATCGGGCGGGCTCGCCATGCATGGCGGAGTGTCTGGAGCCAATGGAAACAAAGGCGATTCTTCTAGAGCCAAGCTGCATCGCGGGACGCGACAAACGGCTGTTGTATTGGCGAATGGAAAGCCCAATCGGAGCTTGGTCTAGTAGTAAGTCTCTCGCAAAGCCCGAGCATCCCTGACTTTGGCAAGAAACCTGCCAGCCAGTTCATGGATGCGATCCTCCTGACGAAAGTGCAAGGCCTCCTTCGGCAGCAGTTCCGCACCCAGGCCGATGGCAGTTGCGCCGGCAAGAATGAAGTCGGACGCCGTCAACTGATTTACACCGCCGGTGGCAATCAACGGAATCTGCGGAAGCGGCACCTTGAGTGCCCGCACGTATTGAAAGCCGCCCACGGGACCTGTGGGGAAGATCTTGACAAAGTCGGCACCGGCCTTCCAGGCCGCGATGATCTCCGTCGGCGTCAAAGCTCCGGGGAGCACGCAGACATCCACTTTCTTTGCATACGCTACCACCTCTGGAATGAATCCGGGACTGGTCAGAAACCTAGCGCCGGCGTCGACGCACAGGCGCGCCGACTCATCGTCCAACACAGTGCCGGCCCCCACGGCCATGGCCGGAAAACGATTGGCCAAATCGTTGATGACGGCCAGAGCGCCGGGCGTGGTCAAGGTGATCTCGGCAATGGGAATCCCCGCCGAATACACCGTCTCCGCCGCAAATCGCGCCAGTTCCTGCGTAGCCACACGCACAGAAGGGAGAATGCCGATCTCTTCGATGTAAACGCAAACTTCATTTCTTTTCATGATTCGACCTCTCCGCAGCAGTATTCGAATAGGCCAGACCGCCTGCGCCGTTCCCAAAAGCAACGTCGATCATTGTATTACCTCATGCCCTACGGCGAGATTCATTTGGCCGGCAGCCGTCATATACGCGCCGATCAACTGCAGATACGCCAGTTGAACGACGCGGTAGTCGCTCTGTGCATTGAGAAAATCCATCAGCGATGCCCCGCCATGTTGATAAGCAAAAGTAACGGTGTCGCGCACATAAACCGATTGATCCAGATACTGGGCCTTGTACGGCTTGATCAAAGCAATATTGCTGCGCACCAATTCGTACGCATCGTCCACGTCGCTGAAGACCTGCGCTTTGGCCGCCTCGGCAGCTTCCTGGCTTCTGTCGATGTCGATCAGCGTTCGCTTCTTCTCGCCCTGGTTCTTGTCGAAGATCCGCAGCGGAATGCTGACGCTGAGGCCGAGAGTCTGGGGGCCGTTGGGGTTATTGGTCGAGGAGTTATATGTGTACCATGCGCCGAAAGTCGGATCGGTCGAGCCATTGGCCCAGGCCAGCTTGTGATTGGTCTGCGATTGCTCGATGGTCTGGATCGCCGCCCGCAGATCCGGCCTGTTGTCCAGCGCAATCTGGTGGTAATCGGCGAGCGGCTGGAGTTCCGGGCCTAGGTCGAAGAGTCCGGTCACGTCGAACTGGTCGACTGGCGTACGGTCGTCGAGCAGCAGCAGGAGGGCGATTTTCTGGGTGCGCAAATTGACGATTGCGGTCTCGATTTCAGACTCGTATTGCACGCGCTGAAGCTCGATCCGGGCCAGGTCGATTTTGGCAAGGTCACCGGCTTTGTAGCGGGCGCGGCTTATGTCGATGATCTTGTCGTAGTAATCCAGATCGGCCTTGGCCAACTGCAGCACCGCCTTGGCCTGGAGAGTCTGCACAAAGGCCGTGCGCAAGCCGAAGAGCAGGTTGCGTTCGAGGTCCACGTGCTGGGATTGAGTTATCTCCGTGCCTTCCTGGGCGCTTTTCAAGCGCAGCTCCCGCTTGTGCTCGCGCTCGTGCAGGTAACTGAAGTTGGGCTGTTCGGTCGTGCCCTTGAATGGAGTCCAGACCCCATCGTGCCGTGCGATCTGCGTGCCATCCGCCGATAGAGTGAATTGCGGATTGGGGCGGAGAAAGGCCGTTATCTCCTCGGCCTTCATCTCCTCTACGTTGGCCGCATCCGCTTTCAGCGCCGGGTTGACCGCTTCGAACTTTGCTTTAGCCTGCTCCCATGTGAGCGCCTGTTGTGCACTCGCGGAACCCGCAAGGAAAGCAATGCCCAATACGGAACTGCCGATGTTTCGCGTACAGATAGATACCAGCTTAGCCTTCATAGGCCACCTCCGGTTTCGGGAGCGTGTCGCCTTCTCTTGCGATCCAAACATACAACGTGGGCAGAAGGAAGAGGCTCAACACGAGAGCTGTCATGAGTCCCCCCACAATGACAATGGCAAATGGGCGCTGCGAGTCGGAACCGATAGCGTGCGACATCGCGGCGGGAAGCAGGCCCAGAGTAGCCACCAGCATCGTCATCATGATGGGCCGAAGCCGCAGGACAGCGCCCTCGATCGCAGCTCCTTCCGGAGTGTAACCTCGGGCTCGAAGCTGATTGATGTATTCAAGCATGATGACGCCCGTCTGAACCGAGACGCCGAACAGCGCCAAGAAGCCGACACCGGAAGATACGCTGAAGAATGTGCCGGTCACATAGAGAGCGAGCAAGCCTCCAACGGGAGCCATGGCCACGTTGGCGAGAATCAGCAGTCCCCATTTGAAGGAACGAAACATGGCGTAGAGAATGATGAAGATAAAAAAGATCGTCAGGGGTAGGATCAAGAGCAGCCTTGCTTCGGCTCGCTTTTCGCTATCGTATTCTCCCGACCATTCGAGGCGATAACCTCGCGGTATCTGCACATTCTTGGCGATCTTGTCGATGCATTCCTTGACCGTGGTGCCCAGATCGCGCCCGCGAACTTCGAAGCGGATGGCCAGATAGCGGGAACCGTCTTCCCGGAAAATGTCGTAGGCGTCATCGCGAACCTGGGCTTTGGTCAACTGAGCCAGCGAGACGCGCTCTCCCGAGGGAGAAAGCAGTCGAATATTCTGGATAGCCTCCTTGGTATCGCGATACGGTTTCTGATAGCGCACGACCACGTTGTAGACTGCCTCTCCCTGCAGCACTTGGCTGACAGGATTACCGCCGATGGCGGTCTGGACGGCATCCTGTATATCGGCCACATTGATGCCGAAGCGCGCAGCCGCCAGACGGTCAACGGTGAGATCGATATTCGGCTGGCCCGTATCGCGTTGAAGCCCCAGATCCGTGACCCCGTCAATTTTGCCCATAACATCTTTGATCTCTTCGCCCTTTTCTTCGAGAACGTCCAAGTCCGGCCCGTAAAGCTTGGCAGCCAGTCCGCCTTTCGTGCCGGTAAGCGATTCATCCACGTTGTCCTCAATGGGCTGGGAGAAATTCCAGAAGGCCCCTGGGTATTTCTCCAGTTCGCGATCCATCGCGGCGATCAGCTCCTCTTTGTTCTGATGAAAGACGGGTCGCCATTGGTCCTTGGGCTTCAAGTCGACGAAGTATTCCGTGTTGCCGAATCCTCCCGTGTCGGTTCCATCGTCGGGCGCCCCGGCTTGCGAGACGACCTTGGTGACCTCGGGGAACGAGGCCAAGATATAGCGGGAATGTTGGGTGAAGCGCGTGCCTTCCGTCTCGCCCACGCTGTTCGCCATCGCGCCACGCGCCCAAATGGCGCCTTCGTCCAAATGGGGCAGAAACTCTGACCCAATGATGCCGCTGAACGTCAGGAAAAGAGCGACGGCCATCGAAGCCAGGCCAACGCCAACGGTGATCCAGCGATTCTTGATCGCCAACTTCACCGCACCCCGGTACCGATCCTTCAGAAACTCCATCACCGGGTTGCGCCATTCCTTGACACCATGCGGGAATAGCAGGGCAGCAAGCACAGGCACAAGGAAAATGGAGAATACGATCGCGCCAAGCAGTGCGAAGGCAACGGTCCACGCCATGGGCCGGAACAAACGCCCTTCGACTCGTTGGAGCGTGAAGATCGGCATGTAGGCGGTTATGATGATGCCAATTGCGAAGAAAACCGGCCGCTGGACCTCGTGAGCGGCATCCCGGATCATTGCCACCGGCGACTTCATGCTCATCGTGATGCGGCCCGCTTCCGGCGAAATGTTCTTGCCTTGATGGCTCAAGTGCCTCATGATGTTCTCCATCATGACGACGGCGCCATCCACAACCATTCCGAAGTCGAGCGCGCCAAGTGAAATCAGGTTTGCGGGGATATGGCTCAAATTCAGAAAGATTGAGGCGAACAACAGGGAAAACGGTATAGTCACCGCAACGATCAAGGCCCCGCGAACATTGCCGAGGAAAAGAAGCAGGATGATCGTAACCAGGATCATCCCCTCGCCGAGGTTGTGCAGCACCGTGTGCAAGGTGTAATGGAGGAGATCGCTGCGATCGAGCATGGGAACGACCCTCACACCCTCGGGGAGGATGTGATTGTTGAGCTCGTCCACCTTCTCGTGAATCCCCTCGAGCGTGGGGCTTTCTTCGGCCCCCTTGCGCATCAGCACGCCGCCCTGGATGACGTCGGGCTCATCGACAATGACGCCGTCCGGACGATGATCGGCTCTGGCCATGTGCCCCAGCCTAATTCTGGGGCCCCAGTCGACGACCGCGATGTCCTTTACGCGAACGGGAGCCCCATGCGAAGTCGTCAGCACGGTATTCTCGATATCCTGCACATTGCGGTAAAGTCCGAGCGCGCGGACGTTCAGTTGCTGCAAGCCCTCTTCGACGAAGCTGCCGCCGGCGTTCACGTTGTTGATGGCCAACTGCTGCTCGACCTGGCTGATGCTCAAGCCGTAGGAGATGAGCTTGTTGGGGTCGACGCGCACCTGGTATTCGCGCGCGGTTCCGCCGAAGTCGCTCACGTCCACGACGTTCCCAACTTTCCTGAATTCCTTGTACAGAGTCCAGTCTTCGATGCTCCTCAAATTCATCAGGTCATACGCCGGATTCGTGCTCCGGATCGTGTACCAATAAATCTGGCCGGTGGGGCTCCAGTCCGTACCGATTTGAGGCAGCACGCCCGCCGGCACATTGACCTGCGTGAGCCTTTCGAGCACTTTCTGGCGGTTCCATTCGTTGACGGATTCGTCGTCGAAGATCAACGTAACCAGGGAAAGGCCAAAGATCGATTCCGACCGCACCGTCGTGAGATGCGGAATCCCAAACATCTGAATTTCGACGGGAACCGATACTTGCTGTTCCATTTCTTCGGCGGAACGCCCGGACCACTGGCTGATGATTTGCACGTAATTGTCGGCGATGTCCGGATAGACCTCGACGGGCATGTTGTGAAACGACACCGCCCCCCAGAGGAGCAATAGCACTCCAACCGCCAGCACCACGTAACGATTATTGAGAGCAAAATCGACGAGCTTACGAATCATGGTGTCTTCCTCGATCTCCAGAGCTGAGCGTCATTCGTTGTCGATAGCATTTTGGAGATTGATCGCGTTTGTCACAACCTGCTGGCCCGGCTGCAACCCGGATAGAATCTCCTGCATTTCGTTCGGCAACTGTTCGCCACTGACGACCTGAATCCGCTTGAACTTCTCCTGCACCGGGATGAAAACCCAATCGCGGTCGTGCAGATGCACGATCGCGGACGCCGGGACAGCCGTGTAAGTCTTCTTCTCCTTGCCGAACAAAGTGGCTGTGCCGTACATGCCCGGCCGCATCATCAGGCCCGGATTGGCCAATTCAATACGGACCTTCGCTGTGCGGATATTCGGATCGAGAATCGAGCCGATGTTGCTGATGGTGCCTTTGAGAACTTTGTCCGGATAGGCGTTCAGCTTGATGTCGGCGGTTTGCCCGACGCGCACGTTGGCCATGTCGCTTTCGTAGACGTCGCAGACGATCCACACGGTGGTCAGGTCCGAAATAGTGAATGGGTTGGGCGTAGAGTAGGCCTGCACGAACGCCGAGTTCGTCACTTCCTGATCCGTGATCACGCCGGAAACCGGGGCGAGGATATCGACAATTCCCTTCGGATTATCGGGATCGCTGCCGAGCAAGTGAAGATGCTCGGTGGCCGTATCGAGGGTGGTCTTGGCGTCGTCCTCGGTGTCTTGCGCAACCTCCAGGTCCCCCAGCGCTATGGCCCCATGCTCGTACAGCACCTTCGCTCGATCCAATTGCTTGCGCGCAAGCAGCTCATCGGAGATGGCCTTGCGGTAGGCATCAAAGCCTCCCGAAATGTCGTCGCTGCGAACACGCAGCAAGAGCTGGCCCTTCTTCACTGTGTCGCCGAGGCGAGCGCGGATGTCCACAATGCGGCCGGAGGCAAGCGAAATCACCGGAACATTTCGCGCGATGTCCGGAAATACAGTGCCGGTCACGAACAATTGCGACGGGGCTTGGTATTCGGTCGCTGTTTCGATCGGATACAACTCCAGATGATCGACGGCGAAAAAGGAGACGTCCACTCCGGAAATCACCTTGGCGGGAGGCGGCGCTTCCGCGGCCGCAACATCCTTATCGCTCTTGCAACCGTTGATAACGAGAGTTGCGATCAGCACCACCGGCAGCAGTGCAAATCCCATAGCTTTGCTTTTCATAATGATTCCCGCCCCCTTGTGCCTTTCAGCCATCTGGACACCCGAATACCTTCAGATAGCAGTAGCCGCTGTTAACATGGCCGGATTGTGGGGCAAGTCTCTTTCTGAAGCGGCTTCTGCGCATTGCTGCGCGCAGCAACTGCAGGAAGTAAACCTGCCTGGAGTTCGATCGAATGAGAGGAGTGGATCAAGCCGCGGGAGGGGGGCGATTCTGAATGGAGGAGAGAGAGGGAACCTTCACAGCTGGGACAAGGAGGCTGCCCGGCACAGCAAGGCGAATCGTGTTGAAGGTAAGCTCCGCGGCAGGTGTGGGAATCGTTGCCACGACCGGATGAAATTGTGCATGCTCATGCGCGCCTAAATCATCCTCGCGCTGAAAACAGCGTGTCTCGGCGGGATTCTGCGCCATCGCCATGTCGTCATACATCGTGATGACAGCAAACATGATGACGAGGACTAACGCCAGGGAGACGAATTGCGCCCAGCGTCCCTGGCCCTCGCGCCGCGCATGGCGCGCCCACAGCCAGCACATCGCCGTTGTCAACGCCGTCCAGCCGAGATTGAGGGCCAACTCCATCGGTAATTACCTTTGCCTTCCACTTTCATTCTGGCGATCATGTGTCGGCACTTATGCGCTGAGAAGTGGCCGAGCGATGACTGCATCAGTGAGGTCTTGCTGCACTGGAATCGGAAACAATTCCAGTGCTGCTGCCAGCAAAACCCAAGAGCGATGCTTCAAGTGTGCATCGATTTTTGTCAAGTCCGCATAATCAGTTCCTCAAGAAATCGTAGTAATCGCGAATTATTGAGTTAGCAGGTCTGGCCTCATTTGCAAAGGCCAGACCTGGCGGGATGGGACAGCTAGAACCTGACCATGATCGCAACCGTGCTAACTGTTTGGTTGGTGCGCAGGTCAGGCCACCAGATCGAAGTGAGGCCTGCGGGTGTACCTGCGGCTAAGCCTGCGCCGCAGGCGAGCTCCGCGCTGTACAGGCCCTGGGTGCCATAGCCAAAACCGGAGGCAGCGCCACTAGCGCAGGCATACTGCGCCGGAGAGCCGTTGTTGCCGCCGGGCGGAGTTATGCCGCCGTGGCCGGTCCAGTAGGGAGTGTCGGAGTAGCGGTAGCCGGTCTCCAGGCGGAAGGTGATGAACTGGCTGGGCATGTAATCGAATGTGACGGTGCCGTCGTGCATCTGAGCGCGATCACCGGCGTTCTCCGTATAGTAAGGAGTGCCGGTGATGGCCGTGGCGCCGTTGATGGGTGGCAGCAGCGTCAGGTAACGGCCGGGGTTGTTCATCTGGCCGCCGCCGAGGGTAATTGCGTACAGATCCTTCTTGAACCAGAAGCGGTTGTACATCATCCAGCCGGCGAACATCTGCTTGGGCCTGCCGTCTTTGGAGCCATGGCAATCGACGCCGCCGTTGTATGTGTCGGTGGTGCCCGTCTCCGGAGAGAGCCCCTTCTTATTCAATGCGCCATCCGGGGTGGCGAACGAGACCGGTCCGCCGCCGTATTCGCAACCCAGGTCGCCGGTGATGGTGTAGGCGATTTTGTCCAGGAACTTCTTCGGCTGGTCATACACTTTGACCTGTGCGCTGTAGTCGGCGTGGATGCGCGAGCGGCCAAGGTTAGTGGAGTCATCCTCGCCCATCCCGTAGTTGTTCCAGACGAAGTCCAGATACGGCTTGGGACGCCAGAGAATCTGTCCGCCCAACCCGCCGTGGCCGCCGTAACGGGCATAAGACTGCCAGCCGTTGATGATCCAGGGCTCGATCTTGAGCTTCGCAGTCGGGAAGTACTGAATGCGAAGGCCGTTGAAGAACCAGGGCGTGTTGGACGAAACGAACGAAGGCTGATAGGTCCAGTTATCGAAGTTGTAGTAGCTGAAGAGGCCGATGTAGGAGACGAAGATACCGGCGTCCACATTGACGCCGTGGGCATAATCCCAGTGATATCCGCCCCATGCTTCCGAGACGTACTTATAGGCTCCAGCCAGATCCCACTGCCCGCGGTTAGGGCTGCCGTCATTGCGGACTGTGGTCGTTGCGAATAGGCCATCCATGGTCAGGATGCGCCCGCGCACGTTATTGATGCGGATGTCGCCGCCAGCGCTGATCTGCTCAAGCTGCCACTCGTCGGAACGGAAGGTTTCCGTCGATCCACCCAGGCTGTCGTCTTCGGGGTGGTTGTAGTCGAGCGTGTAGTTTGCGTCGGCGCGAAACTCGGGCGTGAAGTACTTGGTGCTCATGGGGCTGTCAACGGCGTGGCCGTTGCTGTTCAGCCAGGTCCAGTCTCCTGGGAACGGCTCGCCTTTCTTGGTAACCTGGGCGTCGATCTCAGGAGCCGCCGGCGTCGCAACAGGGGGAGGGGCTGGCGCTTCCTGGCCCACGGCCATCGAGCTGCTTTCGCCCGTTTCAGCTGAGCGCAGTGCATTGGCGTCCTTCTCGGCGCTGGCGGCATCGTTCGCTGGGCTGCTCGCCTTCAGCTCGGCTTCGAGTTGCGCAATACGGGCCTTCATCTCCGCGAGCTCTTTGATGACTGCTTCGTTATTGAGCGGCACGGCAACGGAAGCAGGCGCCGCAGTGGCTGCGCTTGAAGCTGGCGAGGCGCCGCCTGTGCCAGGTGCCGCGGCAGCGGCGGGGGTGGCCGCTTCGCCGGCCACTGCGCCAGGGTTTGTCCCCGGCTCTTCCAAGGCCGCTAACTCAACCGAAACTGTTTGAACCGGCGGCCCCGCGGTCGCAGTTCGCGGCAAGGGGTTCTTGGTGGACGTCGAAGCCGCGTTTTGGGCTTGACACGCGAGCTGTGCGGTTAACCCGCAGATTGCAGCTCCCAATGCGATGGCCGTCCTGAAGTTAGTTCTCATACGCATCCGATCTCCTCGACGCCTGGCGTCTCCGTGTTAACAAGCGTTGGCACTCAATGAGGAAGGGCTAGCTTGTTCGTACCGCCCCCTCATCCCAAGTGATATGCGAAGCGGCATAAAGGAGCCGCAAAGAATATGCAGTGATTCCATTAGGGGTAAGTAGTATTGCGCCTCATGGCGAGCGCTTTTGATAAGTAGCCGGGTGCGCTCCGGCTTGGATCGCGGGGCGGCTTACATTGACGCTACCGTGCAGGCCATAAAGATTCCGTGGAGGTTTTGAAGAAAGTTATGAGCATAGCATCATACTCACATAAAGAATCCATGAACTCTTTCTAAGAAAGTTATTGCTTCCGGTTGGTTCTGGAATCCGCCCGATCCATAAGTGAGCCGGCAATGAGCTTTCCGCCGCTCCACTGTCTTTATCTTATCTTTATCTATTCGGCCCTAGCATGAAGATCATCGGCCGCCGCGCCTGTCCGGATCGACCGCAACAGGAAGCCGGACTCCTGCGAGTTATATGGCAACGTTGACAGCGAGCAGCCAAGCGGTCGGCGGAAGCAAAGAGGACAGATCGGAGAATCGAATGCGGGAAGGGAAATATGCATGGGCTCTTCTGGCCCTGACGGCCGTCACCGTTAGGGCGCAGGATGCAACACTACCAAGTCGACAGGTTCATCAGGCGCCTGACAATGATGGCATGTACTACGCGGGCCCAGAGGTCACAGCGCCGCGGCTGGTTCGCACCGTCTTTGTGCCCTATCCGGACGACGTACCTTACAAAGAGGCACAGGGCATGACCGTGCTGGCCATGGTCATTGACGCCAACGGCATCCCGGCGCACATTCAGCTGTTGCACACGCACGGAGAGGCCTTCGATGCGGCCGCCATTGCGGCGGTGAAGCACTCCACGTTCGAGCCGGGCAGATTGGCAGGCAAGCCGGTGCCCGTATGGATCGATGTTCGTGTTGTCTTCCGCGCCGATCGCAGCAAGGCTGTCCCCGAGGTCCTGATCGCCGAGAGGGATCTGCCTCTGCCGGATGAATCGAAGTTTGTAGACAAGCATCGGAACCCCTTGCCATACACAGCTCCCATCGCGATCCACACGGTTGACGCTGACTTCGCCGATCCGTTTGCGAAGCATCCCTTTGTGCAGGATGCCGTCGTCTCAGTGCTGGTGGGCGAAGATGGTTTGCCGAAAGAGGTTCGCGTGCGCCGAGGCTTGGGGTTTGGATTGGACCAGAAGGCCGAGGCTGCGGTCTGGCAATACAGGTTCTATCCCGCCACCAGGAGCGGCAAACCCGTCGCCGCGCGCAGAGAGGTCATGGTCGATTTCGCCAAGTTCTGATGGCTGCCGCCTGTGTTCTCGACATGCCAAGCCGGTGGCGGCACAGACTGAAAGTCCGGTTCCCCGCATCCGCAGTTTCTAGCGCCTGTCATCCAATCAACCAGATGAGCGCGGCTGCGAAGCGGATGGCGGCCAGGAAGTTACGTGCGGTTTTGTCGTAGCGTGTGGCGATGGCGCGAAAAAGCCTGAGTTT
>Ga0187867_10000421_pt1 | contig 38102 bp, 31 predicted proteins | sample June2016WEW_13_1_FD_132976 | JGI IMG/M metagenome (GOLD analysis project Ga0187867, IMG submission 132976) | Peatland microbial communities from SPRUCE experiment site at the Marcell Experimental Forest, Minnesota, USA - June2016WEW_13_10 | ecosystem: Environmental > Terrestrial > Soil >... | reverse complement strand
TGGGCCAACTTCGCCCAGTGCCAGTTCATCGCCCAGGAATCGATGCAGATGACCAGGTCGGGCGGCCGCTGGCGGAAATGGTTGCGCGACCAGTTGAATATTCGGCGCATCTCGAAGTAGCGCAAGGCGCCTTTCCATCCCATCGCCGCCCGCTGAACCGTGTCGTAATGGACCATGGCCCCCGCCTCGGCCATCGCGGGCCCGCCGATGCCCTCAACGATAATGTCCTTGTTGAGTGCTTTAAGCTCGCGGATGAGCAGCGCGGCGTGCTGATCGCCGCTGGCCTCGCCCACGGTAATGAAAACCCTCCGCGCCATGGGCCAAAGTCCAACGAAATGCGGCCAAAGTGTCAAGGCATTCGGCAAACGAAGTAAGCCGACGGGCGTATCGCTTCCCTTTATCTTCTCAGTCCTCGCCATGTTGATATGATCCCCTCGTTTTCAACAACGAGGGCAATATGTCCACTCTCTGGCACGAGATGTTCTTCTTGCAGCTTCCGGTCCTGGAAAAGATTCTCCGGCCGATCTGCGTGTATCTCTTCCTGCTCGTGGGCCTGCGCCTGGCGGGCAAACGCGAGTTGGCGCAGCTCAATCCGTTCGACCTCGTCGTGCTGCTCACGCTGTCCAACACGGTGCAGAACGCGATCATCGGCGACGACAATACCGTCACCGGCGGGCTGCTCGGAGCAGCCACCCTGCTGTTCATCAACTACCTGGTCGTCCGCTTTGTCCACCGGCATCGGAGGCTGGAAACGCTCGTCGAGGGCAACCGCGATTTCCTCATGCGCGACGGCCATATTCTGCGGAATCATCTCGACCGCGAGTTGATCACCCGGGCGGAGTTGGTGGCGGCGGCGCATCGGCAGGGAATCGGCTCACTGGCTGAGGTCGAGAGTGCCGTGCTGGAGCCCACCGGCACCATTACCTTCGTCGAAAAGAAGCCCACCTCCGAGGACGTCCGCCATCATGAATTGCTCGACGCGATCGACCGCCTGCGCCAGGAGCTGCCGCACGTTCGGGCCCAAAACAATTCCGGCGCCGCGGGGACGTGAGCAAGACGGTCTACACCGCCTGAAACCTGCGGCGTCCGTGCATGGGATGAACGGCATGGCGACGGGGCTGGGCTGGAGACCTTGGGCTGGCCGTCGCGGGCTGCGAATACCGGCGAAACTCGTGAGCCTGGCCCTGGGGTTTGGGGCTTGTGAATTGATTCGGAATTCTGGCTTGGGGCTTGTGCATTGGCGCGCCGGCCCGAGCCGTCTTCACGGGAATCGGCCGGCGGATCAGCTTTTCAATCGCCCTCAGATTGGGCATTTCTTCAGGGTCGCAGAACGAAACGGCGGCGCCGCTGGCGCCGGCGCGTGCGGTGCGGCCGATGCGGTGAACGTAGGTTTCCGGCTCGTCGGTCAGGTCGTAATTCACGACGTGCGTGATGCCATCCACGTCGATCCCGCGAGAGGCGACGTCCGTGGCAACCAGCAGGAACATCCTGCCGCTCCGGAAATTCTCCAGCGCCCGCTGGCGAGCGTTCTGGGTCTTGTTGCCGTGGATCGCCTCGGCGCGAATGCCGCTGTCGTGCAGGCGGCGCACCAGGCGGTCGGCGCCATGCTTGGTGCGAGTAAAGACAAGTGCCCGCGCCATCGCCAGTTCATTCACCAGATGCGCCAGCATGGCGGGTTTTTCCGTTCGAGAGACGAAGTAAACCGATTGATCGATCCCATCGGCCTCGGGAGAAGCGTGCGCGATCTGCACCGTCACCGGATCGCGGAGAATAGCCCCGGCGAGTTTGCGGATGTCCGTTGGAATGGTGGCCGAAAAAAGCAGCGTCTGCCGGCGCGCCCCAAGGACCGCGATGATCTTGCGGATGTCCTGGATGAAACCCATGTCGAGCATGCGGTCGGCCTCGTCGAGCACAAGCACTTCAACGCCGCGCAGGTCTGCCAGGCGCTGACCGAGAAGATCGAGCAGACGTCCCGGCGTGGCGATGAGAATATCGACGCCGCGGCGGAGCGCTTCGGCCTGCGGGCCGACGCCGACGCCCCCGAAAACGACCGCGCAGCGGAGGCCAAGATGCTTGCCATAAACGCGAAAGCTCTGCGCGATTTGCCCGGCCAATTCGCGAGTCGGGCATAGCACCAGGCATCGCGGCCGCGCCGCCCCGCCGGGCCGCGCGGCGATCGACAGGCGGTGCAGAATCGGCAGCGCAAACGCCGCCGTCTTGCCGGTGCCCGTCTGGGCACAACCCAGGATGTCGCGCCCGCGCAAAATGTGCGGGATCGCCTGCTCCTGCACGGGCGTGGCGACGGTATATCCTTCTGAAGCAACAGCGCGAAGAATCGGCTCTGCCAATAACAATTCAGCGAAATTCAATGAAATTCCTTTGGTAAACGGTGCGTACCAAAGGGTCAACGGCGGATGCCGAAATAGGACCAGTCAGTGCGCTACAACCAGCTCGTAACGTCCAGGATCAATGCCGCAATGGGCTAGAGTCTGCGATGGATCGAGACAGGCAATTGTTCAAGAAGTATATCGGAATAACGGTGTGAGTCCAGTAGCCCCCGCCGTATTTTGTGGAATTGCACGATGGCGGCCCCATTTGCGGTGTCATCAAGCCCGCTTTTGGCGAAATGCCGACGAAACCAAGAATCCGGCGAAGAGCAGGAAGATGGTCCACATCGGCAAAAGATAGCGGTCGGTCACGCTCGTGACGACAAACGGCGATACCGAAAGCAGCCCGACCGCGACAAGCCAATTGATCCGGCAATCCCGCCTCCAGGCAAGGAGCAGTCCGCCCAAACCCAGCACAGCGGTCAGCGCCGTCACGGCTAATTTTTCAATCATGACCCCGTCGCGCACCGTACCGGCCAGAAATGGCGGAATTGCACCGCGAGGAGGATCGGGATCGCCGATGAACAAATATCCCGTTCGCAACGCGCATAATCGCAAAAACCGCCATGGATCGGCGCTCAGTTGTTGCAAAAACATCACTCGACATCGGTGGAAATATTCCATTTCGCCGATCCTGTTCAACAGCATTCTTTGGTCAACATTTTTATAGGGATGGTCGGCCACCGTGGCGTCGTTGACCAGCCCCGATGCGCCGGGCCGGTTGCCGAGCCAAAGTTCAAATTCGGCTCCGCCACGGACGTACATCAGCCGCCCGAACGTGGCCGCATTGCGCGCGGTCCAAGGCGCCAGCGTCAGGCAGAAGGCGGCGATGGCCAAGGCGACCGCGCCGCGTTGCCGGGGCGGCGATTCACGGCGGACGGCACGCCAGACGATCACCGGATATGCCAGAACATAAGAGGCGTTGGTCAACGACAACAAACCCAAACCTGCTCCGACGATCGTGTCCCAGGCCGGTCCGGCGGCGCGTTCCGCGGCAATCAATATCCAGACAAACAGCGCAAGCGCGAGATATGTATCCCAATAATCGCCGACGAAAAATAGAAACGATGGATGAATTGCCAACAACCCGGTGGCCAGCCAACCCGCCGCGGACGAAAAATAGACCCGTCCCAATATGCCCACGCCTGCGACCACCGCGCCGAAACAAACAGCATTGAACGCCATCAACGCGGTTATCGCCGTCGGCGTACGGATGCCGCAGAGGCGATAGACCGTTGCCATCAGATACGGATAAACCGGAGGGCTCCAACTCGTCGGGGCCGCATGGGGGGAGGGGTCCATGGGACTGATGAATCCTTCACCACGCGCCAAATGAATGGCAATGTTGTTTTCCTCGGCAAACGGCGAAGATCTTAGATAATCGTGCGCTATCAGAACCATCGCCGCCCAGCAGCCGGCCAGGACGAAAACCAGACCGTCCTTGGGCCGAAGCCGGCCGAAGACCGCGGAGTAGGAAGGTTTTGCGCCTGGTGCCAAGCGGCGCATTTTGGCCAGCCCGTTGATTTGGAGCAAGTCGGCAACAGATCAAGAGGCGATCTGTAATCAACATGGACGTTTCTTCCTCCCCAAAGCGTTGTTCTGTAGTTTATGGAGCGATGAACCCCGGCATTCACCTGGTGCACAAGCCCGTTGGACCCACGAGCTTTTCGTTTGTGCAGACTTACATCCAGGCTGCTCGCGCCCACAAGGAGCGGCGGCCGCCGCGGATTTGCCACGGCGGCACTCTCGATCCCTTCGCCAGCGGGCTGCTGCTCATTCTGGTGGAACCTGCCACCCGTCTATTCCAGTACCTGCACGCCATCCCCAAGGTCTACGACACAACCGTTTACTGGGGCGTCGAGACGGACAACGGCGATCCCCACGGCCGGGTCGTCTTCACGGGCGACTCGTCGGGCCTCTCGCCTGGGCAACTTGACGATGCCCTGGCGACGTTCGTCGGTTGGCACGACCAAATCCCTCACGCAACCAGCGCCAAACGGATCGACGGCGAGCGCGCCTATCTCAAAGCCCACCGCGGCGAAACGGTGGTCATGCCCGCCTCGCGCGTCTATCTCCATGAGGCCCGCTGGCTCGGCCACGACCTGCCGCGCCACAGCCGGCTGCGAATGACCGTCCGCGGCGGATACTACGTCCGCGCCCTGGCGCGCGATCTTGGCCGGCTCGTCGGCTGCGGAGCGCATCTCACCGAATTGCACCGCACGGCCATTGGGCCTTGGACCGATCCCGGCCCCGATCAATACGTAGAAATCCACGGGCGCGACCTGCTCCCGTGGGCGCCCACCCGATTGCTAACCGATCAGGACGTCGGCGATCTCCGCCAGGGCCGCGAGATTCCCATGGGCGATCTGGTTCCTCCGGATTGGCCCATGCCATCGGGCTTCCCCGACCCCCAGGCCCCCGTCCGCGGGTTTCACCTCGACCGATTCTGCTTCCTGCTTTCGCCTGTCGGGGGCAACCTGAAACTTCTCAGTGCGCTTCACGGCGGCTTGTAGAACTCTGGCAATCGTTCAATTAATGGATTACGATTTGAAGCCAATTCATGCAGTTTTGCCTATAATTGCAACTGAGGTGCAGAGATGTCGCTTGTAATTCCAATTTCACCACAGGTCGAGTCCAAAATTCGGGAACGCGCCGCGGCCGAGGGCAAGGAACCCACGGCATACGCGGCTAAACTGCTGGAGCAAGCGGTAAGTCGATTGTCCCTTGACGAGATTCTCGCCCCCCTCCGTCAAGAGTTTGCGGCCTGCGGCACGTCGGACGAGCAGCTACTGCAACAGATAACCGAAGCCCGCGACGCCTATCGGAAAACCCCTTGACATACTTACGTCAGTGAGTCTTCCGCATCACAAACAGGTAATTAAACCCGCGCAAGAAGAAATTCCCTTCCTCGGCCGCCGCCCGGTAGTTGCCCATATCGAGCGTCTTGTTGTGCCGAACCACCGCGATGATGTCCACCGGCTCTAGATATTTTCGCAGGATCGCGAACAGCTCGAGGCCAATCGGAAAGAATCCTTTGCCCTTCACGAACGAATCGCAAACGAATAGCCCCATGTGGCGGCCGGGGCGCAGAATGCGATGAATCTCGACGATCACCTGCTCCATCGCCTGGTAATATTGTGGGCCGGCGGCATCCAGGTTGCCGATGCAGCGGGGATCGTCGGAGTAATGAATGTGCGTGGAGTATGGCGGATCGATGAACACAAAATCCGCCTTCCCATCCTCCAGCGGCAACTTGCGCGCATCCACACGGAAAATGTCCTTGCGCGTGGGGGTCAGATCGTATCCCAACGCCCTGCGGTTCAGGTCGCGGGCCACGTCGAGCGTGGTGCCGCTGCCGGCACACGGGTCGATGACCAGGTCCTTGGGCTTGGTGTAGCGCTGCAGGAGGTTCCAGACGATGTAGCTGGGCGTGGCCCCCTTGTAACCGGGCCGGCCCTGCGGCTCGTCTCCGTAGTCTTGCGACGGATAATCCCAAAGCGTCGTGGGCTGAATGCGAAGCGGCGGCTTTTTGAATTTCATGACGGGGGAAAGATATCACGCCGCCCCGCTGCCGACACGCGCGGATTTCGATCACGCGCATCTCTTTGGTAAGCTTGGATCGAGGAAAGAGCGAATGAGCGAATACCAATACGTTGCCTTCCGAGCGATCGACGCTCAGGTGAGCAAGGAAAATCTCGAATACATGCGGCGGCAGTCGTCGCGAGCCGAAATCACTTCCTGGTCGTTCGAAAACGAATATGACTTTGGCGACTTCCATGGAAACGCGCTCGAGATGCTGCGCCGCGGTTATGACTTCCATTTCCACTATTCGAATTTTGGGGATCGCAAACTGATGATCCGGTTGCCAAACGGCCTGCCGGACGCCAAGGCGGCCCAGCCGTACTTCGAAGAAGACTCGTTGTTTTTCTTGAAGGACAAACAAGGCCGGGGCGGCATTCTCTGCCTCGAGCCCTGTTTCGAACCGGGCTATCTGGATGATTTATGGGAATTGGGCGGTTTCCTCGATCGCCTGCTTCCGCTGCGCGGCGAAATCCTCGACGGCGATTTGCGTCCACTCTACCTGGCTCACTTGGCCGTCGCATCTGACAGCAACCACGATCCCGACGAGGAGAAGGATGCTCCCGTCCCGGCCGGCTTGGACAAGCTCACGAAAGCGCAGTGCGCACTGGCGGAGCTGTATGGCCTCAGCAAGGCGTTGATCGCTGCCGCGGCCCGGAACTGCCCACCGCTGCCGGAACGCACGGATTCCGAAAAACACTACGCGGAATGGCTACAGCGCCAGCCGGAAGCGACAAAAATCGCGTGGCTCCGTCAATTGATGGCAGACCCTCGAGCGGCGGTGCGAAGCGAGATCCTTGCGGAATTTCAGAATTGCCGTAATACGCCGTCCTGGCCGACCATCCGCCCGGATCGAACCATCGCCGAAATAACGGCGGCGGCCAAAGGAATCCAACTCGAAAACGACCGCAAGGACGCCGAAGCGGCTGCTCGGCGGAGAGCCAAGAAACTCGCCGACATGGCAGCCGATCCTACGCGAACCCTCGGCGAAACTGAGAAACTCGCGAAGGAGCGGAACCTCGACGCGTACCACCGGATTGCCCTGCTGTTGGCCGATCTCCGCGAGGCGCTTTCCGGCGGCGACCAATCCGGCTTGGCTGAACAGCAGGCACGCACGCTGAAGGAGAAAAATCCGACTCTCCACCATCTGACGGCGGAACTGCGGGGCCAAGGCTTCCTGAAAAAATGATTTTTCTATGAGGAAAACATGAAGTACGTGCGACTCGGAAAAAGCGGACTCAAAGTTTCCGCGATTTGCCTTGGCTGCATGAGCTACGGCGTGCCGGAACGCGGGGCGCACCCCTGGAGTCTGCCAGAAGACCAGGCCCGGCCGTTCTTCAAGAAAGCGATTGAAGCGGGGATCAACTTCTTCGACACGGCCAACGTTTACTCCGACGGCACCAGCGAGGAGATTACGGGCAGGGCGCTTCGGGACTTCGCGGCCCGCGACCAGATCGTGCTGGCGACGAAGGTGCATGGCCGCATGCGGCCCGACGCCAATGGGGCCGGGCTGTCCCGCAAGTCGATCTTTACCGAGATCGATCACAGCCTGCGCCGGCTGGGCACGGAATACGTCGATCTCTACCAGATCCACCGATGGGATTACGACACGCCGATCGAAGAGACGCTTGAAGCATTGCACGAAGTGGTCAAGGCGGGCAAAGCCCGTTACATCGGAGCATCATCCATGTTCGCGTGGCAGTTCGCCAAGGCGCTTGACCTTGCCGACTCGCATGGATGGACTCGCTTCGTCTCGATGCAGAACCATTACAATCTGCTCTACCGCGAGGAAGAGAGGGAAATGATGCCGTTATGCAAGGCAGAAGGCATCGGCGTGATCCCATGGAGCCCGCTGGCCCGCGGCCGCCTGACGCGGCCGTGGGATCAGCAAACCGGCACGGCCCGGGCCGGCAGCGACGAATTCGGCAAGACGTTGTACCAGCGCAGCACCGACGCCGACCGTGTCGTCGTCGACAGGGTCGCTGAAATCGCCAAGGCCCGCGGCATTCCGATGGCGCAAGTGGCGCTCGCCTGGCAACTCGGCAAACCATACATCACCGCGCCGATCATCGGGGCGACCAAGCCTCATCACCTGGACGACGCCGTGGCCGCGTTGGCGGTGCAACTCTCGGCCGAGGAGATCGCGAAGGTGGAAGAGCCGTACGTTCCCCACCCGGTGCTTGGACACTCGTAAGTTGGAGGCCTCGCGTTACCGGCTGGCAATTCCCGCGCGCGCCGCCATGGTCTTCAATACGATTGAACGATCAAGCCTGGGATATGCGCGAAATCCCGGGGATTTCGAGTCAACAGCAACTGACCGTGAGCCAGCGCAACCGAGGCGATCAGTGCATCGCAATCGCCGGCCGGACGGCCTCGCTTGAACAGCGCAGCCTTAATGACGGCGTAGCGCAACGCGGCCTCGGCATTGAACTCCAGGATTACGATCCCCGCCAGGATACGTTCGACGCGGTCCAGTTCCCTCCGGCGCTGGCCGGACATTTCTGGACCGACTCGGAATTCCGCCTCGTTGATTCTGGAAGTGAAGAGCATTTCCCCGCTCGCGAGCAGGCGCTGCACCGCGGCCCGCGCACGTTGGTGGGCCGGAACGTGCGACCGACGCCCGAGATCAATCAGGACCGTCGTATCAAGCAGCGCCACGGAACCGCCTCCGATTTCGAAGATTGCGACGCCCGGACACCACCGCCTCGACCGCCTTGACCGCCCGATCGCTGAGCGGGTCTTTCTCGATGGACCTCATCCATTGCTTGAAATCCATCGGTTTCTGCACGACCCGCTTGATGGTCTGGCTGAACGATTCGCCGCTTTGCTTGACCTTCTTGAGCCGGCGATAGGCTTCGGTATCGATCGTGATTGTTTTCGTCGCCATGCAATCTCCATGTATGTGTGTGTACACATACTATCATGGCGACAGGAACCGGGCAAGCGCGACGCCGTGCTGGGCAAGTGGCCAATTCGCCCAAATCCGTCCGCTTTTACAGTCCGCCTAAAAGCGGAGGCCGGCGCGCTGATTTGCCGGCCTCCGTGGCATTCAGAAACCTATTGACGTCAGCGTCTCGCGGCTTGGGACCGTAGTTTGTCGAGTTCAAGTCGGTCCAGGTGAGTTCCGATGTGCATCGCACAAATCTCATATGCTGACGATCGCTTTGCTACCCACTCGGGCTTTCCTTGATTATTCCGATGCTCGTTTACGCAGGTAGCTGCCAGCTTCACTATGACGGCCTCCAGCAACTCGTCAACTGGAATTCTCCAGGCAAACGTACCCTTGTCTGGATCCCAAATCACGTTGGCACGGAATGACGCCAACATTGGATAGAGCCATGCCTTCGGCGGATCACCGTTCATCTTCTTGTTCAAAAAGTATAGCGGCGTGTCACGATTCTCCGGGCTTCGAACGCGGCGATTTCCAGATACAGCTCGACCCACCTGGAAGTCGACAGCGGGATCGTCACAAGCCGCAAGAGTCGCTTCTCGGATCTTGTCTGCGAGCACTAAAATCTCCGGCATTTTTTTCGTTAGCAGACTAACGACAGCAGGGCTATTCTCAATGTCTTCGTCGAACTGCTTCATTGCGTTATACTGGCGCCCATAAAGATTATGTGGGTGTTCTCCAATCGGATACCGGGACAAATTGAACATTTCAAGATAGGCCAGAATCTCACCGATATATACGTCCCCGTCGTCGCCCTCCTTGTAGGCGATCTGATTTTCACCCGGCCGCCCCTTCATCGCCTTCTTTAATTCGTCAAACAATCCATCAAGGTTTCTAAGCGAAGCGTCTTTGACTTGCTTCGAACGGTTCAATCCTTGTGCGATTTCTACGACACTTTTGGGCTCCAAGCCCCGCATAACGTGGATTCGAACATGAGCTCTTTGCATCGCCGAATCTTTTGTATCGTCCGCGCGATTCGCGGCGTCGAGAATTGTCGCGAAGGTGTGACCACCGTTGACAAGCCCGTGCTGCTCCTTATCCGAAAGCTTGAGCCGAATCCGAGATTCTCCCCCTTTGGCGTTGTAGGCTTCCCAAGATTCAACCAACAGGTAGAGACCGGCGTTCTTGACGGCCATCATGTCCGGGTCTTCCCAAAGAGTTTCACGAATAGCCTTGGGCACTGGCCCTGCAACAATTCCCGTCACAGAGGTGTTGGGAACACGTGGATTCACCTCCATCCAATCTTTAAGTTCCTCAGGAACCTCCAATACAGGAACATACCCGGTGCCGATCTGGGCCTTATGGTGACCCGGAATCGGAATCGAGACGAATTTGTCGCAAGGCAGATCCAACGTTAGAGATGCAGTCTTTGCGGGGCTTTGGTGCCCGCGAGAAATGAGCGTACGTGACATGACGTACTCCTTAATTGAGGGCGGAAAGCCTATGGCCCGCCGCCTGTTCTGTTGCCCGCGTCTGCCACTCCGCACCGTGCGTAAGTTTTAGGCCGACTCAGGCGAGTGCGAATTATATGCATTGTTGCGCCCACCGCAAGCTTTGGCCGTGTGTTTTCTAGGGGACAAAAGCGAACGTGAAGATTCGTCGGCGCGGGTCCCACTTCGTGAACTCCACGGGAGCGACAAGATTCGAATCCCTCCGCCCTCACTCTCCCCACGGACGTCAGCCCTCACCGTTCCACAAATCCCATTTTTCTATTGTCCCCCTTGCCGAGCGTCCGATAATTGAAACCATGGACGTTGTCTTGATCGGCGCCGGCGGGCATGGTCGGGTTGTCTTGGACATCCTGCGGACAGCCGGCGTGCATCGGCCAATCGGGTTTCTCGATGCTGATCCACAGCTTACTGGGCAAGAGGTTGGCGGGCTGCCGGTGCTGGGGCAGGTAAATTTGTTGCCGAAGCTCAAGGTCCAGAAGGTCAAGGGAGCGATCATCTCGATTGGGGATAACCATCCGCGGCTACAGTATTTCCGGAAGATTTCTGACCAGGGATTTGAGATGGTCAACGCGATCCATCCGGCCAGTTGCGTTTCTGAGACGGCCCGGCTGGGGCGGAACGTGGTGGTGGCCGCTGGGGCGGTGATATCGACGGATGTGAATGTCCAGGATTGCGTGATCGTGAACACCGCATCGGTGATCGACCACGAGTGCCAGATTGGCCGGGCGGTGCATATCTGCCCGTCGGCGACCCTGGCGGGGAGGGTGAGCGTTGGGGATGAAACCTTTATTGGGCTGGGGTGTAATATCATACAATGCCTAAAGATCGGCGCGAACGCGGTGGTCGGGGCGGGGGCGGTGGTGATTCAGGACGTGGAGGATGGGGCAACCGTCGTTGGGGTGCCGGCCAGAGTCATCAAAATTGGCAAGGCAAGTTCAGAGCCGGTCTCGATTTAGCCGAAATCTTCAATTAAGGCGATTGCCAGCGGCAAAATAACAACTTACAATCCACATAGTCGCACACATGGAGGCGCGATGAGTGCAGTTTACAATCCCGAGGCCGATCTCATCGCGGAGATTGAGCGTCTGGAACTCGAGGCTCGGCAGATTCGCCGGACCATCGAACACGTGAGCGGTCCGGAGGACCGGCGCGTGCTCAACCGCCAGTTGAAGGAACTGAAAGACCAGATCGATTTTCTGCGTCAACGGGTTCCGTGATCGACTTGCGATCATGATCGACTTGCGATGATGCCGGTTTGCAGCAGGACCCCTCGAAGGGGTCTTTCTTTTTCGGCTGTGCTTCGCACTTTCGTCGTGCAATTTCGCCGCTGGTTTTCTGATACATGACATTGGTCATTCTCTGCCTGATCGCGTTGAGCTTTGCCATTTCCTGGCTCGTAACCTGTTGGATGAAGGGGTTTGCGGTTCGGATCGGGTTTGTGGACCGGCCGGGCGGCAGGAAGATTCACGACAACCCCAAGCCGCTGGGGGGCGGGGTGGGGATATTCTGGGGTTTGGCGGCGCCGATCGTCGCCGGCCTGGCATTTCTGACGTTCGCCGAGCCGCCGGGATTTATGCGCTCGCCGGCGCTGATGGGCCGGGCCATTGCGGGGCAGATCGACGCTTACTGGTCGGGGGCGCGGCTGCAGGCGCCGCTGGCCTGGGAAATCCTTCTGGCGGCGGCGGCGATTCACGTACTGGGATTGTGCGATGACAAAAAAGCGCTCGGCCCGATGTTCAAGCTCATCGTGCAACTGCTCATCGTTACCACGCTGGTCCTGGCGGCAAACCTGCGCATCCTGACGTTCCTGGATCAGGCGATGCCGGGCGGCAAGGCGGTTTCAGTCCTCCTCACCATCCTCTGGATCGCGGCCGTCACCAACGCATTCAATTTCCTGGACAACATGGACGGTCTGTCGGCGGGCGTGGCCTCGGTCTGCACGGCGGCGTTTCTGGTCGCGACGCTGTCGATCGGACAATGGTTCGTCGCGGCGGGGCTGGCGCTGCTTTTGGGCGCAACCCTGGGATTTCTCTGGCACAATTTCCCGCCGGCGAAGATTTTCATGGGCGACGGCGGCAGCCTGCTCATTGGGCTGGTTCTGGGAGTGCTGACCGTGCGGACGACCTATCTGACGCCCGGGACGCGATGGGAAAGCCATTGGTATTCCATCTTCGCACCCGTGATCGTGCTGGCGCTGCCGCTGTACGACCTGGTGGTTGTGAGCATCATCCGACTCGCGCGGGGAAAAAGCCCGTTTGTGGGCGACACCAACCATTTCAGCCATCGGCTGGTGAACCGCGGAATGTCCCGCCGGACGGCGGTGCTGTGCCTGTACCTGGTTTCGGCCGCCACGAGCATCGCGGCGATCCGCTCCCGCATGTCAGTGGGGGATTTGCGGTCCTGATCTTTGTGCAGACGTTACTGATCCTGGGCGTGGTGGCGCTGTTGGAACAGGTGGCGTATAAAGAGGAAACTCGAAATTCGAAATTCGAATGACGAATCAAATTCAAAATCAGAAATTCGAATTTCAGACTTCGAGTTTGATTCGAATTTCGAGTTTCGAATTTCGAATTTAATTATCTTGGTTTCGTGATGACCACAAGGACCCACTACTACCAGTCCATCCGCGATCCGCGCCCGGCCATCGACTGGCGTGCGATGCTCACACAGCTTGCGTTCGGCCTTGGCCTGGCGCTCGTCGCCGCGCGGTGCACGTTGCTGGAAACGATCCGCGATCCATTTGAGGTCCGCGTCGGCGGCACGGCCATTCCACGCGGAGCGGGAGCGGATACTTCCCTCTTGCTCGATCTGTTTTGCTGTTTACCGGCGATCCTCGTGCTGACGCGGAGATGTCTGGACAAGACTTACACGCTTCGGTGGAGTTGGTCGCTCGTTTTGATCGTGCCGCTGGCGGCATGGATGGCCCTGAGCGCGAAATGGGCGGACGACAAGTTCGCCGACGTCGTCTCCACGGGCAATTTCCTGGCGGCAATGGCGCTGCTGTGGGCCATGGCACAACTCGTGCGAAGCTGGATGCGGCTGCGAATCGTCGCGGCAGTGGCGTTTGGATTGCTCCTGGTCTTTCTCGTTCGCGGGTTCTATTACAAATTCGTCGATATGCCCATGCTCCTGGAACAGCAAAACAAGCTGCTTCAGCAACAGGGATTCGATCCGAGCAGTTTTAATGGAATCCAGTTCGCCAAAAAGATCGGCGAACTGATGGGGTTCAATTCCTCGCCCAATTCGTTTGCCGGGCTGGTCGTGCTCTTCATGGCAATCGGGCTGGGGGTGGCGATCCAGCGGATCAAGGACGCGGACGATCCCGCCTGGGCCGTTGCGCTGGCGCTTTCGGCGCCGTTGGCGATCTGGCTGCTGGTCTATACGCGTTCCAAGGCCGCACTGCTGATGCCGGTGCTGGTGGCGGCGTTGTTTGCGGTGTGGTGGAAATGGCGCGGGCCGCTCGCGCGGCAATCGAAGCGATGGTTTTGGATCGGCGTGGGAATCGTGGCACTGACAATCCTGGCGGTCGTGGGGCATGGACTGTATCGCCATGGATTGCCGACCAGCAGCCTCAACTTCCGCTGGCGGTATTGGATGGGTTCATGGCGGATGTTCCTGCGTCATCCGCTGCGCGGAACGGGCTGGGAGAATTTCGGGCCGAACTATCCGCGCGACCGATTGCCGGCGGCTTCGGAGGAAATCCACGATCCCCACGATTTTATCGTTCGATTCTTCATCGAGCTGGGCGCGGTGGGCGGCGTATTGCTCCTGGCGTGGCTGGGGCGGCTCTGGTGGGAATTGACCCGCCCCGCCAGCCCGCCGACGATCGCTTCACCCCCCTCTCCGTCGCGGAAAATGGGGCAGGTCCTTTTCCTGCTCGGCGTCGCCGCCGCCGCGATCATTATCAACATTTTCTCCAGCATCGATTTCTCACAGAATGCCAATTATCTGCTCGTTGAGTTGATCAACCGGCTCTTGTACTTCTGCGCCTTGGTGATTGGTTTGCTGGTGGTGGCGCTGCGTTCGCTGGAAAAACCGCAGGTCGATGAGCGGGCGGCGCCGTGGGTGCTGTATGGAATCCTGATCGGGATCGGCGTTTTTTTCATTCACAATCTGATCGAATTCTCGATGTTTGAGCCGGGACCGTTGTGTTTGGTCGGGGTTTTGCTGGGATCGGCGTTGGGAATCCGGATGGGAAACCCTCCGGTGCGCCAGCCGGGAATTTCGCCCCTGGCGATCGCCGGACTGGCGATGACGAGCGTGGCCTGGCTGGCGGCGGCAAATTGGGTCGTCATCCCCATCGCCCGAGCCGAAGCCGCCGCACAACTCGGCGATGAAAAGCTCAGGGCCGGCGATTTTTCAGCCGCCTGCGATGAATACGCCTACGCCACTACCGTTTTGCCTTACAACGCGGATTATCCCTATCGAGCGGGGCGGGCTTTGCATCTCTCCGTCGGGCCGCCCGTGCCCCTGACCGATCCCGGACAGATCGACCGGGCAATCCGCCTGCGAGGGCAGATTCAGACCTGGTACGCCATCGCCATCGCCCGTGATCCGACGTTTCTGGCGGCCCATCACCTTCGGGCGATCTTCGCGCTCCAGATGTACGACTCGAAGCAGATGATCGCGGATTTCGACCGGGTTCTGCAATTGAATCCCAACGAAGCTTCGCTGCGGCTGGAATATGCCCACGATTTGGAATTGCTGCATCTCCTGCCCCAGGCCAGGGAACAATTCAAATTGGCGCTGACGTATAACCAACTGCTCGATCCGGACGACCCGAAGCGCAAGGACGTCGACGAAGCAACAATCGAGAAGGAAATCACTTCTTTGCCCGACTGATCATGTTTGCCAAAATCTCCGCGGAAAATGAATTGAACCGCCAAGAAACTATGACGCCAAGGTGAAAACATGCCAGCGTGGTCCGACCGCAATTCCCGCCTTGGCGTCATGGCGTGGCGGTTCAATCGCCCTTAATCCCCCAAGAGTTGGCACACACCCGCCTGATCGACGCCAACTGAAGTCAGATTTCTCCACCGCTGTTGCTAACTTTTGTGGATAAGTTGGGTAGGCTGGGGCTACGGGTTTCCGGCGCGAAAAATCTTTTGTACGCTAAACTTCGGTCAAAGCATTTGTTAGAGGAGCGTTAGCGGGCGGTTACTCAACATTTAGTAAAGTTTTCTTTGACCTCTACCAGATGTTGTGTATATTCGCGGAATCCCGTCGAACCGAGGACCGGCTCGGGGATTCGCGAAATGCGGTGCGATTTTCAGGTTCGGGCGACGCCGAATGGCGTGTCTGGCGGTGGGTTATTGCGCCTGCCAGGGTAGCTTTTGGGGCCGGAGCGGCTAATGGGAATCCTTTGCGATACTCAAATCCGTGAATTGATCGGTATCGAACCGTTCGAGGATAACGTCAAGCGGCCCGGCAAGATCAGCTACGGGGTTTCCAGCTACGGTTATGACCTGCGAGTCGGGTCGGTTTTCAAGATATTCACCAACGTCAATTCGGAGATCGTCGATCCCAAGAAGTTTTCCGAGCGCAGCTTCGTCACCGTCGACACGGATAAGACCGGGCGGGACCACGTTCTGATTCCGCCGAACAGTTTTGCGCTATGCGAAACGGTCGAGGTCGTTTCGATGCCGCGGGAATACCTGGCGATCTGCGTGGGCAAGAGCACGTATGCCCGGTGCGGGATCATCGTGAACGTGACGCCCATCGAGCCGGAATGGCGCGGGCGGATCACGCTGGAGATCAGCAACACCACCCCCCTGCCGGCCAAGATTTACGCCAACGAAGGGATCGCCCAGCTTCTCTTTTTGAAAGGCGAGCGGGTCTGTTCCAAAAGTTACGCGGACAAGTCGGGAAAGTATCAGGATCAAAAGGGATTGACGCTACCGAAGGTGGACTGAAACAAGCATGAAATTTGCGATGACGGACAATCGCATGTGGTCGTTTATTCGCGCAGAGGAAAGTTGCGAGCTCCACGTGGCAACGACGAATGAAATTTAGGGAAGGATTTCTGAAATGAGAATCAATCGACGTTTTACCAAGGCGGGAACCAGCGCGCTGGACTCGGTGGAGTACGAGACGCGCACGAGCCGGATCACCAATCCGGACGGGAGCGTGGTGTTCGAGATGAACGACGCGGAGATTCCGCGGAACTGGTCGCAACTGGCGACGGACATCATGGTGAGCAAATATTTCCGCAAGGCGGGAGTTCCGCAGAACAATGAAGCGGGCGAGCCGATGCGCGACGCCGGCGGGAACGTGGTCACCGGGCCGGAACGGTCGGCCAGGCAAGTGATTCATCGGCTGGCGGGTTGCTGGCGGCATTGGGGAGAAAAATACGGATATTTCGACGGGGCGGAGGATGGGCAGGCTTTTTATGACGAGGTTTGCCACATGCTGCTGCACCAGATGTGCGCGCCCAACAGTCCGCAGTGGTTCAACACGGGGTTGAACTGGGCTTACGGGATCACGGGTCCGGCCCAGGGTCATTTTTATTGCGATCCCAAGACGGGCGAGTTGATGAAGAGCAAGGATGCGTACAGCCGTCCGCAGCCGCATGCCTGCTTCATTCAGTCGGTGAACGACGACCTGGTGAATCCGGGCGGGATCATGGATTTATGGACGCGCGAGGCGCGGCTGTTCAAGTACGGGAGCGGGACGGGAACGAATTTCTCGAATCTTCGCGGGGACAACGAACCGTTGTCTGGTGGCGGGAAATCGTCGGGGCTGATGAGCTTTTTGAGGATCGGCGATCGCGCGGCCGGGGCCATTAAGAGCGGCGGAACCACCCGGCGCGCGGCGAAGATGGTTTGCCTCAATCTGGATCATCCGGACATCGAGAAATTTGTGAACTGGAAAGTCCGCGAGGAATTGAAGGTCGCGGCCATGGCGGAGGGAATCAAGCACCTTTCGCCGGATCAGAAGGACCTGGCGGCGAAGCTGGGGCTGAAGCTGGATTACGATTTTAATGGCGAAGGGTACGTGACGGTGAGCGGGCAGAATTCGAACAATTCCGTTCGCATCCCGAACAAGTTTTTCAAGGCCGTGGAGGAGGATGGGAATTGGAACCTGACCTGGCGGACGAACGGCAAGGTGGCCAAGTCGTTGCGGGCGCGCGACCTGTGGGAGCAGATTGCGCAGGCAGCGTGGCGCTGCGCCGATCCTGGGGTGCAATACGACGACACGATCAACCAATGGCACACCTGCCCCAAGAGCGGAGCGATCAAAGCGTCGAACCCGTGCTTGACGGGCGACACGCGGGTGCTCACGCCGGGGGGAATCTGGCGGCGGATCGATCAGATGATCCACCTTCCCAGCCGGGTGGTCACGAGTCTTGAGGGTCAGGAAATCCACGCGACCGAGGGGGCGTTTCCGACGGGAACCAAGGAGGTTTTCGAGCTGCGGACGCGCGGGGGATACGGCGTGACGCTGACGGCCGATCACAAGATTTGGACCCGCCGGGGATGGGTCATGGCGAAGGATTTGGGCTCCGAGGACGAGATCAAGCTGCCGAGCGAGCCGGCGACGGTTCAGGAAATCGGCGAGCCGCAGGACCCGCATTTCTTCCAATTGCTGGGTTTGTTTTTCTCATCGGCGAACGCCAGCCCCGATTCGATCCGGCTGGATGCGTGCCTGGGCGGCGGGGAATTGATCGAGCCGTTCGCGCGGTACGTTGCGCACGCCTGGAACGAGCGGATCTACGACGATGATTACGTGAACCAGTTGATGGTGACGGAGGACGAAGCGAGCGGCGGGACGGCGACGGCGTCGCTGACCAATCGGCGGCTGCTGCGGCGGATTCGGGCCTACGTGCGTTACGAAACAGGCGAACGGCGGCTGAGCGATGACGTGTTCACGGCGGGCCTGGCGGCGCAGAAGCACCTGCTGCGGGGCCTGCTCACGTCGGATGGGATCGTTCGAGACGGGACGTTGGAAATGAGCCTGGACAGCGCGGGTCTTTTGCGGGACGTGCAAATGATCCTGCTGGGGTTTGGGATTCAAAGCTCGGTATTTGTGATGGACGAAGGCGGAGCCGTCGTCCGCGGCGCGGTCGCCGGCGCGTGCGGCGCCGGCGACTCGGCTGCCGTCCCCGCCGCTTCCCGCCGACACGTCCTGCGGATTGATCCCCGGAGCCTGAGCGCGCTGGGCCGCCACGTCGGGTTGCTGCCCGGAAAAAAACGCGAGCAACTCGCCTCGGCGCTGGAAATCGCGGCGAATCGGCCGGAATCCGGCGGGAATTTCGACGGCGTGGAATCCTTGACGGCCCTGGGCCGGCGGCAGGTTTTCGATCTCACCGAGCCGGTCACGCGATCCTTCATTGCCAACGGCCTGGTCGTCCACAACTGCTCGGAATACATGTTCCTGGACAACACGGCGTGCAACCTGGCGTCGTTGAACGTGCTGACGTTCTTCGATGCCGAAACCATGCGCTTCGACATCGAGGGATACAAGCACGCGATCCGGCTGTGGACGATCGTGCTGGAGATCAGCGTGCTGATGGCCAGCTTCCCGTCGGAGGAGATCGCCAAGCTCAGTCATCGCTTCCGAACGCTGGGATTGGGATACGCCAACTTGGGGGCGATGTTGATGCAGGCGGGGATTGGGTACGATAGCGAGGTGGGCCGGGCGATCTGCGGGGCGCTGACGGCGATCCTGACGGGCGAGAGCTATGCCGCCAGCGCGGAAATGGCGCGGGAGCTGGGGGCCTTTTCGGGCTACGAGGAGAACCGGGCGGAGATGCTGCGCGTGATCCGCAATCACCGTCGGGCGGCGTACGACGTGACGAGCAACGCCAACGCCCGGCGCGGGTTGGGCGATTATGAGGGCCTGGACATCAAGCCCGTCGGTTTGGATGGAGCGCAGTTCGGGGAAAGGCACGTGCTGGCATCCATGCAACTGCTGAAAAGCGCGCAAGAATGTTGGGACCGGGCGCTGCTCTTGGGCGAAAAATTCGGATTCCGCAACGCGCAAACCACCGTGATCGCCCCCACCGGCACCATCGGGCTGCTGATGGATTGCGATACCACCGGCGTGGAGCCGGACTTCGCGCTGGTGAAATTCAAGAAGCTGGCCGGCGGCGGGTATTTCAAGATCGCCAATCAGTCGCTTCGGCCATCACTGGTCAATCTGGGCTACAGCGCCGAGCAAATCCACGAAATCCTGCGCTACGTGATGGGCACGCTGACCCTGCACGATGCGCCGCACGTGAATTTCCAGGCGCTGAAGCAAATGGGATTCACCAAGGAGGAACTGAATTCCATCGAGGATTCGCTGCCGGCCCAGTTTGAGATCGCCTTCGCGTTCAGCCCATGGACGATTGGAAAACAGACGCTGGAGCGGCTGAACATCCAGGAGACGACGTGGCAGAAACCGGGCTTTAATCTGCTGCAACACCTGGGATTCACCAAGCGGCAGATCGGCGAGGCCAACGACGCGATCTGCGGGCGCGGGACCGTCGAGGGTGCGCCGCATCTAAATCCCGAGCATTACGCGGTGTTTGATTGCGCCAACAAGTGCGGCCGCCATGGGCAGCGGTTTATCCCCGTCGAGGGCCACATCCGGATGATGGCGGCGGCGCAGCCGTTCATCTGCGGGGCGATTTCCAAAACGATCAATCTGCCCACGGAGGCCACCGTCGAGGACATCAAGCGCAGCTATCATCTCAGTTGGAAGCTCGGATTGAAGGCCAACGCGCTGTATCGCGACGGGTCGAAGATGTCGCAGCCGTTGAACGTCAAGAGCGATGAGGAACTCGACCAGGTTGAGGAGGACGATGAAGAAGGCGTGGAAGCGGCCAGGGAGGAAGTGGCGCAGGAGGTGGTCGCGGCAGCCAGCACGCTGTTCGGGGGCAAGGCGACGACGAGCGACAACCTGGTGCCCGCTCACACCCACGTGGTGGAGAAAATCGTCGAGCGAATCGTGGAGCGGCCGCTGCGGCGGCGATTGCCCGATACCCGCAACGCCACCACTCACAAATTCGACGTCGCCGGCCACGAAGGATACATCACCGTCGGCCTGTACGCCGATGGTTCACCGGGCGAAATCTTCATCCGGATGGCCAAGGAAGGCAGCACGATCGGCGGGTTGATGGATACGATCGCGACGCTGGTGTCGGTGAGCCTGCAATACGGCGTGCCGGTGGAATCGCTGGTGCGGAAGTTCGAGCACGTGAGGTTCGAGCCCAGCGGAATGACCCGAAATTCGGAGATTCCGTTCGCCAAGAGCCTGGTGGATTACATTTTCCGCTGGCTGGCGATGGAGTTTGTGAGCGGCTATCGAGCGGCGAACGCGCCCAAGCGCGAGCCTCGCCCGCAAACGGCCCAGGAGGCGGAAGCGCCGGCGGCGACGGCGGATGCGCCGACGGGCCGCAAGGGCGGCAACGGTCACGGCTCGCGCATCGAGCCGGATTCCGCTCGGCCGTTTGCCTACAGCGTCGAGGAAATGAAAGCCGGCGCAGCCAGCGTTCCGGCGGAAGCGCCGGGCGGTTCGAATCTTCGTCTGGCCATCGTGGCCGATCCCCTGAGCCAGCAGAGTTCTGAGTTGCAGGCCGACGCCCCGGCGTGCGACGTTTGCGGAAGCATCACCGTCCGCAACGGGACCTGCTACAAGTGCCTGAACTGCGGGAATTCCATGGGATGCAGTTGATCTCGGCGACTTCCAGTCATCGGACGCTATTTCGATTTGCCGCCGAGCAATTTCTCCAGGCTGTTTCCCAGCTTGGGTGACAGTTGCTTGGTCAGCGATCCGGCCACATCCTGGAATTGACCGTCGAATCCTGGGCCAAGCTGTTTGGACAATCCGTTGAGGTCCTGCCCGAGCAGGAGCTTGACCTCCGGCGGGAGGTTGGACGCGTCGGCGGCTTTGGCGGTCAGGGCCGTCACGACCTGCATCACCACGTCCTTGATTGCCGCGCCGTTCTGATTCCCATCCGCGTTGCCGATGTTCTTGAGGCTCAATGAGGGGATGGAGATTTGAACTGAATTGGTGAGACCCGGAATGCCGGGCATGAACGTCACCTGGGTGTTGTTGAGATCCAGGTCGTCGATCACGAGCTTGATGGGCTGCGTTGCCTGGCCGCTGCTGGATTTGGGAGATTGCGGCATTTGTTGCATGAGCGCGTCGAGGTTCAGCTTGACGTTCGCCTGCTCGACAACCAGGACCGGATTGTCGATGAGGATCTTCTGAATATGGATGGGCGACCCGGTCAATTGGCCGTATTGCACGGTCACGCCGACGCCGCCGAGGGTGAAGATTTGCGGCGAGGAGAATTTCGGCGGTGAACTGATTTGCAGATCGTTCAGGCCGACGCTTCCACCGAGCAGAGACAGTCGCGCCGATCCGAGCGTGGTGGTGACGCCCAGGGACGCGGAGGCTTGTCGCTCGACCTCCGCGCGCACGATGGAGTTCAACGAAACGTAGACGATTACGATTGCAATTAAAATGAGCAACACGCCCGCGAGAAGAATTCGCTTGATCCATTTCATGGCAACTCCGGTTGTGGTCAGATTTTCCGGCGCGGTGGGGGATTTTGGAAGGGAACATTGCGTGAAATCGGCTTGAAAAAAAAATTGCCCTTTTTTTCAGCAATCTGTGCTTTTGTGTTGACACAAAACTCGGCGTTCATACAATCCCCGTTGCTTGACCGCCTAAGCCGCCCGACAAATGGAGCGGCGCGGAGAACCCAATGCGAAGCCGGCGTCGGCGTCGCATCGCTGATTCGAAGGGCAGTTTTTTCGGATCGGCAGGGGCGAATCGGAATGTGTATTGCAACGGCAGCGCTCAATGGGGCTTTGTCCGAAGCAACCGAGGGAGACTTTCAACTCCCAGCCCGTCAGCTAACTCCGTAGGCACGTGAAAGGGATCAATGCGCCTTCTGGCGTTTCGATCTCTTGAGGTTTTCCGGGTTTTTGCCTGGACGACGGCTTCGTTGCCGCATTCCAGGCCTTGTGGCGCCGCCACGGCGCAAAAGGAGATCTGCCATGCAACACTGCGAAACGCTACGGAAAGCGATCGAGAACCTCATCGATGCCAAGCTGGTGGACGCGATGGCTCGCGCCGACGGCTTGAACCGGTTGCTGGCCCACCGCCGCACCGGCGTCGCCTCGCCGGACATCCGCAATGCGGAACGCCGTCTGGAAGAGACCCTCGGTGAGTTGCTGACGTTCGCGGAACACCAGGCCGAACAGGCCGCGTGATTCAACAGGCCGCGTGAATCCAAGGAACGTCCACGGGTAGGAAGTCTGTTCGCTGAATTCAGGGGATGGATTGGCTAGACGGCCGGCTTGCCTTCAATTGGCAAGTCGGCCGCCAGCGTTTTCCCAGACGGGGAATAATCGCCCCGCCGATGTTGGCCAGCTTGAAATCCGGCAGGGGTGGGCGCTCGGCGCGGGGGTCAATGCCGCGAATTGTCGCCACGGTCAACCGCAGCATGGCATCGAGCTTCTGCCGCAAGCGAATCCGGGGCGGACGCGCGTTGGGCCGCAACAGCATGACCGTCACGTCATCCTCGGACAGATTTCCCGCGAACCGCGCGGAAATCTTCTCCAGCAACGATCGGATGAAATCCTCGCTCGGTTCGGCGTCCACGGTTTCAGCGACGCGCAGCAGCCCCTCGGTGCCGAACATTTTGCCGTCGGCATCGCGCGATTCGATCAGCGCGTCGGTATAACACAACACCAGGTCGCCCACTTCCAGTTCGACGTCGAATTGCTGGTAGTCGGTAACGTCGAGAATGCCCAGGGGGATGTTCCCGGTCGATTCGTCCCGGCCACCAGGCTTTTCAAGGATCGACCAGCTTCGATTGGAAACCGAGTAAAGCAGCGGAGGCGGATGCCCGGCATTGCAGATGCTGAGAACGCGGCTGGGCGCGAAGAACGTCGTGGCCAGGGCCGTGGCGAACCGCCCTTGCCGCGACATGGCCGTGAATTGCCGGTTCAATGCCCGCACGAACTTGGTCTGATCCAGGAAATTGACGTAACGCCGCATGAGCGACCGCAATCCGGCGGCGGATTCGGCAACGGCGTCGCCGTGGCCGGACACGTCCGCCAGCAGCAGCCGGTTGATCCGTCCGGTCGCGCAGCTCGAGGCGTAGTAAACGTCACCGCCAAATCCCGCGTCCCCGTACGGCTTGCTATAAACCCAAGCATCCAGCCCGGCGAGTTTCACCACCCGCGTGGTCGGCTGGATACCGCCCCAAACTTCCATGCATTGCATGTATTGGCCATCGTCGTCCGGCATGGAGGCATTGTAGGCCGCAATCCACGGCTTGCGGATTAATTAACAACTTGTAAAAAAGGCGCCGGCGGAACCCTGTTGGATTCCGCCGGCGTGATCCGTCGCGGCCGGGTGTAAGCCGAATTCTGTTTCCCTAACCCTTCGACAAGCTCAGGGCAGGGAGGCGACCATTTCTCTGGGCCGGCTGTCGCCAGCCGGCTCAAGCAGCCTACCCGCGGATGTGCCGGTGGGCGCCTTCGCGGAGGCAAAGCCTACCGCTCGGCGTTTGACCGGCGTGCCCCGGGCCAGGGCTCTCCGCTTATTTGGCCTTGCTGCCGGTGGGGTTTGCCGTGCCGTCCGGGTCACCCCGAACGCGGTGCGCTCTTACCGCACCTTTTCACCCTTACCGGAAGAGATCCTTATGGGAATTTCTCCCGGCGGTATGTTTTCTGTTGCACTTTCCGTCGGATTGCTCCGCCTTGACGTTATCAAGCACCGGGCCCTACCGGACGGCGCAAAAAACGCCGCCCGCTGGCAGTTCGGACTTTCCTCACCCCTAAGCGCAAGCTCCGGGGCGCGATCGCCGCATCGGCCGCGACAAATTCATTATATCCATGAAAACCCGCCACTGGAAACCGGAGGCCCCACACCGGAGACTATCAGGCTTGCCAAATCCAGTCTCCAAGTCAGCGTTTGGTTTTAGCCTGGGCGCCAAGCCGTCAATCCAGGCCGGGCCGGTGCTGGCGCTGCTGGCGATCGTCCTCATCACGGGGCTGCTCTTTCCAGGCGATGCCATGTTCATGAGCGACGAGGCCCAGCTGCTGGAACACGCTCTGATCGCAAATCACCAGCCCCTCAACGTTCTTGGAATTCCGCTGCCGTTCACGCCTGCCCGGGCGGGACTGCAAGGGTTGCGCGGGTACGAAGGCCCGTTCGCAGTCTGGGTTTATCAGATTTTCCTGCTGATGACGCACAATCCGATTGTGATGGTGGCCGTGCGCGCGGTGCTTGTCAGCGGCTCGACGGCGCTCGGTCTGGCGTGGCTGGCCCGGTCGATGCGCCTCAGTCCGTGGTATGCCCCTCTGTCGATGCTTTCGCCTTGGCTCTGGGTCTATAACCGCGCCCTTTGGGACAATTCGTTCGGCATCCCGTTGGCAGCCATCGCCGTCGCCGCCTATGCCGATTTCCTCATCACACGGCGCCGCTGGACCCTGCTGCTCGCCGCCGTCAGCCTGGCAGCCATGTCGCTCGTCCATTTGATGTCTGCGCCGCTCATCGCCGCTTTGGGTTTGCATGCGCTGCTCTTTGAGCGGCGATCCGTCGCGCGCTTTCGATGGGGTTTGTTGCTCATCGGTATTCTGTGGTTCTGCGCATTCTCGCGATATTTCCAAACCCCGCCGATCGGCAATTCCGTTGAGAATTTGCCGAACGTGACGACGGAGCCCGGTTGGTGGAATCCGTTGCTGGGGGGCCATCACCTTACCGCCGCCTTCGACTGGCTCCCCAGCACGTACGGCCATTTGCCGCTCATCCTGGTTGTCTGTCAGGCCATTACCCTGCTGCCGCATCCGGTGGTGTGGATGGGCATGGGCCTGGCCGCTCTTCGCGTTCGTCGCCCGTGGCGATCACTCACGCCGGTCGATCATTTGGTCCTGCTGGCGCTGGCGGTCGCCGCCCTTCAAAGCGTTTTGGACGGCATGGTGCGCGTCGGCCCCGAGCCGCTCTACTTCAACGCCACGTGGATCGTATTCGTGATTCTCGCCTGGTATGCGGTCGATGCGCTGTGCCGCTGGGCCTGGAAACCGGCAATCACCGTGCTTCTCCCCGTGGCCGCGTACGTCGCGGCAATGACGGTTGTCTTGGGCTACAGCATCCTCCTGATTCACCACAACGGCGGAACTCGCTCCATCGATTACGGGACGGTTCTGGAGGATCAGATGCGTGCGGCGCGGCGAATCCAGCAATTCTCCCCAAAGAGCCCCATCGACATCACCTATTTGCAATGGCGCACAACGACTTGGGCGAAGGATGCCCTGGTCGCGTTGCTTCCGCCGCCGCCCGGGCCGCGGCCGCTTCGCCGCCTGCTGGTTCGCTATCGCAATGCGTATCCCGAGGAAGCCCGAATCGAAGTCGAGGATTTCCCAATTTGGGCGGATCGCCCGCAATGACCTTGATCCAGGCCGTTCCACCGTCGGCTTGAGGGCTCTACCTTCCTCGCCTATTATTCGTCGCTTTCATACGGGTAGTCACAATGCCTGCAAACACAAACAATAAAGCAAATCCGTTCGGCGCTGAATCCAAGCTGTCCACCTCGGCCGGAGACGTTTCGATCTTCCGGCTCAACCGCCTGGCGGAGTTGAAGCTCGGCGACGTGGATCGGCTGCCGTACTCCATCAAGATTCTGCTCGAAAGCTGTCTGAGGAACCTCGACAATTTCGAAGTCGGCGAGCAGGACGTCCGCCGGCTGGCCGCGTGGAAGGCTGAGGCCGTCGAACCGGCCGAGCTTCCGTTCAAGCCCGCGCGAGTCATCCTCCAGGATTTCACCGGCGTTCCGTGCGTCGTGGACCTGGCATCCATGCGCGCGGCCATGAAACGCGCCGGCGGAAATCCGCAAAGAATCAATCCCCTGGTGCCCGTCGATCTGGTGATCGATCACAGCGTGCAGGTTGACGATTTCGGCAGCCGACTCGCCCTGGTCAGCAATGCCGAAAAAGAATTCGAGCGCAATCGCGAGCGGTATGAATTTCTGAAATGGGGCCAGAAGGCGTTCAAGGATTTCAAGGTCGTCCCCCCCGCCACCGGAATCGTCCACCAGGTCAACCTGGAGTATCTCGCCAAGGTCGTGCAGGTGCGCGACGGCATCGCCTTCCCGGACAGCCTCGTTGGCGCCGACAGCCACACCACCATGATTAACGGCCTGGGCGTGCTGGGCTGGGGCGTCGGCGGTATCGAGGCCGAGGCCTGCATGCTCGGTCAGCCGGCTTACATGCTCACGCCCCAGGTCGTCGGCTTCCGGCTCTTCGGCCAGCTTCCCGAGGGTTCCACGGCCACCGATCTGGTCCTGGTCGTCACCCAAATCCTGCGATCTCACAACGTCGTCGATAAATTCGTTGAATTCTTCGGCGACGGGCTGGCGACGATGTCGGTCGCCGACCGCGCCACCATCGCCAACATGGCCCCGGAATACGGCGCCACCATGGGATTCTTCCCCGTGGACGATCAAACCTTGACGTATCTTCGCTTGACCGGCCGCGATGCGAAGCTCATCGACCTGGTCGAGCGCTATTGCAAACAGCAGGGTCTTTGGCGTCAGACGGCAACTTCGCCCCTCTTCAGTGAAGTGTTGGAATTGAATCTGGCGACGGTAATGCCGAGCGTCGCCGGGCCGCGCCGGCCGCAGGATCGCGTCGATCTGCGCGGGGTCAAGCAATCGTTCCGTTCAACGTTGGTGGACGTGTTCAAGAAAGAGGTCGGCCAGAGCACTACGCTACGGCTGGACCGTTGGTCGGCGGAGGCGCCCGTGAACCCGGCGTCAACGGCGGATAACGGCAACGGCGACGCGGAGGAGGCCACCGTCACCGAGCATATCCACGGCGATTTCAAACGCGACGCCGCGGTGGCCGGATCGGACGATCGATGGGCCAAGCTCACTCACGGCGACGTGACCATCGCGGCGATCACGAGCTGCACGAATACCAGCAATCCCAGCGTGATGGTTGCCGCGGGCCTGCTGGCCAAAAAGGCGGTTCAGCGCGGCCTGCGCGTGCCGCCGTACGTGAAGACTTCGCTGGCGCCGGGAAGCCGGGTGGTAACCGATTATCTGGACAAGGCGGGATTGACCCAATATCTCGATCAGCTTGGATTCAACACGGTGGGTTACGGCTGCACGACGTGCATCGGCAACAGCGGGCCGCTGCCCGAGCCGGTCGCCAAGGCGGTGGAGGGACGCGACCTGGTGGTGGCCGCCGTTCTTTCCGGCAACCGCAACTTCGAAGGCCGGATCAATCCGCTGGTCAAGGCGAATTATCTGGCCAGCCCGCCGCTGGTGGTGGCGTTTGCCCTGGCCGGATCGGTGGACGTGAACGTCATGGATGAGCCGATTGGCCGGGGACGAGACGGCAAGCCGGTGTTCCTCCGCGAAATCTGGCCGAGTCAGGCCGAGGTCAACAAAACCGTCGCCGAATGTCTTTCTCCCGATATGTTCCGCCGACAGTATGCCAACGTCGAGAGCGGCAATAAGGTTTGGAACGAGATTCCGGTCAAGGGCGGCGAGCTTTTCAACTTCGACGAATCCAGCACCTACATCCAGGAGCCGCCGTTCTTCGCCAATCTGACGCGGCAAGCTGGGAAGATTCAGCCGATCGTGGGCGCGCGTGTCCTGGTGATGGTCGGCGACAGCGTGACCACCGACCACATTTCGCCCGCGGGATCGATCAAGAAGGACAGCCCGGCCGGGAAATATCTCATCGACCACGGCGTGCAGCCCATCGACTTCAACCAATACGGCTCTCGCCGCGGCAATGACCGGGTGATGACCCGCGGCACCTTCGCCAACATCCGCCTGAAAAATCTCCTCGCCCCCGGCACCGAAGGCGGCGTCACAAAATACCTCCCCACCGGCGCGGTCATTCCGATCTACGACGCCAGCATGCAATACCAGGCCCGGAAGGTTCCGCTGATCGTGTTGGCCGGCAAGGATTACGGCATGGGCTCCAGCCGCGACTGGGCCGCCAAGGGAACGCTCCTTCTCGGCGTCAAGGCCGTCATCGCCGAGAGCTTCGAGCGCATTCACCGCAGCAATCTGGTCGGCATGGGCGTATTGCCCCTGGTCTACAAAGACGGCCAAACCCGCGCGAGCCTGGGATTAACCGGCGACGAAACCTTTGAAATTGTCGTCGACGACAAACTCCAGCCCAAGCAGGACGTGACCGTGAAAGCCGGCGGCAAGACTTTCATTTGCACCTGTCGGATCGACACGCCGGTGGAGGTGGAGTATTACCGCAACGGGGGGATTTTGCAGACGGTGTTGCGGAAGATGCTCGGAACTGCGTGAGCGAGTCGGCCGGGCTGCGCCACTATTTTTTCCTGGGATTTTCCGGTATAAGCGCCGCCATGAATCGGCGGAAGATTTACAAGCTGGTTGCGGAGCTTCTGCCGCGCGCGGGGGGGCCGGAGGCGTTGCTGAATACCGTCGCTGATCTCATGCGGGGCCGCCAAAGCCCGCAGAGCTTGCTCTGCGGGGGAATCGGGGGCGATCTCCAATCGCTGTGTAAATCCGACGACGCGCTCGGCCAGGTTTACCAGGCCATCAATGCCCCCGCGCTGGAAGCTGCCTATCGCGCCACCGCGCGCGATCGCCGCAAATTCACGGCCGCGGAAATCCCCGCGGTCACGCAACTTTTCACGCCGAAATGGGTTGTGGAATTCCTTCTGCAAAATACGCTGGGAAAATTATGGCTGGAAATGCATCCGGATTCTCGACTGTGGCATGGGCGTCTCGCCCATGCGAGCGATGCCAGCATGGGCGAGACGCCCATGCCACGGGCGATGGATCTTCGCATCTGCGATCCCGCGTGCGGAACCATGAATTTCGGACTCGTGGCCGTCGACATGCTCCGCCGGATTTATCGGGAAGAGATCGATCGCGCGGGCCGGCCCGGCTGGCCCAAGCGGCCTTCGTGCTCGGCCGACCAGAAAATCGACGACCACATCATTGAGCACAATCTCATCGGCTATGACATTGATCCGTTGGCAATCGATCTGGCTCGACGAAGTCTGGAGATCAAGATCGGAAAGCCGATCGTCGATGGGAAACATCGGCTTGAAGTGCGCGATGCGTTGTTCGATAAGAGGATCGGCGGCGGGTTTGACGTTGTCGTAACCAATCCGCCCTATCTTTCAGCGCGGAATCTCGATCCAGGCGTGGTGCGCCGGCTCAAGTCGCGTTTTCCGGCGGGGTGGCGCGATCTTTACGCCTGTTTCATGCTGAGAGCGTTGGAGATGCTTCGGCCGGGCGGACGCACCGGGATTTTGTCGATGCACTCGTTCATGTTCACGGCCGCATTCGAGCGGATGCGCCGGCAGCTTGGCCAGCAGGCGCAGGTTCAGACCGTCGCCCATTTCGGGCCTGGGCTTTTCGACATCGGCAATCCCGGCACGCTCCAGACTGCCGCAATTGTGCTTCAACGCAAACCCGCGCCGGCTTACGCGGGCATTTTCTATCGTCTGGTCGATGCCGAGAACAAACGTGTGGCGCTGGCCAAGGCCATTCGATCCGCCGATTGCTTCGAGCTGACGCCCGATGAGTTGGCGTCGCTGCCGCGTTCGGCGTGGATGTATTGGATTTCACCGGCGGTTCGGCGCGTGTTCCACGATTTGCCCAAGCTTGGGGAGATAGCTCCGCCGCGGCAGGGCCTGGCGACGACAGACAACATGCGCTTCGTGCGATACTGGTGGGAAGTGGAGGCGCCAGGGTTTTCCGGACCGAGGGAAAAGTGGATGCCGTACGCCAAGGGCGGCCGATTCCGGCGGTGGTACGAATCGGCGCGGCATCGCGTGAACTGGCAAGACGACGGACGGGAGATCAAGGCGTCCATTGTCGAGCGGTATCCCTATCTCGACGGCCAATGGCAATGGGTGGCCAAGAATAGCGCCTGGTACGGACGCGAGGGGATCACGTATTCGTATTTGACCAGCGGTTCGTTCAGCGCCCGGCGACTGGAGGCGGGGACGATTTTCGACGTCGCGGGTTCGTCGCTGTTTCCCGACGATCCACTGGCAATGCTGGGGATATTGAATTCAGCCGTGGCTGCCAGGCTCTTGTCGGCGATCAATCCCACGGTGAATTTCCAGGTGGGCGATTTGCGGCAGTTGCCGGTGCCGAGATCGTTCCCGGACGAATTGCGCCAAGAGAGTGCGCGTGCGATTGAATGGACAAGACAACTCGATTGCTTCGATGAAACCAGCCCCGATTTTGTGCGGCCCGAGCCGTGGAATGGCGATGCGGTCCACGTCCATGCCTTGCGTCATTCGATCGACGCCGCCCAAAAGCGAATCGATCGAATCGTCGCCGAACTGTATGGGGTGAAAGCGGAGAAGGAAAAACGCGCGATAGCGCGAGGGAACCATGCCACGAATGCCACGAATGTAGAGACGGCGAGGCGATGGGTCGGTTATGCATTGGGCGTCTGGCTGGGCCGGTGGGATCAGCCGGCGGCGGGCGAGGTCGCCGCGCTGTCGCCGTTGGATGAGACCCTTTGCCGCGATCTTCGCCGGATTTTGGCCGATCGCGCCGGCCAGACCCCCGCGGCCGAAATTGAGGCGGCCGTCGGCGGACTGGAACGATTTTTCGCCCGGGACTTTTTGCCGTGGCACAACAGCCTCTATCGCGGCAGGCCGGTCTTCTGGGGGTTTTGCGGTAACGGGAGGATCGTCGCCGTTTCCCGCTTGCAACCTGATTTGAAGGTGATGCGCTCGGCCTTCGCCCGCATCGGCCAAACGCTTCCCGACGGCTGGCGGCATTGGCCCGACGACGGCGTGCAGATCAACCTCTCGCCGCTAGCGCCATGGATCGCCGACCGCAAGCTGCGGGAAATCCTCGCCGAAGTCGAGGCCGATCTGCGGCAAGGGCGCTTCGCATTTTCCGAAACGTCCAAATGGATGATGGAAACGGTCAGGCTGAAGGGAAATCTCAGGCTGAAGGGAAATCTCAGGCGAGAATCGAGCGGCGAATGCGCTCCAACTTCTCGGCGGATTCGCCAACCGATTCTTCCGGCGTCGCGTAGCCGCTGAATTCAGCCCCGACGATAAAAAATTCCTTCTCCGGAATGCAGTAAGCAACTCGGCAAATCAGGGGAACGGCGGATTTTCCTCCATTTTTGGTTGGAAGCCGAAGCAGGAACGAACTGTCGGCGGCGAGGGCGCGATCGACTTGCAACCGAACGCCGCGAGCCGAAAGGTCGCGCATCTGCGCCAACGTCCACGGAGAAGCTGAATCCGTATCGAATTTGACGACGACCGGCAACCGGATTTCAACGCGCCCGGCGCGCCGCCTGTCCGCTGGGCTTGTGGGAATCGGCAATCCCTGCAACAACTCGACCGCTTCGACGAACTGGTGGTCCGTAAAATTCATGTTGCCTTCCGTGAGGGCTGGTTTTGACATCGACACGGTGCGGCCCGAACTATAACCTCGGCCGGGGAAGCCGGAGTTATTGGTCCAATTTGGAGATGATGGCGTCCGCAAACCCGTCCGTGGTCGCTGATCCGCCCAGGTCGCGCGTGAGCTGCCGGCCTTCGGCCAGGACGGCATCGTAGGCACGTTTGATCTTCTCGGCGATCTGCGTTTCCTGAAGATGGTTGAGCATCATGACCCCGGACATGATTAGCGCCAGAGGGTTGGCGACGCCCTTGCCGGCGATGTCCGGAGCCGAGCCGTGAACGGCCTCGAAAATCGCCGCCTCATCGCCGATGTTGCTCCCCGGCACCACGCCCAGCCCCCCCACCAGACCGGCGCACAGGTCGCTCACCAGATCGCCGTACAGGTTCTCCATCAGCAAAACGTCGAAGCGCCCGGGGTCCTGAACGAGCCTCATGCAGCCGGCGTCGATGATCAGTTCCTCATATTCGATGTTCGGATACTCCTCCTCATGGATTTGGCGGGCGCAGTCGAGAAAAAGCCCATCGGACATCTTCATGATGTTGGCCTTGTGGAATACGGTGATGCTCTTGCGGCGTCGGCGCGTCGCATAGCGGAAGGCGTAGCGGGCGATCCTGGTGCAGGCCATCCGGCTGGCGACCTTCAAGCTGGTCACGACGCCGGGCACGACTTCGTTTTCGATGCCGCTGTAAAGTCCCTCCGTGTTCTCGCGGACGATCACCATGTCCACGCCCTCGTAACGGGTCTTCACTCCCGGAAGATTCCGCACCGGACGGACGGCGGCGTAAAGGCCCAGCTTCTGGCGAAGCTGGACGTTGACCGATTTGAAACCCTTGCCGACGGGCGTGGTGATCGGACCCTTGAGCGCCACCTTGTGCGCCGCGACGGCGGCCAGCGTGCGCTGCGGCAGCACGTTGTCCAGACCCAATTCCAGGGCCGCGGCGCCGGCGGGCATTTCCACCCATTCCACCGAAAACCCCGCCGTCTCCAACACTCGCCGGGCGGCGCGCGTCACCTCCGGACCTATTCCATCGCCGGGAATCAATACAACCGTATGCCTTGCCATCCCCGCAATATTCGTCCATCAGCCAATCCAAAGCAATCCTGCCAGCGTGAGCAAAAGAACCACGAACGTAATCACGGCGTAAAGCCGGTCGCGGTCCTGAAAAGCAAACAGGATGCTCGAAGCGAAGACCCGCAGAATGGGCGTGAACACAAGCAGGTAAATCCCGGCTTCGATGATCCGTTTGCCCTGTCCGTGGCGGATTCCCTCGATGATGATTCCGGGACGATAATCGAATCCATCCGATTTCATTCTCTGAATCGACATCGTGCCGTGGGCGAAGGTGAACATGATGCCGACGAGCATGACGAGCGACGAGCTGACGACGCCGCCGCGCAATACCCACGCGGAGACGCTGGAAACGGTCGGGCGGCGGGATGGGCTGATTTGGGACGTCACAATCCTCCCAGGATGCCGCGAAGGAGCATTTGCATGCCCACGATGGCCAAAAGCAGGGCGAAAATTTTCCGGATGATCGAGTTGGACATTCGTTCCATGACGATGGTTCCGACGAACGCGCCGATGAGAACGAAGATCGCGACGGGGACGACGACGAATGGCAGCACCAGTCCGCGACGGAGGTAAAATCCCGCCCCGGCGGCGGCGGTCACGCCGATCATGAAGTTGCTCGTCGCCGTCGAGACCTTGGTTGGGACCTTCATTGCCACCTCGTGGGCAAGGACTTTTACCACCCCCGCTCCGATGCCAAGGATGCCGGAGATGATTCCCGCCGCGAACATCACGCCCACCGCCGCGGGGATCCCCGTGACGTTGTACCGGACTTGGCGATCAAGGCGCTTGTCAAAATAGGAACCGTTCAGTCGAAGGTACGACGCCATGCGGTCGTTTTCGACATGCTGCGGAAGTTCCTCGCCGAGCTTGGCGAAGATCGGCACGAGCGAGACGAGCAGCAACAGGCCGAAGAGAACGTAGAGGACCTGCGGATTGGCAATTCGGGCGAGATATCCAGCGCCCACCAAAGCGCCGGCAGCCGTGAAAAGCTCCAGAAACATCGCGATGCGCACGTTGGTGATTTTGTCCTTGACGTACACGGAGCCGGCGCCGCTGGAGACGGCGATTACGGAAACGATGCTGGCGCCGATGGCTTGCTCGATGTCCAAATGCATGAAGAGGGTGAGCACGGGCACGATGACAATTCCCCCGCCCAGGCCGCTGATGGAACCGACCACCCCGCCGACAAACGAAGCCCCGGCCACCTGACAAAGCCAGAAGATGGATTGCGCCGCGTCGGACATGGGGTGGTCGAAGGTAGGGCCAATGGTCAACCAGGGCAAGAAGAGGAGATTGCCGATTGCCAATTGCCGATTGGAAGATGAGGTTACGCTATTGCTCTTCTTTCAATCGGCAATTGGCAATCGGCAATCGGCGCTTGACATCTCCTCCATGTTAGGATAATGTACCCCCCATACACACGCCGAACTTACGGCAAGATAGGAAATGGCCATTATGAATCTCACGCCCAGGCAACTCGATGTGGTCGTCGCAATCCGTAATTACCGTCATCTGAACGGGTACGCACCAACGATGCAGGAGTTGGCTGATCAGCTCGGCACAAGCAAGGTCACCATTTTCGAGCACGTTGGCGCCCTGGAGCGCAAGCGCGTCATTCGGCGTGACAAGCACAAGGCCCGGTCGCTGGAAATCATCTCCGAGGAACGGCTTCCCGATGAGAACCGCGCCACCAAGCTGCCGATGCTCGGCAACATTGCCGCCGGTTCGCCCATCGAAGCGATCGAAAACCGCGAGGAAATCGACTTGGAACAGCTTTTTCAATCCCGCAACGGAGTGTACGTACTGCGCGTGCGCGGCGAGTCGATGATCGAAGACCACCTGTGCGACGGCGATTACGTGGTCATCGAGCGCCGGGAAAACGCCCGGAATGGCGAGCAGGTCGTCGCTCTCCTGGATACGGGCGAGGCGACGCTCAAGCGGTTCTACCGTGAAGGCGGCGGCAAGATACGCCTCCAGCCGGCGAACAAGGGCATGGAACCGCGGGTCGTCGATGCCGACCGCTGCCGAATCCAGGGTGTGGTCATCGGCGTCCTGCGAAGCTATAATTGAGCGCCTGCCGCGGGTGCAGCGCATTGCCCCGAATTTAGCAAATTGCTCCGGACGTAACGCATTGGCCCGCGTCGATTTCTGCAACTTTCCAGCCCGTAAGGCGTTCTACTGGCAAAGGAGGCCGCTTGGCCACACCAACTCGCACCATCGGCTCTACGCGCGACAAGCGCCCGGCACGTCCGTCCACGGCGGCAGTTTCCCGGCGGATCGAAGCAAAACCCTCGGCGCCGCCGAGCGCAAACCCGCCCGCCAACGGCAAGCCGGAACCCAAAATTCTGTTCCAGAAATTTTTCCATTCCGTCGGACCCCGCACCTACGCAGCCCAGGTCAAGGAGCTTCCCAACCGCAACCACCTGCTGGTTCTCACTGAGGGCAAGCGCGACCGGGAGACCGGCGAGGTCCGCAAGACCCGGCTGTTTGTTTACGGCGAGGATTTTTCCGCCTTCTTCCGCCTTCTGCACGAAACGGCCGGCTTCATTCGCGCCAATCCCCTTTCCGAGGAAATCCGCCAGAAACGAAGCAAGTTCTGGGCGAAGAAGAATCGGGAGAATTCGGGGAAGATTTCTGAAAGAGCATAATTGAACGGCCGACGTCAATTGGTCATTTGTCATTGGTCGTTGGTCATTGGTCATTTGCAAAACAATCGGAAATCGGCGAAACCAATGACAAGTGACTAATGACCAATGACAATTCCCTCCATCTGCTTTCACCCCGCGGGTTCAAGGCGGGAGCGGCACACGCCGGACTCAAAACCACGCCGTCTCCGGACGTGGCGATTCTGGCATGCGACGTGCCCGCGACCGCGGCTGCGGTCTTCACGACCAACAAGGTATTCGCGGCCCCGATTCAAATCGGCCGGAAACACGTCGCCGCCGGAAAGCTCCGTGGCATCGTCGTGAATTCCGGCAATGCCAACGCCTGCACCGGCCGGCAGGGTGAAATCGACGCCCTGGGCATGTGCCGGCTTGCCGCCGGCGCCCTCGGCTGCTCCGCCGGCCAAATCCTGCCCTCATCCACCGGCATCATCGGACATCGCCTGCCGATGGACAAAATTCAGCGTGGCATCGCCCTGGCCGCCAATAATCTGGGAAATACTGTGATTCACGCCGAACGGTTCGCGCAGGCGATTCTCACCACCGATACGCGGCGAAAATCCGCCGCCACGCGGTTTCGCGCTGGCAAACAATGGATCGCCGTCGCCGGCGTCTGCAAGGGATCGGGAATGATCGGTCCGCGGCTGGCGTTACACGCCGGGGCGCTTCATGCCACGATGCTCGCCTTTTTGACGACCGACGCCAAAGTCCCGCCGCCGCTGCTGAGGCGAATCCTGGCCGATGCGGCCGAGTCGAGCTTCAACGCCGTCACCGTGGACGACCACATGAGCACGAACGACACGGCGGCGATTCTCGCTTCCGGCCTGGGACGAGCCCTGAATTCGCGCCGTGTGATCGAAGCATTTGCCGCGGCGATGAACGAAGTGTGCCAGTCGCTGGCGTACCAGATCGCCGCCGACGGCGAAGGGGCCACCAAGGTGGTCCGCATCGACGTTCGGCGGGCGAAGACGCCGGCCGATGCGAAGCTGATCGCTCGCGCCATCGCTAATTCGCCGCTGGTGAAATGCGCGATGAATGGAAGCGATCCGAACTGGGGCCGGATCGTCTCCGCCGCAGGATTGTGTCCGGCGGCGTTCGATCCCGACAAGACCGAGCTGAAATTGCAGGACACGACCGTCTTCAAATCCGGCCGGCCGATGCCGTTCGACGCCAGGCGCCTCGGCAAATCGCTGGCGAGCAAGGACGTCGTCGTGGACCTGAACTGCCGGCTCGGCAAATCCTCGGCGACGGTGTGGACGTGCGATCTGTCCAAGGACTACGTGACGATCAACGCGGACTATCACACCTGAGAATTGTATTCCCCAAAGCGCCCTACAACGGGCCGAGATCGTCGAGCACCTTGTCGGCCGCGGCGTCGAGCTTTTTGCCGTCGGCGTCGTAGGTGCCGTCCTGAATCTGCTGGCGAATCGAGGCGATTTTGTCCGTGCGCACGTCGTTCGTCTTCAGGGCCGACAACAAATGGCTGGCGCCCGAAAGCTCGAGGCGGTCGCTGGCCCGAACCGGCGGCGCATCCGCGGGAATCTGCTTTTGGATCGGATTGGCGACGATCTTCTGGACAGGTAGGTTTTGGGAAATGTTGTTGATCTGGCTCATGTGAAGCTCTCCAGCTTGGGCCGACCCACCGCCGTGTTGGCGGACTGGCGACTCCATCGCCATCACCCGCCTTAAGGGTCAGCCGTCAACAAAAATATCGTCCCTCATCAGTTTGGTTCTTGAAATCCGTACTGCTTCAAAAAACTGGCGTAAACCGCTTATTTGCAGTCCGTTACAACTTAATGACCAACGCATAGCGCAAAATTCTCCTTTTCAGCAGTAATTTTGTCCGGAAAATATATTATCCATATATCCCAGATTATCCAATTTAATCGTCCGGCGGGTTGGTTAGAATGTTTATCGGCCATCTTACCGGACCTGGGCATTATCGGAGCATCGAGCAAAACGCGCCAGTCGGATGGCACCTTGCCATTGCCAAAAAGGCACCGATACTTTTGCCAACGATGTGTCATTGGCCTCAGACGGTAATCTTCGATTTCGACGGCGTGATTGTGAACAGCGAGCCGCTGCATTTCTACGCCTTTCACAAGGTTCTGGGGGCGGAAGGGATCAAGCTTTCCGAGGAGGAGTATTACCGCGAACTGATCGGCTTTGACGATCGAGGCGCGTTCCGCCATTTGTATGCCAAGCGGAAGTTGGCAATCAAACCGAAGGACCTGTCGCGGCTGATGACGCGCAAGAGCGAAGTGGTGATGGAGTTGATCGAGGACCGCAAATATCAGGCTTTGCCGGGCGCGGAGGAACTTGTTCGCGGGCTGTGGCGTCACTATCCGCTGGCGATCTGCTCCGGCGCGTTGCGGGAAGAGATCGAGGCGATGTTGGAGGGCGTGGCGCTGCGCGATTGCTTCGGCGTGATCGTGGCGGCCGAGGACGTGACCGTGGGCAAGCCGGACCCACAGGGATATTTGCTCTGCATGAAGCTGGTCTCCCAGAAGATCAAGTTACCGCTGAAGCCGGCGGATTGCCTGGTGGTGGAAGACGCCCCCAGCGTGATCAAGACGGTGAAGGCCGCGGGATTTCCCACGCTGGGGGTCTCCACGTCG
>Ga0187867_10000419_pt1 | contig 38120 bp, 44 predicted proteins | sample June2016WEW_13_1_FD_132976 | JGI IMG/M metagenome (GOLD analysis project Ga0187867, IMG submission 132976) | Peatland microbial communities from SPRUCE experiment site at the Marcell Experimental Forest, Minnesota, USA - June2016WEW_13_10 | ecosystem: Environmental > Terrestrial > Soil >... | reverse complement strand
ACTCCCACCGATGTGGCCGGTGCCCTGATCGCCCGCCTCGAGCCCGCGTCGCGGGGGCTCTACTCGGGCCTGGTGGGCTGGGTGGACGGTCGCGGGGACGGCGAGTGGGCGGTGAGCCTGCGCTGTGCGGTGATCACGCCTGCGAGGGTGCGCATCCACGCCGGCGCGGGTATCGTCGCCGAGTCCCGCCCCGACCTCGAGGTGGCGGAGACCGAGGTCAAGTTCCGCACCATCGTCGACGCGCTCGAGGCGTGCGCGGAGATGGCCGGCCGGGATCAGGTGTAGGGGCAGGACACCGATGCTGCTCTCCGAGCTCCTCCGCCAGTCGGGTCTCGACTCCCCGGGCGGTGATGACCCCGAGGTGGCGTCCGTCGAGTACGACTCCCGCCGCTGCCATCCGGGAGCGCTCTTCGTCGCGGTCCCCGGTTTCCACGTCGATGGTCACGACTTCGCGGTCGCGGCCGTCCGGGCCGGTGCCGTCGCGGTCGTCGCCGAGCGCGTCCCGATCCCCGGGATCCCGGAGACCACGCCGCTGCTGCGGGTCGAGAGCGCCCGGCGGGCCCTGAGCGCGCTGGCGGCCACCCTGGCCGGTCATCCCTCCCGGCGGATGACGGTGGCCGGGATCACCGGCACGGACGGCAAGACCACCACCGCCACCATGCTCTGGGCAGCCTGGCAGGCGGCCGGGCAGAAGGCGGCCAGCGTCACCACCGTCGACCTGCGCATCGGCGACAACGTGCAGCCGAGCTCGGGCCGGATCACCACCCTCGAGGCCACCGAGCTGCACCGTTTCCTGGCCGCCGCCGCCGCCGCCGGGTGCACCCGCGCCGCGGTGGAGACGTCGTCCCACGGCCTCCACCTCCACCGGGTCGACGACGTCGACTACGACCTCGCCGTCTACACCCGGATCACCTCCGAGCACCTCGACATCCACGGCACCCGCGAGGAGTACCTGCGCACCAAGCAGCGCCTGCTCGAGCTGGTGGGGACGCGGCCCGGGGGCCTGGCCGTCCTCGATCGCGACGACGACTTCGCCTATCCCCGCCTCGCCGGCATGGCGGTGGCTCGCCGGCTCACCTACAGCGCCAGCGGCCGGCCCGACGCCGACCTCGTCGCCGAGGAGCTGCGCGTTGACGCCAGAGGTGTCCATTTCATGGCGGGCACGCCGTGGGGGCGGGCGGAGGTCCGGCTGCGGATGGCCGGCGGTTTCAACGCCGCCAATGCCCTGGCCGCGCTGGCCGCGGCGTGCGGGGGCGGCCCCGGCGCCGACGGGCGCGACGTCCCCCTCGCGGCGGCGGTCCGGGGCGTCGGCGCGCTGGAACGGGTGACCGGACGGATGGAGCGCGTCGACCTCGGCCAGGATTTCGGGGTGGTCGTCGACTACGCGCACACGACGGCCGCTCTGGAGAAGGTGCTCGGCGAGCTGCGGCCGGCGACCTCCGGCCGGCTGTGGGCGGTCTTCGGGTCGGCGGGCGAACGCGATCGGGAGAAGCGCGGAGCCATGGGCCGGGTCGCGGCCCGGCTGGCCGACGTGGTCGTGGTCACCGACGAGGACCCGCGTGGTGAGGATCGCCTGGCCATCGTCGAGGAGATTGCGGCGGCGGCCGAGGCCGCAGGAGCCGCTCGCGGCGCCACGCTCCACGTCATCCCCGATCGCGCGGAGGCGGTCGACTTCGCCATCAGCCACGCGTCCTCGGGCGACACGGTGCTGCTCGCGGGCAAGGGCCACGAGCGGACCATCGAGACCGCGGCCGGGCCGGTGCCCTGGGACGAGCGGGCCGAGGCGGAGGCGGCGCTGCGGCGGAGGCTCGGCCCGCTGTCGGGCGGGGGATCCGGGCCAGCCCGTCCTCCGTAGGTGCACCGGCACCGGCCGGGCCGCCGACACGGCCGCCGTCAGCCCCCGTGCAGCGGGCGCCGGGCGGGCATCCCCGCACGCCGGGGGTAGAGCTCGGGGGTTGGGGCGACCTTGGTGATCGAGAGGACGCCGGGGGCGAGCGCTACCGGCAGCCCGCCCCCGCAGGCGGACGCAGCGGCGGCCGCGGCGCGCGCGCCGGCCTCGGCGCCGGCCACCAGCGCGACCAGTCGCCCGCCGGCGCGCAGGAGGGGCAGGCCCAGCTCACAGAGCACGGGCGGAGACGCGGTCGCCCGCGACACGACGAGATCGTACCCGCCGCGGTGGGCGGCGTCGTGTCCCACCTCCTCGGCTCGACGCGGCTCGACCGTGACCAGCGGGCAGTCGCAGGCGGCGGCGGCGTGGAGGAGGAATCCCGCCTTGCGCCGGTCCGACTCGATCAGGGTGACCCGGAGGTCGGACCGCAGGATGGCCATCACCAGTCCGGGCACGCCGCCTCCGGCGCCGATGTCGGCGACCCGGGCCCCGGTGGCCGGGTCGGCGTGGACGAGCAGATGGCGTGCCTCGGCGAGGTGACGGCGCTCCGCCTCCTCTCGTGGGATCGAGGTCAGATTGATGCGCTCATTCCACCGGTACAGCTCATCGACATACCGCAGCAGCCTCGGCTCCGCCTCGACGCCGGTCACGATCGCCGGGCCATCCGGGGCCTCACGTCACAACCGGTGCTCCTAAAGTGCCCCGTCGGAGCCGGGCGTGCCATCATGTCTGCACCAGACAGGACGACCTCCGAGGAGCCGATGGCCACGCCCAACCCGTGCCCCCGATGCAGCGCTCCGCGTCTCACCATCATCTATTACGACGGTGACGGTAACCTGATCGGCGGCCGGCTCGAGTGCACCGACTGCGGGCCCCGTCAGGCGGAGGAGTTGGTCCCCGCCAGCGACGATGTCCGCGCCCAGCTCCTCAAGCGCAAGGCATCCTGACAGCCTTCACGGAGGCGCGGCGCGGCTTTTCGAGGGATCGCGTTCCGCATCTCACCGGGCGGTGACAGGCGTCCCGAGGTAACTTCGGGTCGGACCGATCGCATACATGCGCGACCGCTCGATGACGGAGCCGTGACATCGTCCCTGGCCGTTTCGAGGGCCTCGGCATACTCGTGAGCGATGGGCCGACAGCGATGCGGGCATGCCAACCGCCCGACCCGGCTCGGCGCCGGCATGATTGCCGCGCTGGCCGCCGTGCTCTGCCTCGCCATCACGCCAGTCCTCGCCGACACCTCACCGGGGAGCGCCGGGGGGGAGGATGTGGCGGCTGCCCAGCAGGCCCTCGCGCAGGCCCAGCTCCAGGCCCTGCAGGCGAGGAACCAGGTGGTCGAGGCGACCGCCGAGCTCGACAATGCGCGGGCGCAGCTGGCGGAGGCGCAGGCCCAGCTGACCGCGCTCCAGGGGAAGGTCACCTCCCTGGATGCCGAGGTGACCTCCGACCAGGCCGAGGTCGCACGGCTCGACGGGCAGATCCAGCAGGACAAGCAGCAGCTGGCCGCGTTCCTTCGGGCGAGCTACGAGACCGGGGGGAGCGAGACCACCGTCGAGTATCTCCTCGACGCTCAGAGCATCAGCAACCTGGTGGCGAGGGTCAATGAGGTGACTCACGTCGCCAACGCGGGCAACGTGCTGGTGAACCAGATCAATGCCGAGGAGGAGCAGGAGCAGCGCGTGCTCGCCGCTGCGGTCGAGGCGCGCACTCTGGCCCAGGCGGCCGAGCAGCAGGAGGCCACCCAGGAGGTGCTCATCGCCAACGACGAGGCCAACGACGCGGAGCTGCTGGCCGAGGATCGGGCCGCCGCGACGGAGGCGGACGATCACGCCACCAGCGCGCAGAACCAGTACGACCTGATCTCTGAGTTCGACAGCGAATACGCCGACGCGGCCGAGGCCCTGGCCCTGGCGCGAGCGGAGGACACCCTCTTCCAGCCCATCGCCGGCCCCCTCTTCAGCGAGGACACCGACCTCACCCTACCCTCCGGCGAGAACGCGCAGACCATCAACAGCTTTCTGGCCGGGACCGCGCTCGCCGGGCTCGGTGCCACCTATATGCAGGCGGAGACGACGTACGGGGTGAGCGCCCGCTACCTCGTCGCCCACTCGATCGAGGAATCCGGCTGGGGAACGAGCGCCATCGCCCAGAGCGACAACAATCTCTTCGGCTACGGGGCCGATGACAGCGATCCCGCCGGTGACGCCTCGAGCTTCCCGAGCTTCGCCGCCTGCATCCTGTACGTGGCGCAGCAGGTGAAGGAGAGGTACCTGACTCCGGGAGGTGAGCACTACCACGGACCGACGCTCCGCGGGATGAACGTCGACTACGCCTCCGACCCCCTCTGGGCGGCGAAGATCGCGGCCATCGCCCGCACCATCCCGCTGCCCGGCTCCTGATCTCGGAACGAGCCGCCCGGACGGGCGTCGCCCGGACGCGAGAGGGATGCGGTCATGCTGCGGTGGTGCCCCGGCGGCGGGCTGTCATCGACCTGACAGGAAGTGGCTGGTAACTCTTGCGGAGGCGGATTCCCCGCCTTCATCAAGAACGCAACCAGACACGGACCACAGGCGCATAGACAGATATGATCTCCCCGCTTCGCGTCACCAACGATCAGATCACCGAGCAGCTCCGCCACCGGATTCGCCGCGATTCGGAGAGACGGCGCATGGAGCGGCCGATCGAGGAGGTCGACCGGATCATCGCCGAGTGCGAGGAGCTGCTCCTGGTCGGACGCAAGCGCGTTCCGCTCTGCATGGAGGAACGGCTGCGCCGTCTCCAGTCCACCCTTCCGTTCTGCGCACCGGAGCTGCACGCCGGCGTGACCATCGTCCACCTGATGGACCAGCTCTTTGATCTCCAGGCCGGACTGCTCGGCCGCCGCATCGACCGCGCCGCGTACCCGGACCCCGACGACTTCGACTGAACCGCGGATCGCGCTACCCCGCGTTGATCGCTGCCGGGAGGGGGCTGGCGGCGCAGTAGCCCGGGTCGGCGTTGAGGAGCGGATCGTGGAAGCCGAGCTCCGCCCCGCGACCTGACACCACCACGAGACATTCGAGGCCGTACTGGCTCAACCCCTCCCCGCTGAGGAGGGAGGTGAGCGAGAGGGCGGCATCGCCGCGCGGGTCGATCGCCGAGCGCATGAAACCGGGGATCGCCTGGTCCCCGACGTCAAGCTCCTCCACATCGGGAGTGGTCTCCCCTCCCGGCCGCAGGCTGAGGGTGATCCGGTCGGTCACGACCACAGCCAGGGGACCCAGGTGGCTGTCGGCACTGACCCAGAGCTGGCCAGCCCGAGCGCGCACCTTCACAGACGTGAACAAGTCGGGGTCGGGATTGTCCGCCGCCGCCAGCACTGAGAGGTCCTGCTCGCTGACCAGGACGACCGCTCCCGGGGCACCCGGGCGGGCCAGCTCCGTCCCGACCTCGGCACCGAGAGCGGCGGCGATGGCTCCGGGACTCCCCCCGTCGTCGGGGCCGGCCGGCGGCGCTCCGAGACCCGGGTCACCGGTGACGCGAACCAGGAGGACCAGGGCGGCGACCACAACGATGAGGGCGATGAGCCCGGCGCAGCAGCCGCGGAGGAGGCCCCGCTCCCCGTCTCGACGCACCGGGGCGGGCGCGGTCAACGGACCTTGAAGAAGAGGAAGAAGCTGGTTCCGGCGATGAGAGCAAACACCACGATCGCGAAAAGAGCCCATTCTGAGAGGGGGGATCCGCTCCCGGTGGGATGCGGTACCACGGCCAGGTTGGCATTGGTGGGTGGGATGCTGGCCTGGGTCTGCTGCGGATCGATGGACTCGGAGTAGGCGGTCGGCACGCTGGTGGGTGCGGCCGTCGGCGTCGGGGACGGTGTCGGGGTCGGCGCCGGGGTGGGGGTGGCCGGCCCGGTCCCGAACGACGGGCCCACCGAGGTAGGGGTCGGAGGGCAGAAGAAGAACTGGCACGGGGTCGGGGTGGGGAGCGGAGTCGGGATCGAGGATGGGAACTGGGAGGGCGAGGATCGCGGTGCGACGTCTGCGTGTGCCGCGGGTGCGGCCGGGTTGAGGGGTCCGGCGAGGAGCATCCAGCCGGCCACCACGGCCGTCGCGACCCCAAGAGCCCGGCGCAGGGTGATCCAGCCGTCTCTGGCGAGGCCCCGCCTCTCCGATCTACGAGCGTTGCGTGGCACCGCCGTGCGCTCCTCCGGGGCAGCGGTCGGTGCTCCCGTTGCTCCCCGAGGGTGTCGGCGATCAGGACGGGATCCGATGGCCCCGGTTCGGGAGGATAGCGCGGTCCGGGCGTCTCGCGGAGATCTCAGCGGGGAGGGCGATGGTCCGGAGCGGACGGGGAGAGCGCGTACCATCGCTGCGGTCAATGGCTGCGAGGACCCCTCTCCACGCCCGCCACCTCTCCGCCCAGGCGGTGATGGTCGAGTTTGCCGGGTACGAGATGCCGCTCCGCTACGGCTCGATCCGGGACGAGCACGTGGCGGTCAGGACCCGGGCCGGTCTCTTCGACCTCTCCCACATGGGCGAGGTCCGGCTCCGCGGGGCGGGCGCCGAGGCGACCCTGCAGCGGCTGGTCGCCAACGACGTCTCGTCGTTGCCCCTCGGCCGCGCCCTCTACACGGTGATCTGCAACGCCGGGGGCGGTATCGTCGACGACTGGATCGTCTACCGGGTGGAGGACGGCTTCCTGCTCGTGGTCAACGCGGCCCGCCGGCAGGCCGACCTCGAGTGGGTGCGGTCGCACCTGCTCACTGCCACTCAGCTCGTGGACGAGAGCGACGAGACGGCACTGCTCGCCGTCCAGGGCCCCGAAGCGGTCGACATCGTCCAGACGCTCGCCGACTGCGAGCTCTCGAGCCTGCGGCCCTTCGCCTCCTGTGCCGGGAGGGTGGCCGGAGTGACGTGCCGGATCTCGAGAACCGGCTACACCGGGGAGGACGGAGTGGAGCTCTACTGCGGAGCCGATCCCGCTCCTCTTCTCTGGGACGCCCTGCTGGAGGCGGGCGACGGGCGTGGCCTGCTCCCGGCCGGCCTGGGCGCCCGGGATACGCTGCGGCTCGAGGCCGGCCTCCGGCTCTACGGGCAGGACATGGACGAGAGCGTCGACCCCTACAGCTGCGGTCTCGGCTGGACCGTGCGGCTCGGCAAGGGGGAGTTCATCGGAGCGGAGCGGCTGCGGGAGCTGGATCCGGAGAACCCCCCCCGGCGCTTTGTGGGCCTGGCCCTCGGGCCGCGCCAGATCCCCCGCCACGGGATGACCGTGAGGTCTGGGGGAGATGCGGTGGGCGAGGTGACCAGCGGCGGCTTCAGCTTCAGCCTGGGTCACGGCATCGCGACCGCCTACGTCGCACCCGATCTTGCCGAGGCACCACTCACCATCGACCTCCACGGCGAGATGGTGCCAGCCCGCCGCGTCCCCCTCCCGTTCTACCGCCGCGATCAGCCCCCACGCCGGCGCAGCGATTGAAGGAGCCAGCCATGCCCGACCTCTCCGGTTATCGCTTCACCCCCACCCACGAATGGGTACGCCGCGACGGCGACACCGCCACCGTCGGGATCTCCGACCACGCCCAGGCCCTGCTCGGCGACGTCATCTTCCTGGACCTTCCAGCGGTGGGGGCGAAGCTGACGGCAGGCGAGCGCTTCGGCGCCATCGAGTCGGTCAAAGCGGCCAGCGACCTCTACGCACCGGTTTCGGGCACCGTCAGCGAGTTCAACGCAACCCTCACCGACTCCCCCGAGCGGGTCAACACGTCCCCCTACGAGGAGGGTTGGCTGCTCCGGCTGGGCGGCGTCACCGAGGGGGACGTCGAGCTGGTCGACGAGACGACCTACCTCGCCCGGACGGAGGAGTAGATAGACTGCGGGGGTTCCGGGGTCAGCTAGCTCAGTTGGTTAGAGCGCGCGGTTCACATCCGCGAGGTCGAGGGTTCGAGTCCCCCGCTGACCACCAGCCCCTCTCGCGGCGCGGAAACGGCGCCCCGGGGGTCGGCGGGCGACCGGGGGCCCGGCTCCTCAGCGGGTGCCGGCGGGCGGACGAGGGACGCCGAGTGGCGGGCTTGGGCCGCGTCGCGCCTCAGCCGAGAGCGCTCGGCAGCGCGGACGAGTTCACGGTGACGTTCACGGGCGATCAGAAGGCTGACGTATGGGCTCATCATGCCCAGGAGCCTATCGCCCAATGTGGACAGGATCGGTCCTATATAATTTCAAGGTCCGTGGATCTCTCGAAGGAACGTCTCCTGACCCTGCTGGAACTGCTCCAGGTGCGCCGAGAGATGGGCGGCGCGGAGATCGCCCAGCGGCTCGAGGTCACCCCGCGCACCATCCGCCGCTACATCCGCGGCCTCCAGGAGATGGGCATCCCGATCGAGGCCGAGCGGGGTCGGGCGGGCGGCTACCGGATGCGGCCGGGCTTCAAGCTGCCACCCCTGATGTTCACCAACGAGGAGGCGCTGGCCCTGGTACTGGGGCTGCTGGCCGCCGAGCGTCTGGGGCTGGTCACCTCGGGGCTGGCGGTCGAGGGCGCCCTGGCCAAGCTCGACCGGGTGCTGCCGGAGACCCTGCGCGACCGCCTGCGAGCGGCACAGGAGACGCTTCAGCTGGGCCTCGGAGCGGCCGGCCAGCAGCAAGGGCACGCGGACGGCGGAACCGTGCTGACCCTGAGCACCGCCGCGCACAGCGGGGCGCGGCTGCGGATCCGGTACCGCTCGAGCCGCGACGAGGAGACCGAGCGTTTGCTCGACCCCTACGGAATCGCCTTCCACGCCGGGCACTGGTACGTCGCCGGCTGGGATCACCTGCGAGACGAGATGCGCACCTTCCGTCTCGACCGGATCCTCGACATCGAGGCGACCCGGGAGAGCTTCGCGCCCCCGGAGGGATTCGACCTTCTCGACGAGATCCAGCGCAGCATGGCAAGTGTCCCCTACCGGTGGAGGGCCGAGGTCCGGCTGGACGTCTCGCTGGAGGAGGCGCGCCGGCTCGTCAACCCGAACGTGGGCGCGATCGAGGCGATGGAGGATGGCGGCGTGCGCTTGCGGATCGGCGCCGACGACCTGGAGTGGATCGTGCGGCGGCTCTCCCTGCTGGGTGTCGCCTTCACCGTCATCGGCCCGCCCGAGCTCCGCGACGCGGTGCTGAGGGAGGCGGGGCGGCTCGCCGTCTGCGCCCGGGGCTGAGCGTCGAACGGGTCCGGGGGGAGCTGCGAAGGGGCGCCTCAGGCCCCACTCGCACCTCGAGCCAGCAGGCGGAGACCAACCAGGGAGGCGAGCGCGGCGAGGATGAGCCCGGCGGCCAGGTCGGCGAGGTAGTGCTGGTGGATCAGCACCGTCGAGGCCACGATCAGCAGGGTCCAGGCCCCGGCCACGATGCCGATGCGCCGGTCGACCCTCCACCAGTGGACGGCCACGACGGTGGAGAGCGACGTATGCAGGCTCGGGAAGTCGTTGTACGGCTGGTCGCCCGCGTACACGGTCCGGATCAGCGCTGTCAGCGGATCCGAGCCGGCGAGCTCCGGCCGGGCGACGTACGACTGGAGGAAGACGTAGAAGGCGTAGCTCACCAGCCAGGCGATGATCATCGCCGCCGCGGCGGAGCGGAAGAGCCTGACCCTGGCGAGCAGGAGGAGCGCCATGGTGACGGCGATGTACGGGGTCAGCGAGATGTAGGGGATGACAAAGACCGGCACCACCGGGATCGCCTGATCCAGGGGCGTGCGCAGGAAGATGCGGTTCGGCCCGTGGTTCAGGGGGGTGTAGACGAGGCTCATCCCGTACCAGGCCAGGAGCAGGACCAGCGTGGCGAGCGCGACCCCCCGGCTCTCGCCGAAGATGCCACGCCGCAGCTGCCCGCGAGCCCACGTGATCACGCTGGCGGCAATGATGCGACAGCCCGGCGGCGTCCGGCGGGCGCGGGTCAGCGAGGCCGGCGTGAACCGGGGTTGCGGCCGGCAGCTCCCTGGTCGGGGCCCCTCGAGAGCCGGTTGAGATACCAGATCTGGAGACCGATGTAAGCCACCGCGAGGAGGAGGAACACGATGGAGGCGGTGGTCAGCACGATGCGCCCGGTCCCGCCCACGATGCCTCCGAGCAACAGCATCGCCATCGCCACGACCCAGACGCCGACGGCGACGGCAATCCGCGAAGACGACGGCGACGGAGCCCGAAAACCATTCATCGCGGCCGAAGCATAACCCCGACCGCCACGCCCCGGCCAGGGCTCAGATGGTGTGGGAGGCGGACTGTGCCCAGCCGACCGGGAAGACCGGGACCGCGGCGGCGACGGGGGTGCGGAGCAGCTTGACCAGGGCGACGGAGTTGAGGACGAGGGTCACCGGGGTGGCGAACACGGAGACCAGTCCCCACCAGCCGAGCAGCGCGGTGTCGAGCGTCATGTGCTGCCACGCGACCAGGCCGCACTCGCGGCAGAGGGGCCCGCGGAGAACCTTGTGGCTGAGGGTCAGCCCTCGACCGCGGTGCTGGTGGAGCGTGGCCACCGCGGTCGGTCCCCGCTGGCAGAGGCGGCAGCTGTTCTGCGGGGTGTTCTCGGGGCTCATGGGTGCGGTGAAGTGTGGCCCACCAGGATCTGGTGGGTTAGATGCATCAGCCGCTTGTGGCTCAAATGCACTCCTTCTGTTACCGGCCCGGCCGGCTGCCCCGGCCTGGCCACGAGCCGCTCAGGCGTACCCTGCAAGGGATGGAACATGGAGCTCGGGGTCCGAAACCCCGGCCTGCGGCGGAGGCGCTGATCGCGATCCCGATGCGCGGTTCGGCGTGACCGAGGAGGAGGAGGCGACCCCCGCCAGCGAGGGTTCGCGGAGCCACCACCCCCACACCCCGGCCGCTCTGGTCGAGCTGATGTCTCGGGACTGGGCCACGTCCAGCACCTTCCCCGATCACCCTCATCCGGCCGCCCCCCGCTACGCCGAACGACGGCAGGCCCTCTCCCACCTCTTCCCGGGCGTCCACCTGGTGATCCCGACCGGCGTCCCGAAGGTCCGGTCCAACGACGACGACTACCGCTTCCGGCCGGGCAGCGACCACTACTGGCTGACTGGGCACACCGAGCCTCGCGGTGTCCTCTTGCTCCGGGCCACCGGTGAGGGCCATGGCGCCACCCTCTATCTCGAGCCGCGGTCAGACCGCTCCACATCGGCCTTCTTCACCAACGCCAGCACCGGGGAGCTGTGGGTGGGCCCGCGCCGCGGGGTGGAGGAGACGGCGTACCTGCTGGGCGTCGCGTGCGCTCCGCTGGACGGCCTGGCCGCCGAGGTGCATGGGCTCGACGGGCCGGTGCTGCTGCTGCGCGGGCTCGACCCGGAGATGGACTCGCTGGTCCCCGCACCCGACGACCCGTCGGAGGAGCGCCGGCTCGCACAGGAGCTGAGCGAACTGCGCCTGGTCAAGGACGACCACGAGATCCGGATGCTGGAGCAGGCGGTGGAGGCGACGATCCGCGGCTTCGAGGACGTGGTCCGAGCGCTCCCCGAGGCCATGGAGCAGGGGGAACGGGTGGTGGAGGGGGTCTTCAACCTCCGCGCCCGGGTGGAGGGCAACGACGTCGGCTACGGGACCATCGCGGCGAGCGGGGCCCACGCGACCATCCTGCATTGGAACCGGAACGACGGGGAGGTCCGCGGCGGCGACTTGCTCCTTCTCGACGCCGGGGTCGAGGGCAACGAGCTGTACACCGCCGACGTCACCCGGACGCTGCCCGTCTCGGGCCGCTTCACGCCGGACCAGCGCCGTCTGTACGAGCTGGTGCACCGGGCCCAGCAGGCGGCGATCGCCGAGGTCCGGCCGGGGGCGGCCTTCCTCGACCCCCACCGGGCCGCGATGCGAGTCCTGGCCGAGGGCCTGGAGGAGCTCGGCATCCTCCCGGTCAGCTCCGAGGTGGCGCTCGCCGAGGATATGCAGACCCACCGCCGCTACACCCTCCACGGCACCTCTCACATGCTCGGACTCGACGTTCACGACTGCGCCCAGGCTCGGGAGGAGGAATACCGCGGGGGCCGGCTCCGGCCGGGTCATGTGCTCACCGTCGAGCCCGGCCTCTACCTGCAGCCCGACGACCTCACCGTCCCCGAGGGTCTGCGGGGCATCGGCATCAGGATCGAGGATGACGTCCTCGTGACCGAGGACGGCTGCCGGGTGCTCAGCGGGAGGCTTCCCACCGATCCGGATGAGCTGGAGCGGTGGATGGCGGGGCTGCGGGGGCAGGAGTTGCAGCTCCGGCGCCCCCTCGACTGATCGGCGGCGCCCATTTCCGGCCAGCTCTGCGTCAGCTCCGCTGCTCGGTCGGTCACGCACCTGAGTGCGCTCCCTCCCTGCGCTGCTCGCTTCCTTGATCTGACCGGCCTGGACGCCACCGCGATCGGCGGCGCGTAGGCGCCCTGGTACACTCTCGCTTCCGCAGCTTTCCTGCGTCCGGCGTCACCGCCTTGGCCACCTCGGCGGCGAACCGAAATCTCGCCGGGCGCCGTTCAGCCCATAGGAAAGGAGGTGCGCGCGTGGTGCGCGACTACGAGCTCATGTACATCGTCCGGCCCGAACTCGATGACGAGGCGCTCCGGACCACCACCGAGTCGGTGGACACCCTGATCCGCGGCCTGGGGGGCACGGTCGGCAAGACGACCATGTGGGGCAAGCGGCGGCTCGCCTACGAGGTAGATCGCCTCCGTGACGGCCACTACGTGATCACCGTGCTCCAGCTCGACGGAGCCCGGGTGGCCGACCTGGAGCGCGCGCTCCAGATCCACGACACCGTCTTTCGCCACCTCCTGGTCCGCGGCGACGAGACCGTATCGGCGGCCGAGGTGGGCGCCGAGCCGGAGTCCGGTGACGGGGTTCCCGTCGCAGAGGCCGGACCGCCCGACGGCGAGGACGACGCGGCTGACGACGCAGCCGATGAGGACGACGACGTACCCCCGGCGGAGATCGCCGAGGGGGATGAGGAGTAGCCATGGCCGGTTCCCTCAACAGGGTCATGCTGATCGGAAGGCTCACCCGCGACCCGGAGCTGCGCTACACGCCGAGCGGCACCGCGGTCTGCAACCTCGCCATCGCCACCAATCGCTACGGGTCCGACGCGAGCGGTGAGCGGAAGGAGTACACCGACTACCACGACGTCGTGGTCTGGAACCAGGGCAACCGCAAGCTCGCCGAGCTGTGCAGCCAGTACCTCCAGAAGGGCCGCCTGGTCTACGTGGAGGGCCGCCTGCAGACGCGCTCCTGGGACGACACCCAATCCGGCCAGAAACGCTACAAGACCGAGGTCAACGCCAACGACGTGCAGTTCCTCGACAGCCGCCAGGATGGTGGTGCCCCCGTGGAGAGCGCCCCGAATGCGGCCCCGGCCGGGGCGAGCCCTGAGGTGGCCGGCGACATCGATCCCGACGACATCCCGTTCTGAGGTCTGACAGATTCCCATGCCTGATTTCGACCGCCGCCGCCGCAAGGTGTGCAGCTTCTGCCTGGAGCACCAGGACGTCATCGACTACAAGGAGGTCGCCCGCCTGCGGCGCTACCTCTCCGATCGGGGCAAGATCCTCCCGCGCCGGATGACGGGGGTCTGCTCCCGCCACCAGCGCCGGCTCACGGTCGCCCTGAAGCGGGCCCGGCACATAGCGCTCCTGCCCTACACCGCAGATCTCCGCTGAGGCCACGCCCGCGGGGGAGGTGATCACGCCCACCCCGGGGCCGCCTCGTGACCGGGATCCGCAGCGGGGCGATGCGAGGTGCCCTCCGCAGTAGGGCCGCGCGACGCTATGCCGGCAGGGTGGCCTGCGGCAGACCGAGATCCGAACGGACCAGGTTGGAGTCCGAGGCGTCCACGCGGGTGTCAGCCGCGATGTTCAGCTCCCAGGCGGCGATGGTGGCATGGGTGATCGTGTCCAGCTCCGTGAGGTCGACGATGATGACCCTGTCCTCCGTGATGAGCGTCTGCACGTCGGCCGTCGCATTCGCCGGCCACGACGTCGAGGCGAGCTCCTGGTCGAAGGTCCGCACCGCGGCCGTCAACGGTGCAGCGTCGGCGGTCGTCTCGGCCCTGGTCGTGGTCAGGTTCCAGGTGGTCGTGGCCGCCAGGAAGGCAGCGACCGCCGAGTGCACGGGCGCAAGGTCGGCCAGGTAGTCCTGTCCGGCCGCGACTTGGGAGAGAGGCGTGGCGGCTGACGTCCCGCCGCACCCCGAGGCCATCGCACCGAAGGTGGCGAGAACGATGACGATGGATAGGTGGCGCCTGGATATCGAGATCACGACGTGCTCCCACCCCGCTGCTGGAGGGCCCGTCTCCGGCTCTGGCGTCAGATTCTACCCAGCGGCCCGCGGCGGAACCTCGTCCACCGCGGAACGGCGTGACCTATACTCCGCCCAAGGTCACGTACCCATGCGCCGGGCTCGTCTTCTCCACGTCCTTGCCAGCGCCCCGGTCGCCGTCGTCCTGACGGTCGCTCCAGCGCTGTCGACGGCTGCCGTCCGAGCCGCCAGCATCCCACCCCCCTACGTCGTGGCCATCGACCCCGGTCACGGGGGCACCGACCCGGGCGCGCTCGGCCTGGACGGCCTGGTCGAGAAGAACCTCACCCTCGACGTCTCGAACCGGCTGGCGGCGCTGCTGCGCGCCGACGGGGTCACGGTGGTGATGACCAGGACGGCCGACGTCAGCGTGAGCATCCAGGAACGTTCGGACATCGCCAACGCCGCCCACGCCGACGTCTTCCTCCCCATCTACTTCAACTCCTGGACCACGCCCACCCCGGACGGCTCGGTCGTCCTCTACCCCTACGCCCGCGACATCCCGTTCGCCACCGACATGAGCCACGCCGTGACCAACTACCTCAACCCCGACGGCGACCATGACGGCGGGATCGTGCTGCGCAACGACTGGTGGCTCCAGCCGACCATGCCCACCGCGACGGTCGAGAGCCTCTTCATCAGCAACCCTCATGACGCCGCCCTGCTCACCGAGGCCAGCTTCCGCCAGGGGCTCGCAGCGGCGCTCCAAAGCGGAATCGAGACCTTCCTTCCCGGGATACTCCAGCGCCTGCAGGAGGTGCGAGCCGTCACCCCGGCCAAGCTCCTGCCGGCGAGCGGCCCGCTGGCGGCTCCACCCGCGGCCCATGCGACGGCGGGCGGGGGCGGCGCGAGAGTGCCAGCCTCCACGGCGCCGACGGTCACCAGCGCCGGCACCCCCGCGGTGCTCAGGCTCCTCGAGGTGCTGGCGGTCCTGGCGGCGGCCCTGCTCGCGGTCCGATACCGGCGCCGCCTGATCGGCCTCACCGCCGCCGGACTGGCCTTCGCTTCGACGTGGGTTGGGGACGGCGGCCTCCACCACTCGGTGCTGCGCCGACGGCGGCGGCTGACCCGCGAGCGCGGCCTCACCGCGTCGGGCGGAGGCGAGGCACATGGCCGCCACGCGTATGACGACCTCTTCTCGGAGAGCCGGGGCGTTTGGGACCGGGCCCTGCCGACCGGCCACGGTGCCCTGCCGGAGGATCTCCTTCCAGCCTCCTTCGAGGTGCGGGGTCGGCCCGTCAAGCCCGCACGCCACCCGTCGCTCGACGAGCTCCCGCTCTGACCTGGATCGGTCTGAGTTAGGGCTGCGGCCCTGCTCTCCGGCTCGGCCCCTCTGAGGGCCCCCGCCCCTAGGCTTGCCGAAGGGTCGATTGGTACACTCTGCGCCAGCGCCCGCCCGTGCCAGACGAGGAGTGCCATGGCCCTCGAGCAGCAGCTTCGCGTACCCGGTCCGACCCCCCTCCCCGAGCGCGTCGTGCGCTCCCAGTCGCGGCCCATGATCAACCATCGGGGCCCTGAGTTCGCGGCGCTGATGGCGGAGGTCTGCGGCGGCATCCAGGAGGTCCTGCGCACCCGCAACGACGTGCTCCTCTTCCCCTCGAGTGGGACGGGCGGCCTGGAGGCCGCCGTCGCCAACCTGCTGAGCCCCGGCGAGAAGGCGCTCTTCTGCTCCATCGGCTCGTTCGGCGACCGCTGGGCGGACATCGCCACGGCCTATGGGGTCGACGTGGTCCGGCTCAAGATGCCTGAGGGAGAGGCGATCGACCCTGAGGACGTGGAGCGTCTCCTCGCCGAGAACCCGACCATCGAGAAGGTCTTCGTCACCCACAACGAGACGTCCACCGGCGTCACCAACGACATGCCGCCGATCGCGGCGGTGGTAAAGGGCCGGGGCAAGCTGATCGCGGTGGACTCGGTCAGCGGCGCGAGCTGCCTGCCTCTCGACACCGACGGTCTCGGGCTGGACGTGGTCGTCACCGGTTCCCAGAAGGGGTGGATGGCACCTCCCGGCCTCGCGATGATCGCGGTCTCGAAGGACGCCTACGCCGCCGCGGAGCGGGCCAAGCTGCCCCGGTGGTACTTCGACTTCGCTCGCGAAAAGAAGTTCCAGGAGCGCAACCAGACCTACACGACCCCGCCGATCAGCGTCATGTTCGCGGTCCAGGAGGGGCTGCGGATGATCCTCGAGGAGGGGGTCGAGAACGTCTGGGCCCGGCACACGCTGGTCGGCTCGATGGTGCGCGGCGGCGTGGAGGCCGCGGGGCTGCGCCTCTTTGCCGCCAAGCCGTATCGGAGCAACACGGTGACCCCGATCCACAACCCGGCGGGGACCCCCGAGGAGCTCTCGAAGCTCCTCACCCTCTTGCGCACCAAGCACGGTCTGGTGCTCGCCGGCGGGCAGGGCGACCTCAAGGGCAAGATCTTCCGGATCGGCCACCTCGGAGCCATCGACGTCGGCGATGTCTTCGTGATCCTCGCCTACCTGGAGCTGGCCCTCAGCGAGCTGGGGCTGCTCAGCCGGGTGGGCCTGATGGTGCCCGCCGCCCAGGCGATCGCCCGCGAGGGAGTCGCCACCGCCGAGCCGGCGGGGGTCCACTGATGACCGTCGCGGCCACGACGGGGGCCGCCACGGTCCGCATCCTGGTCGCCGACCCGATCGCCGCCGATGGGGTGGAGCGGCTGCGGGCCGCCGGTGAGGTCGTGGTCGCGACCGGGCTGTCCCTGGAGGAACTGAAGGTCCGGATCGCCGACGTCGACGCACTGGTGGTCCGCAGCGAGACCAAGGTGACCGCCGAGGTGTTCGAGGCGGCGCCGCGGCTCCGCGTGGTCGGACGGGCCGGGGTCGGGGTGGACAACATCGATCTCGATGCCGCAACGCGCCACGGCGTGCTGGTCCTGAACGCCCCGACCGGCAACACCATCGCGGCCGCGGAACACACCGTCGGGATGATGCTGGCGATGGCGCGCAACATCTCCCGGGCTGACGCTTCGATGCACGCTGGGCGGTGGGACCGCAAGGCCTTCATGGGGACGGAGCTTCGGGAAAAGACCCTGGGGCTGCTCGGGCTTGGCAAGATCGGATTCGAGGTGGCGCGGATCTCCTCCCAGGGCCTCAAGATGCGGGTCATCGCCGACGACCCGCTGGTGACCGCCGAGCGGGCCGAGCAGGCGGGCGCCGAGCTGGTCGACTTCGAGACCCTCCTGGCACAGTCCGATTTCCTGAGCGTCCACGTGCCTCTCAACGACAAGACCCGCGGCGTCATCGGGGCGGCCGAGCTGGCCCGGATGAAGAAGGGTGCCCGACTGATCAATGTCGCCCGGGGCGGCATCATCGACGAGCAAGCCGTCGCCGACGCCGTCCGCGACGGACACATCGGTGGCGCCGCCATCGACGTCTTCACCAAGGAGCCGGCGCTTCCCGAGAATCCGCTCCTGTCGGTGCCCGAGCTGGTCCTCACGCCTCACCTCGGCGCCAGCACCACCGAGGCCCAGGTCAACGTCGCGACCGACGTCGCCGACCAGATCGTTCAGTACCTGGCCGGGGTCGGGCCCCGATACGCGGTGAATCTGCCATCCATCCAGCCCGAGGAGATGGCGCGCCTCCAGCCCTACCTCGTCCTCGCCGAGAAGATGGGGTCGCTGGCGGCGCAGCTCGCCGGGGAGAAGGTGAGCCGGGTGGTCTGCAGCTACGCCGGTGAGCTGAGCAAGATCGAATTCAGCCCACTCACCGCCGAGGTGCTGCGCGGTCTCTTTGGCCATTTCACCGATACCCGGGTCAACGCGATCAACGCCAAGCTGGTCGCCAAAGACCATGGCGTGGCGGTGGAGGAGCGCACCACCACCCGTGACCTCGACCACGCCGACGCCCTGCTCGTTGAGGTCATCGGCGGGACCCGGCTGACGTTGGTGGGCACCCAGTTCGAAGGCCAGCCGCGGATCACCCGGATCAATGACTTCCGTATCGACATGGATCCCAACGGCCTCTTCCTGGTGGTCCAGCACAACGACCGACCCGGAGTCGTCGCCAAGGTTTCCGGACTTCTGGCCAGTAATGACATCAACATCGCGGGCATCGAGCTGGGCCGCGATCGCCCGCGAGGTCGCGCGGTGATGCTGATCCAGGTCGACGACCCGGTGGGCCCGGAGCTGCAGGTAGCCCTTCAAGCCGTGGCCGACCTGGAGTCGCTCCGGGTCGTCACTCTCTAGCCCGCAGGCCGCTAATTGGCCTGTCTGCATCCCCTCCGGGGGGTCCGGTACAACCCTGAGCACGTCCGCCTGGGGGGCACCCTGGCGCCGCCCTACGACGTGATCAGCCCAGCGCAACGGGAGAAGCTGTACGGCCGCGACCTGCGCAACGTGGTGCGCATCGACTTCGGGCAGATCTACCCGGATGACGTCGCCGGCCGCAGCGACGTCCACACCCGGGCGGCGGCGCATCTCCGGAGCTGGCTCGAGCTGGGCATCCTGGTCCGCGACGAGCAGCCCGGCCTCTACGTGGTCGCGCATGAGTTCGTGGCCCCCGACGGCAGCGCGCAGCGCCGCCTCGGTATGGTGGGGAGGGTCCCGGCGCTTCCCTGGGACCGCTCCGAGGTCCGGCCCCATGAGCTGACCCTGCGCGGGCCCAAGGAGGATCGGTTCGCCCTGATGCGCGCCACAGGCGCCCAGACCTCCCCGGCCTGGCTGCTCTGGGACCGCGCTCCGGGGCTCGGCACCAGGCTGGGCGAGATCGCTCAGGGGCGAGCGCTCCTGGGAGGACGGTTCGACGGTGAGATGGGCCCGGAGAAGGTGCTGGTCTGGCAGGTGAGCGACCCGGCGGACCTCGCTGAGATCGATGCGCTGCTCGACCCGGCCACCCTCTACATCGCCGATGGCCACCACCGGTTCGAGACCATGGCGGCCTATGCGGCCGAGCGGCGTCAGGCCGGAGACGGGGCGGACGCCGACAGCCAGTACGCCCTCGTCTATGCGAGCGCCGCCGACGACCCCGCCCTGGTCGTCCTCCCCATCCACCGCCTGGTGCGCCCGCGCCCCGGGCTGGCGGCCAGCCACGAGGATCTGCTCGTCCGGCTGGGCGGCGCCTGGGAGCTGGATCCGGTGGCCGACCCTGTCGCAGCACTCGACCGGTTGGGGGAGAGGAGGACTGCGGAGCACGCCTACGTTCTCGTGGCTCCCGACGGCGCCGCGGTGCTCCACCGGGCCCGGCGCGACACCGCGTCCCGGCGCGACGCCCTCGACGTCTCCGTCCTCCAGTCGGAGGTCATCAGCGGCTGCGGGATCGGTGAGGTCGAGCTGCGAGAGAGCGCGCTCGACTACACGCGCAATCCTGCGGAGGCGGTCCAGGCGGTGCGTGACGGGCGGGCGGGGCTGGCATTCCTCGTCTCACCGTGCACCGGCGAGGAGGTGATGGCGGTGGCCGACGCGCGCGAGAACATGCCCCAGAAGTCGACCTACTTCTACCCCAAGGTCCCGACCGGGCTGATCATCTCCGTCCTCTGAGCGGGCGCCGGCATCACGCCTGGCCGATGAACTCCGCCACGACGTCCGCGAACCGCCGCCGCTCCCGGATCAGGAAGAAGAGGTGGCCGCCCTTGAAGGTCTGGAGCCGCGACCCGGGGATGCCGCGCTGCAGCTCCTCTGCCAGCGCGAGCGGCGCAGTCCGGTCATTGCGGCCGTGCAGCAGGAGCGTGGGCATACCGAGCTGGTGCAGGCGCGGTCGGGCGTCGTACCCGGTCGAGGCCTCCATCTGGCGGACAAACGCGTAGCGTGGCTGCGGGTATTTGCCCCGGAGCACTGGCAACCCGGAGAGGAAGGGGTAGTAGTGCCGCCGCCACCGCCGCCGCCAGCCCGGGACCACCCGGGCCGAGGTGGAGACGAGGATCAACCTCTCGACACGCTCGGGGTGACCGAGGGCGAGCTCCAGGGCGATGCGGCCCCCCAGGGAGATCCCCAGCACGCCGGCGCGGGTGACACCCGCGGCGTCCATGACGCCCAGGGCGTCGCTCGCCATCAGCTCGATCGAATACGGCGCATCGGGCTTGTCGGAGCGCCCCGCGCCGCGATTGTCGAACCCGATGACCTGCGAGCGGGCGCCGAGCATCTGGATCAGGGGCTTGCCCATCTCGGAGAGATCCGAGCTCAGGCCGAGGATGAGGAGCAGGGGTCTGCCCTCGCCGTGAACCTCGTAGTGGATGCGGATGCCGTTGACGTCGGCGGTCGGCATCAGCGCCCAGTCCGCACTACGCCGGTGGAGGTGGGGGCGGGGAGGCGGGCGGGGGCGGCGGGCCCACGCGCAGCAGGTCGCGCACCGCGACCCGGAGGACGCCGGCGAGCTCCGCGGGGTCCACGGCCCTGGCGCCCGGCTGCATCGCCAGCGCCGCACCCGCGACGACCACGGCCAGCGAGCCGGCCATCCGCACGCGGTCGTCGAGGCTGAGGGCCGGGTCGCGGAGCTTGCTGAGAAAGATCTGCTCGGGTTCCATCTCCGGGCCGCGGTGGTCCTTCCGGTGCACCTCGCCAAGCGCGGTGGCGTTGCGCTGGTACATCAGGAGCAGCCGGCTGTGAGCCGCCACCTGGTCGATGAGCCAGTCCAGGAACGTCATCCACATCCCACCGCCCGACGCGGGATTCTCGAGCCGGGCCATGGCGTTTCTCATCAGCTCGTGCACCGGCTCGTGGAGCGTCAGGAGGATCTCGTCCTTGGAGCGGAAGTGGTAGTAGAGGGCGGCCTTGGTCACCCCCACCCGCTCGGCGATCTGACGCAGCGAGGTCTCTTCGTACCCCTGCTCGACGAAGAGGTCGAGGGCGATCGCAAGGATGCGCTCGCGGGTCCCGGACCCATCGACCCGCCCGCTCTGCGGAGCGCCGTGGTCAGTCTGGTGGGGGCCGTGGAGTCCGAGCCCGGGATGACCGCGCCGCTCTCGCGCGCCCGGTTCAACTCCCGGCACGGAGGGGCCCGGAGGGACGCCGAACCCCATCTGCCCGCCGGCCGTCATGATTTGTTTACTTGACGGCCGGTAAGCTCATCACTTACCATGCGGTTAGTAAGTATAGCCGTCCCACAGCTGGGCGGCTGACCCCCCAGCCGGCCAGCCCCGGCGGGATGCTTGCATGTAGAACTATCACGATATATCGTTGCCATATCGCCAACCAACCTCAGTGAAGGTGCCCACGTGTACGAAACCACAATCGCGGCCGCCCCCACAGGGCCCCCACGGACTCCGGAGGTCTGACGTGCCCGACCGAGCCATGATCGAGGCGGAGGGATTGGTCAAGCGGTACGGCGCGACGGTCGCCCTGGCCGGCGTCGACCTCTCCGTCCCGAAAGGCGCGATCCTCGGCGTGCTGGGGCCCAACGGCGCCGGCAAGACCACCGCCATCCGGATCCTCACCACCCTGAGCCACCCCGACCAGGGGCGGGCCTGGGTGGCCGGCTTCGACGTGGCAGCCCATCCGGGCGAGGTCCGGCGGCGGATCGGCGTGGCCGCCCAGGCGACTACCCTCGACGAGCTGCTCACCGGCAGGCAGAACCTCGAGATGGTGGGCCAGCTGAGCGGCCTGCGGCGCACCGAGGCGCGGGCCCGGGCCGCCGACCTGCTGGAGAGGCTGGAGCTCAGTGACGCCGCCGGTCGCCTGACCAAGGGCTACTCCGGGGGCATGCGCCGGCGCCTCGATCTCGCGGCCAGCATGATCATGAGGCCGCCCGTCCTCTTCCTCGACGAGCCCACCACCGGGCTCGACCCGGCCAGCCGGCTCGGGGTATGGGAGGTGATTCGCGGGATGGTCGGCGATGGCTGCACCGTGCTGCTCACCACCCAGTACCTCGACGAGGCCGATCATCTGGCCGACTCGATCGCCGTCTTCGACCACGGGCGCGTGATCGCCAGCGGGACCCCACAGCAGCTCAAGGCCGAGACCGGCTCGGCGCGGCTCGAGGTCACCCTGAGCGCCCCCCGCCCCGAGGCGGTGATCGCCCTCCAGCCCCTGCTCGAGGGTGAGGCCCACGTCAGCCACGACGGGCGGCGCCTCCGCGCCGCCGTCCTCAATCGGGAGGGCATCGCCACCGCGGCGGTCCGGGCCCTCGACCGCGCCGGCATCCTGGTCGACGACGTGCAGGTGCACCAGCCTTCCCTGGACGACGTCTTCCTCGCCCTCACCGGGCGTGAGGCGGCCGAAGAGGAAGCCGCCAACGAACCGGAGGCCGCAACGGCATGAGCATCCGCACCATCGCCATCGACGACGCACGGCCCGCCTGGTTCACGCAGCGGCTCCGGGAGATCCTGGTCCTGATCCGGCGCAACCTGATCCACATCCTCCGCGAGCCGATGCAGCTCTCCGACGTGACCCTGCAGCCGATCCTCTTCACCTTCCTCTTCATCTTCGTGTTCGGCTCGGGAATCCCCATCCCGGGAGGCAGCTACACCGACTTCGCGCTGGCGGGGCTGCTCGCGATGAACCTCATCACCTCCTCCAATGGCACAGCGGTGGGTCTCAGCACCGACCTCAACACCGGGCTCATCGACCGCTTCCGAGCGCTGCCCATGTGGCGACCCTCGATCCTCATCGCCCGGTCGGTGACGGACCTGCTCTCGGCGCTGATCTGCACGACGATCGTGGTCCTCGCCGGCCTCGTGGTGGGCTGGCGGCCGAGCACGGGGTTGCTCTCGGTGATGGGTGGATTGGGGATCGCCCTGCTCTTCACCTACGCGATCTGCTGGACCTTCGGCTGCGTGGGCCTGGTCGCGCGGAACATCGAGGCGGCGATGTCGATCGGCTTCATCGTCCTCTTCCCCATGGCGTTCGTCTCCAACGCGATGGTGCCGACCCAGGGGATGCCGGCCTGGCTGCGCGTGATCGCCGACTGGAACCCGGTGAGCTCCGTCACCGCGGCCTGCCGCCAGCTGTTCGGCAACCCCAATCCCTCCGCGCTCATCAGGGACTGGCCGATGCAGCACCCGGTGGAAGCGGCGCTCATCTGGTCGGCGGTGCTGCTCGCGATCTGCGTCCCCCTGGCGGTCTTCCTCTTCCGGCGCCGCACCAGCGACTGACCCTTCCCGCGTCCTCATCCCGACCGGACGACCGGTCAGGATTCGATATCCGGTACTGGACCTGGTCAGCTCGAGGTCGGACGCCCGGAGACGGCCAGCGCCACGCCCAGCCCGATCATCACCGCCCCGCTGCCCCCCCGGATCCGGCTGAGGCGCGCTTTCGAGCCGGTCAACCAGCCGCGGGCGGTGCCCGCGGCGAGCGCCCACGCGGTGTCGGAGACCAGAGCGATGGCCGCCCACACCAGACCGAGCACCAGCAGCTGAATGGGGATGTGCCCGAGCCGCGGGTCGGCGAACTGAGGCAGGACGGCGGCGAAGAATACCGTCGTCTTGGGGTTGCTGACGCCGACCACGAACGCCTGCCAGAAGACGCGCCGCCGGCGCAGCGCCACCGGGGTGGCTCTGGGGTCGGTTGGCACGCGCCGGCTCCGGATCGTCTGGACCCCGAGGTAGACGAGGTAGGCCGCACCGATCAGCTTGATGACGGTGAAGGCAGTGGCCGACGCGGCGATGACGGCGCCGATGCCGAGGGCGACAGCAACCACCTGGGTGAACTCGCCGAGCTGGTTGCCCGCGACCGTGACCAGCGCCGGACGCCGCCCGAGCGAGAGCGACCGGCTGACGATGAAGAGCACGCTCGGGCCCGGGAAGAGGATGACCAGCAGCGCCACCCCGGCGAAGGTCAGCGTCCTGCTCGGGTCCATCGGCCAAGGATAGCGGCGGTCCCCTCCGATCGACCCGGCACCGGGGCGACGCCCACCGTTATGGGCCGGGAGGACCGCGGGCAGCGCCGACCTGGCAAAGTCGCGACCATGAGCGACGCCGCTGCCGCACCCGCCATCCACGCCGTGGTCCTCGACATGGACGGGCTCCTCATCGACACCGAGCCGGCCTGGCGCGCCGCCGAGAGGGCGGTCTTCGGCGAGCTGGGTCTCCAGCTCAGCGAGGACGACATGCTCGCCACCATGGGCCGGCGGATCGCCGAACTGGTGGCCCACTGGCGCCGGGAGCGCCCCTGGCCGGGGGCGGAGACGGGAGAGCCCAGTGACGCGGTCATCGCGGACCGGGTCATCGACCGGATGGTGGCCCACGTCCGGGCCCGCGGCGAACCGATGGAAGGGGTGGACCGGGCGACGGCTCTGCTCCGCAGGCTGGGGCTGGGGGTCGCCATTGCCTCCTCCTCCTCCCACCGGCTGATCGATGCGGTCTGCGACCGCCTGGGACTCGCATGGATCGAGATCCGCTGCTCTGCCGACGACGAGCTGCGGGGCAAGCCGGCCGGCGACGTCTATCTCGCCGCCGCCCGCCGCCTGGGGTTGAGCCCCGCTGCCTGCCTGGCGATCGAAGACTCCCCGAACGGGGTGCTCGCCGCCCGGGCCGCCGGCATGCGCTGCATCGCCGTCCCCGACCCCCACCTCTCCGGGGACCCGCGCTACCGCGAGGCTGAGCTGGTCCTGGCCTCCCTCGACGAGCTCGACGAGGGGCGGCTGCGCTCGCTCGGCTGGCGCGGCCGGGACCAGGTGGGCTGACGCCGCGACTCGGACGAGGCGCTACGATGCCGCCATGGGACAGCGGGTCACCTTCTACCTGGACGACGACCTGATCGAGGCGCTCAACCAGCACACCCAGGTCTCCCCGCTGTCGCGGAGCGAGATCGTCGCCATCGCGCTGCGGCGGCTGCTCCGCGATGAGAGGCGTCGCGTCCACGTCGACGTCCCCGCCACCGAGATGGCCCGGCGGATTGCCGCAGGGGAGCTTCCCTCCCGGCGGGTGGACGGGCCCCGGCTCCGTGCGCTGCCCCCTCCCTGGGAGAATTGACGCGCCCCGGGTTTGGCGAGCGGCCACCCCGGGTATGAGCTGATCAGGTCCAATCGAGAGTCCCGTGCCCACCTACGGATACCACTGCCCCAGATGCGAGGCCGAGTTTGAGGTCCTGCAGCGGATGACGGACGCCACCGGGGCCAGCTGCCCTCGCTGTGGAACGCCCGGCCGGCGGCTCTTCTTCCCGACCGGGATCGTCTTCAAGGGAAGCGGGTTCTACAAGACGGATTCGCGACGGGCGGCGACCGCCTCGGTCAACGGCGCTGCTCCCGCAGGCGGAGCCGCGGCATCCAGCGATGGCAAGAGCCGGTCCGGTGACAAGACCGGCGAGAAGGCCGGTGGCGGCGAGCGAACCACGGCGGTGGAGAAGGCTCCGGCCGCGGAGAGCACGTCGATCGCCAAGAAAGAAGGCGGTGCATCCACGGCGGGGAGCCCGGCCCCGTCCTGAGGTCGCCACTCGAAGCGGCGTTGTTAGCATGGTTCACGTGGACGGCGGGGGCCGTCACCACCAGGAGACCCACATGGCGCACCCCATCACCATCACGGACTCGAACTTCAAGGCGGAGGTCCTCGAGTCCGACGTCCCCGTTCTGATCGACTTCTGGGCGTCCTGGTGCTCCCCGTGCAAGATGATCGCCCCGATCGTCGAGGATCTCACCGCCGAGTACGAGGGCCGGATCAAGGTCGGCAAGGTGGACGTGGACGCCAACCCGGTGACCCCGGGGATGTTCGGGATCATGAGCATCCCGACGCTGATGGTCTTCCAGGGCGGCAAGGCGGCCGACCGGATCGTCGGCTACCAGCCCAAGCCGGCGCTCAAGGCACGGCTCGACGCGATCCTGACGCCCACCCGTTGAGCTGATCCCGGGCGACCCAGCCCGGACGAGGCGCTTGCCAACTTCAGGGCGACTGCGGCAAACTGACCTCAGTCGGACGCAGGGATGGCGTGACCAGGGAGGGCCGGAGTGGCTGCGCTTGCGCGCGAGAGGGCGATGCTGATGCGAGACGCGCTCGCCTGGCGCGACGTGCGCGTCGTGGTCGCCCTCTTCTGCGCCGCCCAGCTCCTCGACGGCGTCACCACCTACCTGGCCCTCACCTCCCACCGCTTCCAGGAGGAGAACCCGCTCCTGAGTGGGGTCCTCGACACGCACCCCGCGGCGGCCTTCGGGGTCAAGGTGGCCCTGGCGGCGGTCGTCGTGACGATCCTTCTGACACTCCGGCTGCGCTGGCGGCTGCGGCTGGTGGTGATCTCGCTGTTCGCGGTCCTCAGCCTGGTCGCTCCGGTGGAGAACCTCCTGCACCTGGTCGGGGTGGCCTGAGCTTCACCACGGCAGCCGGATCTCGCGGAGAGATCCCGTCGGATGGTTCAGCCGGGATCCAGCTCGGCAAGCACCGCGCCCACCAGGGCGAGCGACCCGCATACGAGAACGAGCCCTGACCGGCCGGCACGCCGTCGTGCCTCAGCGAGCGCAGCCGCCACGGGCTCCGCGGCGGTCCCCCCGCCCAGCATCGCCCTGAGCAGAGCAGCTGAAGCTGCCCTCCCGCCCCCGACGGATGTCAGCACCACCTCGTCCGCCATCTGAGAGAGATGGGGGAGCATCTCGTCGAGCTGCTTGTCGGCCATGGCGCCGAAGAGGGCGACGACCCGGCGACCCCCGGCCAGCCCGGACACCTCGGAGCTGAGCGCGGCCACGGCAGCGGGGTTGTGGGCCCCGTCCAGGAGCAGCGGTGGCGCGCCGTCGACCCACTGGAGGCGGCCCGGCCACCGCACCGACGCCGCCCCGGCGACCATCGCCCCGTCGGGGATGCCCAGCATGGCGGCCGCGGCGGCGGCGACCGCAAGGTTCTCCGCCTGAACCAGGCCCACAAGCGGCGACCGGAGGAGAGCCGGCCGGCCGGTGGGCGGAGCGCCACCGGCATCCAGCTCGACCTCCACCCCGGCCAGCCCACGACCGGTGCCCCGCCAGTCCCGTCCGGCCTCGAGGACGCGCAACCGGGCGCCCACCGAGCGTGCCCTCTGGGCGATCACCGAGCGCGCCGGCTCGGTGGCGGCGGTGACAACCCAGTCACCGCCCTTGATGATCCCCGCCTTCTCGGCGGCGATCGCCTCCACGGTGTCGCCCAGCCATTCGCGATGGTCGAGAGCGATGTTGGTGATCACGCACCCCCCGAGGTCGGCGATGTTGGTGCTGTCCAGCCGCCCCCCCATCCCGACCTCGCAGATCACGATCTCCGCCCGATGACGGGCGGCCGCCAGGAATCCCATGGCGGTCAGCAGCTCGAACTGGGTGGGATGCTCCCCCGGCGGAGCCTGCTCGGCAGCGCCGAGCACCTCCTCGACGAGGGCGCCAAAGCGGACGTCGCCCAGCGGCTCTCCATCGAGGACGATCCGCTCGCCCCAGCGGACCAGATGCGGCTTGGCGAGCAGCACGGTCCGGCGTCCTGCCGCTCGCGCCATCGAGTCCATCAGGGCGGCAACCGAGCCCTTGCCATTGGTGCCGGCGACGAGGACCCCGGCGAGCCCGAGATGCGGGTCTCCCAGCCGGCCGAGCAACCACCGGGTCCGCTCCAGGCCGGGCACGATCCCGAACCTTCCCGCCGCTTCCAGACGCGCCATCGTCGAGGCGATGGGCTCGGCCTCCGGATCGGCGCCGGCGCTGGTCTCCCCCGAGGTCACGGTGCCAGCCGCGGCCTCCAGGGCCAGGTGGCGGTCATGGCCTCGTCCTCGCCCGGCCGGTCCAGCGAGCTGCCCAGGACATTCATCCACACCCGCTGGCGCTCAACGGCGTCGGCGATGCTCTCGATCGCCCGGTTGCGGTACAGGCAGCCGGTCTGATGGGCGAGGATCGCCTGCAGTTCCTGGTACTGAAAGACGGTCGGCGCCTCGAGGCGCGCCGGTTCCGGGGATCCCGGGACCCGAGCCTCGATGTGGAAGACCCGGCCGCGCTCGTGGTCAAAGCTGGAGACCGGATGCAGCTCCAGGCTCTCGACCGCCGGCAGCAGTCCAGACAGCCGCTCCAGCCAGGCCGCCTGAGGGTCCGCCTGCGAGTCCACGCCGTCATCGGCGAACAGCTCGCCGGCGAGGGCGAGGACCGCGATCTGGAATTGGTGGTAGTAGAGGAGGTCGGCCCCGCTCACCGCCACCGCCCCGGCCGGTTCGCCGGCATCGTCGCTGAAGCTGACCATGAAGGGCCGTGCATACGGCTTGCTCGCCTCCTGCTCCGACCAGCGGATGTGGAACGCGGGCATCAGGGGACGGGTGCTGGGCGGCGGGCCCGTGCCAGGGCCAGCGTGTTGCGGAGCAGCATCGCCACCGTCATTGGGCCGACCCCGCCGGGCACCGGCGTGAGCCAGCCCGCGACCAGCTCCACCGAGGCGCGGTCGACGTCGCCGAGCAGCCGGCCGTCCACCGGCGTGGTGCCCACGTCGATGACCGCCGCCCCCGGCTTGACGTACTCGGCCGTGATCATCCCGGGCCGGCCGATGGCCGCGACCAGGATGTCGGCCTCGCGACAGACCGCCGCCAGGTCCCGCGTCTTGGAGTGACAGATGGTCACGGTAGCGTCGGCGTTTACCAGCAGCAGGGCGAGCGGTCGCCCCACGATGACGCTCCGGCCGACCACCACCGCCCGGCTCCCGGCGATGGGCACGCCGGACCGGCGGAGCAGCTCCATGCAGCCGAGCGGGGTCCCGGGCAGCACCGGAGGCGACGCCCCGGCGGCGAGGCGGCCGAGGTTGAGGGGATGGAAGCCGTCGGCGTCCTTGGCGGCGGGAACCGCCTCGAGGACGGCGCCGGCGTCGATCTGGCGCGGCAGCGGCAGCTGGACCAGCATGCCGTCGATGTCGGGGTCGTCACTCAGCCGGGCGCAGAGGCCGAGGATGTCCGCTGTCCTGCTATCCGCACTCGGAGTCAGCAGCGTGAAGCGGATGCCGGCGCGCTCGGCGGCCCTGCCCTTGTTGCGAACGTAGGTCGCGCTGGCCGGGTCGTCGCCGCAGAGCACCACCCCGAGGTGCGGAGTGGCCAGCCCCTCGGCGACCATGGCGGAGACCTCGGACGCGATCTCGGCTCGGATGGCCTTGGCGATGGCGCTGCCGTCGATGATGGTCGCGCTCACCCGCGCCGCCGCTCCACGGTCACGCTGAAGCGGTCCACGGCGACGGCGAGCGGGGGTCTCTTGGCGACTCGGACGAGGACCGACACCACCTTCGGTTCCTCCAGCAGCCCTTCGGCAAGCCGCTCCGCAACCGTCTCGACCAGGTGGTAGCTGTCGTCCTCGACCACCCGCCGACATTTCTCGACGAGCCGTGCGTAGTCGATGGTGTCCTCGACCCGGTCGGTGCGCGCCGCCCCACGGGTGTCGGTCCTCACCTCCACGTCCACGTCGAGGTGCACCCCCGCGCTGCGCTCATCGGCGAGGCAGCCGTGGTGCCCGAAGAAGCGCATCCCCTCCAGCCGCAACACGTCGTGGCCGGCCACCGCGCCGTCCGGCGGCCCGGGGTCACCGGCGGGGTCCGAGGCGCTGGGAGTGGGGCTCACCCGCCCGATTGTAGTGAGGTGCTGCGGGCGCGGCCGGCGGTCAGGCGGAGCGGGGCTCCTCGACGGGCTTCAGCAGGGTCTCGTGGTGGTCGACCGGATTGATCATCACCACCTGGAAGAGGTCCTCGAAGTCGCAGACGAATAGCTGCATGAGCTGCTGGCGGAGCTTGGGGCCGGGGTTGCGGGTCCCCGCCTCCAGGGCCGGGATGTAGTTCTGAGTCACCCCCAGGCGGCGGGCCAGCTCCCGCTGGGTCAGCTTGTGCCTGTCTCGCATGGCGCGGAGCCCGGTGGCGCGTACCTCGACGTTCATGGGCACAATGTAGTACCTGACAGTGTTTTCGTCAACGCATCAGCGCGCGGCCAGGTGGGGCCGGGGCGGGGGCGGGCCCCGCGGGGCTGGGCGACCGCGACCCCGATCTGCCACCATCGTGGGCGATGTGCCGCGTCTGCCAGAAGCGCCCTGAGATCCCCGACGAGAAGAGCGGCCGCTGCGAGGTCTGCGTCAAGGCCGGCCGGATGGCGATCCGCTTCCGCCTCGCCCCCGGACCGGGCGGCGTCGGGCTCCGCATCAAAGCGGGGGAGATCGCTCCCCGGGCGCTGCGGCAGAAGTGGCTGGCGCAAGTCAAGGCCTACGCTTCCCAGGCCTCTGCCCGGCCTCACCTCGGCCTGCACGAGATCGAGATGATCGTCGCCAGAGACCACCTGGAGACGATCCGGGTCGCCCCGGACCTCGCCACCCAGGCGCCCGCCGCGGTGCAGGCGCTGCGCGACGCCGCCGAACGGACCGACGCCTCCTGGTAGCTGGCGCTCAGTGGGTCAGTAGCCACTGCCAGCTTGGCTGTCCCAGGCCACCGGTTGCCGACACCTCCCAGGTGGCCACGGTGGTGCCGCCGATGCGCCCGGTCACGTGCGCCACGACGGTGCCCGCCGTCACCGTTGATGCGTCGCGGATGGGCACCACGGTCGCCGAGAGCCGGAGGCTGGTGCCCACCCGGAAGACCGCGGAGGTGCCGCCGCTCTCCAGGGTGACCTGGAGCTGGGCGCTCGTGCCCCAGGCGGAACGAAGCGCCCCCGAGAGCGTGGGGGGCGCCAGCGTCCCGATGTCGACGCTCCGGTAGGCTCCGAAGGCGGCTTTGACCGCGGCGGCGGCCGCGCTCAGGGCGGTGGAGAGCTCCTCGTCGAGGGTGCCGCCCTGCGTCACCACGCCGAGGACCGCCCCGACCACGGTCACCTCCGGACTGCCCCCCAGCGGTCCGGGGTGGTCGGCGGCAAAGAGGAAACAGCCGCCGGCCTGCGATGTGGAGCCGGTCTTGATCCCGAGCCATCCCGGGTCGGCCGTCAGGTCGGTGTCGAGGTTCTGGATCGTGCTCCCTCCAGGCATGACCGCCGACGGGGTGGCCACGAGAGCGGCCAGGGTGGGATTGGCCAGGGCGGCCTGACCGAGCTTCACCAGGTCGGCGGCGGTCGAGACGGTCTGCGGGCTGAAGCCGCTGACGTCCGCGAAGACCGTCCGGCTCATCCCCAGGATCTGCGCCTCCGTGTTGAGGTCGGCGACGAAGGCCGATTGCGAGCCGGCCACCCAGACCGCCAGGGTCTCGGCGATGTTGTTGGCGGAGGGGAGGAGCAGGGCGAGGAGCAGCTGCCGTTCGGTGAACTGCTCGCCGCTCGTCACGGGGAGGCTGGAGCCGTCCTCGGCGACCACCGCATTGAAGAATCCGACGTCCTGGCCGGTGATGGTGTACGTGGGGCCGGGGTCGTCGCCGGTGAGCGGCTTCTGGTGCAGCACCAGCAGGGCGGTCATGACCTTCGCAATCGAGCCGATGGGGAGGACCGAGGTGGCGGACACCGCGGCGAGCTGGCCCTGGTCTGTCGACACCAGGTCAAAGCTTCCCGTCGACGGCAGCGGGATCGCCGGCGCCGCCCCGGGAGCGACGGCGAACGTGGCGGGAAGGCCGAGGGCGAGGCGGGGCGGGGGTGGGGTGCCCAGCACCCGCACCCCGGCCACAGCGCCTGCCCCCAGCACCAGCGCGGCCATCACCGAAAAGGTGAGCGGCAGCAGCCACGGGTGACGCGGCAACGTCGGGTCGCGGCTCACGTGGGATCGGGAGTCGCGCGGGCGGTCGTCAGCGCTTGGCGCGGCGGGCGTTCCCCTTGAGCGACGCCGAGAGGGTGGCGGACGGAGAGAAGCGGACCACCTTGTGGGCGGGCACCTTGACCGCCTCGCCGGTGCGTGGATTGCGCCCGACCCGGGCCGCGCGCTGCTGGATCTTGAAGTTGCCGAATCCGTGGATGTGGACCTCGTCGCCCTTCTGAAGGGCGCCGGTGATCGCGTCGAAGAACCAGCGCACGTCGTCGCGCGCCCGGGTCATCGCGTACGTCCCGCCTTCCTCTTCCTCGACCTTCGCCTTCCAGGCCAAGGCCAGGACGTCGCGCGTAATCACTTTCACCATGCTCACTCTCCAATCTCGAACCGCTGCTCTGATGGCCCGAATTGTAAGGTCGCGCAACAGGTTTCTCAACTCTCCCCCGTGCTACCTTGCGCGGGTGCAGGGAATCTCAGCGGGCCTGCCCGACAGCGAATGGGATCGCGAGCTGTTCACCGGCGGCGGTCACATCATGCAGAGCAGATCGTGGATGGCGGTGCAGCAGGCGCTCGGCGACCGGGTGGTCCACCAGCGCGGCGAGGGCTGGCGCTGGGCCGGGGTCCACCATCGCCGGCGCGGCGTCAGCTACCTCTACCTCCCCTACGGCCCTGCTCTCGAAGATCCCGGGCGCCTCGGCGACGCTCTCGACGCGATCAGAGCGGCGGGGAGATCGCTGAGCGTCGACTTCGTGCGAGTGGAGCCCGACCTCGTGGTGGCCTCCACCGCGATGGCGGCCGCAGAGCCCGGGGACGCGGCCGGCAAGGTGCCGGTCCCGGCAGTCGCCGGCGATGGCGTGGCGACGGACGCAGCGCTCGCCGCCCTGGCCGCCGAGACGGAGGCGGCGCTCGGCGCCCGGGGAGCTGTGCGCGTCAGCAGCGTCCAGCCCCAGCACACCCTGGTCCTCGACCTCCATCGCTCAGAGGAGGAGCTGCGCGGCGAGATGCTCTCCGGGCGCCGCCGGAGCATCAACGCCGCGACCAGGAAGGGCATCTCCATCCAGCGCACGCGGGAGTCGGTGGAGGTCGAGGAGTTCCTCAGATTGATCCACAGGACGGGTGAGCGCAACCGCTTCGACCCCCATGCCGACGCGTACTACCGGACCGTGTGCACGACCCTGTTTGGCCTCGGGGCGGCATCTCTCTACCTGGCCAAGGTGGAGGGCGTCAGCGTCGCCGGTGTCATCGCCTTCGAGTCGGCGTCCACCGGGTACTACGCCCACGCCGCCGACGACCCCGAGCGCTCGCGCCAGATCGTCGCCGCAGCCCCGCTCGCATGGCAGATCGTGCGCGACTGCCGTGCCGAGGGACGGACCGCGTTCGACTTCTGGGGGGTGATCCCGGACGACTCCGCCGACCACCCGTGGGCCGGGTTCAGCAGGTTCAAGAAGACCTTCGGCGGCCGGATGATCACCCGTCCCGGAACCTTTGACCTGCCGCTCCGCCCGCTGCGCTACCGCGCCTACCAGGCCGCCCGAGAGATGCGCGCCGCGCGGCGAGCGGACCGACGCCCGGCCGGCGCATGAGACCGTCCGCCCTGATGAGACCGGCCACTTCCGGCGAGATCGATCGCTGGGACGATCTCGTGCTCTCCAATCCCGACGGCGGCAACATGCTCCAGACCCGCGCCTGGGGCGAATTCAAACGGAGTTGGGGCTGGTGGCCCGCCTACCTGGTCTCGGACGACCCTGGGATGCCCCTGGCGGCGCTCTTTCTCCGCCGTCACGTCCCCGGGCTCGGCTGGCTGTGGTACGCGCCCAAGGGGCCGGCCGCCACCTCCGTGGATCAATTGGGTCAGATGCTCGCCTCCCGCAGCGCCTTCCCGGGTGCCTTCTGTGTCCAGGTGGAGCCGGAGCTGGCCGACACCGCGGCCAACCGGCTGGCGCTCACCTCGCTCGGACTCCGCAAGGCTGAGGACGTCCAGATATCGCGGGCCACCGCGATCGTCGACCTGGCGCCGGACGAGGACGCCCTGCTCGCCTCCTTCAAGCCGAAGACCCGGTACAACATCCGGCTGGCGGGCCGGCGCGGGGTGACCGTCGAACCCGTCCCCTGCGACGAGGTCGGGGTGGCCACGATGTACGAACTGATGGGGGCGGCGTTCCAGCGGGCCGGATTCCCCCTCCGCCCCCGGCTCTACTACTCCGGTTACTGGCGCCTCTTCGAGGCGAGCGGCCAGGGACAGCTCTTCCTGGCCCGGCTCGGGGAGGAGGTGCTCGCAGGCGCGTTCGTCATCCACCTCGGGGACCGGGCCTGGTACAAGGACGGCGGTTCGATCACCCACCGGCACGAGGTGATGGCGCCCCACCTCGTCCAGTGGGAGGCCATGCGCTGGCTGCGAGCGCGGGGGGTGCGGAGCTACGACCTCTTCGCGGTGCCGAGCCAGGAGCAGCTCGCGGCCGGCGGCCACCCCCTCGGGGGTCTGCTCCAGTTCAAGGCCGGCTTCACCGCCGACATCCGCGAGTTCGTGGGGACATGGGACCTGGTGCTCGAGAAGGGCAGGTATCGGCTCTGGAGGCGGGCCGGCGAGCCGCTCGTCCGCAGGCTGCGCTGGCGGTTCCGGAGCGACCTGCTGTATTAGCGGCGGCGGGGTGCCGGCCCGCTAGCGCTGGTGCCAGATCCTCTTCATGACGACCCGCGCGAGCTTGTCGGGATCGTGGTGGGAGCTGACGCTGGTGCTGACCACATCCGCCAGGATGTAGCGCACCGGGTACTGCTGGGCCCGCTGGCGGTCGAAGTTCACCCGGCTGACGCCGGCGCGGCGTGCGGAGGCGGGGAGCGGCGGGGTGACATTGCTGTTGACCACCACGTAATCGAAGAGGTTGCTCCCGACGTGGTCCTGGATCGCGTCGAGATGCTCGCTCACCGTGAAGCCGAAGGTCTCGCCCGCCTGGCCGGCCACGTTGCAGACGTAAACCTTGACCGCCGGGCTGGCCCGGAGCGCCTCGACCATCCCATCCACCAGCAGATTGGGGAGGATCGAGGTGTACAGCGAGCCGGGACCGATGATCACCATCTCGGCGTTGAGGACGGCGGCCTCCGCCTCCGGGTTGATCGGCGGCGCCGCGGGCTCCAGGAAGACCCGGTCGATCCTGCCGTCGCCGATCGGGACCTTGGACTCCCCGACCCGGAGCTCCTCTCCCGCAGTGGCGCAGAGGACGACGTCGGTGAGGGTGCTCGGGACGATGGCGCCCCGGACGGCGAGAACCTTCCCGGATTCCCGGATGGCGTGCTCGAAGTCGCCGGTGATCTCGGCCATGGCCATGATGAAGAGGTTGCCGAAGGAGTGGCCGCCCAGCTCGCCGTCGCCGGAGAAGCGGTGCTGGAAGAGCTCGGTCATCAGCGGCTCGGTCTCGGCGAGCGCGGTCAGGCACTGCCGGAAGTCCCCGGGAGGTAACACCCGGAACTCGTCGCGCAGCCGGCCGCTGGAGCCCCCGTCGTCGGCGACGGTGACGATCGCCACGATGTTCCCGGTGTACTTCTTGATGCCCCGGAGGAGGGACGACAGCCCGGTGCCACCACCCATGGCGACCACCCGCGGACCCTTGGAGAGGAGGCGATAGGCGTAGAGCTGCTGGACGAACCCGCCCTCTCCAGTCCCCCCGGGCAGGAACGGCCCGAGCACCGACTTGCCCAGGAAATAGAAGCTGACCCCGATGATGGCCACCCCGAGGGCCAGGAAGAGGATCCCGCGGATGGTCTCGGGAAGGAACTGGAGGGTGGCGGTCTGGACCCACGACGGGTAGCTTCCGGTCTTGTACACGTCGCGCAGGACGTAGCCGAACGCCAGGCTGATCATCACGATCCCGACCATGAGCAGAAGCAGCCAGCGCTTCACGTGGAGGCCGGGGGTGAGCAGCCGGGTCAGGTTCTTCCCGGGTCGGAGCCGCGCCATCATCCTTCGGGGCGGATTCTCCCACCCCCGCCTCAAGAGCGGCGCGGCAGCGCTCGAATCCCCTCGGACGGCTCGTGGCCAGGATCGACGCCCTCAGCGTCCGGGAGAGTCGGCTGCCTCTCCGTGCGGGCCGCTCCGGCGGCGGGGGCTGCTCGCTAACCGAGGGGGACGGGTGGCACCGAGGCGGTGGCCGCTTCGGAGGCGGATCCCGGGGTCGTCTCCGGGAGACCGCGCGTGCGACGCCCCATGCTCACGTAGATCCCTCCGCGGCCGGTGATGGCCCGACTGTCCAGGCAGTTGCGGCCGTCGACCACCAGCCGCCCTCGCATCTGGGCGAAGACCCGCCCCCAGTCCAGCTCCCGGTACACCGGCCACTCGGTGACCAGGCCGACGGCGTCCGCACCGGTCACGGCGTCGTAGGGGTCATCCACCAGGCTGGTGCCCGGCAGCAGGGGCCGGGCCCGAGCCAGGGCCACCGGGTCGGTGGCGACCACGATGGCCCCCAGGTCCTCGAGCTGGCGCACCACCTCGAGAGCGGGCGCCTGCCGCATGTCGTCGGTGAACGGCTTGAAGGCGAGACCGAGGATGGCCACCCTCCGCCCCTCCAGGCTTCCCCCCAGACCCTGGAGGAGCTTGGCGGTGAACCGCCGTCGCTGCTGGCTGTTGACCTCGATGGCGGCCTTCAGCAGCCAGAAGCTCTGACCGTGGTACCCGGCCGAGGTCTCCAGGGCACGGACGTCCTTGGGGAAGCACGAGCCGCCCCAGCCAAGGCCGGCGCTCAGGAAGCTGCGGCCGATGCGCGGATCGAGGCCCATCCCGTCGGCCACGTGCTCGATGTCGGCCCCGGTCAGCTCACAGAGCTGGGCCATCTCGTTGATGAAGCTGATCTTGGTGGCGAGGAAGGCGTTGGAACCGTACTTGACCAGCTCCGCGCTGACGCTGTCGCAGAGGAGCCGCGTCGTGTCGGGCCCGCCCAGCAGTGCCGCGACCCGCCGCACCGCCGCCATGTCCTCACCGCCGACCACCACTCGGCTCGGGTGCCGGAGGTCCTCGAGAGCAGAGCCCTCGCGGAGAAACTCGGGAAACATGACGAAGGCGACGTCCTTGCGACTGCTGCCGCGAGCGAGGGCTCGTGTGGTACCGGGGGGCACGGTGCTCTTGATCGCGATGACGGCCCCGGGGGCTACCTCGCCAAGGGCCTGGTCGACGGCCTGGCGCACCTGAGAGAGGTCTGCCTCCCCGTCATGGGTGGGCGGCGTACCGACCGCCACGATGACGATCCCGGCCCCCGCGACCCCCGCGCTCATGGTCTCGACCGCCCGGAGATGACCGGACGCGACCACGGCGCTCAGAAGCTCGTCGAGACCCGGCTCGAAGATGGGTGAGATCCCCGCCGCCACCGCGGCGCGACGATCGGCGTCAACCTCGACGACCTTGACCTGGCGGCCCGCCTCGGCGAGGCCCGCCGCTGTGACGAGCCCGACGTACCCGGCTCCGATGATGCAGATGACCTGATCGTCGGCTTGCGGTGTCATCGCACTGGACTCTAGCGGCGGCGCGGCCGGTCGCGCGGGCCGGGGCTCGTGACCCGCCGGATCCCCTCCATCCGGGCTCTCCCGTCCCGGACCCGGCGCCAGCCGCCGGCGCGTCAGGACAGCTCCTCCCTGGCGCACGGATATGATCCGGCCGCGATGAGGGCACAGCTGGAGCCGGCCGTGGGGGGGTCGGCGCATCCACCGCCAGGATCCCCCCCGACGCCCGACACCGTGCCTCACGCAGCGCGCCGCGGGTTGCCGGCAGCCGTCGTGGCCGCCCTGGGGCTCCTCGCCTTCGTGGCACTGGCGATGGCGGCGATGTGGCCGGGGCTCTTCACCGGCCACGACACCATCGTCGGAGACACCGGTGACCCCTCCCTCTGGATCTGGGACCTGGAGTGGGTGCCCTTCGCACTCGCTCATCACCTCAACCCGCTGGTGACCAGCTACCTGCACTACCCCGGCGGCGCCAACCTCATGTGGAACGGCACGATCATCTTCCCGGCGCTCGTCCTGACGCCGATCACCGACCTGGCCGGTCCGATCGTCAGCTACAACGTCGTCGCGGTGCTGGGCGTGAGCCTATCGGGGTGGTGCGCTTTCCTCGCGCTCCGCCGGTATGCCGCGTGGTGGCTGCCGGCCGCCGCCGGCGCCCTGCTCTACGAATTCAGCCCGTACATGGCCCTCCAGATCATCGGGCACGCCCAACTCTTCATCGCTCTCTTCCCGCCGCTGGTCCTCCTCCTCGCGGACGAGATACTGGTGCGACAGCAGCGACCGGCAGCTCTGATGGGCACCCTGCTCGGGCTCGCCGCCGTGGCCCAGCTCCTGACCGGCGAGGAGCTGCTGGCGATGACCGCGATCATGTCGCTGCCGCCCCTGATCGCCCTGCTGATCATCCGCCGTGCCGACATTCGGGGGCGCCTCGGCCATGCGGCTCGCGCCGCCGTCTGGGCGCTCGGCTCCTTCCTCGT